>Ga0335075_10013072_pt1 | contig 12509 bp, 4 predicted proteins | sample Lox_Sample_24_FD_206723 | JGI IMG/M metagenome (GOLD analysis project Ga0335075, IMG submission 206723) | Soil microbial communities from Loxahatchee National Wildlife Refuge, Florida, United States - Lox_Sample_2.4 | ecosystem: Environmental > Terrestrial > Soil > Wetlands | place: USA: Florida... | reverse complement strand
GAATATGGACACCTACCTGGGCCGCGCCGCGCCATTTCCGAATGCGGACGCGACGCAGGAGTTTACGGTTATCACCAACAACTTCAACGCGATTTACGGATTTGCGCCCGGCGCGGTGGTGAGCATCCAGGTGAGATCGGGGACCAATGACATTCATGGCGGCGTGTTTGAGTTTTTACGCGATAACGACTTCAACGCGAAGGACTGGTTTACGCACCAGATCAATCCGCTGCACCAGAACCAGTTCGGCGCTTATGCCGGCGGCCCGATCCTGAAGAACAAGCTGTTCGTGTTTGGCAACTATCAGGGAACGCGGTCAGCGGCTGCCTCGAGCGAGAACCAGACGTACGCACCCACAGCGGCGATGCTGGGCGGCGACTTCAGCGGGTTTACGTCGACTCTGTGCGCAGGCGGCGAGTCGGCCGTGTGCCCGTTCACGACGATCGGCGGCAAGCCGAATCAGCTCGATACTTCAAAGGGCTACAGCTTCAACGCAACTGCGCTGCAGATTGTGAAGGACGCGTTGCCGCAAGTGGGCAAGACGGGCGTGAGCACGACCGGATGCACCACGTCAGAAATTGCGGCGGGCTGCGTGGAATACACGAGTGCGGCGATCATCAACAACTACGACGAGGGCACGGGCAGGCTCGACTACGACATCTCGCCGAACCAGCGCGTTTCACTGATCAGCTTCGTCAACAACCTGGTGCAGCCCTCGGGCGACACGCCGGGCAACGTGCTGTCGATGCTGCCGCTGAGCACCTGGCAATATACCTTCGCCGAAAAGATGCAGTATTTCAACGAGACGCTTAACCATACCCTCACGATCAGTCCGAGCATGGTCAACGTTGCGTCGGTGTTCTGGACGCAGATGGCAGCGCACAACGGTTCAGCCGCGCTCACCGCCAACAACAAGCCGTTCTGCTGGTCGAGTTACATCAACATCACGGAGCTGCCCGGGAGTTGCTACCTGGAAGGCTTCGAAGTGGACTCGGGCGGCTTCGAGAGCGGATGGTATGAGCCATCGCAGGAAGAGCGCACCACATATGGGCTCTACGACAACTTCACCAAGACGATGTCGCGGCACACACTGCAGTTCGGCGTAAATCTGCAACATCAATTTGCCGAGGAGTTCACGCAATATCCGACGGAGCCGGAGCTGGACTGGAATGGAAGCTACACCGGCAATGGATTGGCCGATTATCTTGTCGGTGACCTGTACAAGTTTACGCAGGGCGCGGGCGAAGTGGCTCCGGTGTCTGGCTGGCAGCCGGGATTCTTCGGGCAGGACCTGTTCCGGCTTCGGCCCAATATCAGCCTGACTCTCGGACTGCGCTGGGACCCGAATCTGCCGCCGCAGATTACCGCGGGCAGAGCGGCTGCGTGGGTGCCGGGGCAACAGAGCAGTATCTATCCCAATGCGCCGAAGGGGCTGGTGTTTCCGGGGGACACGGGGATCGGCGCCGGCCTGATGCGAACGACCTACGGTTACTGGGAGCCACGACTCGGTGTGGCCTGGCAACCGAAGAGCCTACCGCAGACCTCGTTCCGCGCGGGCTTTGGGCTGTTTACACAGCCGATGATCTATTCAACCTATAACCACACGGTCGACAATGCTCCGTTTGCGCCGACCTTCACGCCGCAGGGCACGGCCTCAACGCCGCTCGACTTTGCCAACCCGTGGTCGACGTTTAGCGGCACGGGCGGAGTGAGCCCGTTCCCGCCGTTTGCTTCGGCTACCTACAAACCCTCGGCAAGCGCAACCTTCGCATCGGGACTCGAGGTTCCAGCGACGATTGCGCCAGGCTTCAAGCTGGGAGTGACGCAGGCCTGGAATGTTTCGGTGGAGCAAGGCATCGCTTCGAACATGGTGCTGCGGATTGCCTACGTGGGAACCGAGACCTATCACCAGTCGACGATCGTCGACCAGAATCCAGGCGTGTTTTACAGCGCGGGCAATGCAAACAACGGCACGCGCGCACTGGCGCCGACGTACGGCGGGTTCATTCTGGATACGCTCAGCCCCGGCACAGCGAGCTACAACAGCCTGCAGACCACAATCGAGCGGAAGTTCTCCCACGGCTTGCAGTTCCAGTCGAACCTGACCTGGTCGAAGGCGATCGACGATACCTCTTCATCGAACATCAGCTTCGGCAACAACGCCGTCGGCGATCCGTACAATCTGGCGTGGAGCCGCGGCGTTTCCTCGCAGAACTTTCCCATCGACTGGGTCAGCAATTTTGTTTACATGGCTCCGTCGCTCAAGGGCCACAGCCTGCTGATGCGCGAAGCGCTGGGAGGCTGGGAGATGAGCGGCATCTACAACTGGATCTCCGGCGCAGGCTTGACGATCGGCGGCGGAGCCAATGGCAGCAACAATTCGTTCTCCGACCAGGGCGAGGACCGCGGTGATCGAGTCGCGGGACAGGGGCTGGAGGTGAAGCAGGGCTCGCGCGACCATTGGCTGGGCGAGTACTTCAACACGGCCGCCTTTACGCCGAATGCGGTGGGCACGTTTGGAGACAGCGGGAAGAACATCATGCGCGCTCCGCATACGACGTGGGGCGATGCGGGCATCGACAAGAACTGGGCTATTGCCGAGCGGTATGGCGTGCAGTTCCGGTGGGAGATGTTCAACGTGTTTAACCATCCGTCGTTCGGCTCGCCGGGAACCACGCTGACGTGGGGTAACTTTGGCCAGATCTCCGGGACGGGCTCGGAGCCGCCGCGCGTGATGCAGGGGGCGTTGAAGTTTTCGTTCTGACAGGGAGGTGGCGTCAAGCACGATCTGCGCGGTGATGTCTTGGTGTGCTGTTGGAGGCGTCATCGCGACGATCTGGATCAGGCTTTGCGCGGGAGGCGGACTTCGATCTGCACTCCTTTGCCGACTGCCGTGGTCAGCTTGAACCTTCCGCCGGAGCGTTCAATGCGCTCCCTCATGCCGCGCAGGCCAAAGTGATGGCCGTTCTGCGTCTCCGTCTGCCGTGGATTAAAGCCGCAGCCGTCATCGGCTAGGAAGAGAATAAGCTCGCGGCTCTTGTAGGTGAGCGTAACTTTTACGCGGGCCGGGTGGCCGTGCAGCGCAGCGTTGAAGATGCTTTCACGCGCCACCATCAGCAGGTCGTGGGCCACGGGATGGCTTACACCGAAGGGCGCTCCGTGCGAGGAGTAATCGATGGGCAGATGAAACTCATCACTTACCTGGAGGGTCATGCTTGCAAGCTTTTCGCTCAGCCCGCCGGCGTCGCCGTCGGTCTGGCGAAGGTTCCAGATTGCGTCGCGGGCTTCGTCGATGGTGGTGCGCAACTGGAGCCGGGCAAAATCCATCAGGCCGGTTTCTTCTCCACTATTTGAGCCGTCCATGGAAAGCGCTTCAAGCAGCGCGGAGACGCCGGTGCAGCCCTGAATCACGGTGTCGTGCATTTCGCGCGCGAGCCGGCTGCGTTCTTCAAGAACCGCTTCGAACTTGGCGCGCACGCTGCGCACGCGGTACTGGTAAATGCCGTAGACCAGCAACGCGGCCAATAGAATACACAGCACAATGAACCACCAGGTGCGGTAGAAGAACGGCCGCTTCACAAGGGCGATGGAGGCTTCAGAGGCGGCGGCGGGGTTGTCGAGCTCGAAAGTTTCGACGCGAAAGCGGTAGTGGCCGGCGGGCAGGTTGGTGTAGTCGGCGGTCCGCGCCAGCGTTGCGGGGCTCCAGTCTTTTTCGAATCCCTCGAGCAGGTAGCGGAAGCGCAGGCCGCCCTGGGCGCGGAGCTGGATGGGCGCGTAGGCAAATTCCAAACGGCTGCTGCGCGGCGCGAGGAGGATGGGTCCAGTGAGTGGAACTGCAAGGCCGTCTGCGAGGATCGATACGATGCGCAACGGGGGGGGCGGGGGCGGCGGCTGGCGCGAATGAGGAATGTGGAGCGGGCCAAGATTGCTCGGGAACCAGACGTCGCCGTCGGCAGTGATGCAGCCCGAGGGCTGGGTGCCGCCGTAGATCTCGGTGTTAGCCTCCATGTCTGCGGTGGAGTAGAAGGTGAGCGCGAAATGGCGCGGAAACACATCGGCCTGCGCATCGAGCTCGTGGCGATTCAACAGCGAGACGCCATTGGGGCCGCTCATCCAAAGGTGGCCGGCGTTGTCTTCGAGTATCTGGTAGATGGCGTTGCCCGCCAGCCCATCCTGGGCCGAGAAGTGCGCGAGTTTGCCATCGCGATAGCGAAAGAGACCGCTGTTGCGGGTGCCGAACCAGAGTCCGCCGTCGGAGTCCTCGTGGATGGCCCAGATCTTCATCTGCGCGAGCGCGGCGGTAGCGGCATCGCTCAGGAATGCGCCATTGCGCATGTGGCTAAGGCCGCGATCGGTGCCGACCCACAGGTCGCCTCGGCGGTCAACGAGCAGCGCGCGGGTGCTGAAGTAGGCCAGGCCGTCGCGCATCTGATAGCTGACGATGCGCGGATGCGTATCGACGTTGAGGATGTGATTGATGCCCTCGTCGGCGGCCATCCACATGCTTCCGTCGCGGTCCTGAGTCATGGCGCGAACGAAGTTGTTGGAGAGTCCATCGCGCGTGGTCAGGTGCGTGATGTGTCCGGCCGCGATGCGGTAGAGCCCATCGCCGTCGGTGCCGATCCAGAGCGCTCCTGCCCGGTCGCGGAAGACGCTGCGCACGTGGACGCCCGCGAGTCCGGGCAGAGTGCGCGGGGTTACCGCTCCATTGGTCATCTGGTACAACTGCGTGGAGGCAATCCAGAAACTGCCGTCGCGGTCCCGGCTGATGGTGCCGAAATCGGCGTCGTTGGCCTGCGGCAGCGAGACGATGCTCATCTGCGCGCGGGTGAGGCGAAGCATTCCGGTTTGGGTGCCGATCCAGAAATTTCGCTCGTTGTCTTCAAAGAAATTGAGGACGGTGTTGCTGGGCAGCGCGGATGGTTCGGTGATCTGGGTCAGCGCGCCGTCGCGATATTCGAAAGCGCCTTCGCCGATGGTGCCGATCCAGAGCACGCCATCCGATGCCTGGTAGAGAACGCGCACGGTGCCGTCGATGCCGTTGACGCGCTCGAAGGTGTCGTGGCCGGGGAGCATGCGATTCAGCCCCGAGACGGTGCCCACCCAGAGCGTGCCGTCGGCCGTTTGAAGGATGGACTTGACGCGATTCTGGCTGGCTTCTCCGGACAGCGTGTACTCGGTGGTCTTTGCGCCATCAAAGCAGAGCAGCCTGGAGCCGCCTGCCCACAGCCGGCCTCTGCGGTCGAGATAGACGGCGTGAACGGCGAGCGCGGGAACGCCGTTGACTCCGTCGACGCGGACGAAGCGGTCACCATCAAGGCGCAGCAGGCCATTGTCAGTGCCTGCCCAGATGACCCCATGCGCATCTTCGGCGAGCCTGCGGACAAAGTCGTTGCTCAACCCCTCACGGGTGGTCCAGGAGCGGAACAGGCCGTGCGCGTAACGGGCCAGACCGCCGCCCTCGGTGCCGATCCAGAGCGCGCCGTCGTGCGCGATCATGAGGCAGAAGATGCTGTTCTCGCGCAGCGCGGGAGTATTTTGCCGGTCGAAGACGGTGAACTGAGCGCCGTCAAAGCGAACCAGGCCGCCGGTGGTGCCGATCCAGAGATAGCCGTCGGGAGTCTGGGCGAAGGCCTGCACGGTTTGCTCGGGAAGACCATCGGATGCCTGCCACACCCGCCGCGTGTAGCCCGCGAGGCTGTCGGCGCATGCGACGGCGCAGGCCGCGCAGACGAGCAACCCAAGAACAAGCGTGCGGATGCATTGCATGGCGGCGCTCAGTATATCGCGGGTTGCCGAAATCTCGCGCCGATCCGACTTTGGGAGGATTCAAAAGACGGGCCGGCGAGATAGAGTGTTCTCTTGTCGACGCGGGAGAGCAGCGCTTCTGGCGAGAACGGCGCTGCACGGGGTTATTTCACAATGTCATGTCATGGAGTGCCGGCTCTTAAGCGCCCACGGCTTTTGAATTCAGCAATTGGAGTTTTGTCCGGCGCTCTGCTGATTGCCTACGCGGCGCCGCTGTTGCGTGCAGAGATTGGCACGCCTATTCGCATCGACGCCAGCGCGCCATTTTCTGAGCCGGGACCGGCGGACTTTCAGGAGGGAACGGGGACTTCACCCACGGGCGGCACACTTGGCCTGAACAGCCGCTACCTGACGCGCGACGGCAAGCCGTGGCTGCCGGTGATGGGAGAGTTCCATTTCTCGCGTTATCCGCGCGCGGAGTGGGAGCAGGAGCTTCTCAAGATGAAGGCCGCGGGTGTGAATGTGGTGGCCACGTATGTGATCTGGATTCATCATGAGGAGGTAAAGGGTGAGTTTGACTGGACCGGCCAGCGCGATCTGCGTGCGTTTGCCGAGCTATGCGCCAAGCATGGAATGCTGCTGGTGGCGCGCATCGGACCTTGGGACCACGCCGAGGTGCGCAACGGCGGATTGCCGGACTGGGTGGTGAAACAGGGGCCAACGCGCGAGAACGATCCGGTTTATCTGGCATCGGTGCGCGACTGGTACGGGCAGGTAAGTGAGCAGTTGAAGGGCTTGTTGTGGAAGGACGGCGGCCCGGTGATTGGCATTCAGCTTGAGAATGAGTACTCAAAACGCGGGCCGGGCGCGGGAGAAGCGCACATTCTGGAACTCAAGAAGATAGCACTCGAAAACGGCCTGGATGTGCCGCTGTATTTTGTCACCGGATGGGACAATGCAGTGGTGCCGCGCGGGGCGGTACTTCCGATTTATGGCGGCGGTTATCCGGATGCACCGTGGGATGGGTCGATCCGCAAGCTGCCGCCGGCCGAGGTGTACGCCTTTCGCTTTCACAGCCGCGTGGCGGCGAATGCGAATGCGGGCGGCAATGAGGCGTGGAGCCCACAGAAGACCGCGCGAGAGGATGTGCCGTATCTGACGGCGGAGATCGGCGGCGGCATTGAGGACACGTATCACCGCCGGCCGGTGATTGCCGCGGACGATATTGGTGCAATGTTTCCGGTGATGCTTGGCTCGGGCGTGAATCTCTATGGAACCTACATGTTCCAGGGCGGCGAAAATCCTGACGGCAGGCTCTCCACGCTGCAGGAGTCGCAGAAGACGGGTTATCCCAACGATCTGCCCATCAAGTCGTACGATTTTCAGGCTCCGCTGGGCGAGTTCGGGCAGGAGCGTGCGTCGCTGCGCAAGCTGAAAGTATTTCAGTACTTCGTGAATGACTTTGGCGCGGACCTTGCCCCGATGATGGTGCATGCGCCGGACGATGCGCCAAAGAGTCCCGCGGATTTAACGACTCCACGCGCGTCAGTGCGCTCGAAAGGCGACGCGGGCTTCATCTTCTTCAACAACTATGTGCGCAACTACGCGATGCCGGCGCGGCCCGCGACGCAGTTCCTGATTCGGCTGCCGAATGCGGACGATGCGCACGGCGAAACGCTCGCGGTGCCACGGCATCCAGTCGATATTCCATCGGGCGCGTACTTCATCTGGCCGTTCAATCTGCGCGTAGGCGGCCTTACCTTGCGGTACAGCACGGCGCAGGTGTTTACGCGGCTCGAAGAGAACGACGGAACCACGCTCTACTTCGAGGCGATTCCCGGAATTCCGGTCGAGTTTGCTTTCGACGGAAAGAGTGTTCGCTCGCTCCACGCATCGAGCGGCACGAAGACGATGAAAGCCGGCGTGGTTTACCTGAGCGATGTGAAGGCCGGCCTCGCGTCTTCGATCGAAGCGATCTCAAACAGCGGCGAGACGGTGCATCTTGTTGTGCTCACCGCGAAGCAGGCTGAGGATGCGTGGAAGATACAAAGCGGCAATCAGCATCATCTGCTGATTACGGCGCAGGATTTTTTTGCCGACGCCGACACGACGCAATCGCGGGTCTGGCTCGAGTCGACGGGCTCGCCGGATTTTGCGTTTGCCGTGATGCCGCCGCTGGCATCAGCGCCACATGCTGATCTGCATCTGAACCAGGCTCAAGCGACGGCGCAGTTCGAGCGATTCACCGCGGAGGCCGCGCCGCGCTACGTGAAGCTCGACATCAGACAGACACAAACCGCAGGCGCGGCTCCGCCGGTGAAGATTGGCCCGGCGCCGAGCTGGCGCAAGACAGGCGTGGCAGAGGCGCCCGATGAGGAAGACCTGCGGGAAGCGGCCACCTGGTCGATTACGATTCCGGCGGGATCGATGGACGGGCTGAGCGAGCTGTTTCTCGATGTTCATTACGAAGGGGACCTGTCGCGGCTGTACGAAGGACACCGGCTCCTCGACGACAATTTTTTCAATGGCCGCACATGGACAATCGGGATGCGACGATTTCTCGATGCCAGGGGCGGCGGCTCGTTCGAACTGAGTATTCTGCCGCTGCGCAAGGACGCGCCGGTTTACCTCGAGCTGCCGCGCGCGCTTGCGTTTTCGTCTGCAGGTCAAATCGACCAACTGGACAGCGCGAAGGTTGTACCTGAATATCAACTTGGGATCGAGCTGGCGCCCTGAACTGTTTGTATTGCCCGCCGCGCTGGAGCAAGCCCGAGCGGCGACGCGCGAACAACGGATGGAGTGGAAGATCGGGTGGGTATGAAGGAAGCGGTAAAGATACGGGTGCTGGTGGTGGACGATCATCCCATCATGCGCATCGGCATTGCCGCGATTATTGAGGCAACGCCGGACATGACGACCGTTGCGCAGGCCGGCAGCGGCGAAGAGGCAATCGAGCTGTTTGAGAAACATTTGCCGGATATTACGTTGATGGACCTGCGGCTGCCCGGCCTCAGCGGGGTGGAGGCCATCCGCACCGTGATCGGGCGGCATCGCGATGCGAAGTTTGTGGTGCTCACAACGTATGAGGGCGATGAAGATATCCACCAGGCGCTCGAAGCGGGCGCGCGCAGCTACATCATCAAGGGCATGCCGCACGATGCACTGGTGAGTGCGCTGCGGCGGGTGCACGCAGGCGGCAGATTCTTGCCGCCGCCGGTGTCGCGCACGCTCTCGTCGCGCATTCCCAACTCCGAGCTCAGCACGCGGGAGCGCGAAGTGCTGAATCTGATTGTGCAGGGCAAGAGCAACAAAGAGATTGCGACCGACCTCGGCATTACAGAATCCACGGTGAAGTGCCACGTGAGCGTGATTCTGATGCGGCTCAATGTGAACGACCGCACCCAGGCGGTGGTAACAGCGCTGCAAAGGGGCCTGGTGCACCTTTAGCGCCTTAGCGTTTGGGAACTTTTTTGAAGCGCAGAACTTTTTTGGCGGAGGCGGCCTCGGTTTGAACGGCTTGCCAGTCGGCCTGCGCCTGGGGCGTGGCGCTGGCTCGCCATGCGGATGCGGCCCGCAGAGCGCTTTCGGCGAGCGCCGCGTCGTCTGCGGCCAGAGCCTGACGGGCTGCCTCAGTGGATTTGGCCAGCTGCCGATCTGCCATGGAGCGCACGCGCGCGGCGAGCCGCTCGAAGATCTCAGCGGCGCCCGCAGCGTTGTTTTTGGCGACGCGCTCGAAGGCCGTGGCGCACTCCGGTTCGCCGAATCGCGCATACGCCGCGCCGATGGCTTCGAGCCGTGTTGCTTCGCTTGCAACCATCGCGGCTGAGGAGTCGAGCACGGCCTGCACGCGCTTTGCCCGCTTCACGCCGGCAGGCTCGGCTTTGATGAGGCCAATTGCGGCGTCGAAGAGTTCGAGCGCTCTGAGGCGCTCGGCCTCTGCAACAACCTGATCGACGCGCTTCTCCAGAACCTTTTGTTTCTTGGCGGCCTCGTCCAATTGCCGGCGCAGTGCGGGCTCCTCAACGCGCTGCAACATGGGCGGCAGCAGCTTAAGCACCGCTTCGTAGTCTTCGTCTTCGAGCAGTTGCTTGGCCTCAAGAAAGCTGCGTTCCACCAGGTCCTGGGAGATGCGCTCGGCCGCGGCCGAACGCGCCAGGTTCATGAGCTCGGTGATCTCCGGCGAAGAGAATCCATCTCGCTCGCACAGTTCGAGCACCTTCACGGTTTCGAGATAGAGATGATCTTCAAGGAGCGCGCGCGCCCTGGCCATATATTCGGTCAGCTGCTGTTCCCGCTGCTCGCGGGTGAGCCGCTGGGTGATTGCGGACTCCAACTTGAGCAGGTCGGCATTGCCGGGCAACTGGGCAAGGGCCTCACGAATACGTGACAGCGCAGCAACGGGAGGCAGGCGTCTGCATGCATCGCTGACATCGGCAACGAGCTTCTTGTTTTCGTGCTCTCTGAGCCGCGGTTCAAGCTGAATCTTGAGGCGCAGCAGTGTTGCGTCGGAGGGAAACTTTTCGAGCGCGGCCTTGACCTCAGCCGTCACCGCAAGCAATTGATCGAGCGAGAGCGCAGAAGCGGCGCGGGCGGCGATGGCGCTTACCAGTTTTTTGCGCTCATCCTGCCGGAGCGCTTCGTCGAGCTCGTCCTTGAGCTGCAGCAGCTCGGGATCGGTGCGCGCGATCTGCTCGGCCTGCGCCAGCGCGCTTGAAGCTTCAGACAGGCGCGATGCAGCCAAATTCTCCTGCGCCACGTCCAGCAGACCGCGCAGTTGCGCGCGGGTGCGCGCTTCTGCCGCCTCACGGTCGAGCACGTTGCAGATGGCCACGATGCGCGTATCAGAGGGATCGAGATCAGAGGCCTTCTGGGCCGATGCACGCGCGGAATCGTAGTCGCCGGCATGGCGCGCCAGCTCAGCTTCACGCATGAGCTGCTGGATCTGCTCGGTCAGTTGCTTGCCGGCATTGGCGCGGGCCAGCAGGTCGGCGACTTCGGCGTTCCCGGCATCGAGGTGCTGGGCCTCGGCACCCAGCGAGATGGCTTGTTCCCAGTTGCGCGCGGCGACCGCATCCGCGGCAGCCTTCCTTAATTGCTCTATGCGTTCGCGCAGCTTCTGCTGGTTGAAGTACTGATCCACGCCGGCCATGAGCTTCTTGGCTTCGGCATTCTGGCTATCGAGGCGAACAACCTGGCTCAGGAGCTGCCGGGCCTGAACATAGTTTTTCGCATTCACCTCGGCGCGGGCCTGGGCCATGAGCTCTGCAACGCGCTCCACTTTCAACTGCGCGCCCACGGCGTTCAGGTCCGCGGCCATGTCGCTGGCGTGTGCGTAACGGTCGAAGGGCTGCTTGGCCAGCGCGCGCGCAATCACCTGGTCGAGCATTGACGGATAGGAAGCGAGATGATTAGAGAGCGGCGGCGGGTCCTGTTGAAGAATCTGGTGGAGAATCGCGGGATACTCCGCGTCAAAGGGCAGAACTCCAGTGAGCGCCTGGTAGAGCATGACACCGGTGGAAAAAATGTCGGAGCGCCCATCGAACTGCTCGCCGCGCAGCCGCTCGGGAGCCATGTAGGCGGGCGTGCCAACGAGGGTGCCGGTGCGGGTCATTCCCTGGGCGACGGGCTGACCCGGTTGCTGGCCGGTGCGCGCGATGCCGAAGTCGAGCAATTTCACCAGCCCATCGCGCTGCACGATGACGTTGGCGGGCTTCACGTCGCGGTGGATCATTCCTTGAAGGTGGGCGTAGTTGAGAGCCGCGCAAACCTGCTCGATAATGTCGAGTTTGGCGCTGATGTGGAGGCGATCTTTTTCGCGAATGAGCTTGTCGAGCGGCTCGCCGTCAAGGAACTCCATGACGATGTAAGGCAGCCCGTCTTCATCGCCGAAGTCGTAGACGGTGACGATGTTGGGGTGGCGCAGACTGCCGGTGAGCCCCGCTTCCTGATAGAAGCGTTTGAGCATGTCGGACTCACCGGGGAACTCTTCGTTGAGCGTGGGATGGTGCAAGCCGGCAGTGTGCCCCGGTTCCTTGCGCAGGCGCTTGAGTACTTCCGAGTCGCGGGAGAAGCCCTCAGTGAGCGTTTTGATCGCTACGTCGCGGCCGATACGCGGATCGTGGCCGCGGTAGACGACACCCATGCCGCCCTGCCCGAGCACGCCGACGATCTCGTACTTGCCAATGCGCGCAGGCACCGGCCTTCCCTGGCCATTCACAGGCGCTCCCGAGGAGAGAAATTTAGGCCCTTGCGCCCTTACTCGCTGGGCGCCTCTTTGCCGATGTCTCTGAAGTTGAATTGATCGGCGAGAAATTTGCGCGCGCGCAGCCGTTCCGGAGTGTCGCTGACCGCCGTCGAGTCGAGATAAAGGATATAGAGCTCGGCGGCTCCGTCGTTGTCACCGTCGGCGGCTTTGCGGTCTGCGCGGGCGAGCGCGATGGCGGGCAGCGCAGCCACCTGGGCCTTCGCTTTCTCGATCAGCTCGTCGCGTGCCTTGTACTCGTCTTCTTCAAGAAAATCATTATCGTTGGGAATGACGCCTTCGATGCGAATGCCCTGCGTATCCTCGGGCTTCACGTTCTGCAGCACGGAATACTCTTTAGGAGCATCGCTGCGGATGGGGATGGTCGATACCACTTCTTCGCCCGCGCTGTCGAGGATTCTGAACTGCAGCGCGACGACGATCTTGAGGCGGTAGTCGATCTGCGAGTAGGTGTAAGGACGCTCGACATCCTGCATCTTGGTTTTGGGAATCATGTCGA
>Ga0335075_10013071_pt1 | contig 12509 bp, 11 predicted proteins | sample Lox_Sample_24_FD_206723 | JGI IMG/M metagenome (GOLD analysis project Ga0335075, IMG submission 206723) | Soil microbial communities from Loxahatchee National Wildlife Refuge, Florida, United States - Lox_Sample_2.4 | ecosystem: Environmental > Terrestrial > Soil > Wetlands | place: USA... | reverse complement strand
CGGCTGAACTTCGTCCGCGGCCAGCGCCGGCGCACCGAGATGCTGGAGGGCCTGGAGCAGTGGGTCCGGCGGCTCAGCGACATGCTGACCGCCAGCCGCGGCCTCGAGGAGGCGCTCGAAGCCAGCTCCCGCACCGCGCCCGCGGCGATCGCCCAGCCGGTGACCGCGCTCGCGCGCCGGCTGTCGGCCCGCGTGAGCACCGAGGCCGCGCTGCGGGCGTTCGCCGCCGACATCGCCGACCCGGCCGCCGACCGGATCGCGGCGGCGCTGATCATCGCGGGCCGGCGCGGCGGGGGCGTGCGGGAGGTGCTCAACGCGCTCGCGGCGATGCTGGCCAGAGACGTCGCAGCCAGGCGCGACATCGAGGCGGAGCGGGCGGTGCACCGCACCACGGTCAGGTGGATCGCCGTGTTCATCGGCGCGTTCACGGTCTTCGCGGTGGCGAACCGGGACTATTCGGCACCGTTCGGCACGCTGGCCGGGGAGCTCGTGCTGGCGTTCGTGGCCGGGCTGTACGCGCTCGGCCTCTACTGGCTGCACCGCCTCGGCACGATGCCCGCCCCTGGCAGGTTCCTCGACCACGACCAGCCGTCCAGCGAGCCGGCGGGCCTGGTGCAGGCAGGGAGGTCACAATGAACCCCTGGGTGATCGCCGCGGGCGTGCTCGGCGGTCTCGGCATCTTCCTCGTGGTCCGCGAGCTCCTTCCCGCCCCCGCCCGGCTCGATGCCGCCCTGGCCCGCCTCGACGCCGCCGCCGCGCCCGGCCGGCGTCCGTCGCTGTCGCTGCGGCTCTCCGAGCTGCTCGCCGCCGAGCTGCCCTGGCTGCCGGTGCCATCGGCCGACCTGGCGCTGCTCGGGCAGGACCGGGACGTCTGGATCGCCAGCAAGCTAACGTGCGGCCTGCTGGGGCTCGCGGTGCCGCCGGTGCTGGTGGAGCTGATGTCGCTGGGCGGTGTCGGCGTGGCCTGGCAGGTGCCCGCGATCGTCTCGGTGGCCTGCGGCGTGGCTCTCTTTTTCGCGCCGGACGTGGTCACCAGGGTCAATGCGGCCGAGCGGCGGTCCGACTTCCGGCACGCGCTGACCAGCTACCTGGACCTGGTGGCGCTCGAGCGGGGAGCGGGCGCCGGGCCCACCGAGTCCCTGGAGGCTGCCGCCGAGATCGGCGGCGGCTGGGCATTCGCCCGCCTGGCGGGGGCCCTGGACACGGCCCGCAGGGCGGGCGAGGCGCCGTGGACTGCCCTGGCCCGGCTGGCCGCCCAGACCGGGGTGAGCGAGCTCGCGGACCTCGCCGACATCGCCGAGGTCGCCGGGCACGAGGGAGCCAGGATCCTGGACACGCTTGCCGCGCGGGCGGCGTCGATGCGGGCTCAGGCCCAGGCCGCCGAGCGGGCCAGGGCCGGTGCGCGCAGCACCACCATGGTGATCCCGATCGCCCTGCTCGGCGCGGGCTTCCTGATCTTGCTGATCTTTCCCGTCCTCGACCGCACGTTCGGCGCTGGCTAGTCCCTCCCACGAAACGGAGGCCATGATGAACCCGTTCTGGTTCGCAATCGGTTACCTGATCGGCCGGGCACGCCTCCGTGCCCGGTCCGCGCTGGACGGCGACCCCGAGTCCGGCGCGATCACGCTGGAATGGATCGTGATCGCCGGGATCCTCGTCGCGGCGGCCATCGGTGCCGGCGTGTTCTTCATCAGCAAGATCAAGCAGTACGAGAGCAATATCCCCTAGACCATGCGATCCGCTGGCTGCCGCGGGAAACGCGGCTCGGACGCCGGAGCGCTGACGCTCAGCTATGTGATCATCGTGCCGGTATTCCTCATGGCCGTCATGGTCATCGCCCAGGCCTCGCTGTGGTTCCTGGCCCGGCAGGCGGCCCTCGCCGCCGCGCGCCAGGGAGCCGACGCGGCGCGCGTGAGCGGCGCGCTGCCGGGGGCGGGGCCGAGCGCCGCGCTGGCGTTCGCCAGGTCCGCCGCTCCCGGCTACCTGCTCGGCCCGTCCGCGACCGGCGCGGGCAGCACCGCGGGCACGGTCGAGATCACGGTCTCTGGCCGGGTGCCCTCGGTCGTTCCCGGCCTGGTGGTCAGGGTGACCGAGGCCGCGGCGGCGCCGGTCGAGAAGTTCGCGGTGCCCTGATGCGGGCCATCGTTCCGGCGCAGCGCCCACCCGGCGGGCATGACGCGGGCAACGCCGCGCTCGAGCTGGTCATCCTGGCGCCGGTGATCCTGTTCGTGCTCGGCCTGGTGATCGCCGCGGGGCGCACCTCGGTCGCCGAGGGCTCGGTCGCAGCGGCGGCCCGCGACGCGGCCAGGCAGGCCTCGATCTCGCTCACCCCTGCGGCCGCCCAGAGCGCCGCGCTAGCCAGCGCCAGCGCGGCGCTCAGCCAGGACGGCCTGAGCTGTGTGCCGGTGGTCCACGTAAACGTGACCGGGTTCGGGGTGCCGGTGGGGGAGCCTGCCACCGTCCAGGCAAGAGTCACCTGCACTGTCTCCCTGTCCAGCCTCCTGGTGCCCGGCATGCCAGGGAGCAGGACACTCCGTGCGACGTTCACCTCGCCGCTCGACCCGTACCGGGAGCGGTAGCCGGTGGCCGGCCCGGAGCACATCCCACACCGTGAGGTCACAGTGACTGTCACAGCGCACGTGCACGCTTGGCAACGAGGCCGGGAAGGCGGGAAGCGTCAGATGAGGTTACCGGGGAGGCAGGGCGCGGGCGACCAGGGGTCGATCACGCTGATGCTGCTGGTGCTGTTCGCGGCGCTGATCGCCCTGGCCGGAATCGTGATCGACGGCGGCGCCAAGCTGAACCAGGCGGAGAACGCCACCGCGATCGCGCAGGAGGCCGCCAGGGCCGGCGCCGGGATGGTCAACCAGGCGAGCGCGTACTCGACCGGGTCGTTCACGGTGGACCAGAGCCAGGCCGTCGCGGCCGCTGAGCAGTACCTGGCCAGCGCCGGGTATCACGGCACGGTGGCCGCGGTCGGGGACGACTCGATCGAGGTGACCGTCACGGTCACCAGCCCGACGCGGGTGCTGTCGATCATCGGCATCGACTCGATGACCTCGACCGGCTCGGCGACCGCCTCGCTGGTGACCGGCGTGACAGGACCGCAGTCATGACCGGGCGGGCGGCGAGGAGGCGCAGCCCCGCTGCCGCGGTGCGCGGCTGGGCCGCGCTGCTGATGCTCATCGCCCTGGTGGCGGGGCTCCCGGCGGTGCTGTACAAGCTGGGCGGGAACCCGCTGCCGGCGCACGTCCCGGCCTGGCATCACGTCACCGCGCTGCTGCTGCACCGCGACAACGGCACGGTCTTCCTCGGCGCGGTCCGGGACATCAGCTGGCTGGCCTGGGCGGCGTTCACGCTGGCGGTGATCGCGGAGGCCCAGGCGGCGGTGCGCGGGCGCACCGCCCCCCGGCTGCGGCTCGGCGGCCTGCAGAGCACGGCCAGCTGGCTCATCGCCTTCGTCGCGCTGGCGTTCACCAGCCAGCCTGCCGCCGTGCTGGCCAGTACGGCACCTGCCTCAGTCGTCGCCGTCACGGCCGGGCGCGCCGGGCCGCCAGCGGCTCGTCCCGCTGGTGTCTCCGCGGGCCGGCCAGCATCGACGGTGACAGCCGACACGCTCGACCCGCAGGTGATGAGCATGGGTTTCTCCCAGATGGTCACTGTCCGCAGCGGCGACTGCCTCTGGTCGATCGCCGAGCGCTACCTCGGCAACGGGGACCTGTATCCGGAGATCGTCAAGCTCAACCTCGGGCACGAGATGGGTGACGGCCAGAGGTTCACCGATCCGTCGGTGATCTGGCCGGGCTGGGTGCTCCAGCTTCCGGCGAGCCCCGCAGCGGCCGTCTCCCCGGCGGCCGCGGCCGCCTCGGCGAGCCCTGCCGCGAACCAGCACAGCGGCCATCAGTCGGGTGACCCGCGTTTCAGCCACCCGCATCCAGCCGCCGCCGGCAGTCGTGGCAGGCACGCCGCCGGTGCTGCCGCTGGCACGCCGGCGGCTGGGGCCGACCTGCCCGCCCGGCCGCCCGCTGCGGCGCCCGCACGCACCGCTGAGCCGGCCGGCGCCGTCGCCCCGGCCCGTCAGGAAGCCAGCCCCGCCGCGGCGCCCGGGCTGAGCCAGGCCCCGCCGCTCGCCGTGTTCGGCGCGGGGGTGCTGGTCGGCGGGGCGAGCATGGCCCTGGCCCGGATGCGCCGCCGGCAGCGGCAGGCCCGACGCTTCGGCAGGCGGATCCCGCTGCCGGCCAGCGCACCGGTCATCGCGGCCGAGCAGCGGCTGCGCGCGGCGCAGCGGCCCGGCGCCGGGCCGCAGCAGCGGTACGCCGGTGACACCGGGGCAGGGCCGGCCGGCGGCGGGGCCGGACGCGGCCCGCTGCCCGGCCCGGCACCGGGCAGCCTGCGGTATGACGATGCGGGGATGATCGCGGGGTCGCTGTTCTACCCCGACCCGGAGCCGGGCGGGCAGCTGTATGACGGCGCGGCCGCCGAGCCAGAACGGCCGCTGCCCGACGGCGCCATGGCCGGGGCGGCGCCGGTGCTGCCCGCGACCGCGCTGCGGGGCGTGCTGAGCGCGCTCGGGGCCGGCCTGCTGGCCGGCGGCCAGCCGATCCCCGATGTCACCGGGGTGTGGGTGCACCGGTCAGGCCTGGAGCTGCAGCTGGCCAGCCCGTCGGGTGAGCCCCCGCCGCCGCCGTTCGCCGTCCCGGGCGGGCGGCAGGGCACGGCCTGGCGGCTGGACCTGCCGGAGCAGGCGCTGCCCGGCCCGCTGCCCCCGGGGACCGCCGGCGACCTGCTGCCGGGGCTGCTCACCGCGGGCCTCGCCGCCGACGGCGGGCACCTGCTGATCGACCTGGAGTACCTGCGCGTCACCACCATCGACGGCCCGGCCGACCTGGCCGACCTGGTCTTGTCGACCGCCGCAGCGGAGCTGACCACCAGCCAGCTGGCCGGCTGGTACGACCTGGTCCTGGCCGGGTTCGGCGAACTGGAGGCGGTCGATGGCCGGGCGACCAGCTGCGCCACGCTGGCCGAAGCCCTGGACCTGCTCGCCGCCAAGGCCGTCGCGCTGCGGCGGCGGCTGGGCGGCGCCGGCCCAGCCGACATCCGCCGGTGCCGGCTCGCCGAGCCCGGCGACGAAGACTGGGCACTGACGCTGCTGGTCAGCCGGATAGCTCCGACGAGCGACCAGATGGCGATGCTGGCGGACCTGGCCGCCGACCCGGGAGGGATCGCGGCGCTGGTGGCGGGCGGCACCGACGTGCCCGAGGGCCACCCGGCGCCGGCCAGCTTCCGGCTCCGCCCGGATCCGGGCCAGCCTGGCGGGATCGCCGGCCACATCTCACCGCTGCACCTGGACGTCTGGCCGCAGCCGCTCACCAGGACCGACTACGGCGCGCTGGTCAGCCTGTTCGAGACCGCCGCGGACCTGCGCGACATCGCCCCCGGCGAGCCGCCCTACGACGGGTCGTCCTGGCCGCCGGCGCCAGAGCTGATCGGCCTGCAGGAACCGCCGCCCGAGGATGCGCCGGCAGCGGAACCCCCGGGTACCGCTGCCGATCAGCCGGACTCCGAAGACCCCGGCCAGGGGGCCGCGCTGCGGATCGGCGTGCTCGGAACGTTCACGGTCAACGGCGCCCCTGCCGCGCTGCAGCCCGCGCAGAGCCAGCTGATCCTCGCCCTCGCGCTGAACGGCCGCGACGGACTGTCCAACGCCCAGCTCTGTTACCTGCTCGGCGCCGATCCGGACCACCCGAAGCCGAGTGACTCGCTGCGCCAGCTGATCGTGCGCACCCGGCGCCAGCTCGGCCGGGCCGCCGACGGCCAGGTGTGGATCGAGCACCTCGGCGCCGGCCAGTACGCGCTGCACCCGGACGCCAAGTTCGACTGGGCTGACTTCGAGGAGCTGAGCGAGCGGGGCATCGCCGCCCGTGATCCCGGGCGCCTGCGGGAAGCCCTGGCGCTGGTCCGCGGCAAGCCGTTCACCGGCTGCTACCACTGGTGGCTGGACGTCGCCTTCACCGAGACCGTGCGCGCCCAGATCGTCGACACGGCGGAACTGCTGGCCGAGCTCGAGCTGCGGGCCGGCGACCCGCCGGCATCGGCCCGCGCCGCGCGGACCGGGCTGGCCGCCGATGTCACCGCCGAGCAGCTGTGGCGCGGGCTGATGCGTGCCGAGCACGCCGCCGGCAACCTCGCCGGGGTGCGGGAGGCGTGGAGCCGCTGCCTGGACACCATGACCGACATCTCCGCTGACGGCGAGCCACATCCCGACACGGTCGCGCTCTACCAGCAGCTCACCGGCAGCGACCGGGGGCAGCCCGCCTGGGCGCAATCCGCCCCCTGACCACGGTCTTTCCGGGCGCGAACCGGGCATACGCCCGCGTCTCGGGAGGATGCCCCCTGTGCGGAGTGATCAGCAGGTGAAACCATCGTGTTGTGACCCTGCCCGGCGAGCACCCGACCCCGGACCGCTCCGGCCGTCCGCCGGCTCCGGTGCGTCCCGCCACGGCCGGCCGGCCGCCAGGGTCGCGCGCCAGGGTCCCGCCCTCTCCGGCCCCGGCGGTCCAGGTCCAGGACGACCTGGAGGCACGCGTCCGGATCCCCGCGGACCTGCTGCGCTGCGTGATCTCGCTGGCCGAGATCGCCCTGCTGGCCGCCCTTGGCCTGCTCGCCAGGGCAACCGCGGACGGTGCGGAGATCGACATCGTGCTGGCGAGCAAGCACCTGAAGGCTGTGCTGCCGTTCCTCGGCTTCGCCGCGCACGCGGCGCTGCTCATCCTGCCCGTCGCCCTTGCCATCCGGGTCCTGGTGCGCCGGCAGCCACGCAAGCTCGCCGAGGCGCTGGGCACGGGGGCCATCACGGTTGCCCTGGTGCTCGGCGCGAACCTGCTGCTCCAGCTGCCCGCCGCCGTCGGCCTGTACGGCGTGCTCACCCCGGTGCACTCGGCCGGCCACCAGGTTCCCGCCCTTGACTGGTACCTGTCCGGCCTCACCGCGTATGTCACGGTGATCGGCCTGGCCGGCCGGCCGCGGTGGCGGGCCGTGTTCTGGCTGGCGGTCGCCTTCTACGGGCTGGCCAGCCTGGCGACCGCCCAGACGACCGTGTTCTCGCTGCTGATCACGGTGCTGCTGGGCGTGGCGTGCGGCTCCGGGATGCGCTACCTGGTGGGCTCGACATCTGGGCGGCCGTCGGCGGCGGAGATCGCCGAGGCGCTGGGGGCCGTTGACCTGCCAATCGCGAGCATGCGGCGGATCCTGGATGCCAGCACGGAGACACGCAAGTACGCCGCCGGCCTCCGCGGCGGCGGGCGACTGGACGTCACCGTCTTCGACCGCGACCAGCAGGCGGCCGATGTGTTCTACCGGCTGTACCGCCGCCTCCGGCTGCGCACCCAGGTGTCCCGCAGCGCCCCGCTGACCGTGGAGCGGGCGGTGGAGCGGCGCGCCCTGCTCACCTATGCCGCGGAGGACGCGGGCGTGCTGACGCCGCGGCTGCGGGCGCTGATCAGGGTGGGTCCCGACGCTGCGGTGCTGGTCAACGACGGGCACGACGGGACGGCCCTGGCCAAGCTGCCCGTCCCGCCCACGGACGCGCAGCTTGCCCGCGTCTGGGATGCGGTGCTGCAGCTGCACCGGCACCGGGTCACGCACCGGGCGCTCACCGCCGATCGGATCGTGCTGGTGGGCGCGGACGGTGACGGCCAGCCGCGGCCGTGGTCCGGCGGCGTCATGCTGCTCGACCCCGGCGACGGCGACGTGGCAGCCAGCGACCTCCAGCTCCGCCTGGACGTCGCCCAGCTGCTGGCCGAGCTGGCCCTGCTGGTCGGGCCCGAGCGGGCCGTCGACAGCGCCCGCGGCAAGCTGAGCAGCGACGAGCTGTCCGCGGTCGCGCCGCTGATCCAGCCGGTCGTGCTGCACCGGTCGACCAGGGCCGCGCTGCACCGCCGCTCAGACGTGCTGCCCGCGCTGCGGAAGTGCCTGCGCAGCACCGGGAACGGCGGGGAAGCCCCCGCGGGGGTGCAGCTGGAGCGCATCCGGCCGCGGACCCTGATCACGCTGGTGGCTGCGGTGTTCGCCTCGTACATCCTCGCCGGCGAGCTCACCAGGTCCAGCCTGGCCAGCGTGTTCCGGCACGCGGACCTGGGCTTGACCTGGGCTGCCCTCGGGCTGTCCGCGCTGACGTACATCGGGGCCACGTGGTCGCTGTCCGGGTTCGTGCTCGAGCGGCTGAGGTTCACCCGCACTCTGCTGGCCCAGGTGGCCTGCTCGTTCGTGACCCTGGTCACGCCCGCCGCCGTCGGCGGCGCCGCGCTCAACGTCCGCTACCTGCGCCGGGCCGGGGTGGCGCCCGCGGACGCGGTCGCGAGCGTGGGCGTCATGCAGGTGATCGCGTTTGCGCTGCACATGATCTGGCTGGTGATTTTCGCCGCGCTGACCGGCACCCTGAAGCATGCGCTGCGGCCGCCGGGCTGGACCTACATCGCGCTGGCCGTCCTTGCCGCCGTGATCCTGGCCGCGCTTGCGGTGCCGGCCGGGCGCAGGCTGCTGCTGTCCCGGCTGGCGTCCACGGTCAGCCAGGCGATCCCGCGGCTGCTCGAGATCGCGCAGCGGCCCGCCAAGCTCACCGAGGGCATCGGCGGGGCGCTGCTGGTGACCGCCGCCTACATCGGCTGCCTGGATGTGAGCGTCCGCGCGTTCGGCGGCTCGCTGCCGCTCGTCGCCGTCGGCGTGGTGTACCTGACCGGCAACGCGGTCGGCTCGGCCGTGCCCACGCCGGGCGGGCTGGGCGCGGTGGAGGCGGCCCTGCTGGCCGGGCTCACGGCCGCCGGGCTGCACAGCGCCGCGGCGATCAGCGCGGTACTGCTGTTCCGCCTGGTCACGTTCTGGCTTCCGGTGCCGCTGGGCTGGGCCGCGCTGCACTATCTGCAGCGCCACGAGGCAATGTGACCGTTCCCGCTACCCGAGCCTGGCGAGTGCGAGCGAGGCCGCGAACAGCACGAGCCCCCAGGACGTCGCGCGCAGGGCGCCCTCCAGCGGCGCGAGCAGGGACTGCCGGTCGATGGCCGTGACCTGGCCGTCGGCGAGGGTGACGCTGCCCTCCACCCTGGCCGACCGGCGCCTGAGGGTCCTGGCGGGCGTGCTCAGCCGGCGCTGGGCCGTCGACATCGCCAGCGCCGCCATCGCGGCCAGGACCGGGGCCGCGGCGAGCCGCCCGGTCTGCGCGGTGTAGGCGGTCAGCACCGGGAAAGCACCCCAGGCGGCGGCGAAGCCGAGGTCGGTGTGGATGATCCCGCCGAACAGCTCGGCGTTGTAGGCGACCACGAGGACCGGGCCCACGATCATGAACGGAACGAGCGGCCAGCCGACCCTGGCCACGCCGGCGACGCCGAGCGCGACGGCGCCTGCAAGCCCGGCGACCGTGACCGCTACCAGGGCGGCCGACGGGATCCGGGTCCGCAGCGGCCGGCCGTTCAGCTCATCGAGTGCGTGCGCCGCCAGGCCCACCGCGAGGAAGAAGGCGGCCAGCGTCGCCAGCATCGCCGCGAGGCTCACCCGCGGCGCCAGGGCGGCACCGATGACGACGTAGGACAGGTGCCACGCGGTGTACGGGGGGTGCAACAGGGTCCACCAGTCACGCCACCCGCCTGAGCTCGCTGCGTAGTAGGCCGGCCGCGCGGCGGCCGGGGACCCAGCCCCGGGCTCCTGAGCCGGCGTGGCGGCGGCCCCGTCAGCCACCTGCGCGGGTTCCCCACATCACGAGCCCGCCGCCCAGGCTCATGACCCGGAACCCCACATCGGTGAACCCCGCCTGGCGCCACGCCTCGACCGTCCAGGAAACCGGGTAGCGCCGGTAATGCCCGGAGATGCTCGGGCCGAGGAAGCGGCCGACGCCGTACCATTCCCGGCCGCCGGTGAGCAGCCCCCCGGCCGGCAGCAGCAGCCGCGTGTAAAGCCACCACCAGGCACGCCAGAAGCGCGACGGCGGCACCATGAACTCCAGGCTCGCGACCCGCCCGCCGGGCCTGACCACGCGCGCGAGCTCGCCGAGCGTGGCCTGGGGATCGAGCACGTACCGGAGCAGGTAGGTGAAGGTCAGCGCGTCGAAGCTGGCGTCGGCGAACGGCAGCTGCTCGGCGCGGCCAGCGACCAGATGGATGCGGTCGGCCACCGCGGACCCTGCGACGTTGCGCTGGCCCTGGCGGAGCATCTGCTCGGTCAGGTCGACGCCGACGACCGTGGCCCCGCTTTTCGCCGCGGTCTGCAGGGCGACGCCCGCGGTGCCGGACGCCACGTCGAGCACGGCCTGGCCCGCGGCCGGCGCTACGTGGCTGATCATGGTGCGCCGCCAGCGGCCGTTCTGGCCGAACGACAGCAGCTCGGCGAGCCGGTCGTAGCGCTGCGGCAGCGGAGCGAACAGGTGCTGGGCGAAGCGGTTGCGCTCCGCGGACGCGGGGGTGCTCTCGGGGGCCGGAAGCGGCACGGCGTCTCCTCTGTGTCTGCCCCCCGGAGCCGCACGACCGGGTCAGCCCGGGGCCAAGGAATTTCACCGTACGCCCCGGCCGGACAAAACGGAAAGGAATGACGTGCCGGCCAGAGGTTCCGGCGAGCCCGGGCCTTTACCGTCCCCTTTGTTTAGCCATTCCGGGCAGCCCCGCCCGGTTTCGATGCGCAGCCACCGCAGCCCCGCCCGCCGTGACCGGGCCCGCGCCGGCCGCCCGCGGCGCGCCGCCCCGCAGGCGAACGGTACGCTGCTGCAGAATCGGGACCCGACCCGCAACACCTGGGCGAGGAGCAACTGAACGATGCAGCGTCAGCAGCGGCTCACCGTCGCCACGTCAGGCGGTCGGGTGCTCGAGGTCCTGGTCTTCGGCCCTGAGGAAGGCCTGCCGCTGGTTTTTCACACCGGGACGCCGAGCGGGCCGGTCGAGATCGCGCCGGTTGTCGAAGCTGCGTCCGCGCGCGGGCTGCGCACCGTGCTGTACGCACGGCCAGGGTACGGCGGGTCGACGCCGCAGCCGGGCAGGCGGGTAGCGGACGCCGCGGACGATGTGGCCGCGATCCTGGGGGACCTTGGCGCCGACGAGTTCCTTACCGCCGGCTGGTCCGGCGGCGGCCCGCACGCGCTGGCCTGCGCGGCACTGCTGCCCGTGCGATGCCTGGCTGCGGCGTCCATCGCCGGGGTCGCGCCCTACGACAGCCCCGGGCTGGACTGGATGGCGGGCATGGCAGAAGAGAACGTGGCGGAGTTCACCGCGGCGCTGGCCGGGGAGCAGGAACTCACCGGCTTCCTGGACATCGCGGCTGACATGCTGCGCGGGGTGACCGCCGGCGCCGTGGCGGAGAGCCTCGGGGGGCTGATCTCCGAGGTCGACAAGGCGGCGCTCACCGCTGAGTTCGCCGAGTACCTGGCCGCGGCCATGCGCGCGGCGCTGCCCACGGGAACCGACGGCTGGCGCGACGACGACCTGGCGTTCATCCGCGACTGGGCGATCAGCCTCGATGCGCTGGGCCACGCGACCCCGGTGGCGATCTGGCAGGGCGACCAGGACCGGATGGTGCCGGGCTCGCACGGCGCCTGGCTGGCCGCGAACATCCCGCTGGCCCACGCCAGGATGCGGCCCGGCGAGGGCCACCTCAGCCTGGTGGCGCGCCGGTCCGGCGAGATACTCGACGACCTGATGCAGCTCGGCAACGTGCGCAGCACGCCAGGCTCCCGGTCCGGCTGACCGGGACCGGCCCGCCTACGCCGGGCCGGCCAGGTCATGGTGTGCCCTGGGCGCAAGCGGGGCGGCCGGCTCCCGCGGGGGGCACCCGGCCGTCGCCGGCCCGTCACGGCCGGCAGACGCGGTTGACCAGGTCGTGCCAGGCGCGGCTGAGGCGGTCGCTGGTCTGCTGGCCGACTTCGCTGAGTTCGGCCGAGGAGAGGTACAGCAGCATCGGGGCGTCGAGTGCGGCGGTCAGCTGCAGCGCGAGCATGTCCAGATCGGCTCCCGGGAGGGCGAGGCTGCCGAGCAGGACCCGGATGTGCAGCCGGGACAGCGGCGTCTGGGCGCCCGCGGGAACCGGCTTGGTGCCGTCGATTGCGTTCCGGGCGATGTCCCGGTGGTCGAGCAGGAAGGCTGCCCTGGCCTGGCCGTAGGCGACGAGCCGGTCGAGGGGGCCGGCGCCTGGCCCGAGCGGCGGCGGGCCGGAGAGCACCAGCTCCTGGAAACCGCGTTCCTCCTCGTCAAGCAGGGCCTGGAAGATCCCGGCCCGGCTCCCGAACCTGCGGAACACGGTGCCCTTGCCCAGCCCGGCCCGCTCGGCGAGCCCGTCCATCGTCAGCTTGTCCGCGCCCTGCTCGCTGATCAGCTGCCGGGCGGCCGACAGCAGGTGCTGCCGGTTGCGCGCGGCGTCGGCGCGCTCGGGCGGCGCCGCGCCGAAGGAAAGCCCCGGTGATTCCACGCAGCCCAGAGTACGGCGGGAATATTAACCGGGGTAAAGTCCGGTTAGCCGTATGCTGCCGTATGGCGACA
>Ga0335075_10013070_pt1 | contig 12509 bp, 14 predicted proteins | sample Lox_Sample_24_FD_206723 | JGI IMG/M metagenome (GOLD analysis project Ga0335075, IMG submission 206723) | Soil microbial communities from Loxahatchee National Wildlife Refuge, Florida, United States - Lox_Sample_2.4 | ecosystem: Environmental > Terrestrial > Soil > Wetlands | place: USA... | reverse complement strand
CGGCGTCTGCTCGCAACGCTCCGGCCTTCGCCGGAGCACAAGGGACTGTCCCCGGCATCGGTTCGCGGCAGGCGCGGCGGGAGAAGGCCGGGGCCTGCCAGCGGCGGCCGCTATTGCCGGTGGCGGCGCGGCCGCGGTTGGACGGCGGACGCCGCACCGTCGGCATATCGCCGCCGGGACAGGATGATGCGCAGGACAAAGCTTGTCGCGAGCAGGAGCAGCGGCACGCCAAAGAACAGGAAGAACGAGACGTCACCGACGAACTTATCGCAGCGCGTCATGTGAATACCGTAGCCGCGCGGTTCGGCGGGAAGGCCGGCCAATGGGCAAAGGCCTCGGAAAGGACTTTCCGACCCCAGGAATGTCACCTCCATCTGCCCATAGGCATAGATGAGAATTGCGAGAGCCAGAAAGATGTTGGCGCTCCCGATCCGCAGGAACCGCGCCCCACCGAGCTTCGCCACGGGGAGCCAGCAGGCCGCGATCAGCAGAGCGATCACGGCATATTGGATCACCAATATGTGCCGCCAGGATTGAACCGCCCAGGCCTCGGTCTGCGGGTCATTCATGTAGACCACAGTCATTGTGTAGGGCGCGGAAAGATATTGCACGCAGGCCAGCACAAAGATGGGCAGGAGCGTGACGCCCAATCCGAAAGCCGCATCCTTGACGTGCTGGGGCATCGGCATGAGGGGAGCTTATCAGCTGTGCGATCGGCCGCAAAGCAGTGGGAGCCATCGCAGGCGGGTCTCGCAACGCTCCGGCCTTCGCCGGAGCACGATATGGGTGTGACTTCGGTAACGCGCTTTCCATATTGGTCATGCGCGATGCGCCTCAATTTGAGGCGAGCACGGGTCGGAGGGGGTCAGCATGCGGCGCGGGTGGAATGAGCGGAGGAGCCTTGGTCTGCTTCTCGCCGTCCTGCTTTGCGGATGTTCGAGCAGGGCGGACGATCTGGTCGGAACCTGGGTGAGCCCCGGCATTCCGGGCGTGCTGTCTCCCACGCACGTCATCTTGTCCCCGGACGGGACCGGCCGCGTCCTGAACGACCGCCTGCGCAATCTCCAGGTGACCTGGCGACGGCTCGACCAACAGCGATTCACGCTGGCCCAGGTCGATGGGGAGACCTGGCCGGGGTGCCTGGCCGACGACGCGATCATCGTTCGGGTGCGCTACGATCGGAACGAGCGCCCGCGCCTCTTCCGTTATCAGCGGGCGCGAACCTGGCACGGCAGGACGATTCCCCCCGAGAGAGCCGACTCCTCCCAAGGGTTACCCTGCATCCCATAGCATTTGCATCCGACCGACAGGCCGGGAGGCTAGGACGGCCTCGTCCCCGCCGCGCATTCCCCGTCACGCCGGCCGCTGACGCTGCCGACGCCGAGGATGAGCTTGGCGCGGCGCGAGAAGGTCAGAGCCTGCCAGCGGCCGCTATTGCCGGTGGCGGTGCGGCTGCGCAGGAAGGTGAGGTGGAGCAATTCATATTGCTCCGGATCGATCAGGCCCCAATCGATCATGCAGCTCCATTGCTCGACGTTCCAGGCGTGGTCGCGGGCGATGCCGTCCTGGTCGATCGCCTGCGCGAGCGCCGTATACCAGGCCAGGATCGCGCGGAGGCGCGGCCAGCGTTCCGCCGGCGGCATCTCCGCGAGCTTGCGGCGCAGGCGGGCGATGTCCTCGTCGGGCGGGAAGCGGTTCTGCTGCACCACCGTGTCGATCGCCCAGCGGACCTTGCGCAGCGTCATCGGGCCCTGGGGGAAGATCCGCAGCAGCTCGCCGCGGACGCGCAGCAGGAGCTGGACGTAGGCGTCCGCCTGCACCTGCAGCATCGCGTCGCTCTCGAAGAGGGCGGTGAGCTCGGTCCGCAGCGTCGGGTTGATCTGGCCCGCGGCGTCGTGCGCGGCGAGAATGGCCGCGCGGCAGGGTTCGCGGACCGGCACGGCGAGGCAGTCACGCGAGAAGAGCGTCTCGCCATGAATCGGGGCGAGCGCGGCCAGCGCCGCGCGGAAGCGGCGGCGGGAGCCGAAGCTGTCGCGCCACTGGGCGAGCACCGGCTGCAGGCTGCCCGTGCCGTAATTCCATTGCGACATGCCGACCGAGATGAGCTGGCTGTCGAAATTGCCGACCGGCATCGCCCAGCAGCCCATCGTCTCCGGGATCGAGGTCTCGGCCATCAGCGCGAAGATCGCGGCGCGGTCGAGGCCGATCTCGGCAAGCTGGGCGGCGGGTTCGGGGGCGATGCGGATGAAGTTAGGGGTGCCCGCGCGGCTCGGAGAGTCGCCGACGCGGCGGCAGGTCTCGGCGAGCTCCGCGACGGTCTGGGCGTGGGCGAAGGGCGCGGGGAGCAGGGTCGCGGCGAGGAGGCCGAAGGCGATCAGCATGCGGGTGGCGAAGCGTGGCACGTCGGAAAGCCCCCTCGGCTTGGTATCGCAGCCTTATTGCAGCGGCGCGCGAATAGCCAACGGCGTGCTCCGGCGAAGGCCGGAGCGGTGGCCGGAAAGAACACAGGATCAACTGCGCGTCTTTCCGTCACTCTGAATTTCGTTCAGGGTCCGAGTTCGAGGCCGCTGCCACGCCTGTCGATCCGGCTCAGTGCCGCAGCCACCTTGGGCCCTGAAACGAGTTCAGGGTGACGGCCGGGCATCACCGCTTCCCAGCCTTTGCCGCCACGGTCCCGGCCCCACTGTGTCTCCCGTGCATCGCACGCCCGCAACCGTCCGGCGCAGGCGAAAGGCGCTGGCATTTCCCCGCGCCGCGCCCCACCTTAGAAAGGTGAAAAGCGCCAGCGAAAGGCCAGAATGAGCCGCAAGCCCAGTACCGCCGCAGCCGGGCCCCGCGCCCGCCTGGAAATCGAGTTCGAACAGCCGCATCTGCTCGGCCCCCTGTTCGGGGAATTCGACCGCAACCTGATCGCCATCGAGGACCGGCTCGGCGTCTATGTCGCCGCGCGCGGGACCAAGGTGCAGATCGAGGGCGAGCCGGACGCCGCGGCGCGGGCGCGCGAGGTGCTGCTCGGCCTCTACAACCGGCTCGACGAGGGCCATGACATCGACGCCGAGCTGGTCAACGCGATCATCGCCATGTCCGGCCAGCCGACCCTGGACGGGATCATCTCGCCCGAGGTGATCGAGCCGCCCAAGGTGATGATCCGCACGCGCAAGAAGACGATCGTCCCGCGCTCGATGACCCAGGCCACCTATATGGAGGCGCTGAACCGGGACGACATGATCTTCGCGCTCGGCCCGGCGGGGACCGGCAAGACCTATCTCGCCGTGGCCCAGGCGGTGCAGCAGCTGATCGGCGGCAGCGTCGACCGGCTGATCCTGTCGCGCCCCGCGGTCGAGGCGGGCGAGCGGCTCGGCTTCCTGCCGGGCGACATGAAGGAGAAGGTCGATCCCTATCTGAGGCCGCTCTACGACGCGCTCTACGACATGCTGCCGACCGAGCAGGTGGAGCGGCGCATCGCCTCGGGCGAGATCGAGATCGCGCCGATCGCCTTCATGCGCGGGCGGACGCTGAGCGACGCCTTCATCATCCTCGACGAGGCGCAGAACACCACGCCGCAGCAGATGAAGATGTTCCTGACCCGCTTCGGCATGCGCTCGCGGATGGTGATCTGCGGGGATCCGAACCAGACCGATCTGCCCAGGGGCGTCGAGTCCGGGCTCAACGACGCGGTGGCCAAGCTCGAGGGGATCGAGAAGCTCTCCATGGTTCGGTTCGGCGCCGGCGACGTGGTGCGGCATCCCTTGGTGGGCAAGATCGTCGAGGCCTATGAGGGGCCGGCCTAGGTTCGCCGGAGCACGCGGTCGCGGGTCACGGAGGTCCTACAGTCTCTCGACCCGTCCCCTCCGAACGCCTATGGGACCCGCCGCATGACGATTCTGGTGGAATCCGACGTCTCCGGGGACTGGGACGGCAAGACCGGCTGGCCGGCGCTGGCCGAACGCGCCGTGCTCGCGGCCGTCGCCCATAGCGGCTTCCCGGACCTTGCCGACACCGAAGTCTCCGTGAAGTTCACCTCGGACGAGGAGGTGCGCGCGCTGAACGCCGCCTGGCGGGGCAAGGACAAGGCGACCAACGTCCTCTCCTTCCCGATGGCGGACGAGCCAGAAGGCGCGCCGATGCTGGGCGACATCGTCCTCGCCGCGGGCGTCTGCCGGCGCGAGGCCGTCGAGAAAAATGTGGCGGTCGAGACCCATGCCGCGCATCTGGTGGTGCATGGCGCGCTGCATCTGCTAGGTTACGACCACGAAACCAGTGACGAGGATGCCGAGGCGATGGAGGAGATCGAGCGAAAGGCGCTCGCTTCGCTCGGCATCGCCGACCCTTATCTTGTCCGCGAGGTAGAATCCTAAACCAATGGAAGACGACAGTCCCGGCCCCCGCGAGGAAGGGCGCAGTTTCTGGGGAGGTCTGCGCGACCTCATCTTCGGCAATGGTGGCGAATCCACCCTGCGCGACCAGATCGAGGAAGCGATCGAGAATAGCGAGGGCGACGATCCGCGCCGCGGCGATCTTTCCGAAGTCGAGCGGCAGATGCTGCTCAACATCCTGCATTTCGGGGAGAAGACCGCCGGCGACGTCGCCGTGCCGCGCGGCGACATCTTCGCCGTGCCCGCCGACACGAGCTTCGAGGCGCTGATCACAGCCTTCGCCGAGGCCGGCCACAGCCGCATGCCGGTCTATGAGGAGAGCCTCGACACGGTGGTGGGCATGATCCACGTCAAGGACGTGTTCGCGGTGCAGACCGGCGGCGAGGCCGCGCCCGCCGACATCCGCATCCTGATGCGCACCCCGCTCTACGTGCCGGAGTCGATGGGCGCGCTCGACCTGCTCGCGCGGATGCGCGCCGAGCGGACCCATCTCGCCATCGTCGTCGACGAGTTCGGCGGCACCGAGGGCCTGCTCACCATCGAGGACATCGTCGAGGAGATCGTCGGCGAGATCGAGGACGAGCATGACGAGGAACTGCCCGGCCTGCTCAGCCAGGCCGAGGACGGCAGCTGGGAGGCGGACGCCCGCGCCGAGCTCGAGGATGTCGCCGAAGCGGTCGACGCGCGCCTCGGCGCGGTCGAGGAGGATGTCGATACGCTGGGCGGGCTGGCCTTCGTGCTGGCCGGCCGCGTGCCCGAGGCGGGCGAGACTCTGGACCATCCGAGCGGCTGGCGGCTGGAGGTGACCGAGGCCGACACGCGCCGCGTGCGCCGCCTGAAGCTGCATCCGCCCCAGCCGGCGGACGCCGGAGACTGAACGGAATGACGATGCGTTTTCTTCCCGCCTTGCTGGCCGCCTGCGCCGCGCTCGCCCTCGCCGGCTGCGGCGACCGGGCGATCCTGCGCCCGATCCAGTCGACCGGCCCGCATCCGCAGCTGCCCAAGCCCTTCTCGCCGGTCGTGCCGACGGTGAACATCGCCACCGCGATCGGCTGGCCGGCCGGCACCGCGCCGGTGCCCGCGCAGAGCGACCTTCGCGTCAGCCAGTTCGCCGACAATCTCGCCCATCCGCGCACCCTGCTGGTGCTGCCCAACGGCGACGTGCTGGTGACCGAGACCGCCTCGCCCGGGCCCGACCGGGGCCATGAGGGCCGCTCGCTGCGCGGCGCGCTCATGTATACCTTGATGGGGGAGGCCGGCGCCAACGTGCCGAGCGCCAACCGGATCATGCTGCTGCGCGACGCGGACGGGGACGGCGTCGCCGAGACCCGCCTGCCCTATATCACGCAGGGCCTGCACTCGCCCTTCGGCATGGCCCTGATCGGCGACACGCTCTACGTCGCCAACGCCAACGCCTTGGTCGCCTTCCCCTACGATCCGCGCGCGAGCGAGATCACGGCCGCCCCGCGCGAGATCACCTGGCTGCCCGCGCAACGCAACCATCACTGGACGAAGAGCCTCGCCGCCGGGCCGGACGGGATGCTCTATGTCGGCGTCGGCTCCAATTCCAATGTCGGCGAGCGGGGCATGCGCGAGGAGCGCGAGCGCGCCGCGATCTGGCGCGTCGATCCGCGCACCGGCCGGCACAGCCTCTACGCGACCGGCCTCAGGAACCCCGCCGCGATCGGCTTCCTGCCGGGCACGAACTCGCTCTACGCCGCGGTCAACGAGCGGGACGCCTTGGGCAGCGACCTGGTGCCGGACTATCTGACCCGCGTGCAGGAGGGCGGCTTCTACGGCTGGCCCTGGTCCTATTTCGGCGGCCATATCGATCCCCGCGCGCCGACCCGGCGGCCGGACATGATCGAGCGCTCGCTCGTCCCGGATTATGCGCTCGGCGCGCATGTCGCCCCGCTCGGCATCGCCTTCAGCCGCGGCCAGAGGCTCGGACCGGCTTATGCGGACGGAGTCTTCATCGGCCTGCACGGCTCCTGGAACCGCCGCCCGCTCGCCGGCTACAAGGTGGTCTTCCTGCGGCTGGAGAATGGCCGGCCGGTCGGCAATCCCTATGACGTGCTCGGCGGCTTCACCACTCCGGACCAGCAGCAGGCGATGGGCCGCCCGGTCGGCGTCGCGGTGGCGCGGGACGGCTCGCTGCTGGTCGCGGACGATGTCGGCGGTCGGGTGTGGCGGGTGAGCCGGCGCTAGAGCGTATCGACATTCAGCAGGGACAGCATCAGCCCCCTCTCCCCTGGGGGGAGAGGGAAAGAAAGCTGAATGTCGATACAACCTAGAGTCGAATTCAGGGTTTGGATCTCACCGGTCGGGCTGAACTTGTCTAAGCCCTCTCCTTCCTTTCGGCGGTAAGAAGGGAGGCCCTTCGACAGGCTCAGGGCGAACGGAGGGTGGTCTCACCAGAGTGGATCACACTAGTAGGTCCCGGCCTTCGCCGGGATGACTCCGGTGATCGGTCGCGTTACGACCGCGGCATGACCTACCAGCATATCCGCTTCGACCTCTCCGACGCCGGCGTCGCCACGCTCACGCTCGACCGGCCGGAGAGCCTCAATGCGCTCAATGCCGCGATGCTCGACGAAATCCGGGCGGCCGTAGACGCGCTGCCCGGCAGCGGCGCCCGGGCGCTGCTGCTCGCGGGCGCGGGGCGCGGTTTCTCGAGCGGGGCGGATCTGGCGAGCGGCGGCGGCCTTCCCGAGGATGTCGGCGCGGCGCTGGAGGCGCATTTCAATCCGCTGGTCGAGGCGCTCTTCGCTTGCCCGCTGCCGGTGGTGGCGGCGGTGAACGGGCCCTGCGCCGGTGCCGGCTGCTCGCTGGCCTTGGCCGCGGACATCGTGGTCGCCGGCCGGTCCGCTTATTTCCTCCAGGCGTTCATCAATATCGGCCTGATCCCCGATGCGGGCGCGACCTGGCTGCTGCCCCGGCTCGCCGGCCGGGCGCGGGCGATGGAGATGATGATGCTCGGGGAGCGCATCCCGGCGGAGAAGGCGGTGGAATGGGGGCTAATCAGCCGGGTCGTCGACGACGAGGCGCTGGCCGCCGAGGCGTCCGCGCTGGCGGCACGCCTCGCCGCCGGGCCGACCGTCGCCTACGGCCTCGTCCGCCGCCTCGCACGCGACGCCGAACAGGCGACGCTCGCGGAGGCGCTGGCCGCCGAACGGATCGCCCAGCGCGACGCCGGCCACAGCGAGGATTTCAAGCGGGGCGTGCTTGCCTTCCTGCAGAAGCAGAAGCCGGACTTCCAGGGCCGCTGAGGCCCGCGCGCAGGATCCAGGCCGCGCCGGCCAGGGCCGTCGCCACGAACAGCATCGTCCATTCGACCTGGCTCGCCGGAGCGGCGACGACGCGCGGCAGGTGCAGCAGCAGGACGAAGCAGGCCATCATCGCCGCGAGCAAGGTCGCGGCGAGGCGCGCGAGCAGGCCGGAGAGGATGGCGAGGCCGGCGGCGACATGGCCGACGCCGGTTGCATAGGCCCAGAAGAGCGGCGCCGGCAGCCAGCCCGGGACCATCTCCGCGGTGAAGCGGGCATAGACGAAATGGCTGAGCCCGAAGACGAGCGGGCAGAGGCCGTAGACGATGCGCGCGGCCCGCAGCCCCGCCGGCCGGGGCCGGGGATCGAGGAGCAAAGCGAGCGTCACGGCGGCTGCGGCGAGCGACGCGATCTCGGCCAGGCCGAGCCAGGACAATGTGGTGGCGGGCGCCGCGATCACCTTGGGAACCTTAAGCAGCAAGGTCCACAATATGAAATAGACGGCGAGGAAACGGGCCGCGCGCAGCTGCGTCGAGGGGATCAAGACGAGCAGGCCGGCGGCCGCCATGACGAGGCCGTTGGCATAAGCGAGCGGCGTCCGCGCCGGCAGACCAGCGGGGACCGGTTGCCACTGCAGCGCGAAATCGCCGAACGCGAGACAGACGGCGCCGAGGCCGGCTGTGCCGAGACCGAAAGCCAGAGCCGTGCTTCGCATTTCCTCCATCCCTTGCGAGGATCGCCCGCCGGGAAGAGCCTTAGGCGGGCATTTCGGGCTTCCGCTTGGGGATTATTGCTCTAGGTTCGCCGGCGGTGGGCGCTCGCGAGGAGGAGCGCGTCTTGGCGGCTCAGATATTCCGGATCGAGGCGGGCGGCATGCCGCTGCCCAGCCGCGGCGCCCTCTATGGCGCGGGCGAGGATGTCAGCCGCGGCTTTCCCGGCGCGGCGTCGGAACGGCGCTACGAAAGCCCGGCAATCGGCCTGGTCGAGGCCGGCGCCTTCACCTACCGGACGGAAAGCGGCGAGGCGGTCGCCGTGCCCGGCACGATCCTGCTCGGCAATGCCGAGGAGAGCTTCGGCTGCGCCCACGAAAATCATGCCGGCAATCGCCGCGCGGCGGTGGTCTTCGCGCCGAGCCTGCTGGAGGCGGCGGCGGACGAAGCCGGGCTGGCCCGGCCCCGCTTCGCCGCGGCGGCGCTCCCGCCCGGCCAGAAAAGCCTGCGCCCGCGCGCCGCGATCCGCGCGCTCGTGCGCAGCAGCCAGCCGCGCGACGATCTGCTCGTCGAATTGCTGGCGGACGCCTTCGGCCTCGGCCCCGCGCCGGCGGGCCGCGCCTCGGCCCCGGAGATGCGGCGGATGCTCGACCTCGCCCGCTATCTGGAAAGCCGGTTCGCCGAGCCGCACCGGCTGGACGAGCTCGCTTCGGTGGCCGGGCTCAGCCGCTTCCACTTCCTGCGCCAGTTCCGGCGCCTGGTCGGAGCGAGTCCGCTCCAATATCTGATCGGCCTCAGGCTCGCCGCGGCCGCGCGCCGGCTGGCGGAAAGCGACGCTCCGGTGACCGAGGTCGCGCTCGACAGCGGCTTCAACGACCTCTCCCATTTCAACCTGCTGTTCCGCCGCGCCTATGGCGTGGCACCGGGGCGCTGGCGCGTTCAGGCGGGACGATAGAGACAGGCCCTCAGGCGGCCTCGCTCCGCTCCCCGGCGAACAGCCAGGCCCCGGCGGATTCGACATCGCCGAAATAGCGTGTGTCGGAGGCCTTGATCGCGCGATTGCCGATCCGGACCAGGCCGCGGTCCCGATCGAGGGTGAAGGTGAATTTGTCGCTCCTGATCCGACCGTATTCCGTGTCGCCTCCGTCGCTGCCCCGGCACCGGCTGTAGCCGCTCCGCCCCCACCAGTTCGCTGAGGTAGGCGCAGCATAGTCGCGGCCCGGTCAGGCCCGTTCCAGATCGCTCTTCAGCCGATCGAGCAGGCCAACCGCGCGGGCGGCATAGGGACCGATCCAGCGGTCGTGGATATGCTTGATCGGCAGCGGATTGAGATGGTTCCAGCGCTCGCGCCCCCGGCGCTGGACGATCACCAGCTCCGCCTCTTCCAGCACCTTCAAATGCTGCATCACCGTGCAGCGGTCGAGGTCCGGGAAGGACGCGCAGAGCGCGCCGGTGGTCTGCGGATCGTCCTTCAGCAGATCGAGGATAGAGCGCCGCGTCGCGGCCGACAGCGCCCTGAAAATCCGGTCGTTCCGCGCTTCGATTGACATGTTATAATTCTATAACATATACAATGCGCGTGCAAGGAGAATCGCCATGGACCTCAAGTTCAAGATCACCGGCTTCATCGCCCGCCCGGTGCACGACGTGTTCGAGGCGGTCGCCGACCCGGGCACCCTTTCCCGCTATTTCACCACCGGCGGCGCGAAGGGACGGATCGAGCAAGGCGCCACCGTGACCTGGGATTTCGCCGACTTTCCCGGCGCCTTTCCGGTCGAAGTCGTCGAGGTCGTGCCGGACCGCCGCATCGTGCTGAAGTGGGAGGCCTATGAAGGCCCGCCGCCGGAATCGGGAGGCGACGTCCCGGCCGAAGCCACCGCCGGCTATCACACGACGGTGACGATGACCTTCGAGCCCCAGGGCGAGAACCGCACCCTGGTAACGATCGCCGAAGAAGGCTGGCGCGAGACGGAGCGAGGCCTGCAGGGCAGCTACGGCAATTGCCAGGGCTGGGCGCAGATGCTCTGCGCGATGAAAGCCTGGGTCGAGCATGGCATCAATTTGCGCGAGGGTTTTTACAAATAGCCGGAGTGCCCCGCGCTTGACCTTTGCCCCGAGCGCGTCATGAACCTTCGCCATGGGAACGACGATCGAAGAGCTTGACCGGCGCCGCGCGGCCGCGCGCCTTGGGGGTGGGGAAAAACGCATCGAGGCGCAGCATGCCAAGGGCAGGCTGACCGCGCGCGAGCGGCTGAAGGTGCTGCTCGATCAGGGCTCGTTCGAAGAATATGACATGTATGTCGAGCATAATTGCGTCGACTTCGGCATGCAGGAGCAGGTGATCCCCGGCGACGGCGTCGTCACCGGCTCGGGCACGATCAACGGCCGGCTGGTCTACGTCTTTGCGCAGGATTTCACCGTGTTCGGCGGCTCGCTCTCCGAGCGGCACGCGCAGAAGATCTGCAAGGTCATGGACATGGCGATGAAGGTCGGCGCGCCCCTGATCGGCCTCAACGACAGCGGCGGCGCCCGCATCCAGGAGGGCGTCGCCAGCCTCGCCGGCTATGCCGAGGTCTTCCAGCGCAACGTGCTCGCCTCGGGCGTGATTCCGCAGATTAGCCTGATCATGGGCCCCTGCGCGGGCGGCGCGGTCTATTCGCCGGCGATGACCGACTTCATCTTCATGGTGAAGGATTCCAGCTACATGTTCGTCACCGGCCCGGACGTGGTGAAGACCGTGACCAACGAGGTGGTGACGCAGGAGGAGCTCGGCGGCGCGATCACGCACACGACCAAGTCCGGCGTCGCCGACGTCGCCTTCGAGAATGACATCGACGCTTTGCTGGCGACGCGCGACTTCTTCGATTTCATGCCTTTGTCCAACCGGCACGATCTGCCCGAACGGCCCTGCCACGATCCCTGGGACCGGCAGGAGGACAGCCTCGACACCTTAATCCCGGACAGCGCCAACAAGCCCTACGACATGCACGAGCTGATCCGGAAGGTGCTGGACGACGGCGACTTCTTCGAGATCCAGCCCGCCCATGCCGCCAACATCATCACCGGCTTCGGCCGGATCGAGGGGCGGACCGTCGGCATCGTCGCGAACCAGCCGACGGTGCTGGCCGGCGTGCTCGACATCAAAAGCTCGAAGAAGGCGGGGCGGTTCGTCCGCTATTGCGACGCCTTCGACATCCCGATCCTCACCTTCGTCGACGTGCCCGGCTTCCTGCCCGGCGTCGCGCAGGAGCATGAGGGGATCATCAAGAATGGCGCGAAACTGCTCTTCGCTTATGCCGAGGCGACCGTGCCCAAGATCACCGTCATCACCCGCAAGGCCTATGGCGGCGCCTATGACGTGATGGCGTCGAAGCATCTGCGCGGGGATTTGAACTATGCCTGGCCGACCGCGGAGATCGCGGTGATGGGCGCCAAGGGCGCGGTGGAGATCATCTTCCGCAAGGACATCGGCGATCCCGAGAAGATCGCGGCGCGCACGGCGGAATATGAGGCGCGCTTCGCCAACCCGTTCGTGGCGGCGAGCAAGGGCTTCATCGACGAGGTGATCATGCCGCATTCGACGCGGCGGCGGATCGCGTTGGGGCTGCGCAAGCTCAGGAACAAGCAGCTGGAGAATCCGTGGAAGAAGCACGACAACATTCCGCTGTGAGGAGCGCCGCGACGTGACCTTCCAAGGCGAGAATATCGTGGTCGGGCTCGTCGCGCTGGCGCTCGCGGCAGTGGTCGGCTGGCGGATCTGGCGCGGGGTTAAATACGGGCAGCTGCCGCTCTACCGGACGCGGATCGACCGCAGCGTCGGCGCGGCCAAGTTCAACGCGCTGCTGGGGTTGCATGTACTGGTGATGCTGCTGCTCGGCGTGGTGGCGGTGGATTTGCTGCTGGGCCTCGGCCTGAAGGAGAGACTGTTGTGAAGCTCGGCCGTTTGAATCATGTCGGCGTCGCCACGCCCTCCATTGAAGAGAGCGTGGCGCGCTACCGCGACCTGATGGGCGCCGAGGTGATCCGCGAAGCGTTCGACCTCCCCGCGCAGGGGGTGCGGGTGTGCTTCGTCGATACGCCGAACAGCCAGATCGAATTGATCGAGCCGCTGGGCGCGGACTCGCCGATCGTGAAGTTCCTGGAGAAGAATCCGGAAG
>Ga0335075_10013069_pt1 | contig 12509 bp, 16 predicted proteins | sample Lox_Sample_24_FD_206723 | JGI IMG/M metagenome (GOLD analysis project Ga0335075, IMG submission 206723) | Soil microbial communities from Loxahatchee National Wildlife Refuge, Florida, United States - Lox_Sample_2.4 | ecosystem: Environmental > Terrestrial > Soil > Wetlands | place: USA... | reverse complement strand
ACAACACGCCAACAAAATTTTTATAAAAACAGACGCACTAAACTATGAAGATACATAATGAAAGTCCATTTAGAGCCTAGATCCACTTTCAAGGAAAGAACTTCCAAGTCGCAATTGCTGAACAGCCTCCTTAATCATCTCATCAATAATCTCCTTGGCAGGTTTAACATCCTGAATAGCAGCAGCAACTTCACCCATCAAATAGGGCCTTTCAACATCGTCAATATCTAATCCGCCCAACTTGCCAGCAAGGCTACTGTTCACTTCTTCCTTGGATTTATTCGCTTCCTCCAACTTCTCCACCAACTCCAAATCGTGGGTGATAGGTAAAACACCTTGATTCAAAAGAGATTGCATTTCGTCACGACGTTCCGTTTCCCAATTCATAATGTAGGGATTCTTGCGAACTCGAAGAGGCCGGCCGGTGAAGATCAGAGTGCGAATAGTTTCGTCGTAAGTAGAGTCAATAACGGCTTGTTGATGTGATTTAGATGCACCTGCTTCTGTGGCACATACAAAGCGAGTGCCGACCCAGACGGCTTGTGCGCCAAACATGAGGGCTGCGGCAAGAGATTTTCCGCAGTAGATACCCCCCGCTGCAACAACGTAAACCGGTTGACCGGTCAAAGGGGACTTTTTGCCTTGTACGAGCTTGGCTACTTCCGGGATCAGGATCGAAGTTGGAACACTATGAAATCAGAATTGAAGAAATAAGGGGAAATACGCTCCAGTGTGTCCTCCAGCCTCTCCTCCTTGCGCGCAAATGATATCGACACCAGCTTCCAAAGCTTTGGCAACGTGTTTGGGATGTCCAATCATATCTACATTAGCCAGATAATCGCAAACAGGTGGAGGTACTCATAATGGAAATGTTGGCTTGATGTAGTTTATCAACTACTTTTTTGGGGGGTACACCGACGGCACAGACAAACAGGGTAGCACCGCTCTCAATGATAACATCGATAAGTTCATCAAGTTGGCCATGAGTATAGTCATAATTTGTCTTCCGTGCCGAACCGCCGACTTGAGGAAGTAATAAATCGACACCAAAAGGAGCATTCTTGTCTGTCAACCCTTCCTTCAACTCATCGATTTGTTCCTTAAGCATTTTAGGAGTACTAATCTGTTAACGCATGTGGCACGAAAGGGAATACTATCCAACACCACCAATAACACCTACTGTTAGCAACAGTGTGTTTGACGAAGGTACCCAATCCTCCGGCATTTGTGACCGCCGCGGCGAGACCGGGTCCGGCTGCAACGTTCATCCCAGCGAGGAAGATGGGATGTTTTATTTTGAACAGTTTTGTAAGGGGAGTTGTTATGGTTGTCATTTTGGCAAGTTCAACAAGGATCAGCGAAGATATGAATGCCTTTTGATGAAGTAGAATGGATTCGTTCGGTCGAAGAGTTGAATTTATTCGGATAAGTGGGGATATGCGGAGGTGTTTTGGCCAGGAGCGGGTCGAGGACCGGCATTCACACGTGACAGAGGAAACTTTTCGCTTAAGCGCTTTTAGCGAGAATCCATCAATCCGATAATATTCTGCAGTGATCTGATCATGCGAGAATAGCCGTATGCGGCAACTACAGATGGCAAACAAGACTTGGCTCTTGGCGAATAAATGGCAAGATTACATCTCATCCAAATTGGCTTCTTTACATTTGTACCGTGCATCATAATCTCAATTTCTTTTGCACTTGCTACGTACAGAATCAAATCTCCCCATTTTATCCCCATGGCCCCAACTAGCCTATGCTAAGTATACATGACAACCTGTATCCAACCAATACCAATTATAGAAGAACACCTCGGGGTTCCAGCCCAATCCGTCACCGCCAATCATAACAAGAATACGTCAAAACAAGACGAACAATATAACAATACATGAAGCATTCCAAGCCTATTGACTCTCCATTCCACTTTCCGCATAATTTCTTGTACGTAAACTTTCGTTTCGTCTGATATCGCTGCCTACCAAACTTCTTCGATCAGTATTTGAGCGTGCTAAGATAGACGATCGATCATCGTCAGCATCGGTAACATATGGTTTATCTGCATTATTCTTTGGACGTCGTCGGATCGTCGAATCTCGTCTTTCTAGACTGTTTGCTCCGACATTGACCCGTGGAGGAGATATAAAAGAGACCGGACGAGAAGGAGTAGGCAGGCCAGATTCACGAGAAAATTCAGTACGAGCACGCGGTGGTGAACTAAAATAGGCAGGGAGGTTCAGAGATCGTCGACGATCGTCAGATGATGGTGCGAAGGTAGCTGATCGTGGAGTAGGAGCAGGACCATCCTCGTGAGGAGACTCTGTGTCGCTGGGCAAACGAAAGTCTGACATGCTTGGACCGTGACGACTTAGTAAGGATCGACGATTCGATGAGAACCGTTGGATTGTGGATACTGGAGGCGTTGTATCGCGGTATACCTCTGTCGTTGCACGAGAAGGAGGACGATATTGGATTGTTGAGTATCGGGTGATGGATGGACGGGAGGTAACATTGCCCGCATCTTCCTCTAGATCTTCTCCTGACATGCCGACTACGGAATGTGCTGGTCTTCTCACTCTAGCTGAAACAGTCGACGTCCTTGATATGTTCGTTCCGCCACTTAAACGCCTAGCAGTCGTTCGTGAAAGGGTCATTGATTGCCGACCTGAAGTCGATAATGGAGAGCTGTCCTGGGCATCTTCAGCCCTATGTTGCGCCGCCCTGGTTTGCTGTCTTTGGTTCAATTGTTGATGGTCAGCCAATGCAAGGCACACTTCGGTTAATCCTCTACATACACCATCGACCTTTTTCCGGATGGCTCGGGGCGATGGAGGCTGTGCCGAAGGATCATGAGTCGTCATTAAAGCCAGTGAGATGGCTTCTTGAGCAGTTGCTTCGATAGCTTGTGCAATATCGATAGACAACCCCGATGCCTTGATCTTGGTGATAGCTGCATTGAGTAGAGGATATGAGGGTGGTGAGGAAGTTGATGTTATGGAAGTCCCAGCTTGGGATTGAAACGGGGACGAACGTTGAGGTGAGGATGATGAATTTGTTGTGCCTCTTGTTTGAGGTCTATCTGCAAGTACTGAAGGGTGATTTAATTCCAGTTGTCGTAGACGGCGTTTAATCAGGTCTAATTCATCCCATAAGCTACTGGGATTGGGGTTTGAAGTTGTTTGAGAGATAGGAGATTCTTTTTGACGAGGAGCTGTTTGGGTGGACTTAGGAGGCGGCACTGTCTCGCTAGTGGGGGTTTCATCAGCATAGACTGGGTTTGGTGGAGGCTGAGAAATCAAGTTGAGAGTTATGGTGTCGTCATCGGTAGAGGATATGTTGTTGGCAACTGGGTGAGGAATTTGTTCAGTGAGAGCGGGACTTTGTTGCGAGGTTGCTGTTGCCCAAGTGTTATCAGTACTTTCCGAAGGTGTGGTGTCCGAGAGACGTTTAAACGAAAGTCTGTTGGTGTCGAGAGACTCGAGTTTCAGGCGAGATTTTACCGTTTCAGACTGATATTTCCGAGGTCGCGAGAACTGTAGAGTGAGTAGATAGTCTTAAGGAAGGGTAAGAGATTACATTCACAGGAGCAGATGATTGTTCTGACCTTATCAGGGACAGAAAAGGGTCATCGTTCATGTTATTCGTTTCTGCCTTGTCGCCGTCATCCTCAAGAGCTCGCTTAGTATCACTCATGTGCAAGTCCATCGAGGAAACAAGCACTTCATGCACCGGACATAGGTTTCCTCAACCTCGATTAAAGAGTCACTGAATGGAGTTTGACGGAGACGAACTTCACAATGGTGAAGCTGAGCAAATAGAAGAAAGTACTGGACGGCTGATGTTGTCCTGACCCTTAATTTTTCGGACGTCGTTGACACTTTCAGTTACCACGGGTAATAAAGAACAAAGAGGCGTTTTTCTTTGGCCGTACCTTCCATGTGTCAGGGTTAGGGCAGCACTGGGCTATTGCTAGATTAAATTCGAGCATGAGAATCTGCAGCTGCAGCTGATATATAGATATTCTTCGCGATCGAGGATTTAGCTTTTCCCGCTACGGTTCTCGTCCCAACCTTCAATTTCATGCATATGCTCCTTACACGACTAAGTGTGTATAGCTAGCAACGAATCAAGCTGGGTGATCCAAAGAGTTTGGCGACTGAGTTTCGTTGGACCCTCGAAAAAATGCGTTGCCTAGTTGTCGAGTGATTGCTACGGGAGAACAGATGCTTTAGCGATAGATGATGGATGAGATGTTCGAGGCTCCTCAGGGCGTCATCGATCTTGAAGAGATTCCTAGTTGATCATGGCATCGTCTACTCCTCGTCTATATAGGCTATAAACGGGATCACCCCTTTGCCGATCTACCCGTTACAGCGAGTAAATTAGTGCGATCGCAGCACGTTATTGGTGCTGTCCCCTTCCCGGCTTTGGCAAGACTCTCCTCGGCCCGAAACCATTGCCAATAATCAACCGCCACCCTCGTCTCAATACCACAAAAATTTTCTGACTCGCTGAGACCCCATACTTTCATTTATATGCATGGCCGCCGCATAATGTGGCATCTTCAAGGTCTCGAGAACATTGCACCTCATTGTCGCAATGTCAAACAAACTGGAGGAGCCTCCTGATCAGTCAGATCCGGTTTCCCCTTCAGATAGTGAGCGAGATGTCGAACTCGGAGTTGCCGACTTGACCGCTTTAGAACGACTCAATACTAAAACATCAATTCAAGATCAATCGTCGCGACTTCCGTTAAAGAAATTATTAGTAGTGTTTTTTGGACTTGCAATTTCGTTGATGTTGGCATTTTTGGATCAAACGAGCGTGTCGACTGCGTTACCTAGTGTGGCAAGAGAGTTTGATGCAGCTAGTGAAGTGTCGTGGGTCGGGACGTCTTTCCTTATTGCAAATACTTCTATGCAAATTTTGTACGGCCGTTTGAGCGATGTGTTTGGTAGAAAAGCTGTTCTTATGAGTGCAATTACTTTGTTTGCAATCGGTAATTTGTGTTGTGGATTCTCGCAGTCGATGGTATAAGCCTTGATGTGTATGGATCTGATGACAGCTCCAATTGATTTGCTTTCGAGGTCTATCTGGTGCTGGAGGTGGTGGCATTATCAGTCTTACAATGATAATCGTCTCTGACATTGTCAGTTTGAAAGAACGAGGAAAATATCAGGGTGTGTTAGGTTCATTCATTGCCATAGGCGCCGGCATTGGGCCACTGCTTGGAGGTGTCTTTTCGGAAAGCGCCAGCTGGCGATGGTAAAATCATTTGTGTTCGCAAATATCTGATCTCAGGGTGTTCTGGTTCTCGGTTCCTATCTCAGTCTTGATTCTTATACAACTCTACTTCTTTCTGCCCCTGACCAAAGTCAGTGGTAATGTGGTTTCCAAACTCAAGAAGATCGATTACTTTGGAAGTGCTGTATCTCTTGCTGCAACGATTTTCGTGTTGGTGCCAGTAAGTGGAGGTGGAACCAAATATCCCTGGAATAGCGCTCTGGTCATCGTGCTTTTGATTTTGGGCGGCCTTCTCTATATTCTTTTCGTAATATTCGAGATCAAATGGGCCAAAATACCTATTATGCCTAGTATGTCTTCTTTTGAAGCGATGAGTTAATGATCAGTGCATCTCTTCACCATTCGGTCTGTTTGTCTCATTCTTGTACAAACTTTCTTCGTGGGAGTCGTGTATTATGGAAATTTGTATTATCTTCCTATCTTCTCTCAGATACTTCAGAAGCGAAGCATCATCCAATCCGGCCTACTGCTTTTACCTCTCATCCTGACACAAACATTTACAGCAACACTGGCGGGTTTCATCCTTGCAAGGTTCGCTTTTTCTTGAGAATTTCTCTAATGATAGAACTCAACGATACAACCCATGTATCTGGTTTGGTTTTGCGTTGTGGACTCTGGGATTGGGTCTTCAAACAACATTCTCTCCAGAGATTTCGATAGCAAAATTTGCAGGGTATCTCGTTGTTGAAGGATTTGGTGTCGGATTCACTTTCCAAACCAGTATGACCTTTCCAGAATGCCAACTAATTACCAGCACTCGTTGCGGCACAAGCAACATCTCCAAAGAGAGACCGAGCTGTAGTGACAGGAGCACGCAACTTCTTCCGTACCATCGGAGGTGCTTTCGGTCTTGCAAGTACATCTCTCCTCTCACAACACAACTAAGTGTAGTTTGTAGTGCAATCCTGAACAACACCTTGTCGTCACGGCTTGCTCAAGACCCTTCCATATCTCCTCAACTCAGAGACCAAATTCTCAGCTCTGCTTTCCAATTACCAGACAATTTGACTTCCGAGGAGTTGACGTCCATCACGAATGCATATTCTGCCGGAATTCGGGGGATTTTTATCATGTTTGTTCCTTTGGGAGCACTCAACTTTTTACTCTCGCTGTTTGTTGTTGATGTCGGGTTACCAGATGACGCAAAAGATACGAAGGGAAAGACGACTGCACCTGGATCCTCCGCAGAAGCCGTTAAGGTTGAGGGTGCACCGGCGGTGATCACTGATCAAGACATCCCAGAGGCGGTCCCACCTGTTGAGAAAATGAAGAGTTCTGGATCTCGAGAATCTGTTGAGGAGATTGATGAAAAGACTGCATAGAGTAGATGATGTGGTATAAGCATTTGTACATAGATAGAGCATAGCTGGGATACCATTCAAAAGTACGTAGTGTCCATCTTCATCACGATCATCAAATTTTTCAGTCTCCGCCTTCCCGCACAGAATGGCCACTCAGTTTGCCACCTCCAAGCAGATAGTGCATCCATCGGTTCAAACCTTAGCTTTGCACGAACGGTTTCTCAGATTGAATGTAGGAAGTGTGGCTCTTGGGGAATGGGATTTTCTAAATTCCTCAAAGATCACGATCTTTGACAATTCAGAAAGTCGACAGCACTTGGCGGTAGTGTGGTGCCAAAGCCATCAGTGTCGACCCACGTAGCAAGCCAGAGGTGAGCCAACGAAAGCCAAAAAGAAGAATAATCAAGAATCTTGAGCTATGCTCAAGGTTTCAGTGATTAAACTGAAAAGAACAGATACTACACTTGATCTAAGCCAATAGGCAAAGAGAAGATGAAGAGAAGTGGACTGCGTCCGCGTAATCCTTTTATACGAACGAGTCACACCCAACCCTAGTTGTTTCGGATTGTAGGTCTCGGATTGTCGGATTCACACAACTCTAATCACTAATAAAATCCTCCATCTGATAAATCCAAAAGCGCGATACAGTTGAGGATGAGGTCTGGTCCGGGGGGTCCGAGCACGCAACCAGAGATTTTGGCTTTGGCGAATTGAAATGTTGTGAGGAGATGCCACTCGGCACTTGACCTTCGGCTAGTTCAGGAGTTCTGGTTCGTTGTGTACCTGAATGGTAAATTGCCCATAAAAGGCGTTGATCAAAAACACTTTTTGGATATTTGCATTGAAAGCATCTAGGATTAGATTAATTTTATGGATAGCATGCAAGAAGAAAGAGTATTCTGTATGTATGTATATGCGAATGCGTAAACCAGGGGAGCGCAATGCAGATATTCCGTCCGGTTTCCCGATCGAGGTTAGCGCAACACAGCGCATCGGGTCATAAGTTTCGCGGCGCAGACTCAGAGTTAAATTCAAAGAACGATATAAAAACTCAAAAGGAAGGTTGTTGTAGGCTGGAAGTTTGATCATCATATTGCCTGGTCATGTGGATAATCCCACGACCTTGAATTAACCCAATCTTCAACAGTTCGAAATTTAAACTCGATCTGCCGCTCAGCAGCACTGATGAGATCGTAGAACACGAGGGCCAGCTGAATATCTTGCGATTTCACAGTCGGAACACTGATTACGTTGCCTAACGCGTCATCCCAACCGAATTCACAAACCCGGATAATTAATTTTGTCGCAATTCATAGCCTCCGGAAGCGAAAGCTGAAGTGTTAAGCGGTCACACCAACCTTCTGAATTGCCAACCTTGACAAACTCTATTTGCCAAAACGGTCGGTTAATTACGCATTAGCGCTTGGACTTTCACCCTTATTTTCCCGTGAGGAACAGGAACCACATACGACATGTGTTGATACATTTAGATTGCTTTTGAAGCATAACGGAGATATCTTCACCCTCGTGTTTCAAGTCGAATCAACAATAGGCTCAGAGTCGGAGGGTGGTGGTTGGAAATTAGACTTTTGCCTTTGTCACAGCCTCAAGTGAAAGCGACTAAAATTCCTTGGTTCAACACAGAGTTTTTAATTAATTGCGACGTATCGCGAGCCGTGCATTCTAACGCAAGGGGCCAAAGCGCTAAAGTATTTAATTCGCGCCATTTCCCAAGATGGGCTTAGCCTCATCACACTTGAGTCAGAACACATACTTAAAGTCGAAGTCTGCCTCCTTCCGAACTGCAACGAATCTAGCCACTTCTACCCGACCTGTATTCAACCAAATCATCCACAGATCGCGTAATATCATCCAGATTCGGCGTCGCCATTATCCCAGATGGTAACAAGTTCGTGTGGCTGTAAAGAGTATTTCGAAGAGGAAGAGGAAGATGAAGAACAACTGTACGCAAGACCACATAGGGGGCCCATAGTTATCGAAGAACCATTTCTTTGCGATCCGATGCCGGTACCTTTCCGCGCTCCCCCGATTCAAGAACCTCGACCGGCACATCTATCAAATCCACCAACTGGCTCATCGCAAGTTATTATAACACAACCTTTTGGCGCAAACATGAACATGGGCCCGGTGCCAATGCTCGGACTCAACCCACCGCCTATCCTGGGAACCCGGGGATTTGGGGCACTCCAAATACCTGCTGGTCCACCTATCGCAATACCTGCAACTGGAAACATCACTATGCCCGCCATGCCTCCTCAAATATATCAGCCTGGATTCCCACCTGGTGGAGGTATACCACCGGTTGGACTACCACTGGCCCCAACGCCTCCGGGAGGAATGCCAGTTATGGCCATGCCTCAAGCACCCCCGCCTCCAATGCCCGGCTGGGGACAAGGGCCCGCTGGCGGTCCTGCTCCTATGCATGGCGGGATCGGTGGTGGCATACCTGCTATCAATCCGCCTCAGCAAATGATGCAAATGCCTCAGCCAGTCCACCAAATGCCTCAACCTGGGCCGCAGGGTCAAATCCCACCTGTTCTTGCGCCTCCTGGAGGTGCTATGATGATGCCACCTGGCAATAACATGGTTGGTGGTGGTGCACCGCCAATATTCCAACAGGTGGGCGGGTATCGCCATAACTAATAAACGATTGGAATTACTAGAGTTTGCATTTGGAACGTTGTATTTTTGTATTTATGTTGCACGGATATTGGACTGCTGGAGAGTATTGAACTTGGTGGCACAGACTGAGGTATTCAATTTCATTTTGGATATGTATATATTTTTTCATCTCACTGGAGATCAGTATGAACCTTCTAATTACTGTTACGACATCATCATCAACTGTTTGTTCTTAGATACCATGCGTTACATCCTCTTCCTTTAAATCACAAACGAGCATGCCACCAGGATAATGTGCAATGATGTCTCCCTCAATCTCATCTCCCATCTCAAGCAAACAGTTCTGTGGCGTCACCCCGCACCCCCAAAACACAGGAACTTCATCCTCTTCAAATGGTACTGTCACTCCCCACTCTGGTTCACTGATATCCTTAATCCCCAACACTTGTACACTGTTCCATCCCCAGGCAATTGGTTCCCCGTGTCCGGTCAACTCATATGGTGCTGTAAGTTCTCTTATCTTCTCTACTTCCGAAGGACGATATGGTCGCATTGACACAACGTATGTTCCACGTCTGAAGATACCAGCGGGTTTAAGGGGCAGACTGGTACGATACATCGGAACGGCGCTATATGTGCGGTGATGCCGTGGTGGAAGGCCAGCTCGAACAAGCGCTGCTTCAAAGGAGTATGAACAACCAATTAAAAACCCAACGCTCTCTTCGCTCCAATACTTCTTCACATCTTTGGGAGACGCAATCAATTTGCCGTTACGATAGACATTGTATTTGGGCAAGTCCGTCCGGATATCGAGAGACTGTGAGAACAGAAGAGGCGCGCCAAGATGGGAGTTGATTTTTGTCGGGTCACCTTGCAGAGTTTCCCCTATTAATGGACATGGGATCGGATTTTGTTGACAGAGATGCCGGAAATCTGACGCATATCTAGCGGGAAGGACTACGAGATTCGCTTGGATGTGACCCATTGCCAGGCCCGTTGTCGAGGGAAAAGTTGGCAGAGCATTGTCTCGGCACAGAAGACGAATTTCGATAGCCGTGTTCAGTTCCATTGTGAAGCAGCTTTTCGAATGAGCGATAATCTGGGAAGCGCAGCTAAGGCTGTTATATCTCTTTAGTGTATTGCCTTTTCACTGACTTACTGAATAGGCAATGAGAAGTAGCCTGCACCCTCCACTGAATTGTGGTTACAGGCTCAACACGGATCGCGATTATCGCGATACAACTTACTGATTTCATTGCTCTTGATGGATCTCTGTGACATCATTGGATCAACGTCAATCGCATCTCACATCGCAAGCCGCCAAATTTGAAAATTGACGCGAATCGAAGTAATGACTTTCTTTGTTCTATTCCCCTGCTTTATACAACGTCAAGGGAATTGGGGAAGCTGTTACAATATATAGACATTGCAGGACATCTTCTGTCATCCGAGTGTCCTTGTCAGTTGGAGCCGATGGTTCTTTTCCAAATCAAAGATTCGTGATTTTTTTCACTCCACAATTTTTCGCTTTCATCCCGAGCGCAAGCCTGATGTCTCAAACGCGCCTGGTTTTGTTCACTCATCGACGCTGTGGCCTATGCATTCCTCTCAAGAAGGCTATAGCGAAGTTGCCGGTAATCCCTTCGAATGAATCTAAAGAGTAACAACAGGATATCCGAGTTTTCACAAAATATCCGTTGGAGTATCTCGAGGTCGACATCCACGCTCCAGAAAATAAGATTTGGAAGACGAAGTACGAACTGGATGTACCAGTTCTGCATGCATATCGTCGAATTGCAGAGGGACGTCCGAAGGGAACAGATGAATTTGAGGATGCTGAAAAGCTTTTCTGGGATGATGTTGATTGGCAGGAGAACTGGAAGGAGGATGGAGCGAACAAGGTCTGGTCCAAGGAAGTCTTGCGTTACGCCGAGATGCATAAGCGGAAAATCAAATTCAACAACGCAGTGGACCTGAGGACCTGGATATATCCGCAAAAGGCTATGCAAAATGGCGATGCTTAATTCAGTTTCATTCCTCTGACACCTGTTTGCCGAATCTCGCAAGTTCGGTTCATGTGGGCTGTGTCTCCCATTCTCACATGGATTTCTTTTGTGGGATGAATGTTTCGGACCGATTCTTTGCACTGAAACAGGAATACCAAGGACTGATGACATGCGATTAAATGTAGCTAAGCGAAGTATCAAAACTTGGTCATCTGGTTTCATATTCGCGGACATATTTTTTCTGCCCCGGCTGAGATTGCCTCAAACGACAAGCATTCCGACGGTCGTTATTTATACGAGTTCCCCACGTTTCCGATCTTGAACATCACGCCTTCCGGACAACGGGATTCTATCAGCCAGTTTGTATTTATCAACGCCAGGCACCCATCAGCTCTCCAGATCTCTCAACAAAAGCACACGATGGAGAAAATGAACCCCGAGATTTCTGCCGTACCAATTCATATCACTTTTGCAGACGAACCATCAACTTCCAGTCGACGAATCTCCATTGAACAACCTAAACCACTTTATCTGGTAGTCACCCATCCGGACTTTGCAGATGACACCTCTTCAATGGCACCATCATCTCCTGGAGGCAGATCAGCTATAGCACCTTCTGCACCTGGTTCCCCGCTGCTAGCGCAAGAAGGCCCAATCGCCCATATCTCATCCTCCTCAAGAAACCCAGCCGATCTATTTCGCTCTCCTACTTATAGGTCGGTTGCGTCGTTACCGCCATATTCAAAAAATGATACAAACTATCACGATTTGGAGACTGGCCAGCGGAGGAAATCTAGATGGGTAATTACAGCTTATGGATGGAGGATTTGGGGGGCGATTGTATTTGTGATTATCATCGTCATTGTGACGATAGTCGTTGCATTAACGACAACTGGACAGAATGGAGGGCCGAACAGTTGATGATGTACTGTAAGTTTTTCAGATTGAGGCTTGAAGAATTTGGAGATATGCATCGATGGGGTATGCCTGGCGTCGGACAAAAGGAAATAGAATATTTATGCATGGGAGAAACGGATCATCTTCAATTCTGTCATTGAGTAATTTAAGGGAACTCAAAAGAGCGTCATTCTAAATCAAGTGATAACAGGCGCATGCAACCGAGACCCCAAGATCTGTACAGTTGCATGCATCACGTTCGGTATTCTGACTTTATCTTGCACCTGTGAAGCTACGATGTACGTATTCAGCTCTCTAGCAATTGAAGGACCAAAAAGGAGTGAAATACGATCCCTATACC
>Ga0335075_10013068_pt1 | contig 12509 bp, 10 predicted proteins | sample Lox_Sample_24_FD_206723 | JGI IMG/M metagenome (GOLD analysis project Ga0335075, IMG submission 206723) | Soil microbial communities from Loxahatchee National Wildlife Refuge, Florida, United States - Lox_Sample_2.4 | ecosystem: Environmental > Terrestrial > Soil > Wetlands | place: USA... | reverse complement strand
CGGTCGCCACGGTGTCGTTCTCGTTGATCACCGGCAGCGCGCCGAGGGACAGCAGCGTCTCCAGGGTTGCCCGCGCGTTCAGGTAGCGGCGGCGCCGCTCGCTGTCCTCCAGGGTGAGCAGCACCTGCGCGACGGTGACGTCGCGGCTCTCGAGCAGTTCCTTGTACGCGTGGGCGAGCCGAATTTGCCCGACCGCCGCCGCCGCCTGGCTCTCCTCGAGCCGCAGCGGACCCTTTGCCAGAGCGAGCTGTCGCCGTCCCAGTGCAATCGCGCCCGAGGAGACGAGGATGACCTGCTGGCCCCGCCGCCGCAGCCGCAGCAGGTCCTCGATCAGGCTCTCGAGCCAGGCGCGGTTGATGCGTCCGGTCTCGGCGTCGGTCAGGAGAGCGGAGCCGACCTTCACCACGACTCGTCTTGCCTTCGCAAGCGGCGACGAGCAGGGTGGGCGGGGGATGGCCATGGGAAAACTATACGCTAAACTTGCGCGCGCCAACCTGAGGAAGCAAAGCGGTGAGCAGAGATTACGAGCCGGTTCCCGGACAGTGGTACGAGAACCTGGAAGACGAGGAATCGTTCCGTGTTCTCACGGTGGATGAGGACTCGGAGCTGGTCGAGATCGAATATCTCGACGGCGAGATCGAGGAGATCGATCTCGAGACCTGGCATGAGATGGACCTCGAGCAAACCGACGAGCCCGAGGGCTGGTCGGAGTCCGACGAGGAGGAGGACGAGGAGGAGGAGGAGGAGGAGGAGGAAGAAGACGACGAGGACGACTGGGACGAGGATGAGGATGATGAGGATGAGGATGATTGGGATGAGGACGAGGAAGACGAGCGCGACGAATATTGACACCGCGGCCCGAACAAGCTCGACGGCCGGCTGCTAAAACGACCGCAGGCCCGTTTTAGCCAATGAACGTAGATAGTTGGTACCACGAGAAGGAATCCGCGTGGCTGTATCGCCAGCTCGCCTCCGCGGAGCCGGACCCTCATAAGCGCCGGCTCTTCACTCAGCTCGCCGCCGCCGCCGAAGAGCAGGCCGCCAAGTGGGAGGTTTCCGCGCAACAGCAAACCCGCGCCGCGGCCTCGGAGCGCGTGTTCCTGCCCTCGGTGCGCGCCCGCGTGGTGGCGCGGCTGTTGCGGCTCCTCGGGCCGCGCGCCATGCGCTCGGTCCTGGCCGCGATGAAGCTGCGCGGGCTCTCCGTCTACACCGCGCCGGTCGCCGGTGCGCACGCTATGCCGACCACCGTGTCCGATGTCGGCGTCCGCCATCGTGGTGGTCTCGGCGGCAATCTCCGGGCCACGGTCTTCGGTGTGAATGACGGGCTCGTATCCAACGCCAGCCTGGTGCTCGGTGTCGCCGGAGCCGCCGCACCCGGCTCATTCGTCCTGGTGAGCGGCCTCGCGGGTCTGCTCGCGGGGGCTTTGTCGATGGCTGCGGGCGAGTATGTGTCGGTGCGCTCTCAGCGTGAGATGTACGAATATCAGATTGCGCTCGAGCGGGAGGAGATCGCCGAGTATCCCGAGGAGGAAGCGGAAGAGCTGGCGCTCATCTACGAGGCACGTGGTGTGGCGCTGGCGCAGGCGCGGGAGGTCAGCCAGGCGCTGCTCGCCCGCCCCGACCAGGCGCTCGATGTGCTCGCCCGCGAGGAGCTCGGATTGAACCCGGACAACCTGGGCTCGCCCTGGGGAGCGGCCGCCGCCTCCTTCCTTTCGTTCGGCAGCGGCGCCGCGGTGCCGCTCATTCCCTTTCTCGTCAACCTGAGGGGCGGCCACGCGCTCACCGCCACTGCCGTCCTCACCGCCACTGCCGTCCTCACCGCCATCGCCCTCTTCGGCGTCGGGCTCGCGCTCAGCCTGTTCACCGGGCGACAGGCAGTGCGCGGAGCGCTGCGGATGGTGCTGATCGGAGGCGGGGCCGGAAGCCTGGCGTTCCTGGTTGGCCGCGCGCTGGGCGCCGCCATCCACTGAAGCGGGATTGAAAACCGGCCACCGCGACCCCAAGGACGCTGTAACCCGGCCCGGCCGGTAGCCTGCTGAAGACGTACCCGCCATGAAACGCATCTTTCTCTTCCTCGCCACCAATATCGCGGTGCTCGCGATTCTGACGATCGTGGCTCATCTCGTCGGGCTCGATCGCTGGCTCGCAGTCCGCGGCAGCAGCCTCGGAGCGCTGCTCGTGTTCGCCGCCTTCTTCGGCGTCGGCGGCGCATTCGTCTCGCTCCTCATGTCCAAGTGGATGGCCAAGCGGGCGATGGGCGTGCGGATCATCGGTCAGCCGAGCACCGCGAGCGAGCAGTGGCTCGTGAGTCTGGTCGCGCGGCTGGCGCGCGCCGCCGGCGTCGGCATGCCGGAAGTGGGTGTGTTCGATTCGCCCGCGCCCAATGCCTTCGCCACCGGATACAAGCGCGATGCGGCGCTGGTGGCGGTCAGCACGGGCCTGCTCGCCACGATGAACCCGCAGGAGGTCGAGGCGGTACTCGGGCACGAGCTGACACACGTTGCCAACGGCGACATGGTGACACTGGCGCTCATCCAGGGCGTGGTCAACACCTTCGTGATCTTCCTGGCGCGCATCATCGGCAATCTGGTCGATCGCACGCTCTTTCGCTCCGAGGACGGCCGCGGTCCGGCGTACTTCCTCTCGGTGATCGCCGCGCAGATCGTGCTCGGCGTTCTCGCCAACATCATCGTGATGGCCTTCTCCCGCTGGCGCGAGTTCCGCGCCGACCGCGGCGGCGCGCACCTGGCCGGCATTCCCAACATGATCGCGGCGCTCGAAGCATTGAAGCGCGCGCACGAGCCGCTGCCGGCGCGGCAGTTCGCCTCCTTCGGCATCACCTCGGGAGCGGCGGCGCGCGGAATCCAGCGCCTCTTCATGAGCCATCCGCCGCTCGATGAGCGCATCGCGGCGCTGCGCGCGCTCAGCGTCGCCTGAGGCAGATCCCGCCCCGTGCCGCCCCTCACGCCGGCGCAGATATTGGACGGGCTGGAGCGCGTCCTCGGGCCGCAGGGGATCCTGACCGCCGACTCCCGCGGCGCGCCCGATGACCTCGAGCGCTATCTCACCGATCAGCGCCGGCTCTATCACGGCCGCGCTCTCGCGGTTGCGCTGCCACGCAACGCCGCGCAGGTGACCGAGCTCCTCGGCTTCTGCAACCGGCACCGGATCGGGGTCGTTCCCCAGGGCGGGAACACCGGTTACTGCGGCGGAGCGACTCCCGAGGAGTCGGGCCGCGAGATCGTGATCGCGCTCTCGCGGCTCAACCGCATCCGCCACCTCGATCCACTCGACTACTCGATCGTTGCGGAGGCGGGCTGCGTCCTCGCCGACATCCAGCGGGCCGCGGACGAGGCGCAGCGTTTTTTCCCCCTGAGCCTCGGCTCGGAGGGGAGCTGCCAGATCGGCGGCAATCTCGCGACCAACGCGGGCGGAATCCACGTGCTGCGATACGGCATGATGCGTGATCTCGTCTTGGGCCTGGAGGTGGCGCTCGCGGACGGGCGCCTGCTCTCCTCGCTGGTGACGCTGCGCAAGGACAACACCGGCTACGATGTCAAATCGCTGTTCCTCGGCGCCGAGGGCACGCTCGGCATCATCACCGCCGCGAGCCTGAAGCTCTTCCCGAAGCCGCGCGCCTTTGCGACGGCTTTCGTCGCCGTTGCCGATCCGCGCGCCGCCACCGCGCTCCTCGCCCGCCTGCGCGAGAGAGGCGGCGAGCAGTTGAGCTCGTTCGAGCTCATTCCCCGCATCGCCGTCGAGCTCACCACCCGGCACATCCCCGGTGTTCGCGATCCGCTCGGCTCCCCTCACCCCTGGTATGCGATCTGCGAGCTCACCTCGGCCCGCGCCGACGATCCTCTCGAGGAGCGACTCGAGGAGTGCCTCGCCGAGGCGCTGGAAAAGACGCTCGTGTTGGATGCCGCGGTGGCGCGCAACGAGCGCGACCGGGCGGCGTTCTGGAGGCTGCGCGAGAGCATTCCCGAGGCACAGCGGCTCGATGGCGCGAGCCTCAAGCACGACATCTCGGTGCCGGTCGCCTCGATTGCGGACTTCATCGAGCAGGCCTCGCGCTGGGTCGGGGCCAATGTTCCCGAGGGGCGCCTGGTCGCCTACGGCCACGCGGGCGACGGCAATCTGCACTTCAACATCAACCAGGCCCCGAATTCGGACCGCGCCGCCTTCCTCGAGCGCGAGCAGGCGGTCAAGCGGGCGATTCACGACCTGGTGAGGGATTTCGGCGGCAGCTTCAGCGCCGAGCACGGTATCGGGCGGCTGAAGGTCGGCGAGCTCGAGCGCTACGCTTCCCCGGTCGAGTTGGATCTCATGCGCGCCATCAAGCGCGCGCTCGACCCGAACGGCATCCTCAATCCGGGGAAGGTGCTGCGCGCGGGCTGACCGTCCCCTCGCGCCGAAGCCGCACCAGACCCTCCTGCGCCGTGCTCGCGACCAGCCTCCCGTCGCGCGCGTACACGCTGGCGCGCGCGAATCCCCTCGCCCCCGAGGCGCTCGGGCTTTCCACCGCGTACAGCAGCCAGTCATCGACCCGCAGGGGGCGGTGAAACCACATCGCGTGATCGATGCTGGCCATCACCAGGGTGTTGCGCAGGAACACCGAGCCGTGCGGCAACGTCGCCGTATCGAGAAGGAAATAATCCGACAGATACGCGAGCAGACGGCGGTGCAGCCGCTCATCGTCCGGCAGCTCATCGACGGCGCGGAACCACACCTGCCGCGAAGGCGGCGCGCTGCGCGGCGCGAGGTACTCGAACGGCTGCACCAGCCGGAATTCGAAGGGCCGCGGCTGCTCGAGAAAGCGCCGCAGCCGCGGCGGCAGGCGTGCGAGCAGCTCCGGCGGCGGCCGGCTCGAGTCCGGCAGTTGCTCCGGCGGTGGCGCCGCCGGCATCGCGATCTGGTGCTCGAGCCCCTCCTCCACGACCTGGAAGGATGCCGCCATGTTGAAAATCGGCTCGCCATGTTGGATCGCGACCACGCGGCGGTTGGAGAAACTGTGGCCATCGAGGCTGCGATCGACCTGATAGACGATGGGCGCGTCGAAGTCGCCGCGGCGCAGGAAGTAGGCGTGCAGCGAATGCACGATGCGCCCGGCGACCGTGGCGGAAGCGGCGGTGAGCGCCTGCCCGAGCACCTGGCCACCGAACACCTGCGGGCTGCCGATGTCGCGGCTTTCGCCGCGGAAGAGATTCACCTCGAGCGGCTCGAGCTCGAGCAGCGTCAAGAGGTCGGCGAGCTGTGGATTCATCGCGGGTTAATCGGGCACTCCCAGCCGCTGGTGCATGATCGGGCTCGTGGTCGTGTACTGGAGGAACTGCCGCTTCTGCGGGAAGAGATGATGTTGGATGCCGAAAGCGGCGAGCGCCGCCTCGTGAAAGCCCGACAGGATGAGCTTTTTCTTGCCGGGATAGGTGTTGATGTCACCCACCGCGAATACTCCCGGCAGGCTCGTCTGAAACCTCTCGGTGTCCACCTTGAGCGCCTTCTTCTCGAGCTCGAGTCCCCATTCGGCGATCGGTCCGAGCTTCGGATGAAGTCCGAAGAACACCAGCAGCCGATCGGCCTCGAGCGCGTGCATCGTGCCGTCGGCGGCCTTGATGTTGACACCGCCCAGCGCCCCCTGGACGGTGATCAGCGACTGCGGCAACCCCTCGAAGCAGCGCATGCGCCCGGCGGCCACCAGCTCCTTCATGCGGGCGACCGAGGCCGGCGCCGCGCGAAACTCGGCCCGCCGGTGCACCAGCGTCAGGCTTCTCGCCCGCGGCACCAGCTCGAGCGTCCAGTCGAGCGCCGAGTCGCCGCCACCGAAGATGACGAGCCGCTTGCCCTCGAGCGCACCGACCTCCTTCACCCGATACAGAATGCCGTTGCCCTCGAAGGGCTCCGCGCCCTCGATGCCGATGCGCCGGGCCTGGAAGGAACCGACGCCGCCGGCGATCACCACCGCGCCGGCATCGAGGCGCGTGCCGGCGGCGGTTTCGATGGCGAACCGTCCATCCTCCCGGCGGGCGAACCGGATTACCTCCTGTCCGAGGTGAAACTGCGGTTTGAAGGGCTTGATCTGCTGCAGCAGCCGATCGACCAGCTCCTGCGCGCCGCAGACCGGCAGCGCCGGAATGTCGTAGATGGGCTTGTCCGGATAGAGCTCCGTACACTGCCCGCCCGGTGCGGGCAGCGAGTCGACGACGTGCGCGCTGATGCCGAGCAGCCCGAGCTCGAACACCTGGAACAGACCACAGGGTCCCGCGCCGATGATCACCACTTCCGCCTGAATCGGCTCACCGGCGGACATCGAGGAATTAAGGCTCAATTCGACCCCTTTCGGGTATGCTGCTCGCGCGGCGGGTGCGGCAGGCGATTACGCGCGGCCCGCGTTCGCGTCGGTGGGGGTGTGGAAGTACTCGCTTTCCGAGGCGAGCTGGTCGATCAGCCGTTTGAGCTCCGCCATGCGCCCTTCCGCGGTGCTGATGGGCATACAGTCCTGGCAGCGTGGATCGCCGCACGGCTGGCGCGAATACAGCCAGTACTGCAGGGCGCCGGCGAGCAGACCATCGGCAATATCCCACAGGTCGGCGTCCCTGTCCTTGTCGGCAAGGCGGTTGCCCAGATCGACCGCCTTGGTGAAGGCAGAGTCGAACGTGTCAGCGATCTCGGTCATGGGCCCTGCTCTCGATCATGAGGCTAGTATAAGGCAATCGCCGCATCCGTTTAGCCCGTGGCATGAAGCTCGTCGGCCCCGCGGCTCGGCTCACCTGCCACCGGGGATCGTCCGCACGGCCCTTCTGAGATGACGGGCACGGACGCATGCGCCATTAGCGCCCAAACTCACCGGTCAAGCTCGGGGGCAGCCTTGGCCTATTGCCAGATCCGACGGCTCCGGCTTAAGTCACATGCATGAGGCAGGGCACAACGATCGGCGCCGATTGCGGCCGCGATTCGGCATCGGCACCCGGCTCACACTCGGCCTCGCCGCCGTTGCGGCGGTATTCGTCGTGGCGCACGTGCTCGCGACACGCACCACCCGCGCGGCCGTCGAGGCCGTGCGCAGCATGCGCACCGTGCACGAGCCGCTCGCTCATCGCGCCAGCGCGATTCTCGAGAAGCTGGGCGCATACGACCGTGCCGTCGGCGATGATCTGCAGCCGGACAACAATGGCGATTTCCTGACCCTCGCCGCCGCGGGCGACGCCCTGCAGCAGGCCGTCGACCGGTACTTCAACGGCGCGCCGCCCTCGGCCCTCACCCCCGCCACCCGGCAGCTGCGCGCCGATCTCACCTCGCATATCCAAAACGGCCGCCAGCTTGCGTTGGATGCCGCCGAGCAGTCGCAATGGCGCGAGCAACATTGGGAGGCCCTCGATCGTGTCTACCAACTCATCGCGACCGCCGGCGGCACCGGGCTCACCATCCACGGACAGGTCATCGCGCGCCCGTCGCTGGCCGCCCTCGCGACCGCGATCGATGCCGTTCGCTACAGCTATGGCTCGCCCGCCACCACCGCCGCGCGCGAGCGCAACTTCGAGGCGGTGCTGCGCGCACACACGGCCGAGCTCTCGCGCTCACCGGGGCTCACCTGGATGCAGGTCGTGCAATCTGACTTCGCGCGCGCGGTTCACCTGCGACTCGCCATCGAGCGGCTGGATGCCAGGGACGTGGCCGCCCGGCAAGCGCTGCTCGAGCAAAGCGGCATCCTCACGGAGGAGGTGCAGAGTGAGCTGCAGACGCCGGCGCGACTCGGGCTGCTCAATGCGGCGCGGCATGCCGCCATCTCGGCCGCGGCCGCCGAGCGCACGGTGACTGTCTCCGGTGCGGCGACGCTCGCCGTCATGGCGATCGTCTCGGCGCTGCTCGTGCTCAGCATCAGTCTGCCCGTGCGCCGGCTCACCGCCGCCACGCGCCTGCTCGCGAGCGGCGACCGCGGGGCGCGCGCCCCCCGGGGCGGCTCCGCCGAGGTCGATGAGCTCGCCGCGTCCTTCAACGCCATGGCCGACCAGATCTCGCGGGCCGAGGCGGAGCTGCGCGCCCATCAGGTCGAGCTCGAGCAGCACGTCGCCGACCGTACCCGACAGCTCCACCACCTGGCCCACCACGATCCACTGACTCAACTTCCCAACCGTCGCCAGCTCGCGGCACGGCTGGCCGGCGCCCTCGCGCGGGCGCGGCAGACCGGCCGGCGCGTGGCGTTGCTTTTCGTCGATGTGGACAACTTCAAGTCGGTGAACGACACGCTCGGACACAATTTCGGCGATCAGGTGCTGCGGGGCATCGCCGAACGGCTGCAGGCCGCGGCCGGCGCCAACAGTCTGGTCGCGCGTCTCGGCGGCGATGAGTTCACCCTCCTCATCGAGGAGCTGCGCACGGTCGAGGAAGTGGAACGGCGCGCGGCGGCGCTGGTCGCGATCCTGCAGCAACCGCTCACCATCGAGGGTCGGGCGCTCGCCACCACCGCCAGCGTCGGCGCGAGCCTCTATCCCGATCACGCCGATGACCCGGAGGGGCTGCTGCGCGCCGCCGATGTGGCGTTGTTCCGCGCCAAGGAGCTCGGTCGCAACCGCGTGGCGCTCTATCGCGCCGCGCTCTACGACGCCGCCGCGCAGCGCTTCCGACTGGAGCAGGCGCTGCGCCAGGCGGTCGAGGCCGAGGAGCTGCTGCTCATGTTCCAGCCGGAAGTGACGCTCGGTGGCTGCGAGGTCACCGTGCTCGAGGCGCTGCTGCGCTGGCGCAAGCCCGGCGGCCGCATCGCCACCGCCACCGAATTCATCCATATCGCCGAGAAGAGCGGTCTCATCCACGAGCTCACCGGTTGGGTGCTGCGCTCGGCCGCCGCGACCGCGGCCGCCTGGCGCGCCGCCGGCTGGCGGGAAGCGCGGGTCGCCATCAATGTGTCGCCGCCGCAGTTCTTCGAGAGCGACTTCGTGCATCAAATCGTGCGCAATCTCGAGAGCGCCGGGTTACCCGCGAGCGCCCTCGAGCTCGAGCTCACCGAGACGGTGCTGCAGACCGGCAGCTCCACCATCGAGTCGCTGCGGCGGCTGCGCGAGCTCGGCGTCTCCATCGCTCTCGATGACTTCGGTATCGGCTACTCCTCCCTGACTTCGCTCGAGCAGCTCCCCATCAACCGCGTCAAGCTCGATCGCATGCTCATCGAGGGAGTCGATTCCAACCCCCGCTCGGCCGCCATCGTGCGCTCCATCGTCGCGCTCTGCCACGGCCTGGGGCTGCAGGTCGTCGCCGAGGGCGTCGAGCGCCCCGCACAGCTCGAATTCCTCGCCCACTGCGGCCCGATCGCCGTGCAGGGCTACCTGCTCGCCCACCCCGTGGAAGCCTCGAGCGCCGCCGAGGAAGCCCGGTCGGCCGCCGCCCGCGCGCGCAGCGTGCTCAACGGCGCCCCGAGGCCGCTACACCTCGTGGGCTCGAGCCACAAGCGCAGCCCGCCGAGTTAGCCCCTGGTAAACGCAGCGCACACCTGCGCGCCGATGTCGGGTTGATCGGTGAAGAACCCATCGACGCCCGCCGCCAGAAACGCGCGCAGCTCCCCTTGCAGATCCAACCCCGCAGGCAGGAATGCGCTCTCCGCTCGAAACGTCCACGGATGCACCCGCAACCCCGCTGCGTGACAGTCCGTCACCAGCGAGGTCGGTGCCATCAGTGCGCCGTCGGCGGCGCGCGGAATGACCAGCGCTTTCGCCGGCCCGATGCACGAAGCGTAGGCCGCGATCCCCTCCAGCCCCTTCGGGGTCACGAGGTCGGCGTAGGTCCGCGGATCGCCGCTGCGCGCGAGATCCTGCGGCGCGCCCGCCGCCTCGATGAGCTGCACCAGCGGCAGGCGGGTGAGGCGGCTCAACAGCCCGAGATTTCCCACCTCGAAGGACTGCAGGAAGGCGCGTCCCTCGGACCCCCGATAGCCGTAGCGCTCGAGCGCGCTCACCAGCGGTTCCTCCATCGGCAAGCCGGCCGCGGCGAAATAACTCGGATGCTTGGTCTCGGGATACACGCCGACCGGCGGCGGTGGCGGCAGTCCGAGCTCGCGCGCATGAACCTCGCGCTGCCCCTCGACCGCCCGTACCAGCGCGAGAATTTCCTCCAACGTTGGAATCTCGAGTCTGCCATCGAGCCGCGTGTTACCCGGCCGCAGCTCGGGGATGCGCTCGCGCGCGCGCAGCGTCTTCAGTTCCGCGAGCAGGAAATCCTCCGTGAACCAACCCGTGACCTGCGCGCCGTCGATCACCTTGGTCGTGCGGCGGTCGGCGAATTCCGCGTGCCCGGCGACATCCGTGGTGCCGCTGATCTCGTTCTCGTGCCGCGCCACCAGCACGCCGTCGCGCGTCGCGACGAGATCCGGCTCGATGTAGTCGGCCCCCTGCTGGATGGCGATGAAGTACGCGGCCAGCGTGTGCTCCGGCGCGTATCCGCTCGCGCCACGATGCGCGATGACGATCGGTTTCGGCATTTGGGTATGGTAATTGCTAAACTGGCGCGGTGCAGCTCACCGACCAGGACATCTATCTCTTTCGCGAAGGCACGCACGTGCGCGCCTACGAGAAGCTCGGGGCCCATCCACTGGCGCACGGTCCCGACCGGGAGCCGGGCACTTACTTCGCCGTCTGGGCGCCGAACGCCGCCAGCGTCTCGGTGGTCGGCGATTTCAACGGTTGGAATCCCAGCGCGCACGCGCTGACATCGCGCTCCGACTCCTCGGGCATCTGGCAGGCCTTCGTACCCGGAGTGCGCGCGGGCGCGCTCTACAAGTATCACATCGTCTCGCGTCATGCGGGGTATACGGTCGACAAGTCCGATCCGTTCGCCTTTTACTGCGAGACGCCACCGCGCACCGCTTCGGTCGTCTGGGACCTGGCGTATGAGTGGGGCGATGGCGAGTGGCTGGGCGCGCGCGCCGGCGCCAACTCACACGATGCTCCCTGGTCGATCTATGAGCTGCATCTCGGCTCCTGGCGGCGCGTCCCCGAGGAGCACGGCCGCTCGCTCACCTATCGGGAGCTCGCCCATGCCGTGGGTGATTACGTCGTCGAGATGGGCTTCACGCACGTGGAGCTGCTGCCGGTCATGGAGCACCCGTTCTACGGCTCGTGGGGCTATCAGGTCACCGGCTACTTCGCGCCCACCGCCCGCTACGGCACACCGCAGGATTTCATGTACTTCGTCGATCACCTGCATCGGCGGGGCATCGGCGTCATCCTCGACTGGGTACCGTCGCATTTTCCGAGCGACGAGCACGGGCTCGCCTACTTCGACGGCACGCATCTTTACGAGCACGCCGACCCGCGCCAGGGATTTCACCCGGAGTGGAACAGCGCGATCTTCAACTACGGCCGGGCCGAGGTGCGCAACTTCCTCGCGAGCAACGCGCTCTTCTGGCTCGACACCTATCACGTCGATGCGCTGCGGGTGGACGCGGTCGCCTCGATGCTCTACCTCGACTACGGACGGCGCGCCGGCGAGTGGATCCCGAACCGCTTCGGCGGCAACGAGAACCTGCCGGCGGTGGAGTTCCTCAAGCAGTTGAACCTCGCCGTCTATCGCGACCACCCCGACACTCAAACAGTTGCCGAGGAGTCCACCGCCTGGCCGATGGTGTCGCGGCCGACGTACCTGGGCGGCTTGGGGTTCGGGCTCAAGTGGAACATGGGCTGGATGCACGACACGCTCAAGTACCTGCAGACCGATCCGGTGTTCCGCAAGTACCAGCAGAACCAGCTCACCTTCAGCATCTGGTATGCCTTCAGCGAGAACTTCGTGCTGCCGCTCTCGCATGACGAGGTGGTGCACGGCAAGGGCTCGCTCATCGGCAAGATGCCAGGCGATGAGTGGCGGCAGTTCGCATCGCTGCGGCTGCTGTTCGGCTACATGTGGACCCACCCGGGAAAGAAGCTGCTTTTCATGGGCGGGGAGTTCGGTCAGAAGCGCGAGTGGCAGCACGAGGAGAGTCTCGAGTGGCATGTGTTGCAGTATCCGCTGCACGAGGGGCTGCGCCGCTGGGTACGCGACCTCAATCATCTCTATCGGCTGACGCCGGCGCTCTTCCAGCGCGATTTCACGCCGGACGGCTTCCAGTGGATCGACTGCAACAACGCCGATGAGAGCGTGATCGTCTACCTGCGCAAGGGGCAGCGCGCGGGGGATCTCGCGCTCATCGCCTGCAACTTCACACCGGTGCCGCGGGAGAACTACCGCGTGGGCGTGCCCCGGGGCGGCTGGTGGCGCGAACGGCTGAACAGCGACGCGACGCATTACGGCGGCACCGGCATCGGTAACTTCGGCGCGGTCGAGGCATCGCCCCTGCCATCGCATGGCCTCACTCACTCGCTCGCGCTGCGCCTGCCACCCCTGGCCGCGGTCGTGCTGACGCCCGACTGAGGAGGCGGAGCCGTAAGCCTGATGACCAAGGCGCGCGTCGTCATCGAGGGTCTGACTCCGCAGGTGGACTGCGGCCGGTTCCCCGCGCGACGCGTGCTCGGTGACAGTGTGCTCGTGGA
>Ga0335075_10013065_pt1 | contig 12511 bp, 13 predicted proteins | sample Lox_Sample_24_FD_206723 | JGI IMG/M metagenome (GOLD analysis project Ga0335075, IMG submission 206723) | Soil microbial communities from Loxahatchee National Wildlife Refuge, Florida, United States - Lox_Sample_2.4 | ecosystem: Environmental > Terrestrial > Soil > Wetlands | place: USA... | reverse complement strand
GATCGGTAGGTGTTCTTTAGAAGAAGCGTCGACTACCCGGCAGCGCCAGTACCAGGTAGTTGGTGAGCAAGAACGTGACCGGAATCACGATGGCGGCTGTTGCAGTCATTCGCAGCCAGGGCGCCAGGTCGACGCCGATCAGTAGAGAGCTCGTCAACACAGCCACCAAAGGATGAAAGACATAAGCCGCCAAGGCGTTTCGGTTCAGCTTCCGCCACAATGCATTGGAGCCGGCCGCGAGCTCGCGCACAGCGACCGGCAAGCCGACACAAAGCGCGGTCGACATTACGCCTTGATACAAGGTAGCCGGCCATCCGCTGGGGTCAAAGTCTGGGATGAGTCCGGCGCCGAGCGCTGAGTAGGCCAACACGACCATTACCACGCCTGTCGTCATCCAGAAGAGCCCGCGCGGCCGCGGCATGCTCTGCATCCAGTGACGCGGCCCCGCATAGACTCCAATCGCGAAAAACGCGAGATACTGCGGGATATACGCGGGCTCCATCTGAACAAAGCCGAGAAACGCAATCCAATGATCGACCGGAAACCAGCGGCGGATAACCACCATTGCAATACTGACCCCGAGAGCAAAGGCGACTATTGCGCCATTTTGGGGCGGAGCCGTCCTCGCCGGAGCCGCCGGAGGCACGAATGCCCGCCACGCGGCAAACACCAGCACGTAAATCAACAGGTGCTCGAGAAACCACAGATGCTCCAGTTGCATTTCCGGCCAACGCCGCTCGGCAGGCCACCAGGCGGGCCGGTGGCCGATCCCGAGGAAGTCGCGGATGAAATAGGTCCAATACCCTTCGGGTGGCAAGCCAAACGCACGGTAACGAAACCAGCATTCCTCCGGAACAACCAGCACGAGGCCGAGCAGCAGTGGAATGCCGAGCCGTCGCAGTCGCTCGCGTGAAAAGTTGCCTGGTCCGCGCTCGGCGCAAGAGCCCGAGGCGAAGTACCCGGAGACGAACAGGAACAGCGCCATCAGGAAAGACGTGTTCACCCAGAGAAATCCCCAGGCGGGTGTCACGAGCGGCCCGGCAAGCGGCAGCTCGTAATTGCTGTGCACAATGTAAGGTTTGACCGCATGATGAGCGATGACAAACGCGACTAACAAAACGCGCAGCACATCGATATAGGCGAGATGACCGGGAGGGACCCGTTCAGTATTCACCGCCCGGCCACCGCGGCTCTATTCTCCACATTTGATGCGCGCTGAATGCGTCGCTCGTCCAGCGCTATCTTCAACAGGGCGTTGTAGTTTGGCTCGATCACAGCCCCTTCCTCGAGCGTCTCGCTGCCGCTACAGAGCGCTACGATGCGCTTCAACATCGCCCGGGCCGCCGAGGAGTTGCGGCTGATATCGTGTCCGCAGCTCGTCAGCCACGTCAATGTGAACCGGGCCGGATTCGCCGCCTGGCAAGCGGCGATCTCTTCCCGATCGATCCAATCGTCGTCGCTGCCGACGAACCAGTGAATGGGGGTCGAAAGGGCGGCGATTTCCCCCAACGTCGTTTCCAAGGAAAGCCAATCATGCCGCCACGAGTCGCGAAACAACGGCAGCGTCCGAATCGATTTGGAAGCGAATTCGACGTACTCGGGGAGATCGGCTTCGGCGTAACCGAAGTAGTCCTGCTCGACCGCCTCTTCGAAGGTTTTCCGGACGTTTACGACACCTGACAGGGCAATGAGCCTTGCGACGCTCGTATCGCGGTGCAGGTACCTGAGTGCGATTCTCGAGGTGAGGCTGGTGGCTACGAGCGAGCACGATGTGCCGGGAAAGGCTCTGCGCGCAACGGCCACTCCCGCCTCGAGGCTAAGAAGTCCTGCCGAGAGAGTATAGTCGGCGATATCGCCGTCGCTGAGGCCGAGGTGATCCAGGGAATCAAATCGCACAACACCGACACCGTTAGCGACGAGGTATTGAGCAAGCGCCGAGTGCTGATGCATCCGTCTGGCGAATCCTGGAGTCAAAATCGCTGTTGCCGACGGTACGACGGGCGCTGGCGGACGATTCAGCCAACACTGGATTTTACGGCCGTCGGCGCAGCGGTGTTCGACACTTTCAATTTGGATCATGCGCCGGTCTCTTGGAAAAGCGTTCCGCAAGGATTGTGGCGCACCCTGCACCGCTACTGCGGACCAGGCGACGGTCAAACTGAAGCAAGCTGCCGGGCCGCTTACACGAACAGGGCTGCTCGCTGACACTACCGATATCATCCCCGACGATCACGCAGGGATAACTGGACGCCGATGCATCGATATACGCGAGCAGGCCCTTATTTCCCTGCTCCACCGGCATCAGGCTCTCGGGGTCGAGCGCGGTTGCCGCGACCCAGGGCGGAATGTGAAATCGATGCTGCTCACATTCCAGCATGACCGTGTTCAGCTCGACCTGGTTGAATGCGTCGCGCACGCGGGAATCATCCTGTAGACCCAGGGTGGAAGTGACCAAGGCCCGAAACCTGTCACGGGGAATGGACATTCCCTCGTGGGTCTTCCATCCTCCCCCGGTCACAACCGTGACCTCCGCGCCTGCCGTCGACGGCTGACCGGCGGCACGATAGGCCTCGCAGAAGTCCTTGACCGCGAAGGGCGGACCAATCAGACCTACCTGGCGGCCGGCCTCGCGCAGTTGAACGTAGCGTGCCACCGCGCCCGCGATGTCGAGATGCGCGGCGCCCCCGAAACTTTCCGTGGCATACAACAACTCGGCGAGGCTCATCACATAGGGGAACCAGATGTCCCCACTATCCTCGTAGCTGGGACCGAGATGAATGATATTGAGCTCCTCTTCATCCCATTCCTCGATCAACGACAAACTCTGCCGCACGCTGCCGATCAGACGCTCCAGGCTGCTTCGATCCCGGCCAATGCGGCTCTGACGCCCCGCGGTACCGCTGCTGAGACACCACTTCTCCACGTGTTCCGGGCGGATGCTCAAAAGCTCAGTGACCTTGAAGACGGTCGTTGGAATGTAGCGAGCCGGCACCACATTCGATCCGGCGCGATACTGCTTTCCCCCGCTGTAGCGCCGAAATTCGCAGCAATTCTGTGTTGTCTGCGCGAGATAGCTCGAAATCAGCTCTGCCCGCAACGCGTTGAATGCGCTTGGGGACAATTCATAGATCCTGGTATTGTAAACCGCCTCGTCGAGCGGCGTTGAAACGATGGCCGCCGCTGCGGCCTTGGGTGGCTCCGGGCGCATCGAAATGGGGCTGGATGAGACCGGACTGCGGCGGTGTTGCTCTGGCATTTGCCGGGACACGAGTTGAATCGGCGCATCGGGTGTCGCCGGCCTCAACTTATCATGCTTCACAACATTATCCAGGGTGTTTCGCCCCTGGGAACCGGCGCATCGGCGCAAGTTGACTCGGTCGTTCCCGGCCATACATGAGGATTTAGCGATTCCGCGGCGCGCAAGCTTTGCTTATTTGCCGGTCGCTCCCGCTCGGCTGCCGCACTCGATTGATCACAACCCAAACTGCCATCAGGGTTGATCCGCGGCACTCAACCTCTTATCATTCCGTTGACATCGGTTGGCCAACCGATGATCTCCCCGCGCCATGATCTCCAAAGAGGGTGTGATTTTCAGGTGTGCGGCATTTTTCTCGCTTATAGAAGGCCCGATCCAACCAAACCTGATGCGAGTGTGCTCTCCTACGTTCTCAACGGACTCAAGATACAGAGCAACAGGGGACAGGAGGGCTTCGGCCTGGCCGCGATGGGGAACGCGCCGGATGAACAATTCCAGGTGTTTCGATCGGCGGGCTCGATAAATGACGTTTCAAAGCTGCCTGCGAGCGAGCAACTCGCGTTATTCGGCGGCTTCGAGCGCAACCCGCTCATTGGGCACAATCGCTATGCCACCCATGGGCCGCCGGATGTCAAACACTCGCAGCCCATGCAGAATCGGCCCGCGGGCGGGGGTGAGCTCGCGGACAGAAAGCTGATAGCCTTCAACGGCCACGTGGCGAATGCGGATGAGCTCAGGGACCAACTCCGGGCGGCCGGCTGCGTCTTTGAAGGCGCCACGGATACCGAGGTTCTGCTCAAGCTGATCACGAAGGTGAGTAGCGAGCTCGGCCGACCGGGTGAGAAGTCCGACTACGGCGCGATTTTCTCCAAGGTTGACGCTGCCCTCGATGGCGCTTGCAGCCTCGTGCTCCTCGACGGGTCCGGCGATGCGGTGCTTTATCGACATAGCAACGGCATCCGGCCGCTCGAGCTGTTTGAAACCGAGGACGGCGTCATTCTCGGAGCGTCCGAAACCGAGGCCTTCGCTCATTTACGCGGACAACACCGCACAATCAACGCCGGCGAGATATTCCACTATGACCGGGATCGCGACAGCTGGACCATCTCGCGGGTGGGACGAGCGAACCTGAAGTACTGCGTCATGGAAATCCTGTATTTCGGCAGGGCGAACAGCCAGTACAACGGGGTCTCTCACTATCGTATCCGGCGCGATATCGGCGCGCTCATGGCGGAGAGTATCCGGGAAAAGTTCGACGGAATTTCCGAATATGAAAGATCCAAGATAAGGATCATGCCGGTGCCGAACACGGCGATTCCGTTTGCGCTCGGCATCGCCAATGCTCTCGACCTGCCGTTTGAAATGGGCATCGAGAGACGTGAAAATGTGCGGGCGTTCATCAACGCCACGCATAGCCGGCGTATTGAGGTTCTGCAACGCAAGTTCGGCATTCTGAGCGAAGCGGTGGCCGGCAAGATCATTCTTGTCGTCGATGACACGCTGATTCGCCGGGACACCTCGATTACGATCACCACCATGCTTCGGGCCGCGGGGGCGGAGCGGGTGGACTGGCTGATCTGTGCCCCGCCTTTCAAGGGCACCTGTTACTACGGCATTGCCGTGCCGTCCGTTGACGAGCTCGCATATTGGGTTGCCGCAAAAAAGCTACCGAGGGAAATGCAGGAACGCGCCATCGCCGCAGAGCACCTTCCGGAGATCGAGGCCGAGATCGCGCGTGACATCGGCACGGACAGCCTGCGGTTCCTGAGTTACGAGCAACTTCTCAAAGCATTGCCGGGAGAGTCCAGCCGATATTGCGAAGGATGCTTTCGGGCGATTTATCCAACGCCAAAAGGAATTGAAAAATTCCAATGTAGCCGCGACCTGTTTCTTGGCTTGTGCCCCTCAAACACACCGTCTGCTCGCAACAAAACGGTCGCCGATGCAATATGACGCGCTATGCAGCAGGTCGACGCTGCGGTTGGCAATGTTGCGCGTCTTTCGCCGGAGGAAAATCACATGGAGTGGGGAATATTTTTGGTCACGGCTTTACCGCCCTTCATGACGGAAGAGGAAACGATCCAGAATAGTGTGGCCTACGCTGTTGCGGCGGAGAACATGGGATTCGACCATGCCTGGGTGCTCGAGCACCATTTCACGCGTTATGGTCTCGTCGGGTCGGCGTTGATGCACGCGAGTTTTATTCTTGGCCATACGACGAAATTGAAGGTCGGCACCGCGGTACAGGTTCTGCCGCTTCACCATCCTGTACAAATGGCTGAGCAGGTGGCTCTCATCGATCATCTCAGTGGGGGGCGTTTTATCTTCGGAGTTGGACGGGGCTCGTTTCTGAAGGACTTCAAGGTCTTTGGCGCGGATATGGGAAAAAGCCGCGAGTCGGCGGTGGAAGCGCTGGAGATCGTGAGACGCTGCTGGGTCGAGGGACGCTGCCAATACGACGGTCAATTTCATCGGTTTCCCGAGGTGGAAATCTATCCAAGGCCGATCACGCGCCCGCATCCTCAACTGTACACGGTGGCGCGCTCTCCTGAATCCCTGACCTGGGCCGCAAAGGAAGGGATTCCTCTGATCTTCGGCCACAACAGTCAAAGCGACGAGCAGAAAGCCGTTGCGCTGGAACAGTACGGCATGTACGCCGAGGCGGCCGGTCACGATCCCAGCAAAATACCTCACATCATTTCCTGCCTTGCGGGTGTCTCGCGCAACGGTGATGACATCAAGAAGGCCTCATGGGACCACCTGGTGTGGTGGTACGAGGAGGGAACCGAGGCGAGTGGTCTTCACGCACCGGACTCTCCTGTCGTTCCCAGCTATGAATGGCGCCAGCGCGAACGGCAGGAACGCGTTCTACGCGGAATGCGCAGCGCCGCTGATACATTGCCGGATGAGTACGCGATGAATCCCATCGGCTCTCCACAGGAATGCATCGACAAGCTGAATACAACTGTCGAGATCACCGGTGTGACACGGTTTATTCTGGGCTTCGAGGCCGCCGGAAGACGCGCCGACGTTCTAAGATCCATGCAGATGTTCAAGGAAGAGGTTATTCCCCACGTGAGCGGCGCGCGAGCTCAAGAACGTTCGTTGGCGCCCTCTGAATCGTTACCGTAAGAGTCAGGACTGGCCGCCAATGCCAACCCGGTTTCATCTCGGCTGGTTCGCGAGCTACTCGGTCGGCGACTGGAATGCTTCTTTCAGCTCTGGCGAACGGCCGTGGAGTGGCGAACCCTATATCGATATGGCGAAGGCCCTCGAGCGCGCCTGCTTTGATTTCATTCTATTCGAAGATACTTTGATGATATCCGAAGCGTACGGAGGTAGCACGGAGGCGTACCTCAAGTATGCCGTCGCCAGTCCGAAAAGCGATCCGGCGCCCCTCGTCGCCGTGCTCGGTAACCACACTCGCCATCTCGGTGTCGCTGCGACACTGTCGACCATCAGTTACCATCCCTTCACCCTGGCCCGGCTGTGCGCAACACTCGACAACATCAGCAACGGCCGTTTCGGTTGGAACATCGTCACGAGCGGCGAGGATCTTGCCGCGCAAAATCTGGGAATGGACGAGCTGCCGCCCCGCGAGTTGCGCTACGACATGGCCGACGAGTATGTCGCCCTTTGCAACCAGCTTTGGGCGAGCTGGGCTCCCGATGCCGTCGTCCTCGACCGCCAGACAAACACCTACGCAGACTACCGGAAGGTCAAGCCCATACACTTCGCAGGCAAGTACTATAAATGCCGGGGCCCGCTGAATTGCGTTCCCCCGGTTCAAGGACGTCCGGTCTTCATCCAGGCGGGCGGATCTCCCCGGGGAAGAGCGTTCGCAGCCGAGATCGCGGATTGCGTCGTCGCGACTTCGGCGGGCGTGAAAGCCATGAAGGAATACCGTGACGATATCCGCCGCCGGGCGACGGCCTTCGGCCGCAACCCCGACGACATCAAGGTTCTGTTTGTAGTAACGCCCATTGTCTCCGATACGGACGAGGCCGCCAAGGCGATGCTCGATGCCTATGCGACTTCGGACACCTTCCGCATCAGGTATCTATCATCGATCAGCGCAGTAACGGACATCGACTTTTCGCAGTTTGAGCTGGACGCGGAGCTGCCTAGGCTCACCACCAACGGCGAGCAGGGGTCATTAGATGCTTTCGCGCAATGGGGTAGTAAAAAGACTTTGCGCCAACTCATCGTGGATCGCGCGACTCGTGGACTGGGAGGCCTGACGGGGACACCGGAAAGTGTGGCAGCGTACCTGGCCGAGGTCATGGAAGAGGTGGGGGGTGATGGATTTCTCATCACCTCGCCCTTCCAGAAGTACAACAGCCGTTACGTCGCAACAATCTGTGACGGATTGGTGCCCGCGCTACAGAGGCGCGGCCTCACGAGAACCCGCTACACCGGCCGCACCTTTCGAGAGACGCTGTTGGAATTCTGATGCCATCCTGCGAAAGATGGGGCTTGCGTTGAGCTGGGCGGGCTCCCCCGGCCCCGCTCGGCCATGGCCTCCCGAAAGGGTTTTGCGCGCGCGAAATTCTCTTTCGTTCATTCAGGATTCTCCGGTTCAGCCTTGATGCCGGCCTGAATTTGCGTTTGCCATTACTGCCGCGGGTTGCCGGCGACGGCGTCCAGCGACACCGCGCGAAAACATCCTCCGATATTCGGTCTTTTGAAGATTCTCCCCATGCGGCACGCCGTTCTCTAATCGGTTGAGGTTCGAGTGCTTGCAGGAGGTCAGGGAGATGGATGCTGCAGCAGGTTGCGCGTTTGAGGCTGGCATGATGCAGCCGGTGATCAACCGTGCGAGGTGCGAAAACAAAGGCGCCTGTGTAACGGCATGCCCCTACGATGTCTTCGTCGTCCGGGACGTGAACGAGGATGATAAACGCGCGCTCGGGCCGCTTGCCCGTATCAAGCTCTGGGCGCACGGGGGAAAACAGGCGTACGCGGACTTCGCGGAGCGTTGCCACGGTTGCGGGTTGTGTCTGTCGGCCTGTCCGGAAAGTGCAATCTCGTTGCAGAGAGTGCGATAACCGAGCGAAACACCGCGGCCGGATACTTGGTATCGCTGACGAGCTTCGCATTACTCGTCCGCGCTCACTGCGGGTGCGCAAAGGCGATCGTCGTGAACCCAGTAAGCACGGGCTCGAGCACCTGATGTCGCGATGACACTGTCAGAGGCCCGCTGCAAACGATAGACGAAGGCGGGCGGCAGGTTCAGGGGCGTGAAGCCGATGAGAGAGCCCGCCAACTTCAGTACCGAGCAGAGCTCGCGGCCTACGGGGCAGCGGGCTGCATACGTGAACTGATGGAAGCAGCCGTTCGGCCGCAACAAATCGAACGCCTGCGAAAGGATGCGCATTTTCTGCGGTCGCGGCACCAGCAACATCGGCAGTCCGCTGATTACGAAATCGAACCCGGCCGGCAGCTCGGCAGTATGGTCGGCGAGCGAGCGCGCATCCGCCTGGATCACCGGCGAGTGTGGGAAGCGACGGCGCAGGATTCCTGCGAATTCCTCGTTCTGCTCGATCATGTACAGGTCCTGGGGCCGCACGCCGCTCTCGAGAATCGCGCGCGTCACCGTCCCAGTGCCGGCTCCGAGCTCGATGACGCGGGCACCCGGCTTGACACCGGTTGCCATGAGCCGGGCGAGCAGCCGCCCGCTGGGCGCAATCGCCCCGATGGCCAGCGGGGTGCGCATCCAGTTCCGGAAAAAACGTCCGATGTTGTCCATCCGGTCAGTCCGAGGGCGCGCAGCCCATCTGCTCGAGCTCATGGGTTGTTCCTATCGCGAGGCAAGGTTGCGGCCGGGTTACGGCCTGAAAGCGCCGAACTCCCTGACCAGGCGAAATTTTCGTTCACGGGCTGCGGGCTTTGCTGCCGCAAATCGCCTCGGCGGATTTAATCAGAATCCGCGCGGAAGAGAAGGCAACGGCGCCTGAAATGAACGGCGCGCCAAACCGGGACCTGACAGTTGTCCGCGGCGTGTTGGCCATGGCAGCGTTCGTCACGAAAAACATCAAGCACCGGATACAGGGAGATGGCAGTGACCAACAACGGCGTGACTTCGGCAACCGTAGCCCACGTGGATCCGTGGCGGTGCCGCATGTGGGAGATGCACGATCGGGCAGCCGAGCTCCTGACGGCCGATGCCTGTAGGGACGTGATCCGCAGCTTCAAGGAGCACGGCCAGGCATTGCCGGCCCTCGGGCGGCAGGCGAAAAATATTCCCGGAATCGATGTCGAGTTGATCTACGGGGCACGGCGTTTGTACGCAGCGCAACATCTGAACGTGAAGCTGGCTGTCGAGATCGTCGAGATCGACGATGATGAGGCCATCCAGCGGATGTACATCGAGAATGCGCACCGTGCGGATCTCCGTACGAGCGGGGGTTGGCGTTCAAGCGGTGGTTGCGCGAAGGACGCTTCGCTTCGCAAAACGACCTTTCGGAGAGCGTGGGAGTGTCTGTTGCAACAGTCAGCCGCTTGCTGAGCTTTTCGGCGCTGCCGGTAGCGGTCATAGCTGCGTTTCCGGACCCGAGGGATATCCGCGAGGAGTGGGCCGTCCAATTGGCACGTAATTGCAAGGATCCCCAGATGCGCTCGCAAGTGGCCAGTATCGCACGGCGACTCTCCACCTCGCGGGGCAAACGATCCCCCAACTCAGTGTTCAGGCAACTCATGAGAGCGGGGAACGGCGAGCGCAAGAAGCTGGCTCACGACCAGGTTGTCCACGACGAGCCCGGTGGTGAGGTTCTTCTGCGAGTCCGTGAGACCGATCATAACGTGATGTTCATCGTGTCGGCGCAGATGATGACCAGGGCGAACATGGCCGATGTCATCCGCTACATCCGCACGATGCTGGTCGGCGCCAAACCGGGCAAGGACCGCAAGCCGGTCGCAGAATCGATGCCACCCATGAGACCGAGCGATGATTGCGCGCTCCAGCAGGCCGTCGAGCTTCAATGAAATGAAAAGGGTGCCGGGGTAGCGGTAACCGACGGCCGCGGGGCGGGGCGCGTCCGGCATTCAGGGCAGAGCGGAATGGGCGACGTCGGCCACGAGCTGGAGCTTGCGAAACTGTGCCTCTTCCGACATCGCGCTGGATGAGGCAACAGAGGCGAACCCACACTGGGGCGACAGAGCCAGCCGCTCCGCTGAAATGACACGAGAGGCTTCCCGAATTCGGGCCACGAGTCCCGCAGCCGTCTCCAGTCTCTCGGACTTGGTCGATACCAGGCCCAGCACCGCGACCATGTGCTCAGGGATATCCGCCAGAGGATCGAAGGATCCCGAGCGGTCACCATCGTACTCGAGAAGCAGAGCGTGGTAGCTGCACAGCCGTGGAAACAAAGCGCGTGAGATGCCTCGATAATCGCCCGATGCCAGCCAGTGACCGGCGTGGTTGCCACGGCAAAGGTGCAGGGAAAAGCGTGTCGTCCCGCAGTCCCGGGCCACCCAGTTGATGAGGTCGACCCCCTCGGTGAGCATTCTTTCCGGGTCAATACCGTGCGCCAGCCAGAAGCGCCGTACACTCGGATCGACCAGGGTGGCGAGCTCCGGCGCATCGATCTGGATGTTGTGACATCCGAGTCGGCTCAGGTCGGCGATCTCCTCGCGCAGAATCCGCGCAAAGTCTGCGAACAACTCGAATGGATCGCGGTAGGCAGCCGACGATATCCGCGGATGCCAGAGAAAGGCGATCGTCAAAGGACTCGGGAGGGTGACCTTCAGGGGCTTGCGGGCGAGCCGGCTCGCGTACGCGAACTCAGCGGGAAAGATGCTTTCGCGCCGGCATAACTTACCCGCCACCACGAGCGGGGAGGGTTGCATCACACCGGCACCACCGAGGGTTTCGTTGCCCCGCCACGTGAAGAGCATGCCCGGCTGTCTTGCGACACCGTCCAGCTTCTCCGCGAGGTTCCCAAGGAAGAGCTCGCGTCTCAACTCCCCATCGGTGACGACATCGATGCCGGCGCGTTCCTGTAGAGCGATGGCGGCGTCCACGGCCTGGTCCTCGAGCCGCCTGAACTCCCCTTCGCCCATTTCCTCGCGCTGTCGCTTCCTGCGCGCCCGCAGCAAGGCGGGAGAGCGCACCAGGGAGCCGACGACCTCGGCCCGATAGCGATGTTGGGAGCTCATCTCATCGCTTGCGCGCAATGGTGAGCCCATCGCTGATCGGCACCAGGCTCAGCTCGATACGCTCATCGCGCAACAGCGCGAGGTTGAATGCCCGAATGGCCGCCGTGGCCGTACTGGTGTCGGACGCGTTTATCACGTTGCCGTCCCAGAGCGTGTTGTCGATCGTGATCAACCCGTTGGTTCGCGTCAGAGCTAAGGCACGCTCATAGTAGGCGGAGTAGCTTTCCTTGTCGGCATCGATGAACACAAAGTCAAATGTGCCGGCTCCGCCACTGGCGAGAGTCTCGTCCAACGTTGCAATCGCCGGGGCGACTTTGAAATCGATCTTGTGCAGTACGTCCGCCCTGCGCCACGCCGCAGCGGCCAGCTCCCCGAATGAGCCATTGATATCGCAGGAAAGCAGGTAGCCATCGGGCGGCAGTGCGAGCGCGATAGCGAGGCTCGAGTACCCCGTGAATACGCCGATCTCGATGGCGCGCCGCGCGCCGATGAGGCCGACCAGCAGCCGCAACAGCTGGGCCACTTCCGGGGCGGCCTGCATGTTCGCATCCGGGCGCCTGGAGGTCGCCTCGCGCAGCTCGGCAAGAGCGAGCGGCTCGCGCAGCGAAACGGAGCACAGGTACTGCCGCAGCTCATTTTGTAACAACAACGTTTGCACCGTCATCGCTCGTTCCTTGCTGTTTCCACCAGGCCATCGAGGGCGCTGCCCGGGCAAAAAGCTAGAGACATTGTGTTGAATACACAAGAGGGGCGCGCGCGCTTGGGCGGAAAAGGCCGCGAGCGCCAGAGAGTTATTGTTTTACAGGTTGCAAGAGCGGCCCGAGGGCGCCCCGGATCACGGCGCAGAATCTCATAGTGCCGTCAATAGCCCCTGTTGCTTACTTTCAGCGTTCGAATCCGTAGCGACCAGCCCCCGCCGGGCTGGCGCCCGGTACGCGCGCAGCCACACAATCGAACCAACACAATGCGGACGTGCAGGGTGTGCATCGATCATGCGGTCAGGGGTAGTCGCGTCGCTGCGAAATTTTGCCGCTTGCGTGGCCATCGTGAGCGCATTCTTTCTCGCCGCCGGCCGCTGGGATTGGGCCGCCGGCTGGG
>Ga0335075_10013064_pt1 | contig 12511 bp, 14 predicted proteins | sample Lox_Sample_24_FD_206723 | JGI IMG/M metagenome (GOLD analysis project Ga0335075, IMG submission 206723) | Soil microbial communities from Loxahatchee National Wildlife Refuge, Florida, United States - Lox_Sample_2.4 | ecosystem: Environmental > Terrestrial > Soil > Wetlands | place: USA... | reverse complement strand
CGGAAGTCCCCGACCTGGGACATCAGCGCGAACAGCTCGGCGCGGCGGCGCTCGAGCCAGGCCAGGTCACGACCGGACAGGTCAGCCACGGTTGCCTCCACTATCTGAGTTCCAGCATCACTCAGACTAGCCGCGCAGCCTGCACTAACCAAGCACCCTCACAATCGAGTCGTGCACCCCTGTCAGTCCGGCTCAGCGACTCGATGATCGATTACGAGCGACTGGCCGACGCGCTCTGGGAGGATCTCATCTATGTCCGCAGAGATTCCGGCCGAAGCGCTCCAGTTGCGATCGCTGGTCCGAGCCGATCACACCCTCGAGCTGTTCCTGGACATGGTCCCGGTGTCGGAGCCGGGACCAGACGAGGTCGTCGTCAGGGTTGAGGCAGCACCACTCAACCCGTCAGACATGGGCCTGCTCTTCGGTGGGGCTGACATGGCTGCCGCGGTGGCTAGCGGATCTGCTGAGCGCCCGGTCGTCACCGCGCCCATCCCCGATGCCGCCATGCGCGGTCTCGCCGGCCGGATAGGAACACCCCTGCCGGTCGGCAACGAGGGCGCGGGCACGGTCGTGGCGGCGGGCGGGTCTGCGGCCGCGCAGGCTCTGCTGGGCAAGGTGGTCGCTGCCGCGGGCGGCGGGATGTACTCGCAGTATCGGCCGGTCAACGTCGCGTTGTGCCTGGAGCTCCCGGCCGGGGCGACGGCGATCCAAGGCGCAGCCTCGTTCGTTAACCCGATGACGGTGCTCGGCATGGTCGAGACCATGCGCATGGAGAATCACAGCGCCCTAGTGCACACAGCCGCTGCCTCCAACCTTGGCCAGATGCTCAACCGGCTCTGCACCGAGCAGCAGATTCCGCTGGTGAACATCGTGCGGAAGCCGGACCAGGAAGCGATGCTCCGCGCGGCTGGTGCCGTGCACGTCTGCAATTCGACGTCCGCCGGCTTCATGGCCGAGCTGATCGACGCGCTCCGGGCAACCAGTGCCACGCTTGCCTTCGACGCCATCGGCGGCGGCCGGCTGGCCAGCCAGATCCTGACGGGCATGGAAGCCGCCGCCAGCGCTGCCGCGGGCGGCTACAGCAGGTACGGGTCGGCCGTGCACAAGCAGGTCTACATCTACGGATCGCTTGACGGCGGCCCGACCGAGCTGACCCGCAGCTACGGCATGGCCTGGGGTATCGGCGGGTGGCTGCTGACGCCGTTCCTGCAGAAGGTCGGCCTGGCGCGTGTCGCGCAGTTGCGTGACCAGGTCGCTGCCGGGCTCACGACCACGTTCGCCAGCAGCTACACAGCGCAGGTATCACTCCCGGGCGCGCTGTCCCTCGAAGCGATCGCCGACTACGCCCGGCGGGCAACCGGCTCAAAATACGTCATCATCCCGAGCTTGCATTCAACAGAACTCGAGCACTGAGCCACGCCGACATCCTCCGCGAACAGACAACGGCGCAACCGGATTCGACGGCTAACCGCCGCCCCGGGCAGCGGCGACGGTGACGAACGCGGCGCTCACCAGGGGGAGCGCCACCCATGGAAGCGTCCCCGCGCCGCCGTGGTCGAGCGCCAGCCCGCCGCCGAACGCCCCGGCGGCGATGCCGACGTTGTAGACCGCCGTCTGCATCGCCGTGGCCACCTCGCCGCGTGCCGGGCCGGCCGCCTCGATGAGCGCCACCTGGATGAGGGTAGGCGCGGCCCCGAACGCCGCACCCCAGCAGACGACGGCCGCGTAGAACGCCCCCGCGAAGCGGGCGGCGCACCCGAGCGTCAGGAACACCGCGGCGAACAGCGCGAGCACCCCGAGCAGCGTGGCGCGCAGGTGGCGGTCGGCCAGGATGGCGACCGGCATCACGCCGCCGAGCGTGGACAGCCCGAACACGAACAGGACCAGGGCCGCCTCGCCGATCCCGGCCCGGCGGGCAAACGGCGCGAGATAGGTATACAGCGCCTCATGCCCGCTCAGGAGCAGCAGCGTGACCGCGAGCACGCCGCGCACGCCCGGCCGCGACAGCACGCCCGAAAGCGGCAGCCGCCCGGCGGAAGCCTCCCCGGGCATGCCAGGGACCGCGCCCCAGACCCAGGCGGCAGCGATCGCCGCAAGCCCGGCGAGCAGCCCGAACACGGCGCGCCAGCCGAGCGGCGAGGCGAGCGCTGCCGCCGCGGGAACCCCGAGGGCAAGCGCCGCGGTGATGCCCGCCAGCACGATGGCGACCGCCCGGCCGCGGTGTTCGCCCGGTGCGATGCGGGCCGCGGCCGGAGCGAGCATCGCCCACAGCACACCGCCGAACGCCCCGGCCACCACCCGGCAGCCAAAGATCACCACGTAGCTGGGCGAGGCCGCCGTCATCGCGTCGGCCACCGCGAACCCGGCCAGCACCGCGCACAGGACGCGACGCCGCGGCAGCCCCCGCAGCAGCGCCGTGAGCGGGATCGCCCCGAGCGCCGAAGCCGCCGCGTACCCGCTGACCAGAATGCCGATGCGCCCCTCGGGCACCCCGAGTGACGCGCTCATCCCCCGCAGCAGCCCGGCAGGCGCGAGGTCGGTCACCACGTCGACGAACGCCGCCGTGGCCAGGGCCAGCAGCCCGGCCCACGGCAGCCGGACCGGGACGGCGGTTCGCTCAGCCACCTCGCCATCGTCCGACCTTGACATTAGTGTCAAGGTCAAGAGCCGCCCGCCCGGCGAAGGGAGCCCATTGAGGATCGGAGAGCTCTCCCGCCGCACCGGCGTCCCGGCCAGAATGCTGCGCTACTACGAACAGCAGGGCCTGCTGCGTCCCGCGCGCGAGGCCAACGGCTACCGCTGCTACGCCCCCGGCACGGTCGAGCAGGTCAACCAGATCCGCGGCCTGCTAGACGCCGGCCTCACCACCGACATCGTCCGCCGCATCCTCCCGTTCCTCACCCACCCCGGCCAGATCGCCGTCCACCCAGACTGCCTGCCCGAGACCGCCGCCCTCCTGCACCAGGAAGCCGACCGCATCCAGCGCCGCATCGACTGCCTAGCCCGCAACCGCGACGCCATCCGCGGCTACCTCGACGCCATCCGCCAGCACCCCGCAGACCACGGCTCAGGCCGTACCACCCCGCCCGTCCGCGATAACTGAAACTTTTCTACCGAACGGTCCGTGGTTCGTGCCGCCCGCTCGATCCGCTCGAGACGTCGGCACCAAGTCGATTGGCGGGTTCCCAACCGACAGCGCGCCGAAGTCCAGCACCGCCGCCAGCCGCCCTTCCCGCACCAGCAGATTCTCCGCGGCCAGGTCGCCTGGCGTCCCCGTGCCGGACAGCCGGAAATGGCTGGCCTCCTCAACCTCCGGCAACGCCATGGCCCAGCGCCGGATGTCGTCGGTGGCCACGCGCGCACCCCACCCGTCACCGAAGCAGAGGTCCTGCCGGACCCGCTCCACCAAACCACGGCCCGTCCCCCGAACGAGCCGTGGTGCACGCCGTCTGTCTAGTCCACCTCGCTGCTCGCTAGGCGCTGTCCTGACCAGTTAGAAGTCGATGAACTGGTAATCGGACTGAACTCGACTGGCGGCGTCAAGCAGCAGGAACTGGACCCCGCCCGACGCTGCGTCCCCTCCGGCGGCGGGAACCATCTTCCAGCGGATCCGCACCCCGTCGTGGTGGCCCTCGGCGGGCCCGAGATGCCTGAACACGAAGCCTTGCTCCGCGACGAACTTCGCGTAGGCCTCAGCGACCCGGCCGTGATCGTGTCCAGACCGACGTACTCGTTCGCACTGGTGCATACCAGCATCGAGGGCGGTCATCACAGGTACTCCTTCAGTTTGATGATGTGCTCGAGCTGCTCACGCTGTGATTCCAGGCTTGTCGTGGCGATCCGGATGGCCAGGTGCCGGGCGCCCGCCGCCACGTACCCGCGCAGTTTCTCCGCCACCATGTCCGGCGGCCCTGCCGCGAGCGCCTGGATCTTCTCCAGCTGATCCAGCGGCATCCCGTAGCTTGCCTCGGCGAAACTGCCGAGCAGCTCACGGCCCCGCTCAACGGAGTCCGTCACCACCACAGACACGAACAGCGCAGGTGCCACCGCGGCCGCGTCGCGACCAGCCTCGGCGGCTGCGGCTCGCACCGCCGCCAGCCCGGCCACGTATTCGTCCGCCGATGGCGGATACGGCATCCATCCGTCGTAGTGCCGCCCGATCCGCCGCAGCGCCGACTCCGACATGCCGCCCAGCCACACCGGCGGGCCACCCGGACGGGACGGAACGGTCATCGGCGGGAGCTGTTCGAAACGCAGCAGCGTCCCTTGGAACGAGCCGCCTCCCTCGGGATTGGCCCACAGCTGCCGCCACAGCGCGACGGTCTCGTCCAGCCGGGTGAACCGCCGCTCCCACGGCACGTCCGACAGTGCGTGCTGTGGCAGGCCGAACCGGCCTGGGAACGCGGCGCCCACGGTCAGCACGAGCCGACCGCCGGATAGCCGGTCGATGGAGGCAAGCGTCTGCGCCGCCGGCACCGGCCGCCGCAGCACCGGCAGCAGCGCCGCCGTGCCGAGCGTCACCCGGCTGGTCAGCGGCGCCACCGCGGCCAGCATCGTCAGGGCCTCGATGCGCGGGGTGAGCAGGAAGTCGTTCACCCACAGCGACGAGTATCCGAGTTCCTCCGCCCGCACCGCGAAGCCCGGCAGCTCGCGCGGGTCCGCTCCCGGCCCCCATTGCGCCTGCCCGATCGGGATCAGTACCCCTAGCTCGACGTCATCCATGCCAGCCATCCTGCGAACCGCCGCACCGGCGGGCAATTCCCGGCAGGGAATCGCGCAGGCGTACCCGGACCGGCTACAACTGGAACGCGTGGACTTCCCCGCCGCGCTGAAGGAACGACGTGCTTCCCGCCGGCTGAGCCAGCTCGAGCTGGCCCTGCGGGCCGGAACGACCCAGCGGCACCTCAGCTTCATCGAGAGCGGCCGTTCAGCCCCCGGCCGCGAGATGGTCATCCGCCTCGCCGAGTCCCTGGACCTGCCGCTGCGCGAACGCAACGAACTGCTGCTCAAGGCCGGCTACGCGCCTGCGTATGCGGAAACGGCGCTTGACAGCCCCGACCTGGCCCCGGTCCTGACCGCGCTCACGCACATCCTCGACGCGCACATGCCCTACCCGGCGATCATCATCGACCGGCACGGCGAGATCGTCGCCGCCAACGCGGGCAAACGCATCCTGACCGAAGGCTGCGCCGAGCACCTCCACGCCAACGCCTACCGGCTGGCCCTGCACCCGGACGGCATGGCACCGCGAATCGCCAACTTCGCCGAGTGGGCCTGGCATGTGCTGAACGCCATGGCCGGCGAGCTTGCCCGCAACCCCGACGCCCGCCTGGCCGCGCTGCACGCCGAGCTCAGCCGGTACGTCCCGCCCGCCCGCGTCACGCCGGGCCACCTGGGCTTCGCCGTCCCGCTCGAGCTGCGCACGCCCCACGGCGAGCTACGCCTGATCACTACCATCACCAGCTTCGCCACCGCGGTCGACGTCACGCTATCCGAGCTGAAACTGGAGGCGTTCCTGCCCGCAGACCAGGCCACCGCCGCCGCGCTGACCAAGACGGCCGAGCGACATTCTTCGCCCTAGCCCGCGTCTCCACCTCACCGGCCCGGAGTCAGGGACCGCTCCCGCGGCTTTCAGTCCTTGTCGAACTCGAGGTACTCGTCCTTCGCCCAGAACGCGAACGGGTAGTCATTGACGGGCGCCTCGCGATATTCGAAGAGCATGGCGCCGCCGCCGTGGATGAGGGCGAGAGGCAGTGGGTGGCCGCCCATCGGCCGTGCACGGATGATGTGCTCCCGCGCATCGGCCCAGGTAGTGCCGAGTTGTGGGTCCGCCCATACGGGGAGCGCCGCCGTGTTGACCGCCGCCATCGCCACGTCGATGCTCGCCATCTCGAAGCTGTCCAGAATGTTGATCGGCGGTGTCCGCGGCCTGACCACCCAGGCGTTCTTGGCTTCGAGCCGATTCAGGGCATCCGGCCAGCGGGTCCAGATGTCCGCGAGCTTGAGCACCGCCGACATCACCAGCGCATAGCCGATCTTTTCGCGCTCGTCCAAGCCGGCGACCGCCACGTCGGAGGTGAACTGATCCCGGTACCAGGGCAGCCAAAGCAGAGGATGCAGCTTGCCCTGTGCCCGCTGCTGCACGGTGACGCCTGCACCGATCTGAGCCTCCGGAATGCCCACCGTGGATTGCTTGCCGGTGAGGGCCACCCCGCCAAGCGGGACCTCCACGATCTGGTGGTCAGGATTGGTGATCTCAGACTTCAGCCTTTCGTACTCGCCGGCCTTCAGCTTGTCTTTGGTCTTGGAGGCTTCCTCGATGCCCCAGATCGCGACCTTGAGGGCTCGCCTCCTGCGGTGCCAGCCGGCGTCGTCGGACATCTCCGTCGGGGTCGTCCGCAGCTCGATCGTGTAACGGCCGCGCTCAGGCCCCTCAGCGCCTATGTCCCTGGTGATCAGGACGAGTACCTCGCCGGTTACCGTGTACCTGATGAGCGCGACCACACTATTGCTCGCCTTGACCGGCATCTCGATCAATGTTTTTGCGAGTTCCTCCTCGGTCCCCAGCGATGGCCCGCTGAAATCCGAGCGGTAGAGCCGGGCAACGCTCGCCTCATCACCGAGCTGTTCCGTGCCGCCGGTCTGTTCTGTCATGATCCCCACCCCAACGTCGCTTTTGACGCCTATCCGGACCTTAGCACCGCAAGAAAAAGGTGTGAAGGAGGAATCCGCGGCTAAAGAGCCGACATTGTCACCGGCAAAATGCACCGATCGTTTGATCTATTGAGATCTATAACTCGCGGTGCAGGCAACTGATCCTTGGCATCGGCTGCTGTCCCTCGTCGATCAATGGATCAGCGACGTCACAAATAGCCGGCGTCGGCCAGGACGTCGCGGCCGACGACGATGCTTCTCGTTCTTCGCTGCGGCATGGTCGTCCAGTAGTACCAGATCATCAATGAGATCGAGAGGGCCCAGGCTCGGGCCCGCAGCCAGGTCGCGTCGTCAACGCCGAGTTTCCCCCGGAAGATCTCCCTCGCGGGCGGCTCAAGAACCTCCCAGGCCAGCACCAAGTCGATGGCCGGGTCCCCGACCGACAGCGCGCCGAAGTCCAGCACTGCCGCCAGCCGCCCGTCCCGCACCAGCAGATTCTCCGCGGTCAAGTCGCCGTGGTACCACCGTGGCGCCGCCCGGTCCCCCGCCCCGGCCAGCCTGATGGACTCATCCCACAGCCGTTCGGCGGCGTCGAGGTCGAACCCGAAGTCCCCCAGCGCCCGGCAACGCCCGATGTTCTCCCGGGTGTCCGCGTCCATGGTCGCCAGCGGCTCGCCCCGGTACCACCGCAGCGCCGGGTCGCCAAGTGCCTCGGGAGGTACCTCTGCCTGCCCCAGGGCCTGCACCACCTCGGCCAGGTCCACTGCCAGGTCCACCCGCCGCGGGTCGGCGGGCGTCGGCGGGGTGACCACCTCAGGGTGCTCACCGTCGATCCAGCGGACCACCGACCACTGTTCCGGGTAGTCGCAGTCGGGTCCGAACACGCCGAGCACCTCGGGGACGCCAACCGGCAACCGGGACCCGATAACCGGCAGCCACTTGGCCTCTTTCGCGATCGTCGCCGATCCCCCGGGCTGGCGCGGCAGCCGGACCAGCAGATTGTCCCCCAGACGGAACAGCGCGTTCGTCGAGCCACTCGAGTCCAGCCGGCGAACCGGTAGATCAACGTAGCCAGGCATCGCCCGTTCAACCAAAGCGCGAACCAGCCCGGTGTCGATCGGGATTTCGTCGTCGTGGAGAACTCCGGCCACTCTCGGAGTCAATCCCAGCCCCCAGGGCACGGCAACCGATTATCCAGCCAGTCGTCACCGCTCCGCTCAGCCTTCCGGAGACGGCCTCACGAGAGGAAGACATTCTGTCGGTGCCAGTCGAGGTATTTAACCGCAGGCTCTTGCGCACCCAGAGGAAGGAGCAGGACCTCGCGCAACGGCGGCCGCCCGTAATACTGCCGCGTCAGTGGGTCGGTCTCGACAGCATCGGCGAGCGGGCGGGCGAGATGGATTCGCAACCCTCCGTTGACCGTGATCATGCCGGTGTCGAAGGCCACGTCATGGGCCGGACAGGCGGCCAGCCCGTTGCGCGGATCGAGCCGTTCATGCGGCGTGCTGTCCTTCCACGGCTTGATATGCCCGGCCATCAGCATGCGCCGGCCGCCGAACGCCGTCGGCCGCAAACCGCAAAAGACGCACTGCTTGCCACAGTTGGCCAGCACCTGCTGGGCAAATACATGCTGCCCGACCCGCACTGCAGCGAGCAGAATCCGCCCGGTGTCAATTTCAGTCCACGGCATTCCGTCACCGTACCGGGATAGCTGGTCGCGCACGGCCGCCTCGAGCACGGAAATGTCGAGTTCCTCCTGGCCAAGCAGCGCAAGCTGGCCGCCGTGCTCCAGTCCCAGGAAATCGGGCAGCCGGTCAGACCCGATGCCTTCGGCGCGAGCCGCCTCGAGCAGCAGCCGGTAAATGCGGCTGAACCGCCCCGGATCATCGCGCAGCATGGCCCCGGCCAGCACATCCCACCGCCCGCCATGGGACCGGGAACCGTCGAGATTAGCCATTTTGGCCAGCACGCTGGAAGGCGGCCGGGAGAACAGCCGCGCCAGCGAAGGCACTGGCTCCGCCGCCTGGTGCGCCGTCGAACCACCATAATGCCGGTGATTCACCAGAAACGATGCCGCGAGACACAGCAATGTCTCCACCGGCATGAACGTTACCTGCCTGCCGCTTTGGACCGGTCGCCGCGCCGTCAGTGCGCGGAATTGATCACGTGCCTGGCCGACCGTCAGCTCCAGGTAATCGGCGAGGTCAGCCACACAGGGAGGTTACAGCGAGCGAGCCGCGCAAGGGAACCGTCCGCAATACCATCGACAGGTGGCATTCTGGGATCCCGTTCAACCCCATCACGTCCGGCAGGCAGCGGCCGAATATGATCAGCTGGGACAGGATGAGTTTCTCGCCCGCCACGGTTTCGGTCCGGCCCGCGCCTATCTGCTGATCCTCGGCGACAAAAGCTACGACTCCAAGGCCATTCTCGGCGTCGCCTACGGGTTCGCGACCGGCCGCCCGCTGGGTCCCCATGACTTCAGCGGTGGCGTCCACGGCGCCGCAGGCGTCCTACGAGCCCTGGGCTTCGAGATCGCGAATATCCGCGACCGCAAGCCGCCCAAGGATGCTCACTTAGATGACCCGCGACGAGTTGCTGGCGCAGCTGGCCAGATTGCGCCAGGCGCGAGTCGGCCAGGTAAGGATGCCGCACAAGCCACTGCTGCTCTTGTGGCTGTTTGGCCAGTTCGCGGAAACCGGCAGCAGCGCAGCCAGCTATCAGCAGGCCGAACAGCCCGTCAGTCAGCTGATCAACGATTTCGGCCCGCCGGTGGCCAGCGCTTCAGCCGCGCGGCAACGGGCAGCCATGCCGTTCGTCCATCTGGAACGCGAGCTGTGGGACCTGCGCGACGCGAACGGAAACGAAATCGGGCCTGACGTGCCCGCGCGCCGTGGCTTCCTGCTTGAGCAGGGAGCGGTGGGGCGTCTGCGCGCTTCCGTGGAACGGTTGCTGGCAGACCCCGGAACTCTGGCTGCAGCTGCCCGCCTTCTCCTCGACATGCATTTCACCCCAGTCCTGGCCGAGCTGATCTGCACGGCCGTCGACCTCGACATGCCCGCCCTGGACTTCGCCGGAGACGACCGAGTCTCCCGGACCGTCCGATTGCGTCCGCGGCGCCGCGGCTTCGCCGAAGAGGTCCTGCGAGCGTACGCCTACCAATGCGCGATGTGCGGTTTCGACGGCACCCTCGGCCATTACCCGGTCGCGATCGAAGCGGCCCACGTCCGCTGGCACAGCCAGCACGGCCCCGACGAGCTCGCCAACGCCCTGGCCCTCTGCTCCCTCCATCATGCCCTGTTCGACCTCGGCGTCCTGGGCATCACCGAGGACCGCCGCATCTGCGTGTCCAAGTTGTACGTCGCTCGAAGTGAGGCTGGCCGGGCGGTCGACGCGCTCGCAGACAAGCCGTTGCAGATCCCGCGCCCATACCAGTCCACAGTCGACGTCATTCACATCTCCTGGCACCTCCACCAGGTCTTCAAGCGCACCGCTGGAATGTAGACCCAGACCCACTCATGCCGATGAGCGCGCACAGCTGTGGACAGCAGTCCAGTCCGGTAACGTTATTAATCAAAATCGTAAGCGGTCTCGTCGTGAAGACCGCATTGAGCAGAGTAACCAGGCACCTGCCGGCCTCCGGTCTGCCATGACTGGTACGGCTCGACCTCGAAGACGGCCGTACTGGTCACTGAGGTGATCTCAGAGAAAGTGGACCGGACACTCGGTCTTTAACGGAGCGCGGAGGGTGTTCCGGGCAGGCTCGCGGACAGTCCGGACATGCCGGAAACGGGCGTGGAGCCCCGGTAGAAGAAGTCTCACCACAAGCCTTCTTCGTACCCAGGACTCCACTTGATCCCCTATCGTGCCATGCTCGACGTGCCCGTGGAACTGCTCCGCTACCTGACCCGGCTGCTGGCCGCCGAGCGGCGCCGCCGCGGCACCCCGGCCCGCAGCAGGAAGCTGACCTGCCGTGAGCAGGCGAAACTCGCGCTGCGCTGGTTCCGGGACCGGACCAGGATCGAGGCCCTCGGCCACGACCACGGCGTGTCGCGCGCGACGGCGTACAGGTACGTCGCGGAGGCCGTCGACGTGCTGTCCGCGCAGGCCCCGGGCCTGACGGAGGCGCTGGAGAGAGCCATGGCCGAGGGCGTGCCCTACGTGATCCTGGACGGGAAGGTCTTCGCCGGCGACCGCTGCTGCGAGCCGATGACCAGCGTGAAAGGCGAGCAGGTCGATGCCTGGTACTCCGGCAAGGCGCACCGCCACGGCGGCAACGTCCAGGCCGTCATGCGCCCCGACGGCCTTCCGCTGTGGGTCGGCCCCGCCGAGCCCGGCTCGGTCCACGACATCACCGCCGCCCGCCTCCACGCCCTGCCCGCCCTGTACCGCGCCGCCGCCCTCGGCATGCCGACCCTGGCCGACGGCGGCTACGAGGGAGCGGGAACCGGCATCCTCGTCCCGGTGAAAAAGCCCGCCGGCAACCAGGAACTCGACCCGGACACCCGGACCAGGAACGCACTGCTGCGCGGCCTGCGCTGCCTCGGCGAGCGCGGGTTCGCCCTGCTCACCCAGCGCTGGGCCGTCCTCCAGCACATCACCGCCGACCCCGACCGCACCACCGAGATAACCCGCGCCGCCCTCGTACTCACCCAATTCGAGCACAAGTACAGATCACGTCAGTGAGTCCGACGTCGGTGGCAAGATGGTCACATGCCTGCCGATAGTCCAGTCGTGACGGTCTCTGACGGCCTGGTCGCCCTGCGCCCTTGGTCGAGAGAAGACGCCGGGTTCATGGCCGAGGCAAGCGCCGACCCAGCGATCCGTCGCTATAACGGTAGCCACGACCGGCTAGGACGCCCGGCTCCGCCACCCTCGACCACGGACGCAGAGACCGTCATCGATCAATTCGCGTTGAACTGGCGTGCGTTTGCGGCGACTGGAACACCTTCTGGGGTTGCGTTCGCAATCCTGGACGAGAGGTCTGGCGAACTGGTCGGCTGCTGTGGGGTCGACGACTGGTCCAACGAGGACGTAGCACAGTTCGGCTACTGGATCGCGCCGGATGCGAGAGGCCGCAGCTATGCGACCCGGGCGGCGATCCTGCTCACGCGCTGGCTGTTCGACCTGGGAGCAGCTCGCGTCTTCCTGACGATCGTCGCGGAGAATGAGGAGTCAGTCGCGGTGGCCCGCCGAGCGGGCTTCGTGTATGAGGGAACGATGCGCAGTCACGGCGTTTGGCAGGGCCAGCGCTGTGACGTGATGCTGTTCGCTGCGCTTCCGCTTGAGTGGGCAGCGGGCCGGCCGGATGAAGAGACGTAACGCGCGGCAATGGCGTTCGCCTGCTCGGCGAGCACATCGACGTGGAGCGATAGGTGATCACGTGGAGCCTTCCGGTAAAGGTGATCTTTTGGTCAGACCTCTTCTACCGGGGCTCCACGCCCATCTCCGGACAGCCCTGTTCGTCCGCATGCCTGCCTCGACGTCCACACCGGGCAAGAGAAAGCTCGACTGCCGGAACCTATTTCGCTGAGATCACCTCAATAAATTGCAGCCGCCGTCTGGTCGGCCCATAGAGTACCTGGATGTAGCTCGCTATTAACTGCCGGAGGGTTCCACGAGGCGCTCGCTACGACAAACAGGTTGTCGGACTCAAGCCTCGGCTCTTGTTCTGGGACGCCGACGGGAGCGTTGGCTAGGCGATAACCTAGCGGAAAAATCATGACCATATGCGCTCGATGGTGGTAGCGATCAACTGCCGCGACTTGATCTGGGACAATGAGGCCTTGGCCACGGCTTGGAAGAACAACCGGTACAGGTGGGTATCGGTCTCTCCCCAGATGTACAGCTCAGTGTT
>Ga0335075_10013063_pt1 | contig 12512 bp, 11 predicted proteins | sample Lox_Sample_24_FD_206723 | JGI IMG/M metagenome (GOLD analysis project Ga0335075, IMG submission 206723) | Soil microbial communities from Loxahatchee National Wildlife Refuge, Florida, United States - Lox_Sample_2.4 | ecosystem: Environmental > Terrestrial > Soil > Wetlands | place: USA... | reverse complement strand
CTCAGCGGCCTCCCGGTCGGCGGCGAAGTTGTTCTTGCCGCCTAGCCAGTAGTCGTAGATGCGGGCCGGGTGCGCGACCGTCACGTCGATTTCCGGTGGCTCGCCTTCTGGAGTGATGCTCGCCCAGCCGCCGCTACCCGCCATGTGAGTGCCTCTCCACGCAGCAATCAGCCCAATTTCATTATTGGCCTATAGCGAGACTCACCCTAGCTGCCCGGGCACGTTCCTTTCGCGCTCATGGGTTCTTTTTAACCGTTCAGACAGGCGGAGAGCCATTCCGTCGCCGCGGCCGGGCCTCGGCTGCCAGTCCGGCGGCATGAACAGGTAGCCGAGGCGGTCACGCCAGGAAGCGGCCTGACGGACGTCACGCCACAGGTCGGCGTAGTGCCCGTACTGGAGTTTGACCAGGTTGTACGTCTCAACAGGATGGGTGAGGCCGTAGCGCGGGCGAAAGAGTTCCGGCTGGAAGGTGCCGAACATGCGGTCCCAGATGATCAGGATGCCCGCGTAGTTCCTGTCCAGGTAGATCGGGTCGGACCCGTGGTGCACGCGGTGGTGGGACGGCGTGTTGAACACGAACTCGACCGGCCGTGGCAGCTTCTTGATCGTCTCCGTATGCACGAAGAACTGATAAACGAGATTGATACCGTAGCCGAAGTAGATCGCCCACGGCGGGACCCCGAGCAGCGGCAGCGGCAGCCAGAAGAAGAAGTCGAACCACGGGTTCCACTTTTGCCGCAGCGCGGTCGCGAAGTTCATGTACTCCGAGGAGTGGTGCGCCTGGTGGGCGGCCCACCCGACCCGGGCCCGGTGCACGAAGCGATGCTGCCAGTAATAGGCCAGGTCAACTCCGAGGAGGACCAGCGCCCACGACCACCAGGTGCGCATCGGCAGGTGCCAGGGCGCGATGTAGAGGTAGAGGGCGATGTAGACGAAGAACGCGGCGGCCTTCAGCAGCAGCGTGGAGGCCAGCGAGCCCAGGCCCATCAGGATCGAGGTCGAGGCGTCTCGTGCCTCGTAGCCGGAGACGTCGTCATGGTCAAGCCACTTCAGCGCCGCCAGTTCGACGCCGATGAAGAGGAGGAAGAACGGGACGGCCCACGTCACCGGGTTCAGCCACGGGTCGAGGACGTCGCGCACCGCCGCCTCCAACGACATCGACAGCAAGATATGACTGGCGGGTAACGTACCGCAGGGCCCGCGATCCAACAAGGGACCAGGCGCCCGGCCCGGGCGGCCGCAGATCGAAGACGTGGGATACAAAGTGCCCTTGGAGGGGCACTTTGTATCCCACGTAAGGGCTTCGAATGTCGGTTACGGTGCGGCGGTGGTGTTCGACCGGAGGGCTTCCCCGGCCACTTCCGGTGCCTGGACGGCGGCGGGCACCACGTCGCCGGCCGTGGCCGGGCCGTCGAATGCCACCGGTTCCGCGGACTCTGGCCGCTGGCGCAGGGTGATGAAGCTGACCACGGCACCCGCGGCAAGCAGGCCGATCGTCAGCCACAGGCCGGTGTGGTAGCCGTCGACGAACGCCTGCGCCGGGTGCGTGCCTGACCGCAGCGCGGCCGAGTCGGTGGACTGCAGCACGGCGCCGACCACCGTGATCCCGAGCAGTCCGGCGACCTCTCGGGAGGCGTTGAGCAGCGCGGACGCGATGCCCGCCTGCGAGGTGGGCGCGTTCTCGACGATCGCGTTGGTCAGCGGCACGTTCATCAGGCCGGCGCCGAAACCGAACAGCACGAACCCTGGCACCAGTGCGGCAAACGACGCGGTCACGCCGATCCTGGCGAACAGGACGAGGCCCACGGTCATGATCGCCATGCCGAGCGCCACGGTCCGGTGCCCGCCGAGCAGTGCGGTCACGCGGGGCGACAAGACCGCGGCCGCCGCCAGGCACAGCGCCATCGGCACGAACGACAGGCCCGCCTTGGTCGGCGAGAACCCGATGATGCGCTGCAGGTACAGCGAGGTGAAGAAGTAGATGCCGAGCACGCCGAACGACCAGATCATCATCGTGCCAAGGCCGCCGCTGAAGGCCGCCGAGCGGAAGATGGGCAGCGGGACCATGGGGTGCTCCGTGCGCGACTCGATCACCAGGAAGACGGCCGCGGCGACCGCGGCGACGGCGAACGATGCGAGGATCTGCGACGAGGTCCAGCCCTTGTCCGCGCCCTCGATCAGTGCGTAAGTCAGCGCGAACAGCGCGACCGCGGAAGCGATCAGGCCAGGAACGTCCAGCCTTGTCCCTGTCCCCGTCCGGCCGTGCGACTCGGCGACGGACGGCAGCGCGATCACCGCGGTGATAACCCCGATCGGCACGTTGATCAGGAAGATCCAGCCCCAGTGGAAATGCTGGCTGACGACGCCACCGATCACGGGGCCAAGCCCGAGACCGAGCGCACCGACCGCGCCCCACATGCCGATCGCGGCCGTGCGCTCGCGAGTGCTGGTGAACGTGGCGGTAAGGATCGCGAGCGAGGTCGTCATCAGCAGCGCCCCGCCGAGTCCCTGCACCGCGCGGGCGGCGATCAGCACGCTCGTGCTGCCCGCGAGCCCGGCCGCCAGCGAGGAGAGCGTGAAGATGACCAGGCCGGCCAGGAACATCCGGCGCCTGCCGTAGATGTCGGCGATCCGGCCCGCGACCAGCAGCAGCCCGCCGAGCACGAGCAGGTAGCTGCCCACAATCCACTCAAGGCCGCTGGTCGACACGTGCAGGCTGCGCTCGATCGTCGGGAGCGCCACGTTGACGATGTTGTTGTCGAGATAAGTCATCAGCGTGGCAAGGCTGACCGCCGTCAGCGCCCACCACCGCGTCCGTTCCGCCATGAGCCCGTTTGCCTTCCCAGAGGATTCGTATACGTCGTACCTGTATAGCGTTCCTGTACGTCGTACAAGTTCGTCATTGCCGATCCTGCCTTGTACGCCGTATAGTTGTCAAGTGACTTCCTCCGCGCTTCCCGACGATGGCGAGCGGACCCGGCTGACCAGGGCTGCCGTGGTCGACCGGGCGCTCGCGCTGGTCGATAAATCGGGTCTCGACGCGCTGACGATCCGCAAGCTCGCGACCGAGCTCGGCGTGACCCCGATGGCGCTCTACTGGCATTTCCGCGGCAAGGAGGAACTGCTCGACGGGCTCGCCGAGCGCCTGTGGGGCGAGATCGACCTGACCGTCGACCGCGACGCCCCGTGGACGGAGCAGATCCGCGCGCTGCTTGAGTCGCTGCTCAGGGTGCTGCGGGCGCATCCCGCCGCGCCGGGGCTGCTGCTGCACAGCGAGAAGCTGAGCGCCGAGGCCGCGCTCAACGCCAGCGAGCTCACCCTTGACATCCTGCGCACGGCCGGGTTCAGCCCGGAGGACGCGAGCATGGCGGCTCGCTCCACGCTGTGGACCGGCATCACGCTCGTGATGAGCGAGCCGGGTATCGAGTCACTTGACGACGCCGAGCGCGCCGAAGCGCAGCGAAAGAAGCAGGTCGTGCTGGCGACCCAGTCCCTGGCCAAGTTCCCGCGGCTGGTTGAGTGCGCGGTTCCGATGACCTCGTGCGACAACCCGGAAGACCACTACCGGTTTGGCGTGGACCTGTTCATCGGGGGCCTGGCAGCGGTCGCCGCCGCGCGTGCCGCGGGCATGGAGTAGGCGTCGGCCTGACGGCGTGAAACACTCCACCGTTCGGGATGAAAGCCTTTGAGCCGCCGGCAGCCCGGGTGCCGCTGCCCGCCTAGCTCAGCCAAGGGCTTAGCCAAGGGCTTAGCCAAGGGCTTAGCCAAGGGCTCAGCCGAGGGCTTGGCGGACGGCGGCCTTGCCGCGGACCACGGGGTTGGCCAGCTCGCCGATGCCGGATATCCGGATGCGGACCTCGTCGCCCGCCTCCAGGGTGAAGGGCAGGTCGGGGACCAGGCTGGTACCGGTCGAGAGGATCACCCCGGCGGGGAACTCGTCCGCGCGGAACAGGTAGCCGGCGAGCTCGTCGATCTTCCTGTGCAGCGTCGCCGTGCTCGCGCTGCCCGCCCAGGCGGTCGCGCCGCCGCGGGCGATCGCCAGCTCGATGGTCAGGGCGTACGGGTCGGGGATCTCCCAGGCCGGGACGATCCACGGGCCGACCGCGCAGCCACCCAGGTAGATCTTGGCCTGCGGCAGGTAGAGCGGGTTCTCGCCCTCGATGGAGCGCGAGCTCATGTCGTTGCAGATCGTGTAGCCCGTGACCGCGCCCGCCGCGTTCAGCACGACGGCGAGCTCCGGCTCGGGGACGTCGATGACGGAGTCCGACCGCACGGATACCGGCGCGCCGGGTCCGCTGACCCGCCAGGCCGCCGACTTGAAGAACAGCTCCGGCCGGCTGGCCGCGTACACGCGGTCGTAGACGTCCGCCGACTGCTCGCTCTCCGCCATCCGCGCGGTCCTTGACCGCTCGTAGGTGACGCCGGCCGCCCACACCTCCGTGCGGCCGTCCACCGGGGCGAGCAGCGTGGCGCCGGCCGCGGGAAGCCGCGCGCCTCCCGGGTTGGCGCAGCTCTCACGGATCTGGTCGAGTGGGAGCGCGAGCAGGTCGCCGAGCGACCCGACCGCGGCGAGTTCGGTCACGGTGTCGCCGTCGAGCACCCCGACGCGGGGCTCGCCGACGCGGGGCTCGCCGACGCGGGGCTCGCCGACGGCGGGCCGGCCGCCGCGGGGCCCGGCACCGTCGACTAGAAACCTGATGAGCCGCACGACATCCCTCCGGAAAGGTTGCTTAACAAAATCCTACGAAATTCTTCGCAGTGAAACCACGAATTGACAACATTTACGGCTAATCACCGGCTTTGCACCGGCCTTTGTGGTCCAATGTGGTGCCTTCTGGTCGGCGGAAGGCGGGGCCTGGACGACGAGGTGACCGGAAATGTTCGATGTGTACGTGTTGTTCCTGATTCTTAGCGGCGTCACGATGCTGGTGATGGCCTTTGTCCGGACGGAGTTCGCCAAGCGTCGGCAGGTGCTGAACTTGCTACTCGGCGCCGGCTTCACCATCTACGGTCTCTACCTGCTGCTCTTCTTCAGCGGGGGGCACTACGTCTTCTTCTACTACGTGTTCGTGCTGCCGGTCTTTATGGTCCTGCAGTTCTTCCGTGACCGGACCAGGGCCAAGTCCCGCCAGATGGCGGCCAACCAGGCGGCCGGCGGGGCGGGCGGCGGGGCGGCCGGCGGGTACGACCCGGGGCCGGGCACCTGGGCGGGAGCCCCGCGGGCGACGGACGGCCAGGCACCGGGCTATCCGCCGAACCGCGGCCGCTGGTAGCCGGGCACTCGCGCCATCACGTGATGGTGGATAGTTGTGAACGTTAGAGCGCACAACTATCCACCATCTTCGAAATCGTCACGGCCGAAAGGAGCGCTGACGATGGCGCAGGAATCCGGGCCCACGTCGGGCGACACGTTCCCGTCCTGGGTGGAACCGCAACTCGCCACCCTCACCCGTGAGCGTTTCTCCGATCCGGCCTGGATCTTCGAGCGCAAGCTGGACGGCGAGCGGTGCCTGGCGTTTTGCGGCCCGGACGGGGTCAGCATGAAGAGCAGGAGCCAGCACGAGATCTCGTCAAGATTTCCCGAGATCGCCGGCGCGCTGGCCGCCCAGCGCCACGGTGACTGCGTGGTCGACGGCGAGATCGTCGCCTTCGACGGGCCGCAGACGCGATTCGAGCGGTTGCAGCAACGGCTTGGGGTCGCGAGCCCGTCGCGGCAACTGCTCGACGACTACCCGGTGTACTACTACCTGTTCGACGTGCTGTATGCCGACGGCAAGGACACCAGGGCGCTGCCGCTCACCGAGCGCAAGGCACTGCTGGCCGGCCTGCTCGACTTCCGTGACCCGCTCCGGTTCACGCAGCACCGGGAGCGCGAGGGCGTCGCCCTCTCGCAGCAGGCATGTAAGGACGGCTGGGAGGGACTGGTCGCCAAGCGGGCGGATGCACCCTACCTGGCCGGCCGCACCAAGAACTGGCTCAAGTTCAAGTGCGAGAACGCGCAGGAGTTCGTGATCGGCGGCTACACCGATCCGCAGCGCTCTCGGGTCGGGTTCGGCGCCCTGCTCCTCGGCTACTACGACGCCGACGGCGACCTGGTGTACGCGGGCAAGGTGGGGACCGGGTTCGACACCCGTACCTTGCAGGGCCTGCACGGCGTGCTGGCCGGCCTCGAACGCGGCTCCGCGCCCTTCGGCAAGGGCAAGCTTCCCAGCCCGCGCGGCGTGCACTGGGTCACGCCACGGCTCGTCGGTCAGGTCGGCTTCTCCGAGTGGACCGACGACGGCGAACTGCGCCACCCCCGGTTCCAGGGACTGCGCGACGACAAAGACCCGCGCGAAGTCGTCAGGGAGATGCCGGCCTAGCGGTGGTCAACGGTCGGTGAAGGTCACGCTCTTACCGGTGTCGGGAACGCCTGGTTGAATGGGGCCATGAGCGTGGCATACGACCCCTTCCTCCCCGTGCGCAGGCGGGAGGCCGGTCGATGATCTCCTCGGGTCACCTGATCGGCTACACGCTCGCGTCGCTCGTCATCATCGTGATCCCCGGTCCCGGGGTGCTGTTCGTGGTGGGACGCGCGCTGGCGCACGGGCGGCGGACCGCGCTGGCGACCGCGGCCGGGCACGCGGTGGGCAACTACGTGGTGGCCGCCTGCGTGGCCGTCGGGCTCGGCACCCTGCTCCAGCGTTCCGCGCAGGTGTTCCTCGCCGTCAAGCTGGCCGGGGCGCTCTACCTGATCTATCTCGGCGTCCAGGCGGTACGGCACCGGCACTCGCTCGCCGCCGCGATGGCCCAGGCCGGCGGGGCGAGCGACGGCTGGCGGGCGCTGCGGGACGGCCTCGTCGTCGGCGTGACCAACCCGAAGGCGTACATCTTGTTCGGCGCGATCCTGCCCCAGTTCGTCAACCGGGGCGCGGGCAACGTCCCGGCGCAGATGCTGCTGCTCGCCCTCATCTCCGTCTGCCTCGGGCTAGCGTCCGACTGCACCTGGGGGCTGGCCGCCAGCGGTGTCCGCTCCTGGTTCGCGCGGTCGCCCCGCCGGTACGCGGTCGTTGGCGGCGCGGGCGGCCTGGCGATGATCGGCGTCGGGGTCACGGTCGCGCTGACCGGACAGGGCAAGTGAGCCGGGCAGGCAGGGAAGAGCCTAGGGAAGACTAGTCAGCAGCCTCCCCAACTCCGCGGCCGCACGGCGCACCTGGGACAGCGTGGCGGTGCCGTAGCCGAGGACCACGCCGCTCATCGTGACCGGGCCGGCGAAGTAGCGGTCGAGCGGGTAGATCGCGACGCCACCCGCGGCGGCCGCGTCCACCAGCCGGACCGCCGGGTAGTCGGCGGGCAGCTCAAGCACCACGTGGATGCCGGCCGTGTCGCCGAGCAGCCGGAACGGGACGCGCGCGGGCCTTACCTGGGTCAGGCCGTCGACCAGCGCGGCCCGGCGGCGGGCGTACTCAAGGCGCATCCGGCGGACGTGCCGTTCCATGTCGCCTGAGCGCAGCAGGGCGAGCACGGCATGCTGTACCGCCTCCGGTATGCGGGTGCCGAGCCAGGGCCGCAGCTCCGCCAGCCGGTCCACCAGCGCGGGCGGCGCGACCAGCCAGCCCGCGCCGAAGGCCGCCGCCAGCACCTTCGACGCGGTGCCCAGGTAGACGATGTTGTCCGGGTCCATGCTGTGCAGCGCGGGCAGCGGGCCGACGTCATAGCGGAACTCGCTGTCGTAGTCGTCCTCGACGACGACCGCGCCGGTGGCCCGGGCCCACGCGACGAGCGCCTGCCTGCGGCTCACCGGAAGGCGGCCGCCAAGCGGGTACTGGTGGGCCGGTGTGGTGTAGAGCAGCCTCAGGTCGGGCGGCAGTTCCTCAGGGACAATGCCGTGCGCGTCGACCCGGCAGGGCACGACCTCCGCCCCCGCCCGGCGCAGCACCTCGCGCCCCGTGGGGTAGCCGGGCTCCTCGATGCCGGCCCTGTCGCCCGGGGAAAGCAGCGCGTCCGCCAGCAGCGCGAGCCCGCTTGAGACCCCCTGGGTGATCAGCACGTGCGCGGGGGTGACGGCAAGGCCACGCGACCTGCGCAGGTAGGCGGCGACCGCTTCGCGCAGCTCAGGGAGGCCGTACGGGTCGGGCCAGCGGGACGGGAGGTGCGCGCCGGCCTGCCGCCACGCGCGCCGCCACATGGCCGGCTCGATGCCCTCCGCCCAGGAAATCCCGGGCTGCAAGTCGATCAGCGACCCGGTTCGGTGGCCGGGCGCGGAGCCCGGCCGCGGGTCGGCCTTGGCCGATGTCCAGAGTGATACCGAACGGTGGAGTGTTTCACCCCGTCGGCCCGTTGCCCCGCGCGGGTCGCCGGCGGGCGGGGTGACGTCGGCGACGTACGTGCCGGAGCCGTGGCGCCCCTCCAGCCAGCCTTCGGCGAAGAGCCGCGCGTAAGCGTTCGTCACCACGGTCCTGCTCACGCCGAGGGTGGCGGACAGGTCCCGGCTGGACGGCAGCCGGTCGCCCGCACGCAGCGCGCCACCGGTGACGGCCGCCTGGAGCTGGGCGGATATCTGCACGGCGAGCGGCGTCGGCGCGGCGCGGTCCACCACGACCGGGAGACCGGACGGCAAAGTGGTCATCGGGACTTCTCCATGATTGGCTCTTTGTGCCAGTCCAATTGCCACCTAGGCTACGGTGTCATGAGCACTGAAGCCAGGCCATTGTCCAGCCCGCCCTTGTCAAGCACGAAGCGCACGAAGCTGCGCAGGCACCGCGAGCGCGGTCAGACCGACCGCGCCGTGCTCTACGAGGTGCTCGACGCCGGCCTGATCTGCCACCTCGGCGTGGTCGCCGACGGCACCCCGGTGGTGCTGCCCACCGCCTACGGGCGGGAGGGCGACACGCTCTACCTGCACGGTTCTTCGGCCAACGGCGCCTTCTGGGCGGCGGACGGTCAGCGGGTCTGCGTGACGGTCACGCACATGGACGGGCTCGTCGCCGCCCGGTCGGTGTTCAGCCATTCGATGAACTACCGCAGCGCGGTCGTCTTCGGCACCGCGACCGTGGTCACGGACGACGACGAGCGCTGGCAGGCGCTCCGGCTCATCACCGACCACCTCATTCCGGGCCGCTGGGCGGCCGCCAGGCAGCCGACCACCAAGGAGATGGCGGCCACGGCGGTGCTGTCGCTCCCGCTGGCGGAGGCCTCGGTGAAGATCCGCACCGGCATGCCCGCGGACGAGCCTGAGGACCACGAGCTTGACGTGTGGGCCGGCGTGCTGCCGATCTCGGTCACGTTCGGCTCGCCGGTGCCCGACCCGGAGCTTCGCGCGGAGATCCCCCTTCCCGCGCACATCCGTGACCGTGCGAGCTAACCAGGCGCTAGCGGGAGTTCTTATGCTCGTGGCCGGTTAGCCGCAACGCGATTTCCCGGTGGTAGGGCGGGAGCCCGGGATCGGTGGCGTCGACCGCCTGCCAGGCCAGGTCTTCCGCGGCGTTCTCATCGCCGTTGACCGCCTTGGCCCGCGCCGCGTACAGCAGCACGTCACCGTTCCCTGGCGCCTCGGTGAGGGCGGCATCGATCTCGCTGTCGGCGCCGGCCATGTCGCGGAGCTGGGCGAGGGCAAGCCCGCGCGCGGCCCGGGTGACCGGCCTATCGGCGAGCGTCACCCGGTCGAGGTCGAGCATGGCCTCGCGAGCCTGGCCGAGGTCGGCCAGTATCTCGCCGCGGACGCGCAGCGCCAGCCTGTTTCCGCCGTCCAACGCCAGGACCCGGGTGAGGACCGCGACCGCGCCGTGGCCATCGCCAAGCCGCCAGAGGGCCAGGGCGAGGTCCGTCTGGATGACCGGGTCGCTCGGCATCCGGTCCCTGGCCGCGCTGAGTTCCTCGAGCGCGTCCTGCGTGCGCTGCCGGGCGACGAGCAACTGCCCGACGGCGGCTAGCTGGTTGGCCACCCCGGCGACATCCCGCATCGCCTCGTACATCCGGGCCGACGCGCGGTGATGGCTCTCGGCCTCCACCCTGGCCGCCGCGCTCTCGCCGCGCTCCGCCGCGAGGTTGCCGAGCAGGGACTCCGCCTCCGCACGGAGCCCCAAGTCGGTGTCGGCCGAACGGCGCAGCGCCAGCCCGGCGTACCGCTCGGCGACATCGAGATCTCCCTGCGCCAGCGCGAGTTCGGCGGCGGCCAGGTATCCCGTCGGGGCAGCGGCCGGAGGAAGCTCGTCGACCGCGTTCCGCAGCGGTTGGATGAGCCGCTCCGCGAGCAGTTCATACCGGCGCGACCCTCTGCGCCACTCGACCAGCAGCAGGTGCTTGTCCGCGAGGGCCCGCGCGATCGCGTTCGGCGCACCGGCCGTTTCCTTCACGCCCTCGTACGCGTTGTCAGGCGTGCCAAGCTCGGTGATGAACGTGCGCAGGATCCAGCCGCGGATCCACGCCACCGGCCGGTCGAAGTCATCGGCGACCGCGGCGATGGCCTGGCCGCAGTAGGCCGCGAGGGCCTTGTCGACGTCGCCGAACAGGCGCACGTCGCGCGGGGTCACATGCTCGGTGTCCGGCGGCAGCGAGGCCCAGAGCCGCGCGCAGACCGCCTGCAGGAGCGCGGGCTCGACCTGGTCGCTGTGCGCGTGCCGCTCCGCCCCGTTGGCGACCGCGATGCGACTGGTCTGCAGGTCGGTGACGAGCTTCTCGGCGGCCTCGGCCGCGAATGGCCGCCCGGCGCGGCCGGCCGGCCCGGCCACCGCCTCGATCGCGCCCAGCCGGGTCAGGCCGGCCAGGTCGAACCGCGCGGCCCGGCGGAGCGTGGCGGTGATCATGTCGGCGCAGTCGTCGCGCGCGAGGAGCAGCAGGTGCAGCCGCGGTTCCGCCTTAACGGCGTCCGCGAGTTCGGCGAGGAACCGGTCGCGCTCGTCACGGCGCGCGCTCGGGTCGGGTGGCAGGTCGTCGACCTGGTCGATCGCGGCGTAGAGCAGGCCGTTGTCGCCTCGCGCCCGCCCTTTGATGAAGTCACCGACGGTGAGGTCCACCAGCCGGGTCGTCGCCTCGCCCGGCGACCACGAGCGCAGCAGCGCGAGGGTGTAGCGATTGTGCTTCGGCAGCGCCGCGGTCGGGAACGCCGCGCCGCAGGAGACAGAGCCGGGCGGCAGGACCTTCGTGCCACCCTGCGCCAGAATCGGCATGACGCCGGCGTGCAGCAGCGACGTCTTCCCGCAGGCGACCGGCCCGGTGACCAGCACGACCTGATTGTCCTGCCAGAATTCCACCAGGGCCTTGGACTCGGTGCCGCGCCCGAAAAAATGATCTTGATCGATCCGGGAAAAGGGACGCAGCCCGGGATAAGGCGTGCCCGGCTTCTTCGCCGTACCGCCTACCCTTGTCACAGCAGCCCCATCCGCCACTGCTCCTCCTAAGCGGCTAGCTTCGCAGTGGCACAACCGAAGTGCCAGATCTAATACTGGCACATGATCGGCTGGATGATGCGGCCGACCGCTTAAAAGTCGGGGCCGATGCTCGCCTGAAAACTGTTGCTTGGCCCCTCCTTACTTGACGTCATGATCCGGCTCAGCGCTCGAGACAGAGCAGAGTCGTCGAGCGACTCCCCCATCGTCAGTCCAGTAAGGTCGAGCAACGACTGATCCGTGACATCCTCGCCCATGATTGCCCTCCTACAGCTGCGAATCACTAGCGGCAGCTCTTCGTCGAGCCGGAACGCCACTCCATAATCCCCGCCTTGCGAACATTTGTCGAGCATTGCGAGTTTTGCCAAATGAGACAATCGTTCAATTCTCACGAGTGGCCGCAAGAATCATTGAGATCAGCAGAAACTCCATTCACAGAAGTCTTTAATATTGCCAACTCGGCAACGACACGTGTGACGAATCTAGGGGTAACCGCGAAGAAAGGCATTACTATGGCTGTGTGACGACCGTTTCTGGTACTCCGCAGCGATCATGGTCGACCGCCCGGATCTGGGTGGGCGTTCCGCCACGCAACAAGAACTTCACCGGGCGCATCGATATTCTTGAACAATTGCGGGAGCGCGCGGCCGGCAGCAAGCCCGCCGCCCTGCTGTCGAAGCAATCGCTGCCCCAGGCACTGCAAGGCCTCGGCGGCGTGGGTAAGACCGCGGTGGCCATCGAGTACGCCTACCAGTACGGCGCCGATTACGACCTGGTCTGCTGGATCCGCGCCGACCAGACGCCGCTCGTCCGGTCGGCGCTGGCCGGTCTCGCGCCGTACCTCGGCCTGGCGGCGCCGTCGGCTTCCGGAATCGACCTGACGACCCAGGGCGTCCTCGACGCCCTGCGGCGCGGCGAACCGTACAGCCGCTGGTTGCTCATCTTCGACAATGCCGACCAGCCGGAGGAACTCCGCCCGTTCATCCCCGGTGGCCCGGGTGACGTGCTGATCACGTCGCGCAATCAGCGATGGGGGCCCATCGTCGAGACGATCGCGCTCGATGTCTTCCAGCGCTCCGAGAGCATCCAGTTCCTGATGCGGCGCGGTCCTAAGAGCCTCACCGAGACGGACGCGGACCGGCTCGC
>Ga0335075_10013062_pt1 | contig 12512 bp, 16 predicted proteins | sample Lox_Sample_24_FD_206723 | JGI IMG/M metagenome (GOLD analysis project Ga0335075, IMG submission 206723) | Soil microbial communities from Loxahatchee National Wildlife Refuge, Florida, United States - Lox_Sample_2.4 | ecosystem: Environmental > Terrestrial > Soil > Wetlands | place: USA... | reverse complement strand
AAATCATGATCAGGAACAGTAATGCTCAGGACTGACCATATCAGGAAGGACTGGAAAGAGGCCGGCTCGTTTCCCGCTCAGATCAACCTCTACGGCTTCTGGGACGAGCAATGTTTCCTGACCAAGTCCGGCGATCTGGGGGCTGTGCTCAAGATCGGAGGCGTCGACTACGAGAGCCTCGATCACGCCGGACGCGACTACGCCGTGAAACGGCTTGAAGCGGCGCTACGCTCGCTCGACGAGAAGACACGGCTCTACCAGATCCTGTTCAAGCACAACCGGCCCGCGATTCCGCACGCGGAATACGAGAACCCGCTGGTGCGCGCGGCCGTGGAACAGCGTGCGGCTTTTCTTGAGTCCAAGGAGGACCGGCTCTACAATATCGAAATTTATTGGGTGGTGATGGTTGACGGCAACTACGCCAGAACTGGCTTCTTGCACGCTCTCACCGCCCTGCCGAGGCAGCCACGCTCTTCGTTTCGCGATATTCGAGCTCTCTTTTCCGGCAATAAACAGCGCACGCTTGTCTATGAGCAGATCGAGCGCGATCGGCTGCGGCTCGAACAAAAAGTCCAAAGCTTGAGTGGGCAGCTAAACGACCTGATGACGGTCATGCTGCCAGGGGCGGAAGAGACGTTCCGCATACTGCGCCGTCTCATAAACTTCCGCCCCTCGAAGATTCAAAATGCCCGCTTGTATAGCGCGCTCCATATTGACTGGCAGTTGTGCGATTCCGAGCTTGAGGCCCACCGCGGCTACCTGCGCGTCGATGACGATTATGTGCGCGTTCTGACCCTGAAGGAGCTACCTGGCCAGACGCGCCCCCTTCTGTTAGAGGGACTGCTCGATATCGCTGCCAACTTCCATGTGGTCATAGAGTGGCATCCGGTCGATAACGCGCGAGCGCGGAAAGAGATTGCCAGCCGCCGCCGGCATCATCACAACTCGAAGACCAGCTTCGTGTCGAACCTTCAAGACCGCCAGAACGCCGGTCCCAAAGATGAGCTGGTTGACGACTCGAAAGAAGCAGCCATCGCCGAGTTAGGTGCGGCCTTGACCGCGCTTGGCATGGAGGGCAAGCATTTTGGCGAATTTACCCTGTCGGTCGTCATCTACGACGAAGACCGCGTGAAGGTGGAACGTGCCGTTGCAGAGTTTCAAAAGCTGTTTATGCAGCACGATGGCCTGCTCTATGAGGAACGATACAACCTGCTGAATGCGTTCTTTGCGACCGTTCCCGGTAACCGGCAGTTCAATCTGCGCAAGCAGTGGGCGCTCAATTCGAACTACGCCGACCTGTCGTTTCTGTTTGCGGTCGATAGCGGGTCGCAATGGAACCCGCATCTGGAGCAGGAATATCTTGCTGTTCTCGAATCGACACACGGCACACCGTATTACCTGAACTTTCATTGCGCTGACGTAGCGCACACGTTGATGCTCGGAGCTACCGGCTCAGGCAAAAGCTTCTGCACCTCCATGCTTCTGCAGTCTGCGCAGAAATACGAACCGTTGACCTTCATCTTCGACCTCGGCGGCAGCTACGAAACGCTGACGCGTGTTTTCGGCGGGACCTATCTCAACGTCGGGATGAAAAATCCAGGCTTCACGATCAACCCATTTTCCCTGGTGCCTACGCATGAGAACCAGAACTTCCTGTTTCTGTTCCTGCGCGTGTTGATCGAGTCTGGTGGACGATACGAGCTGACGCCGGAGGACGAAAAGGCGCTCTTTGCCGCGATTGAGCGCGCCTATAAGTTGCCCGCTGAGATACGAACACTGACCAACGTCGCGTCCATTCTTGGGCCGCTCGGTGAACGTCTGCATCGCTGGACAAGATTCGGCTCTCAAGGAGCCGGTCAATTCGGGCATCTCTTCGACAACGTCGAGGATACACTCGCCTTCTCCCGCTTCCAGACCTTCAACTTCGATGGATGGAGCGAATACCCGGACGTTCTGGAGCCACTGCTGTTCTATGTACTACAGCGCGCGTCGTCCGAGATCGAGAAGTCCTCCAACACTGCGACGTTCAAGGTTTTTGTCATCGACGAAGCCTGGATCTTCCTCAAGAACAAAACCATTCGCGACTGGATCATCAAGGCTGAAAAAACGTGGCGTAAGAAAAACGCTGCCATGGTTCTGGCCACGCAGTCGGTGGTTGAACTGGCTGCCTCCGATATGTTGCACATCGTCAACGAGTCCTGCCTGACGAAAATATTTCTCGCCAACCCGAACATCGACCGCAAGCTGTACAGCGATGTCTTCCAGTTGAACGATACGCAGCTTGAGCTTCTGGAATCACTCGTCCCCAAGCGCGAACTGCTGGTGATCCAGCCGCGTGGTACCAAGAAGCTGGTGCTTGAAGTTGACGCGCTGACTTACTGGATCGCCACCAACAACTCTCGCGACAACCTTGTTAAGCAGCAATACTTCGCTCGTTTCGGGCCGGAACGGGGACTTCTACGCCTGGCCCATGACTATCCCAATCCCGCATCACTCCAAAAACCGAATGAGGTGAACCGATGAACCGCGCTCCTATTTTTCCGCTGGTGCTCGGCCTGGTTGCGACCGTGGCGCACGGTCAACAATCGGCCCGCATCGTCCACTATCACCAGAATGACATCGTGGGTGTCCGTGCGAAGATGCACTACACCACGCTCATCGAGTTGCCCTCGACAGAAAAGATTTTGGAAGTCGCCACCGGCGACAAAGACTTCTGGATCATCGATGCGGTTGGTAACTACTGCTTCCTGCATCCAGCCAAGGAAGGTATCCATTCCAATCTGAATCTGATCACCGACAAAGGCACGGTCTACTCCTTCACACTGGACGACGATGAATCGGCCGAGCCCGATCTGAAGGTGGTCATCGAGCCGAGCGACCCGTCCTCGATTGCCGCCGCCAACGGTGGAGACAAGCTCGTTCCAGCGTCGGCTGTCGCTGCTGCACAGCAACAGGCACAGGTTGCGCAAGCCCGTGCCGCCAATGCGGTCGAGCAGTTCCGTTCCCAGTACCCGGTGAAGGCAATGGTCTTTGACTACACCTTCCACAACAAAGAGCCATTCGCTGTCTCTGCGATCTACCACGACGACAAGTTCACTTACATCAAGACTACGGCTGCGGAGAAGTTTTCGGTCTACGAGTGGAAAGACAAGAAACCCGACCTTATCACCTTCCAGTTCGAGGATGGCACCTACATCCTCCCCACCGTGGTCGATAAAGGCTACCTCCAGATTGGCAAGCGCAGGCTCGATTTCAAGCGGAAGACAAAGTAGGTGACGCCCATGCCAGAAGAGAAATCCATACCTGAGATCGAAACGCAGCCGGCGTCGCCGGAGGCGCAACTCCGCGACAAACGCACACAGCCTGAAGGTGTTGTCCCTAAGCAGGCGCAGGGCTACGTTGTCGCTGGCCTGGCAGTCCTGATTCTGATGGCGGTGATGTTCTCCCGGAATCATCCCAAGACTGCGGCGAAGAATGTACTACCGCCGCCCTCGATGGCGTCCTCGGACGCGAACCAGAGGAAGATCCAGGAGCTGGAACAGGATCTGAGTGACGACCAGCGCCAGGGCGAGCAGCAGGAGGCGCAGAAAGTGAATGCGCCGCAAGCAACGACAGGCGCAGCGACACCACCAGCTAATCTGACACCAGGCACGACGGGCCAATCTGCACAACCGACCGAGCCGCCCCGCGATCCGATTGCGGATGCGGAAAAGGCGCTGGAGTTCAAGGCTCGCTTCGCTTCGAACCTGGTATCGGGCCTGGTATCGGGCAATGACAATGCTTCTGCTGCGCCCACGCCAGCGCCTGCCGCCGGTAATGCTCCTGCGAATAATCCAGCCGCACCGTCCTCCGCTCCGCAGCCGCAGGGCGATGCTCCGAAACGCGCGCCCGAAGTCAGCGTCAATTCCGCGCATGGCCAGCCGTATGTCCTGTTTGAAGGCACAACCATCGACACGGCGCTAGTGACGCGCCTGGATGGAGAGTTTGCCGGTCCGGTCAAGGTGATGGTGACCAATCCCGTCTATAGCCAGGATCGCCAGCATGTTCTCATCCCCGAAGGCACGTTCATCCTCGGTGATGCACAGAAGATCTCCGGCTTCGGCCAGAAGCGCCTTGCCGTTGCCTTCCATCGCATGTTGATGCCGGATGGTTACTCGGTCGACCTCGACCAGTTTCACGGTCTCGATCAGGCGGGCGAAACCGGTCTAAAGGACAAGATCAACAACCACTATCTCGAAATCTTCGGCGCATCGATCGCACTCGGCGTCATCGCCGGAGCGGCTGAAGCGACGACCGATACCGGCTTTGAGGAAAACGGCTCTGAAATGTACCGGCAGGGAATGGCCGAGAGCCTTGCCGCATCCGGCGCCAATTTCCTGGACAAGTTCATTAGCGTGCCGCCGACCATCACGATCCGTGAAGGCCACCGCATCAAGATCTATCTCACCGGGGACTTGCTCCTGCCTGCGTATGAGAACCACGACATGCCGGGGGTGATGTGATGCGTCCCGTGTGGCTCGCGGTTCTCATGCTCGTGATCGGCTGCGCCTCGCCGCCGAAGAAACCGTCACCCTATCGCTACACAACCAAGACGCCGGCGCTTGCGCCCGGCGCGCACAGAAAGGAACCGCTATGACTCATCGGAAACTGGTTCTTCGAGCTTTGGCTCTCATCTTCGCGCTCGCGCCTGTGGCGCATGCGCAGTTCGGCAGCGGCATCGTTTTCGACCCGACGCAAAGTGCCCACGCCATCGAGCAAATTGAGCAAGGGACGCAGGGACTCCAGACGGCCGAGCAGATCTATACCACTGCCTATAAAACCATGAACCAGGTCATCGCGGCCTACAACCTTGCTTATCAGATGTCGCGCATGCCCGAGAATCTGGCGGCGCGCTACAAGTCGGATTTCTCTCAGTGGTCAGCCGTCACCAATCCGACATTTACCTCTTCGAGCAATTCGAGCGTCACCTCGGCGTGGCTCGATGCGCTCAACATTGGCAGTCCCACGCGCGCGATGTCCGCCTATGGAGTGGCCGTCATCCCGCTACAAAGCTACCCCGCCGGCAGTCTGTCGTCACTCGACCCGACAACACAGGCCGTCGTCCAGAACCAGTACACCAGCTCCGAGATTGGCCAGTCGAATCTCACCAATCTGCTCTCCACGGTGGGCACCATCCGTTCCGATTCGCAGACTTTCCAGCAGAAATTGGCCAATCTTGAATCGGACACCTATTCAACCGACCCGAATCAGCAGACCTCGAATGCTCTGCTCGGCAAGATCAACTCCGCCACCATGCTGCAGATTCATTCGCAACAAGATACCAACCAGATCCTCGCCGCAAGCGCCGCGCAACAGGCTCTTGAAACTAAGGAAGACCTCGACGAGCGCAATCGCCTCATGAACCAGGCGATTTATTTTCAACAAAACTTTCCCTCGCTCATGCAGAACGTCACTGGCGGCGTGAGCGATTCGATCCACTCGATCTCCCTCTCGACCACAGGACAGTGAGCCATGCAACCAAATCCGTTCACCTATCTCAACCAGGCGATCAGCCAACTGCTTACCTCGGGTGGCTCAACGCTCGAAGCGACCGGCCTCGATATCTTTCGCGGTCTGGCCGTCATCCTTATCGCCTGGTTCGGGATCAAATCCGCGTTGTCTGCTTCGCAGGGTCACGGCGGCGGCTTTCACTTCGGCCAGTTCGCGGACCTGATCCTGATGATCTCCTTCGGCCTTGGCATGCTGACCTATTACTCGACGCCGATCCCCGGCGTCGGGTACAGCTTCAGCGATCTCATCAGCAAGGAATCACTGAGTTTGTCCGCGCAGATCGAATCGAACCAGACCCAGCAGATCGCCGATTCCATCACTACGGCGGAGAGCGAGCTCGGTGCGCCTCCCGGCAAATACAACATCCTCGAATCACTGGTCTTCCTGGTCATCGCGCTCATGCTGGCTGCTACGCAGGCCGTGGCATTCGCGGTCATCGCCTATGGTTATGTGGCCGCAGCCGTTTGCGTGCTGGTCGGCCCGGTCTTCATTCCCTGGTTCATCGTGCCCAAGATGGATTGGCTGTTCTGGGGATGGCTCAAGGCGTTTATTGGGTTCTCGTTTTATCAGCTCATCGCCAGCGCTTTCATCTTCGTCTTTGCCAAGGTCCTTACCGCGATGTTCCTGGTCATTGGGAAGATCAGCGTCTCGAACGCCTTTACCGTGCTGCCGGCGCTGATGCTCACGCTGTTTATCTGCGCGTACGGCCTGTTCAAGATACCGGAGTTGACTGGCGCGATCCTCAGCGGTCGCAGTGGAACCTGGGTCAACCTGATGGAGAAGTAGCACCATGACTCAGACAACAACAAAATTCGCAGCGACCGAAGCCGGACACAAGTTCTTAGAGATGTATGCAGAGCCGGTCGTTACCAACACTTATCTGAAGATCGCGCTGCTGGTGCTGTCTGTCGTTGCGCTCGCGTTGCTTGCGCTCCTCTATCGCGCCCAAACTGCTGCCTTGCGGCTGAAGCCGCTTGTCATTTCCGTTTCTGCCGCCGGTCGTGGCGAGGTAGCCAATTATGCGGACTTCTCAAACATTCCTGTCGAGCGTGTCAGCAAATACTACCTCGCACAATGGGCTGAGCTTTACTACGGGCGCAATCATGCGACTCTGCAACGGGACTTTGCACAGTCGCTGAACTTCTTCTCGAACCAATTGCAGTCCGCTACGCTCCTGCGCATCAATAAAGCCAAGACTCTTGAAAGCTTCCTGCTTGATCCCGGCACGCCGAACGTAGACATCCAGATCAACGCAGTCGTAATCGAAGACCTGCGCCAGTCGCCCTATCGAGGACACATCGAGTTTGAGAAGGTTTTCCGCTCGCCAGCCGACGGCCAGGAGCAGCGACGCGAACGATGGACCGCCAACGTGATCTACAGCTTTCGCGATGATGTGCCCAATCAGATGTTGCTGACCAACCCCCTTGGCCTCGTCATCACCTACGTCCACGAAGACCAGGCATTCGAGGATTAACAACCATGCGACCGAAAAAGCCGATTCTTCTTTGCTGCGCCGATCAGGAATCGCTGGCGGCGACGGCCTTTGCCCTGCGGCTTCATCCATATGAAGTTACTGTGGTCAGCGATGAAAGCGATGCCGCAGCAATGATCTCCAAGGTCGACACGGCATTTTGTTGCGGCATCCTCATTCACTCGCAACAAGGTGATCTGACGCGAACAGTGATGCATCGGCTGCTCGAAACGAAATCTCGCGTTCCTCTCTTGGTAGTCGACCGAATCGGCGATCTTGCGCCCCAGCAGCATGCCGCAATGGTTCTTTATGGCCGTAATACCACCATGGCTCATATCCTCGCCGCGCTGCAGGTATTGTGTCGCCGCAAACGCGGACCTAACTCAGCCACCCTTCGCGATCGGCACGGCGACGAGAAATCCCGATGAGTTGGCTCGCCCAGACGGTACCAGGACGCATCTCCCAAACGCCGAAAGAGACAGGTCGTCTTTTCGCTCTTGTCGCCCGGACGCCGGAGCTGTGCAGCTTGTATCTCACTCCGTCTCCCAAACGCAGACCTTTCGTATTGCGGGGAGTGGAAGACGATGCAGACCATTGCAGAGCATGGTTCACCCGCACTCGGCTTTTGCAGCAGGATATGTGGCCAGCGGCAGCGAATGGTTCGGGCGCAGCCAGGTCAGCAAAGGCATCCTTTGCAAATGGTCTTCAGCAAAAAGGTTTTCATAGAGCACCATCTCCCCGTATTTTCCCTGCTCGCCCTCGGTCACTCGCTCGGTGCTTATCCCGCGCCACATCACCCCAGCGCACAGCGAACGTGCGCCAGGACCCCGATTCTGCGGCGCATCGGGTTCTGCTTTTTCCAGCCTCCTCCCCCAACCAGGTGCGTTGGGTCCCCACTCCGGAAAATGCACCCTCGGCCTTGGGAGCGGGGCACATTCACCACCCCGGCGCACAGAGCGCGCATGCTCGGGGACCCCGGTACTCGCGTCGCTTCGCGCAGGAGTGTCCCGAGGACAATCCGGGCAAATCCAAACAGGAGAAAAGATCATGGCACTTTATGAAAACAACGTCACGCTGAAGGGCTACATCGGCAAGGACGCCCACAGCATCGCAACCAAGCAGCAAAACGCCTTCGTGGTTCTGTCGCTGGCCACCAAGTCCGGCTACAAGGACAAGCGCACGAGCGAGTGGGTAAACCACACCGAATGGCACCGCATCGTGGCCTTCGGCAAACCCGCAGACTACGCGAAAGATCTTAAGAAAGGCGACTACGTCGAGATCCAAGGCGAGCTGCGCAGCACCGAGTACGACGCAGAGGTCGGCGAGGGCAAGAAGAAGACGACCGTAAAACGCCGCGGCTGGGAGATCCGCGCCAGCATCGTCAGAAAGCTGACATCGCCTGCATCGGGTGAGAATCTCGATTCCGAACCAATCACGGAGGATGACGCCGCGTAAGCGGCGTCATCCTCCATTGGGGAGATGCAATCATGAATACTCTCTTTGCCAACAGTGTCTTTCTACGTGGCTTCCTGGCTCAGGATGCCGAGACCCCTTCATCGGACCATATCAAGAACGATTCGTTTGCAGCGTTGCTGCTGGCGACCGTTTCGGGTGTATGGGATCTCGGAGCCAACGAATGGCGTCCCCGTACGGACTGGCATCGCATCATCTGCCCAGGCCCGTTCTTCTGCGGGATGGTCCGGGGCATGCGGCGCGGTGACTACCTCGAAGTCGAAGGAGAGCTGCGCGCACTGGAGCAGGAACGCCGGGTTGTCGTTGCCGGCGAACGCTTCCCGTTGAAGCACTCAACCTATGCCGTCCACGCCGTCCGTATCCAGCGGCTGGACCGGCCCGAAGCACTGGTCGATTACGGCGAGGATGGTTAAAACCATCCCGCCTCTGTCTTGCAGAGGGGCTTTCACCCCTCCGCTTTTAATTTGACACTGCCGCTGGTTCTATGGGGTGGAAAGGATTGGGATGATTGCCAACGCCGTTTTCGTAGCCACGTTAATCTTCCTCGCGCTCGGCTTCTGGCTCAGCCATGAGCTGCGCTTCCTTGTGGCGTGGCGCAGTCTCATCCTGCACCACTACCTCAAGAGCATCGCGCTTTACTGCGCTCTGCTCTTCACCAATCTGCTCGGCCTCACCATCTGGATCGAACGCAAGTTCTTCCTGCGCGATACGGGCCGCAAACTGCGGCATCTCGATCAAGAGATTCATACCGGGCAAAGCGAGCTCTCGGAAGAGATCCTTGCGCAGTTCGGAGATGAACAGGAGCGATAGCCATGTTAAGCGAGGACCAGTATATGGAGCGTACCCCGGACCTTGTCGCCAAGATACGGAAGCTGCGTGAGACGGCGGAAAAAGAGATGAACCGCTTTACGCGCCTGGCCGATTACGACGTGCGTCGTGTCGTCGGCCATGGACCCAAGCCAGTCCGGAAAGAAGCCGTACAGTCCAACATCGACTTTGGAGCTCCTTCTGCTGAGGACAGCAATGCCGGGGAGAAACAATGAGACTGAATATCCCTGATGACCTTCCCCGGCAGCGCGAGATTCCGCCGGAACCGCCGCGGCCGGCTGATGCCGGTATTCCAACGGAGGAATCGCATCCCATATTGCGTCGGTTGAAGGCGCTCGCTGAACGCGCCAGCCAGAACAGACTGAATCACGAGCCGCCAACCCGCGCACGGTCGGCGCCTGCCCAGAAAGAGCACGACACCCCGGCACATCCGAAAACCAGCGATCCGCGCGAAACCTCGGATCCGCGGCGCACGTCACGCAATCGCATCCCGGCGCAGACCATCGGTATGCAATTGAGACCCGAGGAACGCAATGCTCTGTTGGAACTGGGGCGCTTTCGCGTGGTCCGCACCTCGGACCTTGCCGACACCCTCTACGAAGGCAAGCATCAGAAATTGAATAAAGACCTCGAGTATCTGCGCTCCAAAGGACTGATTGCAACGCGGCATATCAATCTCCGCCGTGATGGAAAGCGCCGTCAGATCGAGCGCATCGAAGTGGCCACGCTGACCAAAGATGGGCGTGAATGGTTGCGCAACAGCGGCGGGGTGCCGCAGGGACAGACGGTCTATGCGGGGTTTGTCAAGCCACGCGAGATGGAGCACGATTCGTTGATCTATCGCGCTTATCGAAAACAGGCCGAGAAGATCGCTGACGATGGTGGCACGAATCTGCGCGTCAAGCTCGATTTCGAGATCAAGGCCGAGGTGCAAAGGGCTATTCATGCGGAGCGCAAGGCCGATCCAAAGCACGAAATGGCGAAGATCAAAGAGCAGGTTGCCCAGCGCCTGGAGTTGCCGTTCGTCAATGGCCGGATTCAGATTCCCGATGCCCGCATTGAGTTCGATCGCAAACAGCAATCCGATCTGAACCCGGACCAGGGTTCGCGCACCGGCCACGAGGATATCGAGGTGCTGACCGCCGCCTACCGGCGCGGCCATCTGCGCAGCAAGGCGCAGGCAGGTTTCCGAGCCTTTGCCGCTCGTGCCGAGCAGGCCACCATTACCTCCAAGATCGAAGACGATCATGACATGATGCGGGAGATTCTGGATCTCTGATGCTGGCTTACGATCCGATTCCCGTCCTCCAGTCCGTGGGCTACACGGAGCGCGAAGCCGCGTTTCTCTATCTGGTCGCTTTGCACTCCGGTTACTTTCTGCGCCGACAGTATGGCCGCTTCATCGAGAGAGAGCGGGGAGCGATCGCCGCGCAACTCCTGCGGAAAGCGATGGCACGGAGGCATCTTGAAAGCATCGCCTGCGGGCAGGCTCGCTTTGTCTATCATCTCACTGCGAAAGAAATCTACGATGCGGTCGGGCTGGCTGCTTCGCAGCATCGCCGACTGAAGGGAGACGCCGAGATCAAAGCCCGCCTGATGGTTCTCGACTTCGTTCTCGACCATCTCGGCGGCTCCGTTCTTGATTCCGCCGAGGCAAAGACAAACTTTTTCGCTACCAGACTGAATATGAGTCATTCCCAGCTTCCGCGATCCAGCAGAGGAAACGGACAGCTCTTTCCCGAAAAGTTTCCAATTCTAGCCAGCGATCCCGAATGCCCGCAATTTACTTTCTTCGACGAAGGCTCTCTTTCGACCAGCACTCTTGAGAACTTCTTGCGCAGGCATCGCGCGGTCTTCGCCGCGCTACCCGGCTTCGAGCTCCTTTACCTGGCTGACACAAACTGGAACTTCGAGCGTGCCGGCCGTCTCTTTGCCTCGCTTTACCCAAGGGCGCGTGCATTGGGAATGACACCAATGACGCCTCGCGGTGTGGATCATTTTCTCGAATACCTCCGTGCGTTCGAGCTTTCCGAATCGCAAGTGCAGCCGATCACGCTGCGCGATCTCGAAGTTCTTCACGAAGGGGAATTGATCTACACCACGCTGGAACATCGTGCGCTCTGTGCTGCCTGGAAGGTTGGCAGCACCAGCACCGATCTGATCCGGCAGCGCTTCGAGCAGCGCGGCCCTCATGCAAAATTCACCGCGATCTGTGTCCCGTACAGCTACCCCATTTATCAGCTCAAACGGGAACGGAGCTCTGAAGGAAAACTTGGGTCTAGTGAGTGGTCTATGCGGATGCCGCTATTTCAGCGAAAAGCTATTGAGAATGCGTTGCTTACGAAAGGGGATGAGTAAGTGCAAGTAGGTGCCGAGGCGGGAGCGACCCGGCTTCCAGCCTCCGCGACGGCTGAAGCCGCGCTGGTCGCTCCCGCCTCGGCCTCGGCCCAACAACAAACTCAGGACCTAATACGGTACTCAGTTCGGCCCTGTACTGTACCTGGTCAGGGTCCACAGTTGGTACGACGTCAGGTCGAAACCAGGGCACGAATCAGACTTGCGCCAGTACTGGAGATCAACCGACGCAAGTTGGAAATACACCCGAAAAGGAGACCAACGATGAGCAAATTCAAAATCGAGCATGGAGTGAGCAGGATCAATCTGGTCCTGCTCAAGACCAACATTGAGGAGACGATCGCCAACGATATCGATCTGCTGACAAGCTGGTCGAACAACGACCGGAAGTTTATCGTCAACGAGCTTCTACGCTTCGCTCTTGCACAGGAAGAAGATTTTCAGAAGTACAAGGCGACTCTATCGAAGACTTCGTCTTCACCGGCCCATGCGAAACCGGCTTCAACTTCGGCCAAGTCCGCAATTGATGCGATACCGAAGGTTGATCCAACTGCAGCCATGAGCACACCTAAAGGGTAGGGAGGCATTCATTGTATGAACCTGCGCGCGTCCATTCAAGGCTTCGTCCGTCCGCTGGTTGAGTACCGGGTACTGCTCGCTCTTGGACTCAGTGCAGCGAGCGGCATCCTTCTCAACAGCCTCTTTCCGGTCAACATGGCGGACCCGCTCCTGCGTCTGATCGCGCTCACGCAGGTTTCTGTCTTCCGCGGATTGGTGTGGAGCTATGAGTTCTTCCTGTACAGCGTTCCGTTCATGTTTTTTTCCATGATCGTCT
>Ga0335075_10013060_pt1 | contig 12513 bp, 15 predicted proteins | sample Lox_Sample_24_FD_206723 | JGI IMG/M metagenome (GOLD analysis project Ga0335075, IMG submission 206723) | Soil microbial communities from Loxahatchee National Wildlife Refuge, Florida, United States - Lox_Sample_2.4 | ecosystem: Environmental > Terrestrial > Soil > Wetlands | place: USA... | reverse complement strand
AATTTCTTCTAATTTGTCCGACGGGCCAGGCATCAAACATTCTGTCTCCAGATCCTATGACAGCTTCATTAGCAAGACCGAAAGTTAAAACAGCTCCGCTGACGACCTGGAATGAGCTATGGGTAGGGGCAGGGAGCGGTCGCAACAAACCTCGATGTCGAGATCTCTGTCAATTTTGACAGCATCGCCAAACGTGTAGATATACTGATTCAGGCTGGCGAACTCCCACATATTGCGTATCTTCTCGAGCATCGATTTCTCTTTTGGAGGCTCGGAGGCCTCCATCTCATCGTGGCCGCGCTTTCGCCGGCTCATCGAGAAGGGTGGTCCAGCGCTGCAGCCTGGTGTGGAAGAGTGACCAGGAATGTCGAGGGTTTCAACGAATGTCCAGACTAGTGATCTTTGGGCCAGGTAGGACTATTGCTGTAGCACTACCGTGTTGAGTGTCGGTGGAATTGAGTGTCGAGTGGTTTGTTCCCTTGTCTTTCACCAGCGCAAAGCGCATCGCGTTCGAGCTAAACTCCTTTGGGGATATTGAGTGGCCCGAGGTTGGGAGTTTCGCCCTCCCTTCGAATCACGTTGGTCACTCCGTCTACATGAAGATCTGATGTCTCCAATGTGTGCTAACATTAAGAGGATGTTGTCCGGTCCCCTTCCCTAATGCTTTGCTTCTCGAAATCGTAAGGTCTGATGACCCACGGCAATGACAACAGCAGCTACAGATTTTATCTTTCCTCAAATATATTCGTTTCCTCCGTTTTACACACTCCAACCCAATGCTTTAACTCGAGCTTCCCAACTCCGCAGCTGGTCTTCCCTCATCCAGGCCTACTGCCGCCATCACCGGCTTTTCAAGCTTACACTCGTCGATGCACTTGACTCGAACCTGTTCCACAACTCAACGATAAAGAAGCGGCTCAGTGCCAAAGACGCAAAAGACGTAATTGATTACATGGTGAGCAAAGAGGGCGAGGAGCGAGCAGAATGGATTGGATCACAGAAAGCCGCGGCGTGGATATGGTGGAGAAAACCGGAAGAATGGGCTGCGCTCTTGGAGGATTGGGTCAGTGATACTGGCCAGAAGGGCACGGTCTTAACACTGTACGAACTCGTCGAGGGAGAGGCAACTGAAAAACAGGACTTTCACGGCATGGACATGGAAGTTCTCCACAAGGCGTTAAATACACTCGTCAAACTTGGCAAGGCGCAAGTCTTTGGCACTGATGATCAGCAAGGTGTCAAATTCTTCTAAAGAATGCTCGCAACTCAACAAATACTTTCGCTACGGAACCCGCTATGTACTCATAAGCAACCAGATCATATTCGGCGTGTTCGGTTTCCAAACGTTCATCCAATGTTATCGTACACTTCGTATCATGATGGAGCTGCCTCGGAAATCTCATATTTCCCTATGGGCAAAATTTTCTGATGAATCGCTGTCTCCAGTAACCAGTCGGCGCGTACGATTCTTGGAACTTTTCGGCTGCCTTCTGCCATGGCTCTGAATTTTGCCCATATCTTGGCGTTGTCTGGGTCCGGTGTGCTGAGGAGATAAACTTCATTTTGAGTATCGTCATCTGTCATACTGATTTCGCTGTCGGCCCGTTTGGAAGGGACCATGGTCCCAGGGCGGCCTTTATATGAGTTACATCGTCCTCCGTTGGCCTCGATGATGGATCTGAAGGCTTCAAACCCGCCATGGATATTCTCCATACAGTAGATGGTGCGGCCACGGAGTAGCTGGTTGCGATTTTCCCTTGCTCGCTCTTGAGACTGGGCTAGCGAGAAGTCAAACCTCTTTTCAGTGGCCTTATCTCTGAGCGTGTACTTGTCAGGATCCGGGAGATTGTCGTCTTCCAGACAGGCATCAATAAACTTGGTAGATATGATGGCCGGTGCGTACGCAAGAGCCGAGATGAACTTGTGCGTTCGGAGGATCCCTGGCGCGGCTAGGTGAGTCGCTCGGGATGGCTCTGAAGTAACGATAATACCAAGGTTCCGGAGATGCTTCTACGGTCTTGCGTTAGCATGACGTTCCGAATGACTAGAACTAAGAGGTATACTTTGTCATTATCCTCAATCTTCGGGTGATCGACCCACTTCTTGTAGCCGGAGATGAGCAAGTGCATCGCCGGGGGAGGCAAGCTCTTCCTTGCGCGCTTTTGTTCGTTGCCATCGCTGCTGTCTGTGTCCGAATCCTGGTCAATCGATCGCTTCCTATTATGCACAACTCGGTCCTCATCATTCTTGCGGCGGCCGCCATATACCACTCCACCAACGCGCTTTTTTTCCTTCTCATATAATGCAATATCTGATGCAATGTTGTGCAAGGTCGCAACTGCAATATCCTTCGATTTCCGACTACCTGTTGTCGAAGGGGTCTCGTTTTCTTTGTCTGCAGAAATAAATCGTGAAGGGCCTGGTGTGCGAAAATTGACCGCCTCGCCCAACTTTTTGATGTCTTTGCTCGCCTTTGGCGCAAGTCCATTGGGCTTCATGCTGTGACCTGCTTTCTCATTGGCAGCTCCACCTTTGGGTAAGTCAACCATACTGCTCTGAGGCACGAGTGAAGGCACATTGTTTTGGTTGTTCTGAAGCACAGGTCTGGCTGGTTCCTCTGCGTCGCCCATCTCAACATCTTCGTCGATTGGGAAGAAGTTGCGCTCCAGCGCATCTCGGTCGATCTTGGTCTGCCCTACTACTTCTCCCAAGTTAGTCCGTGACGGGAAATGTGTATAACGCGAATTTGTCACGCTCTGAATCCTCCATTTGGCATAGCTTTCTTCCAACCAGAGATGATTGACGAGATGTATACCCCAGTCTTTCGCCGCCGCGCACTTCTCGCTCATTTCATGTGCGGTGATCAGATGAGTGTTGTCCTGTTTTAAAGTTTTCGTACACTCAGCCCCAGCGGCTATAATGAGGTTCTCAAGGTATACTCGTGCTTCACCACTGTAGTTGGACAAACTGATTCGCAGGCCTGTAAAGCCAGGTAGACCTTCCCGTGCAATTGGATAGTGCAACAGTCGTCGCATCGGAGAAGTCCAAGTGTTGTTGGTGATCATGTAGTAGAGCCAAGCAAGGTTGCCTACCTCCTTGCCTGATCTGGCAGCAATCTTGTAGTCTTCCCCGTCGCGGTACTTGGAGATGTACATATCGGTCTTCCGTGGCTCGTTTGCGAGCTTTCCACCCCCAGTGACAATGAGACCCTCCAAAATCCCACGCAGATGGCTGCCAATGCCTAAGTCGCCGGCCAGCATGACTTTCTTGTTTTGGAACACGTTCAAATTAGCTCTTGCCGTAGGCGGTGGAGTTGGTAAAACTGTCTCAACTGGATCTGGATGTGTTGCTCCTGTTACATTACGCTTGTCAATAGCACGAGGCGGATGGTCATGTGGCCGGCGTAGGATCTCTGGATCGGGCAGAAGGTACGGGCCCTCGTTGATGCGTCTACCAAGTTTGAGACAGTCGTCGAACCTAGAAAGAGATCAGCCTGGGACATGTCGACACTTGGACAGAAATTACCAGTGCGGGAGGACTATCTTAATGCTGAGCTTTTTGGACACAACAATGGCGCATTTGTCAGAGTCCATCGTCAGAGCAACAATATGAGTCACTTGGCTAGTAACTTTGGTGGTGTAGAGGCCTCCCATTGCAAGGACACCACCTGCAATCGCATCTGCATCCCCCTCTGGGAGGTCTGCGCAACAGACAACGACATCGGATAAGAAGAGTCTTGGGTCTGGATTGTACTGGCGAGGATTTGCGAGCTTGTCCCGCATGAGAGATGCATCCACCCAGGCTGGCTTGATGACTGGTATCAGGGCATCGCAGGCGGCATCGTACTCGGGAAAGTCGAATGTGGTAGATATTATGTGGGTGATGCCCTTGAGCTGAAGGATATCATCTTTGTAGCTGTGAAGGAGAGCGTCTCCACCGTGTAGTCTCAGCGTTTGTATTAGCTGCAGTCGATTAGCGAGAGCGATACCACGAGAGGATCATGACCAGCTTGCCCTGTGTGCCACGGCCTCGTCGTCCAGGCTGCCGTTCCGAATGACTGCGAAGCTGCACTGGGCGAATAGCCCTGCAGGGGATGTCTGACCATCGACTTCCATTGGCGCCATCGTGGAGTACACACTGCTGCAACTTTGCTTGCAACTGATAAGGCTGTTACTGGGCATCAAAACGCACAATTACGCGTTTCGCGTGAGGACCCTGGCTTGGCAGGCCAGAAACGCTCACGAGCTCACATGACCCATCTCTTCGGCGTTACAGGTTTGGCAGAAAATGGGAATGCAAGTACCATGGCCTCGGCAGATACACAGCATTAACCAGTGCTTGTAAAAGGGTAGCCGGCATCTATTCGTTCCAATATGGTTGGTTCAGGCTTCGATGCCGGCAGCCATGCCGTGATTGCCTCGGCATGAATTACTCCATTGCCACACAAAGTCTGTTGTTTACCCAAGTCTGTAGATTGATCGCAACGAAGAACACCTTTCATAGGCAATCTAGCCATCGATATGTCCTTCAAGTTCCGTATCGTCGAGCATCTCGTTCCGTGCCAACATATTCGGGAATATGCCCAAGCAACTGCCAATGAGCAAGAAGATGTCCTGCACCTTGCAGTCAAGCAATATATCCCGCTGGACAATCCAAACCCCAAACCTGGAGATATCACGATCATAGGTGGCCATGCGAATGGCTTTGCCAAGGCAGGCAACACAGCCCTTGAAGTCCAACGAGTAGCTTACATGATTTAGGAGCTCTACGAGCCACTTTGGGAGGAAATATTGCTCAGGCTCAAAAAGTTCGGGCTCAACATCCGTAGTATTTGGATAGCGGATGTTGCACAGCAAGGCCAGAGCGGCATCATCAATGAGCAACTCCTCGGGAATGATCCATGCTGGAATGATCATTCGAGAGATTTAATGAATCTCATCAACCTCAAGAGGAAGGAAATGGTTCGGCCCCTAGTTGGAATTGGCCATAGTATGGGCGGCAACAACCTGTGAGGTTCCCCACATCGCATGCGATCTCAAGCTGATAATGCCCCGCCAGAACCAACTTGGCGTTGATGCATCCTCGCCTCTTCACTACCCTTCTCCTGCTGGATCCTGTCATCCAAGCATACTCCTCGGCACCCCCGGATTCGGCCGAGTCTCCTGCGCTGATGTCAACGTTTCGAAGAGATATATGGCCTTCAAGAAAAGCTGCAGCTGAAGGTTATACAAAGAGCAAGTTTTACCAAACCTGGGATCCGCGAGTGATAGAGCGCCAAGTAAAGTATGGTTTGCGCGATTTACCAACAACAATACATCCGTTAGCTTCGACACCACGAGGCGAGACGCCAGTGACATTGAGCACAACGAAGCACCAAGAGGTTTTCACTTTTCTACGACCCAACTACGAAGGCAGTGGATATCAGGGCCGACCAGTAGACCGTAAAAAACATCCTGACGTTCACCCAGGATTGGACACAATTTACCCATTCTATCGACCTGAAGTCCCCAGGGTTTACTTCCGCCTGCCAGAGGTTCGTCCTAGCGTGCTTTACGTGTTCGGCGAACTGTCATACATGTCCTCTCCTGAAGCTATTGATGCCAAATTGAACGCAACCGGTAGTGGAGTTGGTGGCAGTGGAGGCATCAAGGAGGGGAAGGTCAAAGGGATCATTCTGAAGAATGTCGGTCATCTTGTGGCTATGGAAGCAGTTGAAGAATGCGCTGATGCAGCTGCTGAATGGATCAGCAATGAGATGAAGACTTGGACTGCGGAAGAGGACGAGCACAGAAAAAGATGGATGGCGAAAACACTTGTAGAAAAGCAGACAGTGGACGAGGAGTGGAAGATACGGATTGGTAGTAATCCTCGAAAGGCCAAGCCAGATGGAAATGCGAAGTTATGATTTACATCAACGACCGAACCACAGGGACCGCTTTCAAAGTGCCAACTACCGTAGCAAATCCACCATCGGACGTCCAAACGCACAACATCGCCCGTCGCAAAACGGTGTGACGAACACAAATGGCCCAGTCCTCGTTGTCATCTTTCGCATACCACCACAAGGGGTGCTACGCTTTGGGCGGAGGCGTAGACTCATGTCGACATGCCTTGGACGGTAGTCTGGCTACTCATCCTCGCCCAGTTCTCGGTCCAAGTACGAACATCAGCCTGAATAGTATCGTCTCGTTGAGTAGTAGCGGAGCTCGCTCTCAAAAGGCGGAATGCAAGTGAGCCTTGCAGGTCGACTTGGAAGCGGTCAAGCAGTGAACTGTCCGGAACGGTGCGCTGAGGTGTCGCCGCAGCTTCTCTACCCGAGTCATGTTCTCTGAATATTGGCAATCTGGAGAAAATAGGTCAGCTTGACTTCACGACCTCAAGACCGGCAGCGTATATAGAGAATCAAGTTCGGATGGGGAGCCCGTCTGTTGTTCACTTACCCCATATCGGTGGTGCCAAGTCCTGTTTTGATGTTGCGCTTTCGCAGGATCCAAGGAAGATTGAAATATATCTGAGCCGACCTCGCTATCTGTCCAGTTCTGCTCAGACGCCGGGTATTCTGATTTTCATGTACGAGGAGCTTTGGGTGTATTCTAACAAGAAGGAATGCCCTTCATGTGAGGTGGATGTCTTCTACCGGTCGACAAATTTGAGAAAATCGCCCTGTATAATTGGGTCATTTGCCCATTTGCCCATTTGCCCCATCTTGCCCTCATTGCCCCTCCATCCGCCCTTCCTTCTCAAACACCATGTCCATTTGGAACATCATCTAAGGATCTGTGCGCCAATTACATTTTCAGCGGGATGCCCCAGTTCCAAAGAGCCACCCTGTACTTACCAGCAACTCGCCTAAGACCTATCATCTTCGGAGTTAGCACCAGTCCAGTCCCCTGCATCTCGACTCGCGCAAATACAGCTACCGACAACAAAGTATCAAAGACGGTGCTGTAACATGCTCATGCGCTGCCCATCCACTTGGTGGTAATAATTATGCCCAAGGTGGACAGAGAGGTGGAGCAAGCGTAAGTCTTTGTCGCGCGGAGGCAGACTTTGACCAATAGCCGCGTCAATGCAGAGCGTGAGCTGCCGCCGCCACCAACTTGACTCAACTCGCATGAAAGCCCGAGTCACGCTACTGTACATCCCTTTGCCAACTCCGATCCCAAGCGTGCATTAGCAATTGTCCGTCAAACGGTTGCTATAGCCAACGGCAACACGGGAATTTCAATTTTCTGTCCACTTTAATATCGAAAGCAGCTAGGGCGGGGTAATCTGAAGGTTCAGGCCTGCGATCGGAGTTGACAAAGGGGTGTAACCTGTCAGACCATTGGATTGCACTCATCGCCCAGCCATCTGCTGATCGGTGCGGCTTGCGCCCTCAGCCCTCAGTCTTTCAAGACTATACGACCCAGGCCGGAGTTTTCCACCCATCCTTGTCATAGAAGGGCAAGACGCTGCATTGGATGGCGCGCCCTCCTTCCATGATTCGTCCAAAGCTGGCCTTTGCGTATCGACTGGACCATCTAGCTACGCTTGAACCACATCATACAAACTAGGAAAGCACAAGCTCGTTGAATTAAGTCCGTAGGTGTCCCTCTAAGCAACAAGGCTCATCCACGCAAACCCGCAGCTTGCCTCGCTCCCGAACCCATGAGCCAATCGTAACCGGAATCTGCTTGCCCAGGGTTGATGTCATATGCCAGCATCCGCGTAGGGGAGTCATCCCAACACGTTGAAGCTGCGATTACCCTTCTCGATCCTCGGCGGGCTCGGAATCGAAATCAGGACGTCTCGCCTTATCGACTAGGGAGATTTGTATTTCATACTTCTTCCCAATATGCTGAAAGCCTCCAAACATCTTGTCGGTGTTTCTGCTCCACAAGTACTTTGCCACGGGCCAGCCTTTCGCAATGTGCGCGCCAAAATCTTTGGTTGAGAGCTCATATCACACTTTGGCGAATTCGTTCGCAAATAGCCAATGGCAAGCTAACAGAACGCGGGTGACGTGAGGCTCAAACAGGAACTTCGTGCCTTTTACCAAACAGCGCCACCGGCGCTGAAGTGAAGTGGTGTGAAAGGGAAAGCCTGCTCCAGCGTGAAAAGGTTGAGGTAAAGTACGACACTCGAGCATTGGTGCCCGACAGGCATCGCTCATGCGCGATTGCCCCTCACTCAATCTTCAGAGTTGACCCGCTAGTTTCGACATGCTCCTTTGCATAAGGACAACGGTCCGAGCATTGAAACCGGTAAGGCGGCCGCGATAATCTGCGCGGATCTGGAGTTCGTTGACAATTGGGCCAAGAACTATTCTAGCGCTTCATAGTATTTCTGCCTGCAAAAATTGAAGCAAGCTCTAACAGATATGGCTCTTATGCTAAGCTTTAACAGTTTCGAGCCTCCATGTGTAGGCTATTTCCATACTTTCCTCACAGGAGACCTATTTTGGCTTATCGACCTCTGATCTCTCGTGGGTCATGACTCGCGGTATATGCGGGACTCTGTCCCCATCTGTCCATCGCCCTCGCTTTCGCTTCCTAGTCCCCCCTCTTTGAGCTTGGGTGTTTAATCTCTCTCCAGCCGAACCCAGGGATTCAATCATGAACGAAATGCCACTCGTGGAAAGCCATTCAAGTGGAACAAAGTGGAGGAGACCGCTGCCAATATCATATCACGTCGAGACAACGAAGAGACCGGCACCACAGAGCCATTGTCGCCTTCCCCTCCCTCGCCTGCCGTATCGCCACGGCCGTCCTCGGACCAGTGCTCTTTTTGTTTCCTTGAAGACGGCATTCCACTGGTCGACCGCTACCGGCAATATACGCGAATCGACTCGCTTCGGCGCCACGTGCTCCGAGTCCATCTCAATCAGGCATCTCGCTACGACCACGACCTTCGAGGTCTTCATCAGCCCGACTCCGATCTCTCCACGGAGCAGAAACCAATCGACCGTCCAGTCCCTGCCTGTAGCGGGTTAGTCCTGCAAGGTGGAAGTCATTACAAGAGTCATCCAGCTAAGGTACTGTACATACGGGACCTTTCTAAGGCCATAAGTCTTTAACATTTCAGGAGGCTTTGAGATGCATCAATATTATGTGTTAGCGTGTAGGGCTTTGTAGTACATGGAATCATATCCTTAAGTAGATAACACGGAGGTAGTGTCGAGTTCATCTTACACACAAGCAAGCCCCATTCGGGGCAGTCAAAAAGGGGAGCTTGAGACTGAAATGTCAGACACGAGCTGCTCTATGGGTGCGTAAAATTGGCCTTTGCCTCAAGTCCAATCACATTAATACCACCCATTCGACTTCGCACACGGCCCGCACATTTCCGTCTTTCTGAAGCTGCCTGCCTTCATGGCGTGCTTATAGGACCGGCGTGCTCCTGGGAACATTCTTCTAGAAAAGGTGTGCTTCTGGGAACATTTCCCTAGGAATGGTGTCCTCTCGGGATCGTAATGACTTCTGGCTTGCAGTCGTCAAACCAACTGGAACAGGTTGTGATATGAAGTATCTCATTTCTAGCGTCTTCTAAGGGCCCTTTTCTCCTACGATATTTGTCTAATTTGACGCCGAAATAGAAAATGCCTACATGACGAAATTCGAAACCGCTAGTCCGCTGCAGTATCAAACCTGTCATACTTATCCGGTTTCGATCTGCTCTTTTTTGGCGGCTTTCAAAAGGCATATCGGCCAAGATGTGATCATGTGGTTGGGAAACCGTCATCTGGAGCATCGAAGCGTTGGCGAAAGCCTAGCGGAGTCTCCTTGCCATCATCATTGACAAATGCCAACTTGTCGGAGGATGGACCATCGCCGCTTCTACTGTAGCTGTTGGGAGTGGGGCGATCCACGGCGACTCGCACGCCGAATTTCAAAATGATCAGGCCCTAAACTTTCTCAAGTAGGCCTAGTGCGGTCACATGACCACTATCCTAATGACATATTGCTGACAATTTGTACCACAGCCTTCTTTAATGAGTAACTGTCATGGCACATATCTGATCGCATTTCTGGGCCTTAGGCCGAAAGCACTAGACTGGAGTTACGTTTTGCCATGGCTTCAGATCATCGGTCAGAACATATAACACCTTCGGCGTCGCAATCTTTGTCATCCTTAGCTACCATCACTCAGGACTTGCCCGAGGAGCGACTAAATCAAGATGAAGGCCACGGACACTCTTCCATATCTTCGGACCAACTGCTCAGCAATCTTCAGAACGATGCCGAAACACAAAAGAGGAAGTTCAATGAAGCATTGACTCTGTATCAAGCCAAGACTGCCGGAACGAAATACCAGATGGTTCTGGATTTTAGCAGCTTGCACACTTGGGATGAAGTTCTGCAGTCTGTTGATGACGCCTCAAAGCTTTACAATGAAGTGCCTGGTGCTTGGGGCAAGATTCGGAAAGGACTTCGGCGATTTGGCAAGACGGAGCAGGCCTTCCAGGCTTGGTCGGCACTTCTCCCATCCCAGTCTGAATACTTCTCCATATTATGCGGTGGAATCAAATTGATCTGCGGGGTATGTGTAAATGTCCACTAACAATACGGGTGACTTATGCGATTACAGGCAGCTGCTCGGTTGGAGGACTTGAGAGCTGAGGTCGCGAACGCTCTCGAAGAGATCCCATATCTGATTTCCATTACTCACAAGGCGCTTGGCATTTTCCAGAAGTCAGACGCTGTTCAAAGTGCCGCTGTGGACCTCTATGTAACAACTCTTGCTGCGTTGGGACATATTGTACGATGGTATGCTGAAAAAGCCATAAGTAAGGACGCGACAAATGAATCAGTCAAAACTTGAAGGTCTCTGATATTACTTTGCAGAAAAGCTCTTCAAAAGCATATTCAAGCAAGACTTGTACCAAGCAAAGTTGACCGAAAAGATACAGGCTATCAGAGGGGCTTCGGATCGGTTCGAAAGGGCCGTGCAGTTTTGCTCGTATGAGCACATTATCAGTACCCGGCTTGATATCCGAGAGCATCAGAGGTTGTCGAGGGAGAACTACCAAGAGCTTCTCCGTGAATTTGGGTTGCTTGAACAGAAATCCATGGATCAGAGCTCCGCCCTGAGGGGAACAATCTCCGACGAGGCCGCAGCCATGCGACAAATCATCAGGTTTCTCATTAACAGGGTGTCAGGGCTGGAGACAGCCATATCTGGCTTTGTTAACTCTTCAGCATCTATCCCAGCTTCAATTGGAAGTCGCGACATGTACTCTTCGCCACTCAGTTCACATAATACGAAGCAATTATGCTTTTCAGATAGTCACTATCAAGCACAGGCTAAGTTCGGTTAGTACGAACCTGTATTGCTTAAATAGCTAGAACTAACAAAAAGAGGTACAGGGAGCCACAAAAGTATGGCCGAAGTCTTGAGTTTCCTATCCTTCAACCCATCGGACGCATATAAGCACTTGGACAATGGTGTAAGATCAATCGAGTCCTTGCCAAGGTCAACCCAAGACCGAGTCGCTGCAATTATCCAAGCACCTCAATTTCAAAACTGGATAGCGTCACCTGCTTCTGAAGCCCTCTTTATCAACTACAACTCCCAGGCCTCAGCCTCAGAAAGTCCTTCTTTCTACCTCTATTCTAAGCTACATGATTCGGTTCATCAGGGCCCAGGGTCATCTCTGATGCTGAGCTTCTTTTGTCGAAGCCACATCGAGCCTGGTGATCTTTACTTCGGGGCAGCAGGCATGGTACGGAGTCTAATTGGTCAGCTGCTAGACAAGGTTCCTCAGCTTCCCTTCCAGGACCTTGTGCCCAGAGATCCCGCTAAGGCGAAGTCGGTCAGCTTTCTCTGTGGACTTCTGGAAGATCTTATACTCCGCTTGCCTCCAGATGCCGTGGTGTTCTGCGCTATAGACTCCATCAATATCCACGAGGAGAACAATTCGACCTACGAAGAATTCGAGGAGGTCGTTGAGACGTTAGTACAGATTCGGGAGAGAACGGCTTCTGCGGGCTGTGCCTTCAAGTTGATAATTGCTTGTTCATGGAACAGCCATAGATTATACAAGTTGATTCCAGATCAGAAGCGAGAGGTGATGTGGCTTCCTGTAAAGGTTCCTCACCAAGGTGGTTTGACCACGGCAAGGTGGAAGGCTATCATGGAGAAGAACTTACGATTATTGAGATGAATGGTGTTTGTCTGACTTTAACGGAGATTTTCAAAGCCTCACCTATCGGCCTTCTCAAGTGCGGGTGTCATGAGTTGACACAAAATGAACATTGACGGGAGAAGGCTGTTTGGAAGGAGTTCAATTGGTGATTGCAATCTACATCTACTATTCTTTCCAAATGTCTTTGTCATGGGCCAACAGAGGGGTTACTGTGATATATTCTGGTTGCTAGAAGGATCTAACTAGCATAGGCTCTTGCGGCTGGGATACCTAGAGGTTAATTACTGAAAAGCTCTCGAGCCACTTATTCAGTTGTTCATAACGGTTCAACGCATCCTCGAACGTTGCATACTTGCTCTCATCGCCCTCATCAACCGCCTCGTACA
>Ga0335075_10013059_pt1 | contig 12514 bp, 7 predicted proteins | sample Lox_Sample_24_FD_206723 | JGI IMG/M metagenome (GOLD analysis project Ga0335075, IMG submission 206723) | Soil microbial communities from Loxahatchee National Wildlife Refuge, Florida, United States - Lox_Sample_2.4 | ecosystem: Environmental > Terrestrial > Soil > Wetlands | place: USA: Florida... | reverse complement strand
CTGCCATCCTCATCCTTGGCGACGCTTGCGCGTCACTACCTGAGGCAAGAGCCGTGTGCGGGAAATCCGCTCGCACGGATCCGTGCGGGGGGTACGGAGCAATCCGTATCCCTACCGCGACATTCCCACTCCCCATGCCGAAGGCATGGCTCTCCGGTCAGGTATGCTCTCTACGAAGACTCGCGACTCTATCGAACAAGAAAAGAGCTGTCCAGCTGAGGAAGTACCACCACAAAGTCCCCAGAGTCACGAACAACAGGAACAGAGGCCAGTTATACCGCCATGCTAGCCCCACGGCCACTATCGAAACCGGATAATCAACCACGCCGATGTACTCCCACGCGGATTCCCAATGCATTACATGCATTGCCGCAGTCGCCAGACAGGCCAAAATGTGGATCACGGGCAGAAGATAAACGAGGAGCCGACCCTTCCGAACCGAGATGGTCATCGTATTTGCTCCTGACGCAGGCGCACCTAGAAGATCCATGTAACTACCTCTTGACACCCGCAGTGAGCGTTTGTCCCTGGGCCCGGATTTTTGTTGAACCACTTGATGCCGTTTCTGATTATGTTCCCCCAGGTTGTATTTGGTTCGTCTCGTATTAAGGCCGAGTCGCAGATGCGCATACAGTTCTGACGGTCGTTGCTGTTGCAGGGATGGTTGGCTCTGCAACTGTAATAGCACATGTCATGCTGCATGCAGACGTAGTCTACGTTGTTGATGGGCGGTAAGTAGATATGCGTCGGGTTGTACTCTTCGACCCGCCCACCGGTCCAGTCCGGCCCGCACCAGTTTCCATAGATTCTTGTGTTTCCTGAAGGATCGGTGTACGCAGTCGGATTGTTGCCCACATAGGCGTAGAGGCTTGTTCTGCCCGCATAAGCCTTCGGTTCCTCGCTCAAGAATCTGCCGGTCGCCGGGTCCAGATAGCGCGCTCTGTTGTAGTAAAGATTGGTTTCGGTATCGAACTCCCGGCCCGCGTAGCGGAAGAAGTTCGTCAGCGAGCCGGAAGAGTTGGTCGTGTTTCCAAACGAGTCGTAGGTGTAACTCTGCGCGACCGATCCGTTCGTCGCACTGAGAGACGTGATCGACCCGTTGCCGTCCACTTCGTAGTAATCGATCGCGCTGCTTCGTTCCATCGCAAGAGTCTCATCGACGTCTTGCGTTTGTGTGTAGCTAGCCACTTCGCTCCCGCTGCCGTTCACGGTCTCTGCCACGTTATAGCCGTCGTAGGCGAAGATGCTCGTGGTGGTTGGCGAGGTTTTCTCGATCCTTCTGCCGAAAGGATCGTATTTGAAGGTCACGGTCCCGCCGGTTCCGGGCAGCGTCACGCCCGTCAGTCGATTCTCGAAATCCCAGGTGTAACTCGTGGTGCCGGTCGAATCGGTCTTGCTGGTCGTGTTGCCGTTCTGATCGTACGTGTAGCTGGCATTGGAAGTGCCCGTCAGCTCATTCGACGAATTGACGGTGTACGACGGTACGCCGAGCGAACTCAGCCGGTTGCCGACAGGATCGTAGCTGTAACTCTCGGTCGTATTCGCCCCCTGCATCACCTGGGTCAGCTCGTAAATCTTGTCGTATGTGTAGTTCGACGTGACTCCCGCCAACTCGTCCGTCTTCGCTGTGCGGTTCCCCGCAGCATCCAACGTGTACGCCGCTCCGTCAATGGTACTCCCGCCCGCCTGATGCAAGACGCTGAGCAAGCGTGAGAGCGAATCGTATGCGTAATTGGTCGAGATCCCGTTCGGCCGCGTCATCTGCGTCCGGCGGCTCAGCGAATCGTAGCTGAAGCCGAATGAGCCCGCCCAGGAGTTGGCAAGGGTGGTTAACCGGTTGAGGGTGTCATACGTGTAGGCGTTCGTGCTGCCGTCCGGCGCGGTGTAGCCAGTGCGATTCGAGTCCGCGTCGTAGGTATAGGAGTTGGTGAAGGGCGTGTTCGGAAGGAACGAGTATGTGGTCGTCGTGCCGATCAGCCGCCCCATGTTGTCGTAGGCGAAGGCGTAGGTGCCGGTGGGATCGTTGACTTGCAGGATCTTGCCGACCAGATCGTACGTATATTCGGCGCTCGTTGAATCCGGGTAATTCTTCTGGGTCAGGCGATTCAGCGCGTCGTACAGGTACTGGATGGTGTTGCCGTTGCGGTCCGTTTTGCTGGTGAGGTTGTTGTCCGCGTCGTACTGATACGTTTCGAAATAATTCGACGGGAAGGTCGTCTGCGTGACGCGGCCATAGGCATCGTAGCTGAAATTGGTGGTGTGGCCGTTCGCGTCGGTGATGCTGGTCAGGTTGCTTTCCGTGTCGTAGCCGTATTGCGTGACGTTCCCGGCAGGGTCAGTCACGCTGGTCAGCCGGTCGGCATCATCATAGGCGTAGGTGGTGGTCTTGCCGTTCTGGTCCGTCGCCGAGGTGCGCCGGCCGCGATAGTCATAGCCGAAGCTCACCGTCGAATTGTCAGGGTAGGTGATCTGCGTCAGGCGATTGCCCAAGTCGTATGTGAAGTTGGTTACATGCCCCATCGCGTCGGTCACGCTCGTGCGGTTGCCGCGTGAATCGTAGCCGTAGCTCGTTGTGTTCTGCTGCGGGTCGGTGATGCTGGCAATGTAGCCCTGCGGCGTATATGCAATCGCGGTGACGTGTCCAAGCGGATCGGTAATCTGTGTTAATTCTCCCAGAGAGTTATAAGCGAACTGGGTGAGACTCGCTGCAGTGTTGCCGTTCGGAGGCGGTGTCGTTACCGTCAGTAGATTCCCGTGCGAATCGTACGTATTCGTGGTCACATGCCCGAGCGGATCCGTGGTCGTCAGCACTTCGCCGAAGCCGTTATACGTGTCGGTCGTGGTCGGCGTGCCACCTGAAACCGCTGGTTGCGTTACGGACGTGACGTCTTCGTTTGAATCGTACGTATACGACGTTGCGTAACCGAGTTCGTCCGTCGTTGAAAGCTCGTTGCCGAGGTCATCGTATTGATTCGTTATGTCTCCTCGTACCGTGCAGGTTGAGCAACCGGAGCCCTGGGTACTGGCCACATACCATGTACCGCCCGTCATCGTCGATGAGTAGGTAGTTTGGTTTCCGAGAGAATCGGTCAGCACCAGAGCACTGGTGACCGAGAAGGGTGGCCCGTCGCCCTCAATTCCGGCAACATCAACCGTTACTGGACCGGTTGAAGCGTCTGACGGCACGACAGCGGTAATGGACGAATCACTCCAACTGAGGACCGTCGCGGTAACGCCGTCGAACGTCGCGTAGCTATCGCTCTGAGTACTGCCAAACCCACTCCCAGAGATCGTAACCGTGCTGCCAACTGCTCCGGATGACGGCGATATACCGGAGATCGTCGGCGAACCGATGACAGTGAATTGCACAGTATTACTCGGAACACCGTTCAGCGTCACCGCAAGGGGTCCGCTCGTAGCATCTGACAGGAGAGTTACGCTAATGCTCGTGTCACTCCACTGATATGCGTCCTGGGCCGCGCCGTTCAGATTTACCTGGCCCGCACCGTTGCCGGTACCGAAACCAGAGCCGGTAATCGTGATTTGCCCTCCGACAGGAGCCGATGGAGGCGTCACGCTCGTAATCACCGGGTGGTAGATTCCAATTGTAACGTTCGAATTGCTGCCAACGCCATTGACCACCACCGTTGCGGGGCCGCTCGCCGCTCCGTTTGGAACAGCCGCGACAATCTGACTATCGCTCCAGCTGGTGATGCTCGCGGCTGGCACTCCGTTGAAATAGGCTTGGCTGGTCCCCTGTGTCGCTCCAAAGCCAGAGCCATTGATGGTGACGGAATCTCCCCAGCCAGCATTCGTCGGAGAAACGCTCGATACCGTCGGCTCGGGAGTCGGAGTTCCAGCAACCACCGAGACGTTCTCGAAACTGGCGGTGGTTCCAGCGACGGCCAACCCGACATAAATGCTCTCCGTCATTGCGATCGTCTGGCTCGTTCCCACCTGCGTCCAGTAAGTTCCGTCTGGAGATATGTACGCGCTAAATGTGTTTCCCGAGAGGGTCAGTTTTACCCAGTACGGATACGCCGGTGCTGGATAACTGGTCGCTTGTTCGGATGTGCTCCCGCCGTCACTGCTACGGTATTCAAAATATGCTTGGTTCGGCTGAAAATAAACAAATGCATCGGGGGAGCCAGCGTCAAGCCCTTCTCGCATCATCACACCCGCTTGAGTCGAGCTGCCACCTTGCACATTTGTGACCTGTGCAATAATGCTTCCATCTCCTGTGAGCTGCTGATAGACGAAATAGCAGCCGTCAGCAGTTTCTCCGATATATCCGTTCGGCCCGACCACCGTGAACGCCCCATCCGCATACGTCGCGCTTCCTGCTTGCGCTCCGATATACTGACCTAGCCAACCAGATGGCAAAGGTTCACCCGTGACGGTGAAATAAACGGGATTGCTATCATTGAGTGCAGGCGCCACGGACACAACGACGTCTCCAGTGATTGCTCCGGCGGGAACTGTTACGGTGATGGACGTATCGCTCCAGGAGCTAATCGTCATTGGAGCGTCGCTGAGGAAGACCGCGCTGCCGCCCTGTGTTGGCCCAAAATTTGACCCCGTGATGGTGACCTGGCTCCCTACAGATCCTGTTGTCGCTGAAATCTGGGAGATCGTAGGAGCCGGAATGGCGGCCGAACTCACCGAAACATTGTCGAATGTGACAGCCTCCCCCTTCGGACTGACCGCCAGCCCAATATAAACAGTCTGGGCCATGGTGATTGTTTGGCTGCCCACCTGTGACCAGTTAACGCCATCCGGTGAGATGTAGGCCGTGAACGTGCTCCCGCTGCGCACCAGTTCCACCCAAAAAGGCGCGGGACCAGAGACACCGTTATCGCTGCTGGTTTGTGTCGAGGTATTTCCTCCCTCGCTGGACCGCGTGTCGAGGTAGGCAGTGTTCGGATTGTAAGATACAAAGGCGTCAGCAGCGCCGGGATCGAGCGCCTCCCGGATCATTACTCCAGCTTGTGGCGAGCCACTACTGCCCTGATAACTGACGACCCGCGCGATTATTGTGCCGTCGCCCGAGAGTGGCTGATAGACGAAGTGCAGTCCATCCGCGGTTCCTCCGATCTCTGCTCCTGCACCATTGAGCGTGAAGACGTTGTTCGCGTACGTTGCGCTGCCTATTCCTACCGATCCAATATCTTGGTTGTACCAAGATGTCGGCAAGGGCTGAGAGGTCACCTCGAGGTATGCGGCGTTACTGTCGTTCATCGTTGGCGCTACCGATACCAATAAAGGTCCCGACGTGGCACCAGCCGGAACGGTAACGGAGATCGAAGTCGCGCTCCAGGAGTTCACCACCACCGGCTCGCCGTTTAGCGTAACCGCGCTTCCGTTTTGCGAAGCGCCAAAGTTTGAACCGGTAATTGCAACTTGGCCGCCGACCGGAACGGTGGTAGGCGATATCCCTGAAATTGAAGGCGCCGGGTTCGCGTTCGAATTCACGGAAATATTATCAAATGTGACGGTTTCCCCCACCGGACTGGCGGCTAGCCCGATGTAGACGCTCTCGTTCATGCTGATCGTTTGACTGGTGCCCACTTGGTTCCAGTCCACGCCGTCTACGGACACGTATGCCGCGAAAGTGCTCCCGCTGCGCACTAATTCCAGCCAAAAAGGAGCAGGGCCAGAAATACCGCCGCCATTTTGAACCGACGAGCTACCGCCTGCCGTGGACCGCGTATAGAAGGACGCGGTATTTGGCAAATAATCGATAAACGCATCGCTTGAGCCGGGATCTAGCGTATTTCGAATCATAAGGCCCACCGAAGGAGAACTGCCCGAATAGCTTACTACCCGCGCGATGATCGTTCCGTCGCCCGAGAGCGGCTGGTAGACGAAGTGGAAGGAATCAGCAGTTCCCCCAATCGACGATCCGGCGCCGTTCACAGTGAGCACTCCATTCGAAAAGGTCGCACTTCCGCCCGGGCCTCCGATATTCTGATCCAACCAACCAGCTGGCAGTGGTTGGCTCGTTACCTCAAATTCAACCGGATTGCTGCTGATCATGTCGGGGCCAACCGAAACTACCATCGGCCCCGAACTTGCTCCCGACGGAATTGTTGCGATGATTGCTCCGTCGCTCCAAGCGGAGACCGGCAAGGGAACGTCGTTCAGCAACGCCACGCTGCTTCCTTCTGTCCCTCCGAACCCTGAACCATAGATCGCCACTACCGTTCCTATCGATGCCGTTGTCGCAGATAGGCCTGTGATTACCGGGCTCGGGGATGAATCCGAGGAAATCGACACGTTATCAAAAATGGCGGTCGCCACGCTGGAGTTACTCCCGCTGCTGACCGCCAACCCGATGTAGGCGTTGGTCGCCATCGTGATCGTCTGTGTGCTTCCCAGCTGCGTCCAGTTCACGCCGTCAAAAGATACGTATCCGCTGAAGGAATTCCCGCTTCGCACTACCTTCACCCAGTACGGCAGAGCTTCTGTGGATGAACTTTGGCCTTGATTCGTGGTGCTGCTGCCGGTGCTCGGCCGATCACAAAAGTAACCGTAAGGAGACTCATAAGGCACCGATGCGTCTGTCGCATTCGCATTCAGGGTTTCGCGAATCATCACACCGGCTTGTGCGTTGTTGCCTTGAACGCTCACCACCCGTGCCACGATGGTCCCGTCACCCGAGAGCGGCTGATACACAAAATGAACTTCATCGCTGCTGCCCGAGGTCATTCCTGTCCCCGATCCTTCGATCGTGAACACACCACTTGCGTATGTTGCGCTGCCCGCTGATCCAACAGAGCCGATATCAGCCTGAGACCACCCCGTCGGAAGAGGTGTAACCGTAAACGAAGCGGGGTTTGATGTTTGCCCACCGACGGTCACAGAGAAGGGATCCGATACCGCATTGGCCGGCACAGTCGCGGTGATGGCCGAGTTGCTCCAGCTAAAAACTGTCGCCGTCGTGCTTCCGTAGGAAACACTGCTGTTGCCCTGTGACAAGCCGAAATTTACTCCGTCTATTACCACCGCGGTGCCCGCCGGCCCCGAAGATGGAGAGAGGCTATAGATACCCGGTCCAGACGTGACGGTATACGTAACCGCGTTGCTCGCTACTCCAGACACGGTAACTACGACGTCGCCCGTCAGGGCATTTGCCGGAACAGTGGCGGTGATAGAGTTGTTGCTCCAACTTGTCGCTGTAGCCGCCACTCCCCCGAACGTGACGCTGCTTGTTCCTTGTGTTGAACCGAAATTCCCCCCGGATATCGTGACGGCGATGCCGGTCGGACCGGATGAGGGAGACAAGGCAACGATTCCCGGACTCGTCGTGCCTCCCCCACTAGCAGCGGCACCAATCGAGTAGAACGCGGACGGCGCGCTCTGGTTGTTGTATTGCGTAGCAATCCAATCGGCAGAGCGAACGCTATCGGAGATACGGACCTCGTCAACTTCTCCGTTGAAAAACTCTCCGCCGTCGGCCGTATCCGCTCCGATCACCACATCCTGCGTTGTCGCTCCAATGTTGCCCGTCATCGCGACTGTATCGTTCAACGCTCCATTGACGTATACCCGCAGGTTAGAACCGTCGTATGTACCCACCACTTGCGTCCATGAATTCACCGGCAAATTGGAAGTAACCGCACAATTCAAAGTGGCTCCGCTTGATATGCACCAATCGAGCGTAGTGTTTCCAGGGTTCCGATACATCCCGTAGGTGACATACGGGCTCCCATTGCCCGGGGTTTCTTTAACGATAAGCCGCTCGTAGGCAGAAGGGCTTGCCTCCGAGGTGTTAATCCACGCTTCCACAGTAAGCTCTTCCCCCGTTATCTGTAGACTGGGATTATCGCCTAGGTCGATATACTGTTGTGAGCCGCTGAGGTTAGCTGCGCCGTCGATCTGCCCTTCGGTAGCGGTTGCGCGCGTGACGGTTCCGTTGTTTCCATTCGCAGTCGAATCACTGGCACTCAAAGCCGCTCCGTTAGCCAAGTGCCAGACGCCCGCATAGTTCGCGTCCCAAGTGCCGGTCTTGTTGGACTGGTTGGTGGTCACCGACGAGTTTCCGTAAAACATGTAAAAGATCGTGTCGCTTGTATGGGATACGGTCGGAACTTGCACCCAGCCCACGATCGCGCCGGTCGTTGGATTGTAATTCTCGATTTCAAACGGCAGTGTTTGAGTGCCGTAGGAATCCGAAGTGAATATAATGTCGTAGCCGTTTGCGTTTGTTACATTTCCTCCGTTCGCTGTCGTGGCCAAGAACGGATAGGTCCCGGAGATGAGCACGGGGAAATTGGTTTGATCTGTATTCGGTACCTCAGCGTGATCGATGGTGATGGTCTGACGATACGTGTACCCATTAAACCACGTCTGAGCCATCGTCGGGATTTGGACGCCCAATAAAGACACCAAGAGCATCGAAGCGAGCAACAGCCCCGCCCGATACTTCTGGCGCAGCGCCTTTCTCGCAAGTTGCATGAACATTCTCCCTCCGCGACGCATCGTTGATCACGCTCAACGCAGGAACTCGCTTGTCAATCGTCTTTAAGCTCGCCATCAGGCAGTCTAGGAGCTGCCTTACTACGAGGCCCTATTGATATGAAATGGTGACCGCTTCGACGCCATTGGCTCTTGAAGACGTGAGGGCGCGTCCGCTGCTGTCGTACGTGTGGGATTCAAGGATCTTGCCTTGGGAATCCAAGACGGAAGAAACGTTCGAGTTGCTATCGTATTGAAATGAAAGGGTTGAGCCGTCAGGTTCAGTGACTTGGCTTAGCCGTCCACTGCTGTCATACGAATAGGACACCGAATCGCCGAAATCGGTGGTGACCGTTGAAACCAGGTAGGTACCGCTCCCATAGCCGAAGTACAGGTGGCGCGATGCGGGGTCGGCAACGGTCACAAGCCGACCCAACGAATCATAAGACAGGGTCGTAGTATTTCCGTTGCGGTCGATAATTTCGATCAAGTCTCCAGTTGTATTGTCGAACAGCCGCTGCTCGCCATCCTTAAACGTCATAGTCCAATACGAAGAACCCTCAGTCATCGCCACGCTCTCGTTGGCGGGCGATGCGACGGCGTATGATCCTGGATTGTTGACGTTCAGTCCGAACGACCACAAACCGCCGTCGCTACGTGCGTACTTGAGGTAGTGATCGCTGCCCCAAAATACGTGTTCCTCGAAAGTCGATTTCCAATTGGGACCAAACATACCGATCTGGTAGGCCGACGCCTCGGCAGGCCATAGGCTGTTCCAAGTTCTGGTGAGATTGAGTCCGCCACCCAGACCTGGAATGCTGATGTCCGTTTGCTTGATATAGACGTCTCCATTGGCCAAGTTCACCGGGTTTGAGCATGTTGTGCAATTCGGAGGCGGCGTTTGTGGATGGCAGGCGTTGTTTTTAGCCCAGCAGTCAACATCAAAGCTGCCTGGCGAAGTGCAGTCATACGTACCGTGACAAGGAACGTTGGCCAGTCCATAGACGCAACCGGGGCCGACCTGCTGTTGACAGTTGCTTCCCACTTGGCCGCGGGCAGGGGCAGTCAAGCCGCAAAGGCAAATGACGGACACCGCCATCGCTGCGAAAATTATTCTTCTCACGTTTCTCCTCCACGCCTGTTTGTAGCGCTCGATGGGCCCGTTCTTACTTTCGAGAACGCGACTCTACGCTTGGCGGCCCAAATAGAATGCGCGTTCTAATACAACAATCACATGTAGATGTCAATAAAAGTACGTAAATTATCTATTAATTTATATCGAGGGTCTCCTGACTGTCGAAAGGCGTCGACCCGCGGGGTAAGAGTTTGCACAAGAGTCGGTGGCGGACTTTAGATCAGATCGAGCTTCATTCCCGGCACCAAACGTGCCCTGCTTTGGATTGCAAGCAAGATGAGCCAATGCCACGCGACCTTCGAGAGTCCCAAGTCGCAAATGGTTACGTGAGGATCACGAATAGGTGGAACATCCGGAAAGGCGCGGTAAGGATTTCCTTCACACCCCGAAGCTACCCGAGGATAGTGCGAACTGCATACCGCCTTTAGAAGTTGCGCGCAGGATAGCGAAGATGCAGGCATGAGAGGGTTTCTCCCGGCATGCCGGAGCAGGGAACTCAAGCGCCGTTACCTGGCGTCCTGCTACAGACCTTATTTCCGTTGAAACTCAAAAATCGACTCGGGGACTCGGGCTGAAGTTTGTACAGCAAACCGGGGGGCGCGTCGCCGTTTCTGCACAGTCCAGCGTTGGCGCAAGAGCAGGCCCGCATCATGCTTCATCGGGCCGAGAGGCGGCTGAAATAACCAAGATTTCGGTTTGCGTCGGAAATAGCTCGCACCGCGTGCGGCCATCGCATTGAGATAGTCTTCTTTCGAAATGTGGGTGGGCGCCTCGGCGAGAGGAGGCGATACGGCTTTGAGCATTTCGGGCATGTCGGGCGATCGACAGCTCGCGGCAGGATGTCGGCGGCATGGCGAAACTGACCCCACCAAGCGGACACAACCGCTCCGCATTGGCTCCAGATGACGGGCGATCCGGAAGCTATAGCGGGCCAGAAGTCCGCTTCTGAGAAGTTCAGAATCGGCAAGGATACCGGTCACAATCGGCAGGCATCTCGGTCGTCGGGTCATGAGCCAAACGAAGCAGCGGCCCGTCTTTGCTTCTCAATGACTTGCGTATTCGGCGTCCTCTATGATTCCCGGGTGTTCTTCAGTATTCTGTTCCCCATCTGTTCCTCGTTTGTTCCCCGTTTTGAGGTGCCGCTCAGATGGCATAAGTTTGTTTCAACCCGATCTCCTGCCAGCGTTGGTCGGCTCGATCCGCAGTATCCCGTCGCAATCTCGGTCACCCGTCGCGGGGGTGTCATACCTACTCCTCATGCCGCAGGCATTGGTCTTCCGGCGCTCTCCGGCTCTCCCGCCAACCGACCAGGAATCACATATTAAAAGAAGTTTTTGACTATTGAACCCATGAGTGACGGTCGGAAGGAACCGTCGCTTATGGCACTGATGACATTACTCGTCGGCTTGGCTCAACTGGCCGTGGCTATCATCACCATCCTGACTCGCAACCGCAAGTAGCGACTCCCGCAAGGGCAGGCAGCGGAAGGGGAGAGTGCCAACAGGCAGGGTCGGCGCTCTCGGTCAACCGCATAGCCCGCAACACTGTTGACTAAGAATATCATATGGGTGTATATCTAGGCGTATAATTGCAGGTTCGTCATTCTGAACCCCGGGGCGAGGTGTCCCCATGAATACGCTTCAGTCGTTGACTGTAGTCATCGCCACTATCTTCGCTCTGAGCGTGATCGTTCAGGCCACACAGGAATTCATCAAGGATTTCCTCCAAACAAAGCCGCGAGCCATGATGCAAGCTCTTAGCGAATTCATGGGAGACATGCTCAACGCGGCGGACGTCAAGCAGGCATTGAGTGTTCGAGGCCTAGACGTGACGGCGCTGGAGAGTTTCAGCCCTTCCGACTTCCGTGATCTTCTTGATGCCATTCCGTTTAACCAACAACAGCTGCAAACTGTCCAAAGACTTGTGCACGGCGACCAAGTCTCGCTGGATAAGATTAAAGACAACATCGCCGGTGCGTATCAGGGCGCGCTAGCGAGATTCCAGAAGATCTATCAAAGCAAGAATAAGCGAATAGCTGCTCTGCTCAGCCTAATTCTGGTGTTACTTCTCAATGCGAACGTGATTTTTCTATATGAAAGTATTTCCGCCGATCCTGCGACGCAACAGGCCATCATGAGCAAAGTCCAAACCATCGTCCTGGCGGATACAAAAGCGAATGCCAGCTCGGTCGAAGCGGAAGCCCAAACGAGGGCTTTGAAGGAATCGTATCAGGCGACACGAGACCAGATTGCTGCAGTCCTGAATACTGATGCGATGCTGGTGAGAACGAAACTCTATCCAGATGACTTCAGCGGGCACTGGCTGAAGACGATCTTTGGCTTGTCGCTGATGGGTGCTCTGGTGTCTCTTGGCGCGCCCTTCTGGAATGACATCCTAAAGGGAGCTACGGGAATAAATAGCGCATTTAACGGGAACGGGAAGAAGAGTTAGCAAGCCGATCAGGAGAGCATAGGTTTCGAGAGCCGGTTTGTGTCGGAAAGGAGCACGATGCTTCGCCATGGCATTCGCTGTAGACTCATGCTTGTCGCGGCGTCTTTTTCGCTACTGACTTTCACGGGCTGCAATACGCCAGCCACAGTTTCGACGTTTTGCTCGAGTGCGGTCACAACCATTTCATCCGCCACGAATGTTTTGGCTGATCAAGGGCCTTCGTGTCTGAGAGAGGTCGACGATAACACGTCTGTATTCGGCTCTTTCAACCCACCCATCACTTCCGATTCCTCCTGCAATCTTGTAACAGCCCAAGCCAATGCGTCCATTGCGGCCGCGAAACTGCTCTCCGAGTACTTCAGCACACTAAACTCGCTTGCAACCGTCGGCGTCTCCACGACTTCATCCGATGCAGGCACACTAGCGGGCGAAGCGGCGGCGATTCCTGGGGCCACCATTGATCAGAAGACG
>Ga0335075_10013058_pt1 | contig 12514 bp, 14 predicted proteins | sample Lox_Sample_24_FD_206723 | JGI IMG/M metagenome (GOLD analysis project Ga0335075, IMG submission 206723) | Soil microbial communities from Loxahatchee National Wildlife Refuge, Florida, United States - Lox_Sample_2.4 | ecosystem: Environmental > Terrestrial > Soil > Wetlands | place: USA... | reverse complement strand
GGGATCGCCCGGCTGGGCCAGGAAGCTGAGCGCGACCCGCGCGCGACGCTCGCCGTCCGGACTCATCGTGACCACCTCCGATCACGACCCTGACCGACCCTGCGGCCAGCCCGCTGATCCGCAGTGGTGACTGTGCACAACGACGCCAGCGACAACGCGAAATGTGGACAACACAGCAGACTGCACACCTCACCGGGCGAACGCTAGCTGGAACTACGTCGCCGACCGAGTTTGGTTGACGACTGACTGCCGCGGGTCTCTGCTGCACACCACGGTGGCCGAACCTCGATCGCCAGGCCACGCACTTAACCGCGGATCGGTTCGGTGTCTCACGCTTGGCATTCGGCGGTCAAGGCATGCAGAACATACGGATATGGCCGCCATGTCCGGCGCGGACAGTGATGCTGATGAACAGAGGAGCCGAGTACGTGCTCGCGACCGTGCTCGGATGGTCTACACACGGGAATCAGCTGTGGAGTCAGGCCATCTCGGTTATTCAAGTGGCTGGCGGGAGATGGCGGGCGGTTCGCGCCCACCGAGAAGCCAGCTGACGGCCGCCGCGATCAGCGGTATGCCGGCCAGGGTCCATACCAGCTCGGCTACGGGGACGCTGTCCCGCTCTGACAGCTGGTCTAGCTGCTTGGTGCTGAAGAAGCCGATCGCCGCGCTATGACTGCCGGCCGTTCCGGTGCCGCCACGGTAAGGGCGAGGGCGCCGGCGGTCGCGGCGGTGAGCGCGCGGCTGGCCACGATGGCGGTCAGCGTGCGCAGGTCGCTGGCGGTCTCGCTACGGACTAGGCCGATGTTCATTGCGAAGATGCCGAGCGCGAGCACCATGCCGAGGATGTGGCCGCTCTGGTGACCTGCGTGTAAGTCGGGATGTTGTCGGCGGTCTCGATACTCGCCCCGGCCGTGGCCGCCTAGCGCTGAGGTCACACTGCTCAGTTCGACTCTCCCCCGGCCGGACGACCAGCGGTTCTACCCCAGTCCCGATACTTTTCACGCCATCCGGTGCTTGTGGCGGATGCGGGGGTCGTATGGGGAATGCCTCGCCAGTCCAGAATTTGATCCGCGTCTGCCGTCTAGCTAAATTTGAGGAGTGCCACTTGATGCTGGGCTGCTCGACGAGGCAAGAACTGCCAAGGCCAAGGTCGATACAATCGATGTCCAACCCGACTCCGACATTGCCCGCGTTGAGTTCATCCACGCTGTGCAGCGGCTCCACTTCGCCGGCGGATCAACACGCGAGATAATTGACGCGCTAGGCGTGCCTCACCAGCTAGTCCAAAATATCGTCGCGTCAGCCGGCGCACACCGAAGCCGCGCGGGCGCGGGCCAGCTGTTGTCATGCTCATTTTGCGGCAAACACGCGAACCAGGCCGCAAAGCTGTTCGATGGGCGGACTAAGCACATCTGTAACGAATGCATAGACTTGGTTCACACGGTTCTAGCTACCGATGGCAACACGGCCGACACGCCCATCGCCACCATCCGGCAGCTCAGAGCAGTCGATCCCGCTAAACGGTGTAGCTTTTGCGGCAAGCAACGACGCCACGTCGCGGCCATGGCAACCACCGATCACGCGCGTATCTGTAACGAGTGCATAGCGCTCGGCGACGAACTCAGCGCCGAAGGACTCCGCTACTTCCTCGAGCGAGACGACCCCGCTCCCAAGTAGCGATCGACCGAAAAGCCTTTGTAACTGGACTCTCAGTACGCTCCTCTTCACCGACAGAGATATCGCTGACTGGATCTAGCTAGAGCCATCGACTCACCGCACGTCAGATAGTCCAAGTACTGGGAGGTAATCACCAGACGCCTGTGCTGCCATAAACTAGATTTAATATCTACATCTGGGATTACCACCACGGTTGGGGCATTTTGCCCAAGCCGTTCGTCGCGAATATGCCTCTCGAAGACCATTTGAACAGCTATTACACCGATCGCGGAGATCATACGCATTTGCAACCTTGAACGACTGCATAGGCACCAAGTTGTAAGTTGTCGCCTGACCAGAATATTTCTTCCTCGAAAGATCGATTATGACATTCTTGTTCTGCACCGTCGGTTCGCCTTGGTATGTTGTTGTGCATATCTCTAGGACGTAAGGAGCATCGCATAGATTTATTATTGTTAGACTTACTTTTGAAATCAGATGATGATTCGGTGAATGATAGACCGTATAGACGGTCCTGGTACTAGCGGCATTCGGGCTGACATTGACCGTGACTGTTATATTGTCAAGAACCTTTCCTGCGCCATTACCGGCGGTCAGGTGCAACGTGAGCCCGCACCAAGAATACGGGTTGGTGCCGTGTTTCTCTTTGCAGGATTTTCCGCTGATTTTCCAGTTCGCCGGATTTGTGCCATCGGGATCTGAGGCGAGGACTGGATCGCCTGACGGCGGCCTCACCAACGGGTTCAGTGCGCTTCTGGCGGTGCTCGACACCCCACAGGCACCGCGTGGCCTGGCCATCCTCACCAACAGCCCATACAACGCCGCCCTGCTGGAAGTCGGCCTCAAGGCGCTCTCAAGCGCCCAGCTACGGCTATCGACGGCGTCAACGCGCAAAAAGGCATCGTAGGACGCGGATACCGGCTCGATACCGATCAAGCCGGCGGCCACCAGTGCCGTACGCCGCTGACGCCCGTGGGCCTGCCCAGCCTCGCTGTCGCTGCCGTTGTGGTCATGAATCCCGGCTTGCAACCACTAGTCTAACGATATATAAAGCTCTTATGGGCGTGCGCGCGATGCAGGAGGCGACCTATCTGATCCTGACCGCGCTGGCCGCAGGCAGCCAGCACGGCTACGGGATCATCGCCGACGTCGCCGGGATTTCCGGCGACCGAGTCCGGCTGCTCCCCGGAACCCTGTACACAGCCCTGGACCGGCTGCGGGCCGACGGGCTGATCGCGGTGGACCGCGAGGAGATCGTGGACAGCAGGCTGCGCCGCTACTACCGGCTCACTCCTGAGGGCGAGCAGCGCCTCGCCGAGGAGGCGGCCCGGCTGCACGCCAACGCCACGGCCGCGCTGCGGCGGCTGAGGCCGGAGCTGACCGGAGGTGTCGCATGAGCGAGCTGGCGTCGCCGCAGGGCAGGAGTGAGCCGGCCGGGTTAGAGCGGGGGTACCGGCGACTGCTGGCCTGCTACCCGCGGGCGTACCGCCGCCAGAACGGGGAGGAGATCCTCGCCGTGCTGCTGGCCTGCGCCCGGAACGGGCAGCAGCGGCCGGGTCTGGCCGAGTCCGCGGACCTGATCAAGGGCGCGATGCGGCTGCGGCTATGGCCCGCGCCGCGGCCGCCGCGCACCGTGCAGGCCGCGGCCTGGCTGATGTGCGCCGGCGTGACAGCGCAGCTTGCCTACCTGATCATCAATGTCGCGACGGCGGGCAGCGTCGGGTCGGCCTACGCCCGCCAGTACCCGCTGTGGGCAGCCGCGGCGGTGCACCACGCCGTGACCATCAGCGTGGTCAGGCATGAGGTCGGCGGGGTGATCGGCATCGGCGTGTGCCTGCTGCTGGCCTGGGCGTTGGTCCGCGGACGCAACCTGGCCAGGTTCGCCTTCGCGGCGGTCATCGGTCTGGACTGGTGGGCCATGTACCAGGCGGCAGGCCAGGGTGCTACCCAGCACGCTCAGGCCGACATGACCGCCGCGGCCGTGACATGGCTGCTCATCCTGCCCGCGATGGTGCTCTTGTTTTTCCCGGCCTCCAGCCGGTACTACCGCCCGAAGCCAAGGGTGGACAACCCTGTGGCACCGGGCCTTCAGCACTAGGTAACCGGCGGCCGCGAGCAGCACGCCAGCCACGAAGGCGCCGTCCCTGCCGGGCCTCTGCATGCACCCGGCGGGCAGCAATCGGAGGAAATCCCGCACGACTGCAGGGGCCAGACACCAACCGAGACCCAGGAGGTCCGGGACATGGACTCACACGCGGCGCTGAAGGCGCCAGGCGGATTACCGCTGGCTCGGCTGGCCCGCCGGGACCGCAACGGCGCTGCGCCATTTCGGGTGAGGCGGCTTTTTTGGCGGTGGCGGCTTGTCTAGCAGCCAGGCGGACCTGGGGGACTACGCGGCGCTGCTGGCCCGGCTCAAGGAGATGACCGGGTGGGATGACAGCCGCCGGTGGCCCGCTGGCGCGCTGCCGGAGGTCGGCCCGTTCGACCGGCGCGTGATCGCGGTTGGCGGCATCGTCTTCGCCGTGCTGATGGCGGTGTCGGCACGGTACGGCTTTGACGTCGACGAGTTGTACTTCCTGGACTGTGCCCGGCATCTGCAGGCCAGCTATGTTGATCAGCCGGTGTTCGCGCCGTTGCTGGCGTGGGTGTCGCTGCACCTGTTCGGAGTGTCGCTGCCCGGCCTGCGGGTGTGGCCCGCGCTGGCAGCGTGGGCCACGGTGGTAGTCGCCGGGCTGACAGCCCGTGAGTTCGGCGGCAGCAAGCGCGCGCAACTCCTGGCCGCGGTCGGCCCGATCCCGGTGCTGCTGGGAGCCGCGCATGTGGCTAACACGACAGCGTATGCGCTGCTGGCGTGGGCGGGCCTGGCGCTGGTCGTGGCCAGGGTCGGGCGGACCGGCGACTGCCGCTGGTGGCTGGCCGGCGGTGTGGTCGCTGGCCTGGGGGTGGCCGACGATCACAGCGAGGCTTTCCTCGCCGTGGCGGTGGTCATCGGCGCGCTGCTCAGCGGCGGCCGGAAGCTGATCTGGAACCGCTGGTTCGCGGCCGGCGCCGTGATCATGCTGGCGTTTGAGGTTCCCGACCTGTGGTGGCAGGCGCAGCACGGGTGGGCGACGATCGCGATGACCGAGGCGCTGAACCGGGAGAACGGCGGCCTGGCCAATATCGGCCCCTGGTTCCTCGGCCAGCTGGGCATGACAGCCTGGTTCCTGGCGGGGGTCTCGGTGATCGGCCTGTGGTGCCTGGCCCGGTCCGAGCGGCCGCTGTGGCGGGCGCTGGCGTGGGCATACGGGCTGCTGTTCGTCTTGTTCGCCCTCAGCGCCGGGGCGAAGATCTACTACCTGGCCGCCGCGTACATCTACCTGGCCGCCGCCGGCGCGGTGGCCATCGACGCATGGCTGCAAGCGCGGCGAGGCCGCCTGCGCAACCTCCTGCTGGCCACCGCGGTCATCACGGCGCTGACTCTGCCGCTAGCCCTGCCGGTGTTCCCGCTCGCCGGCCTCGGCCTCACCTTCGCCAACGCGAACCCGAACTCGGGCCAGTCCATCGGCTGGCCCCAACTCGTCCGTACCGTCGGTGCGGTATGGACATCCCTGCCGCCCAGTCAGCGCGCTCGCGCCGTGCTCTACGCCGACACCTACGGCGAGGCCGGGGCCATCAACGAGCTCGGCCGGGGCACGGGGCTGCCGGCCGCCGTCAGCAGCCAGAACAGCGAGTGGTGGTGGGGGCCCGGTAACCCCCACGCAACTACCGTCGTGGCCGTCGCGCCAGGACCCGCCGCCAACGGCACCGGCTACGGCGCCACCCTGGGGCTGTTCTTCACCCACGTGCGGGTGGCGGCCACACTGTCTAACCCGTACGGCCTGCACAACCAGCAATGGGGCGGCCACGTCTACATCTGCACCGGCCCCCGGCAGCCATGGGCCCGGATATGGCCACAGCTGCGCCACTACGACTGACAGTAGGGCCGCCGCCCTCACCGAGCCCGTGCCTTCGCCGGGCAGACCGGGCTGCCGTGGCCCACCTCCGGTCATGACGATCCCGGGTGCTGCGAGCCCGGGCTCAGCGGCCGCACGTAGCGGAAGGTGCAATTCGGCCGCTAATGGCACTGGGCCAGAATGGCTCAATGGACCTTCACCTCAATGACAAGGTCGTGCTCATCACGGGCGGGACCGACGGGCTGGGAGCGGCGCTTGCGTATCGCCTCGTCGAGGAAGGGTCCCGGGTCGCGGTCTGCGGGCGGGACCCCGACCGGCTGGCCGCCACCGAGCAGCGCCTTCGGGACGCCGGGGGTGATGCACTTGCGGTGCGGGCCGATGTCACCCACCTGGCTGACCTGGAACGGTTCGTCGATGCGGCCGTCGCCCGGTGGGGCCGCCTCGACGGCCTGGTGAACAACGCGGGCAAGAGCGCCGCCGGACGGATCGACCAGGTCCCCGACGAGGACTGGATGGCCGACCTCAACCTGAAGGTCCTGGCAGCTGTTCGCTGCACCCGCCTGGCTGTGCCGCACCTGGTCGCGGCTGGTGGCGGAGCCATCGTCAACGTGCTTAACGTGGGCGCCAAGGCCGCCGGCGCTGCCTCGTTGCCCACGACTGCTTCCCGGGCCGCCGGCCTGGCCATAACCAAAGCTGCGTCCAAAGACCTCGGCGGACACGGCATTCGGGTCAACGCCGTGCTCATCGGCCTGGTTGCCAGTGGCCAGTGGCGGCGGCGCGCTGACGCAGCGGGTCAGCCCGAGGACGACTTGTACCGCCAGATGCTCAGAACACCGACATACCGCTGGGTAGAGTGGGCCGGTCGGAAGAGTTCGCCGATTTGGCGGCTTATCTGCTTTCAGATCGCTCCTCCTACGTGACAGGCTCCGCCATCAACCTCGACGGAGGAACGAGCCCGGTCCTCTAGCCCGAGGCGCGCTCACGGAGTTGCCGGGCGCGGGTCGCAGCTGCTCTGCTTCCGAACCTGGACAGCGCCGCTCATGCATGCTGTCCGGCACCGCGGGGCAAAAAGCCGGTAAGGCTAAGTCATGCGTTGCGGGCCGGCGACACGGGGCACGGGGGTGGTCTGATGGCTACGGCTGTCCAGGACAAGGGCACGGCGATTGTCACCGGCGCCAGCCGCGGGATCGGCGCGGCAATCGCTAAGCGGCTGGCCGGGGACGGCTACGGGGTGGTCGTGAACTACGCCGCCGACGCCAGCGGCGCCGAGTCGGTGGTCTCGGACATCACCGCCACCGGCGGCAGGGCCGTGGCCATGCAGGCCGACGTCGCATCCGAGGACGCGGTGGCGGCGATGTTCGACCGGGCGTCGAAGCAGCTGGGCCCGGTCACCGCGCTGGTCAACAACGCCGGGGGCGTGGGCGAGCAGGCGCGCATCGACGAGCAGCAGTCCGACGAGTTGGCCCGGCTGATGCAGGTCAATGTCGTGGGGCCGATGCTGTGCGCTAAGCACGCGGTCCGGGCCATGTCGACCGCGCGGGGCGGCAACGGCGGATCGATCGTGACCATCGCGTCGGTCGCCGCCAAGGCCCAGGCCGGCCCGAGCGGGATGGTCCCGTACGCGGCAACCAAGGGCGCGATGGTGACGTTCGCGCGCGGCCTGTCCAACGAGGTCGCATCCGAGGGGATCCGGTCCAACAGCGTCTCACCCGGCGTGATCGACACTGAGCTGGCACCCGCGGACCTGCGCGAGGTTGGCAAGCAGGCCCCGCTGGGCCGGATCGGCCAGCCCGACGAGGTCGCGGCGACGGTGTCGTGGCTGGTATCGCCAGAGGCGTCGTTCGTCACCGGCACCGACATCACGGTCTCCGGCGGGCGCTGACCGCCCGGCCGCCGAGCGCACTCCCGTCCGGCAGCAAGCTGTTGCGCATACTCTCCTAGACGGTATATACATAACCCATGACTGAGTCGTCGTTGCGGGAGCCGACGTTCTTGATCCTGACCGCGCTGGCGGCTGGCGCGCAGCACGGTTACGGGGTCATGACCGATGTCGCCGAAATTTCCGGCGGCCGGGTCCGGCTGCGCCCAGGGAGCTTGTACGCCGCGTTGAACCGGCTGGTGATGGAGGGCCTGGTGGAGTTCGACCGGGAGGAAATCGTCGATGGCCGGCTGCGGCGCTATTACCGGCTCACTCCGTCGGGCGGGCAGCGCCTGGCTGTCGAGGTGGACCGGCTCAGCCGCACCACTGCCGTGGCCCGGCAGCGGCTGAAGCTGCTCAGCGACCCGGCATGACCACCCCCCAGCACCGGCCAGCAGAAGACGGGAACAGCCATGGATGATCGCCTCCGCGCCTCCAGCGCAGACCGGGACCGCGCGGCAGCGCTGCTGCGTGCCAACCGGCTAGAACGCGGATACCGGCGCCTGCTAGCCCTGTACCCGGCCCGGTACCGGCGCGTGCATGAGGAAGAGATGCTCGCGGTGCTGATGACTGCAGCGCCCGAAGGACACGACCGGCCAGGGCTGGCCGAGGCGGCGGACCTCATCATCGGCGCGCTGCGAGTCAGGTGCCAGGCACTCCGCGGGGGCGTGCCTGGCTGGCGTGGCGCACTGGCCCTGATCAGCGCGGGCGCGGTACTAGGCCTGCTCGCGGGCATTCCTCTCGCCTCCATCAACCCGCCACTGCAGACGACCGTCGTCAGCCTCCGTCTGGCCGCGCCTGATAGCCCCGCCACAGCGCATGCCCAGCAGGCGATCGCCAGCAGCTACCCGGTCCTGGCACGCGCCGCGCGGACAATACGGCCAGTCATGTCGGTGCAATCGCTGCAAAGCCACGTCCACGTCAGCCTCCTGCCCGGCCGCGTGATGACAATCAGCGCGCAGGCGAGGACCGGGCTGGAGTCCCAGGGCGACGCGGACGCTGTAGTGACCAGCTACCTTCTTTACGTCAGCAGCACGAACGCCCGCGGCGGGACCGGAGAGATCCACGCGGCACGGCCGATGCGGGTGGGCGAGACCGTAAGGGTCCACGCGCCGGAGGTGCTGTCTGTGTCCTCTGGAGCTCCCCATCCCGGGTCCGCAGATACCCTCGAAACCAGCGGGCTCGGCGCCCTCTGCGGCGCCATGATCGGGGCCGGTATCGGCGCGATAGCGCTAATCCCCAGGCGCCGGCGCCTGCGGACGACGTGAAGGCTCACTACTACTCGCGCGCGGCTGATCTTGCGCCAGCGGACATGCTGCGGTGGCTGCACAGGCCGTCCCGGCGAGGCAATAGGCGGGTTCGATGTCGTGATCGACACCGTCGGCGGTGCCGTGCTCGACAGCTCTTACGGCCTGCTGCGCGAGGGCGGCCGGCTGGTAACCCTCGGCGCGCCCCCGGACCAGGGGCTGGCGGCCAGGCATAAGGTCCACGCCATGTTCTTCGTCGTCGAACCGGACGCTATAGAGCTAACCCGGCTGGCTGAGATGGCCGACGCGGGAGGACTGCGAGCGGTGATTAGTCAGACCTTCCCGCTGGCCGACGGCCAGAAGGCCTTTGAAAGCGGCGGGGTGGTGCGACGTCCCGGCAAGACGGTCCTCGTCGTTCGCTGATCTATCAAGCCGACCAAGACGGCCATCTCGTGATCCAATACCGGCAGCGTTCAAATATTTAGTTAGGTCGTTCGGAGTAATGGTCGAGCTACCCACCGGAGCATTCTGATGTCGAAGTCCATCGCTGTGTTCGGAGCCGGACCCGGCCTCGGCCAGGCTGTCGCCCGTCAGTACGCTCGAGAGGGTTACGCCGTCACCTTGGTAGCTCGCCGCTCGGAGCCACTTGACCTTCTGGCGACGGATCTGACCAGTGCCGGGGCAACCGCGCACGTCATCACGGCCGATCTGGCCGACACCGGTGCCACGCCCCGGCTAGCCGAGCAGGTTCGCGCTAAGGCCGGCAACCTCGACGCCTTTTACTATGCACCCACCCCATCGACCGGGTTCGTTTCCGCAGCCAACCTGACACCGCAGCACGCCCAGAACTTCATGCCGCTGATCTTCTACACGATGCTGGCGCTCGTGCAGGAGTTCCTGCCGCACATGCTTGAGCAGGGTGACGGCGCCATCCTGACCGCGCAGGGCGGCAGCACTGTGCAGGGCCTGCCGAACATGAGCGGGCCCAGTCCCGCACAAGCCGCCCAGCGCAACTATCTGCAGGCCCTGCACGCCGAGGTAGCCGATGAGGGCGTCTACGTCGGCATGCTCTACGTCGGTGCGGCCATTAAGAACAGTGCCTTCCACACCGAGATGGAGCAGGCCAAAGCTGCGGGCGACCCGGTCTGGGAGATGCCTACCGTCGACCCCGAGCATCTCGCCGGTCTGCTCTGGACTATGCACAGCACGAAGGGACCGCAAGAAGCTAGATATCCGTAGGGTCGCGTCCCTAGCGCCTGGCCTTTGTCGCGGTCGTTGCTGTCAACTCGGTACCCGCCGCCCGCTAGCAGGACGACAATGCTGCCGTCGCATATTTTCCGCGAAACGGGGCCAAAGATGAGTAACCAGCTAGGCGAAATCGTGCCGTCAGAAACATCGCAGGCATGGGGCAGTGTGCACCGTGTCCGTCAGCCGGTTGCATGGGCGCTGCTAGTCTTCACGGCGATTATCGTGCTCGTCAGCGCGTGCCAGCTCTTCAACCTGGCCGGCGCTACGATTCCCGGCATAATCAGCCCGGCGCCCGCCAGTGCCTTCGCACTCCGAGCGTCAGCTGTCGCAGGCCAGTTCTTCCCTGCCATTGTCACCGCGCCCCCGGTGCTGGCCGTCGTCCTTGTGGCGTTCAGCGGCGGCCTTACGGAACATGTGCGTCAGGTCGTACAGACCGCGGCCGTGGTGCAGGCTGCCGCGCTAGTACTGGGGGTAATCAGCCTTGGAGGCGCCGCTGCCAGCCATAATCTGCCGGGTACCTGGTTCCTCCTGGAGGTGCCCGAGGCCGCAATCGCGGCGGCCGCGCTCGTCTTCACCAGCGCAGTGCTGTGGTCACGAGAGCTGCGCTCGCTGGCCCTGCGGTTTCAGGACCTCGGGGACGACGAGGACTTTGATGGCGACCCTGCCGATGGCGAACACGACTAAGCCGACTCGTGACCGGAGGCCGATGCGCGGCTAGCCAGACCGGTCAGGCTGTCGGGCAGGTAGTGGCCGCCTGCCTTCCCGTTCTGCCCTTGGCAGATCACGCAGCGCCAGCGGTGAGAATTGGTGTCTGCTGCTCTCATGCGACTTCTGATATTGGGCGGAACGGGCTGGCTCGGCGGGCGCATGGCAAGCACGGCGGTGGAATCAGGCCACCAGGTGACTTGCCTGGCCCGCGGTGTTTCCGGCGCGGTCCCGGACGGTGCGGCGTTGGTGACCGCAGACCGCACTCAGCCGGGCGCTTACGACCGGGTAAAGGACCAGGACTGGGATGTCGTCGTGGACGTGTCAAGCCAGCCCGGTCAGGTCAAAAGCGCCATCGCGGCCCTGGCCGGACGCGCCGGGTTTTATGTCTACGTCTCGACCTGCAGCGTCTACGCGGACAATTCCACCGTGGGCCAGGACGAGAACGGCGTGCTACTGCCGCCCCTGGACGGTGACGTCCTGGAGGAAATGGATACCTACGGCCAGGCCAAGGTCGCTTGCGAACAGCACGTCTGGAAGGCCTTCGGCCCCGAGCACGCGTTGATCGCGCGGGCCGGGCTCATCGGCGGCCCCGGAGACAAATCCGACCGCACCGGCTACTGGCCGCTGCGGTTCGCGCGCCCGGCCGCGACGGACGGCGCCGTCATAATCCCCGACTCCCCGCACCAGGCGACTCAGGTGATCGACGTACGTGACCTTGCCCCGTGGCTGATCGACGCCAGCAGCCGCAGGATCGCCGGTATCTTCAACGCGACCGGCCCGACGATGCCGCTGTCCCGGCACCTCGATGCCGCGCGCAATGTGGCCGGACACACCGGGCCGGTCGTACGCGCTGATCCGCAATGGCTACTGGATCAAGGCGTGCAGGAATGGATGGGCGCGCGCTCCTTGCCCCTGTGGGTGGCCGACCCCGACTGGCAGGGCTTCAGCACTTTCGACAGCAGCAAGGCACGACAGGCCGGACTTCGCGCACGCCCCCTGGAGCAGACTCTGGCAGACACCCTCGCCTGGGAGCTGACCAGAGATCATGGCGAGGCGCGCCGGGCTGGCCTAACCGAATCTGACGAACGAGCACTGATCGAGGCCCTCAGCCACAACTGACACCCGGCCACCGGGCAGTCATACGCCTACGGGCCGCGGCTTCGCTCGAGTGCTGCGGGTCAGGGCTGGTCGCCCGCGAGAGCGATTGCGCGCGTCTCGGGAACTCCCAGCATCAGCAGGCTCGTGATCGTCGCTGCTCGGGCGCCGCGGGTCTCGTTCGACAGGCCGCTGTCCGCGATGGCGAACACGGCGCCGTAGGCAACCTGGCTCAGGATGCCGGCCGGCAGGTGCTGTGCGAACGCGTCGCTGTCCTGGCCCCGTTTCACGAGGTCGGCGAGGAGCTCATCGACTGGCCCGAGCAGGCCGTGGATCGCCTCGCCGTACTCGCCGCGGCGCAGCGCCAGCAGCACTCGGTACCGGTGCGCCACCGGCCAGACGCGGGCGATGAATTCGGCCCACGTCGCGTCCGCTTCTGCGTCGGAGGCGTTGACTTCGGTGAGCACCGCTGTCACCTCGGTGACGGCCCGTTCCGTGAGTGTCCGGACCAGGTCGAGGCGCGAGGGGAAATGGCCATAGACCGTGCGACGGACGACGCCGGCCGCGGAGGCGATGTCGCCCATTCCGGCGTCGGGGTTGTCTCCCAGCACATCGAGGGCGACGTCGAGGATGCGATCGCGTGTCTCGTTCATCGAGCGCACACGGGAGGACTCGGTGGGCACGAC
>Ga0335075_10013057_pt1 | contig 12516 bp, 10 predicted proteins | sample Lox_Sample_24_FD_206723 | JGI IMG/M metagenome (GOLD analysis project Ga0335075, IMG submission 206723) | Soil microbial communities from Loxahatchee National Wildlife Refuge, Florida, United States - Lox_Sample_2.4 | ecosystem: Environmental > Terrestrial > Soil > Wetlands | place: USA... | reverse complement strand
GCGCCGCTCAAGGTGTAGATTCCGATCTGGTAGGCGCGAACGTTCAAGCCCGCGAGACGCGCCACCACCGGATTGCCGCCGATGGCGTAGATGTTGCGGCCGGTGACGGTGAAGCGCATCAGCACGAAGAAGAACGCGACCGCGATGACGAGCACCAGGATGGTGACCGGCAGGCCGAGAATCTTGCCGTCACCGATGAATCGGAAGGCGGGATCGAAAATGCTGATCGACTGGCCGTCCGAGATGATGAAGGCGACGCCGCGGAACACCGCCATAGTGCCGAGCGTGGCGATGACGGCGTTGATGCGCCCGACCGTGATGATGAGGCCGTTGACGATTCCGGCGATCGCTCCGACCACGACGCCGAACAGGATGCTCAAGAAGGGCGAGCCGGTCCAGCCGACCGCAAGCGCAATGCACACCGTCGACAAGCCGACCACGGCGCCGACCGAAATATCGAGGCCGCCGGAGATGATGACGATCGTCTGAGCGGTCGCCAGAATCCCCAGCATCGCGATCGCCTGGCCGATATTGAGGATGTTGCGCAGGAGGAAGAAGACATCGGGACGCAGGAAGCCGAAGATCGCGACCAGGGCGCCAAGAGCGATCAAGAGGCTGAAGTTGTGCGTGCCGATGCGCTCGACCACACCGCCAAAACCTGAGCGGCGGACGGGACGATCCGCGGCGGACGCTCTTTCCATCTTGAGGTCGGTCATGACGCCGCCACCGACTTTTCACTCAGATTGTCCGCCATCGCGAGGCTGAGGATGCGCTCCTCGCTCGCCTGTTCGCGGGCCAGTTGAGCGACGACACGGCCGCCCGCCATCACCAGGATGCGATCGGCGAGCCCGAGCAGTTCCGGCATCTCCGACGAGATCACCAATAACGCGATTCCCTCCGCCGCAAGCTCCGCGATGAGACGATAGATCTCGGCCTTGGCGCCGACGTCGACGCCGCGGGTGGGCTCGTCGAGGATCAGCACTTTCGGGCGGCGCGCGAGCCAGCGCCCGAGCACGACCTTCTGCTGATTGCCGCCGGAAAGATTGGCGACTGGGGCGTCGAGACCGGGCGTCCTGATGCGAAGGCGCTCGACCAGCGCGCCCGCGATCCGCCGTTCGTCGCCGTCATTGATGAAGTCAAACCGGCTGATGAGGTCAGGGATCGCCAGCGACATGTTGTCCTTGACGCTGCGCAAGAGGAGCAGCGCCTGCGACTTGCGATCCTCAGGCGCGAAGCCGATCCCGGCGGCGATGGCGTCGGCTGGGCTGCGCAAGCGAACCTGCTTGCCGTCGACGGCGACCGAGCCGGCGAGCGGGCGATCATGGCCGAAGATCGCCTCGGCCAGTTCCGAGCGGCCCGCGCCCATGAGCCCCGCGAGGCCGACGACTTCGCCCGCGCGGACGTCGAAACTGACATCATGGACGCGCGCCGTCGTGAGGCCCCGCACCGAAAGCGCGATCTCGCCGAGCGGGCGCGCTTTGCGCTCGTAGAGGTCCGCGATCGGCCGTCCGACCATCGCCTGGACGATTTCCGCTTCGGGGAACTGGGCGGTCGGCCGTTCGTCGACGAGGCGCCCGTCGCGCAAGACCGCGATGCGGTCGGCGAGATCGCGAACCTCGCGCATCCGGTGCGAGATGTAGAGGATGGCGACGCCGTCGTCGCGCAGGCGCCGGACCACGCGGAACAGGTTTTGCGCCTCGTCCTCGGTCAGCGACGAGGTCGGCTCATCGAGCGCCAGAACCTTGAGACCGCGGCGCAAAGCGCGCATGATCTCCATCAGCTGACGCTGAGCGGGACTCAGATCGCCCGCTCGCGTCCAAGGGTCGAGATCGTTCTCGAGGCCGAATTCGGCTAGCAGGCTCCGGGTGCGCCGCGCAAGGTCGGCGCGGTCGAGGAAGATCCCGCCGATGCGGCGAAAATCGCCGAGAAACAGGTTCTCGGCGATCGTCAGATCGGGGACGATGTCCGGCTCCTGATGGATGACGCGGATGCCGAGCGCGTGCGCGTCGGCAGGCGAGCGCAGCGTTTGCCGAACGCCGCCCGCCGCCAAGCTTCCTTGGTCGGGCCGATAGACGCCCTCGAAGATGCGAACCAGGGTCGACTTCCCGGCGCCGTTCTCGCCGACCAGCGCGAGAATTTCGCCTGCGCGCGCCTCGAGCGTCACGTCGTCGAGCGCGCGGACCACGCCGAAGCGCTTGGAGACGCCGAGCGCGGCGAGAGCAGCGGGCGCTTCCTGTCGCGCGCCGCCGCTCTCGCCAGGATCGCCGGGATTGCGGCGCGGCGGCTCGCCGCGCTGCTGCATCGGGCCTATTTGTGGCACAGCTTGTCCTTGTAGGGCCCGAAGGTGGCGGCGGTGATCAGGTCGGCCTTCACATAGGTCGTTGTTGGCAGCGGCGTGTTGTTCTTGAGCGAAGCGTACAGAAGCTGGATGGCCTCGGCGCCCTCCTTGGCCGAGTCGATATACATCGTGCCGCGGAACCCGGTCGGCTTGCCCGAGCCGAACGCGTCGCAGGCCCGGCTGCCGTCGATGCCGACGCCGATCACGTTGCTGGGCGGAATGCCCTGGTTCTCGGTCGCGCGCACGCCGCCGAGCACGCCGTCGTCATTGCAGGAATAGAAGATCCAATGTTGCGCTTCGGGATGCGCGGTCAAGGTCGTGGTGACCGCGGTGATGGCGCTCTCCATGTGATTGTCATAAGGGATGCGCACGATGTTCTTCTTGTCGAACGACGGCACGGCTTCGAGGAACGCGGCCTCCGCGCCGCGGTTGCGGCGCATGCAGGTGTCGGCCTTCTGATCCTCGATGCTGCCGATTTTGACGTCCTTGAACTTGTCCCAGCCCTCGGCCTTGTAGATCTTGGCCTCCTCGGCGCCGACCTGGCGGCCGATGGTCTCGGCGTTCATTCCGACATAGGGCACCATCTTCTTGTCGCTGGTGTAGATGTCGTCGTCGACGGCGATCAGCCGGATGCCGGCTTTCTCAGCCTTCTCGGCGACGACGGGGCCTAGCGCCTTGTCCGGGACGACGATGGCGATCGCCTTCACGCCGTCGCCGACCATGGTGTCGAAGGTGGTGAGCGCGAGGTTGGCGTCGAAGTGAACGTCCTGGGTCGAGAGCTTGACCCCGAGCTTCTCCGCTTCGGCCTTCGCGCCGCCGACCTCGGAGACGAACCAGGGGTGCTCGCCCATCTTGTTGATGTAGCCCATCTTGATCTCGTCGGCTTGCGCGGCCGTCGAAGCGGCGAGCACGCCTGCGAATCCGGCGAGCGAGAGCGCCAGCGCAACGCGCGAAGGTGATTTCTGCCTCATCGTTTCCTCCCTGCTTGAACGGCCTCGCGGCTTAAGCGAGTCCATGTCATTCATGATAGAGCACCGAGCGGCCGCCATCGATGACGATGGTGGCGGCGTTGATGAACGGCGCCTCGTCGGACGCCAGGAACACGGCGGTTAAGCCCACTTCCTCAGGCCGCCCGATGCGTTTGGGCGGATGCAGATCGCAGGCGCGCTTCCTCTCGCGTTCCGGGTCTGGAAAGGTGTTCCAATATTCGGTCGCAATCGGCGTCTCGATATAGCCGGGCGCGATGGCGTTCACGCGAATGCCGCGCGCTGCATATTCGATTCCGAGGGCGCGCGTCAGCCCCAAAACCGCGTGCTTGGCGACAGGGTAGGGGAAACAGCCGGGGATGATCTGGAAGGCGTGGGCCGAGGCGATGTTGACGATCGATCCGCGGCCGGCCTCGATCATTCCCGGCAGGAATGCGCGGGTGCAGCGCCAGACGCCTTCGAGATCGACCGACATGCAGCGGTCCCAGTCCTGATCGCTCATTTTGAGGGGATCGCGAAAGACGTTGACGCCGGCGTTGTTGACGAGGATGTCGGGCGTCCCGAAGGCGGCGCGGGCCGCATCGCCCATCGCGGCGACCGAAGCGGAATCGGTCACGTCCGTCCGCACGAACAGCGCGCCTGCCCCCTTGGCCTTAAGCTCCGCCGCCACAGCCGCGCCTGTCTCGGCATTGACCTCAGCCACGACGACGCGCGCGCCCTCGGCGGCGAAGCAGCGCGCCACGGCCGCCCCGATGCCTTGGCCTGCGCCGGTGACGACCGCCGTCTTTCCCTCCAGGCGTCCCGTCATGCCGCTTAAGCCATTCCTCCCATGAATGCGGCCCAAAGATCATATGTTTGGCCATTTGGAGCATAGCTTGGACGGCGGGTCAACAGGGCGTCGGCAATGGCGCGAGACGACCCCTCGACCGAATGGGGATGCGGGTTGGCCCGCGTCATCGCGAGGAGGCCGGACGCGCTATACTCGCCGCATGAGTCTTAAAGAACCGACGCATCTTGTCTCGGATGACGGCCTGCCCGAAACCGATAAGAAGTTGGTCCATGACCTAAATGGGTCGCTCGATCGGCTGAGCGGCATGCGCGCATTAGAAATCAACGCTTCCGGGAAATTCCTACGCTCAAAGATCGCCTGGAAGCTAGCAGTCTACCAGCATGTCCTCTTGCATCGCATCGTCGCGCTGATGGATGGGGTGGCCGTCGCCTGGAATAACGAATGCACCCTTTCGGCCATGCTCTCGGGGCGGGCGTTTATGGAAACGCTCGCGGTGATGGCTGAATTCGAGCAGCAGGTTGGACGCTTGCTCAAGGAGCAGAATCTGGGCGGGCTCGACGTGCTGGCTCAAAGCGGCGTCTTCGCAAGCCGAAACCCGAAGTTGATTAAGGAAAACCCCGGAACCCAAGCGAAGAAAGTGGGGAAATATATCGACGACTTCGATAGGCGCTTCGAAGGATTCCGTGGCCATTACAACGCGCTTTCCGAGCGCTGTCATCCGAACTCGCTCGGCCACAACTTCATGTTCTCGAAGCTCGACACGAGCGACGGCACGGTGCGCTTCTACGACGAGCGTGAGCCCCACCGGAACCGCAAGATGCTCTTGGCGGCGCTTGTGCTCCTACCGCTGGTGGAGTCCATATCGGCGCGCCTGGATGTTCTGATCGATAAAGTCTCGGATCTTCATCACAGCGTTGCACCAATCAGCGGCGACCCCACGCCCGAGCGCCAGAACTAACTGGCGTCAGCGTTTGGCGTCTGCTGCGAAGGCTCGCCGGGTCGATCGCGTGATGCGGACCATCGGCGCGGCGTGGATGGCCGGGTCAAGCCCGGCCATGACGAGAAACGTTCGCCGCGCGATCCCCGCCCGCCGAAGTCGCGCTCAGCTTCCGCTCTCCGTCGGGCGCCTTCGGCGGCGGCACCCAGCCGAAAACGCTGCGGCCGGCGTATGAATGCGAGGCGCGCCGCTCTTCGGCGATCATCTCCGCGAAGGGAAGCCCGGCGGCGCGGCTTTCGACCCGCCTCGCCTCGTCGTCGAGTCGCTTGAGCGCGGCGAGGCGATCGTCCTCGCCAAGTTTCGCCTTTTGCACCGCCGATTTCATCACCCTTATCGTCTCGTCATAGACCTTGAGCGGCACGGGAAAGGGATGGCGGTCCTTGCCGCCATGGGCGAGGGAGAAGCGCGCCGGATCGGTGAACCGATAAGGCGCGCCGTGGACCACTTCGGCGACGCTCGCGAGCGCCCGCACCGTGCGGGCGCCGACGCCGGGAACGAGAAGCAGTTCGGCGAAGTCCGCCGGTCCCCGATTAGCCGCCGCGGTGAAGCTTGCATAAAGGCGCGGCATCAGCACATCGCTCGCGCGCACGTCATGATGAGCGGGCATGACGAGATGCGGCAGCGAGAGCTGGAGCGGCCCGGGCGGCGAGACGGGCTTCCGGGGCTTTGCCTCGATGGCGCTGACCTCCCGCGTTAGACAGTCCGGACCGAGGGAACTCAAAAGCTCAAGCTGCGCTCGACGGGAGACGTCCGCGCGATGGTCGGTGAGGTTGACGATGTCGCCCTGGTGGACGCCCTCGATCGCCGCGTGCGGTTCATCGACGAAACTCTGCAAACCTTCCGACAGCCAGTGATAGCGGCGGGCGGTGCGGGTCGCATCGTTCATGCCCTGCTGGACGACGGCCCAGCGGCCGTCGTCGGTGACGATGAAACCGTGCAGATAGAGGTCAAAACCATCCTGGACGGCGGCACTGTCGACCTTCGCCACCAGGCGGCTCGCGTCGGCGAGCGCCGACCCATCGATTCCGACCTTGTCCCCGATCGCTGCGAGCTCGAGCGGCGTTTTTCGCGAATGTTTGCCGCGGCCGCCGCAGACATGGATTCCGAGTTCGCCCGACAGGGGCTCGAGGCCGCGCTTGAGCGCGCCGATCACGCTCGTTGTTATGCCCGAGGAATGCCAGTCCATGCCCATGACCGCGCCGAACGCCTGAAACCAGAACGGGTGAGCAAGCCGGCGCAGAAACTCGTCGCGGCCGTAGTCAAGGACGATTGCCTCGGCGATGACCGCGCCGAGGCGCGTCATGCGGGCCGCCAGCCACGGCGGCACGCGCCCGCCGTGCAATGGCAGATCGGCGCTTCCTGCTCTGCGGGCCAAGACTCCTTTTCCCTTCTCCTTTTCGCCGCGCTCAGCTCTTCCGACGCGCAGTCGCGGGCGCACAACGGCGATTTGCGAATCGGCGGCGTTCGAAGGCCACCGCGGCCCGCGACGCTATCATCAGAAGCGGTTGATAATCCAATGACGAAGCGGGGCTTTGACGCTAACATCGGGCCAAGAACGCTTTTTGCGGACAGGGGGAAGCCAGTGCCACGGCTCAGGTCGCTGCCGCATCAGCCGGTGATGCGCAATCTCTATCGGGCCTATCCCGCGACTTGCCAGCCCCTTGGCGAACTGACCGAAGCGGCGATGCGCGGCCCGTCGCCGTTCACACAAGGAGAGCGGGAGTTGATCGCCGCCTATGTCTCTGGGCTCAACGCCTGCGTCTATTGTCACGGCACGCATGTCGGCGTCGCCGAGGCCTGCGGCGTCGCACCCGATCTCATCAAAGCGCTGCTGCATGACATTGAGGGTGCGCCGGTCGATGCGAGAATGAAGCCAATTCTGCGCTACGCCAGAAAACTCACACTGACGCCGGCGCGCGTGACCGACGCGGACGCCGCCACGATCTACGACGCGGGATGGGACGACGACGCTCTCTATTCGACCGTTCTGGTGGCGGCGCTATTCAATTTCTACAACCGCCTGGCGGACGGAGTCGGCCTCGCGCTGTCGGACGGCTATGTGACCGAGGCGGCGAAGCGGCTCTCGACCAAGCGCTACGATATGTTCGCCCAAATGACGATCGGGTGAATCTCAGCGCCAGTCGCTTCTGCCAAAACTGTCGTCGATGGCGTATCCGGCGCCGCGCACGGTGCGGATCGGATCTCGCTCCTTGCCCTTCGACAGCCGCTTGCGCAAGCGTCCGATATGCACGTCGACGGTGCGCTCGTCGACTTCCGACGACCGTCCCCAGACAAGATCGAGCAGCTGCTCGCGCGAGAACACCCGGCCCGGCTTCTCGAGCAGATATTCGAGCAGCCGAAAATCGGTCGGCCCGAGGCGGATCTCGCGATCGCCGCGGCGAACGCGCCGGGTAAGCCGATCGAGATCGAGGTCGCCGACGTAGAGCCGTTCGGCGATTCGCTCCGGCCGGCTGCGCCGCAGCAGCGCGTGCACGCGGGCCACGAGCTCGTTGACCGAGAATGGCTTGACGACGTAGTCGTCCGCGCCGACCGCGAGGCCGCGCACCCGCTCCGATTCTTCCTGTCGCGCGGTGACGATGATGATCGGCAGCGTGCGGGTCGCCTCGCGCGCCCGCAGGCGCCGGCAAATCTCGATCCCCGAAACGCCGGGCAGCACCCAGTCGAGAATGAGCAGGTCGGGCGCGTCTTCGGCCAGGCGCAGCTCCGCCTCGTCGCCACGCGCTACGCTGTCGACGACGTAGCCCTCGGCCTCCAGGTTATAAGACAGCAGCAGAGCCACATCGATCTCGTCCTCGACGATGAGAATGCGGGGGCCCGAGACGACCGTCGGACGGGCGAAGGGGTGGCTCGTCTCGTTCATCAATAGTCGCCTCCAGCGGCTGTCGCGGCGCGTCCTCGGACGGCTCCTCCCATGGGACTCGCGGCTCGCGTCAGCGCAGTCAATGAACGCCCGCTACTCAGTGCCTCCCGTCAGAACAAGCCCGCCCGTGGGAGACAAAAAGCCGCGTTAATGATGCAGGTAGCCACCGCGAAGGAGCCGCGGCAACTAACAGAAATGTGGAGGCAAACCGCTAACATTGTTCACAAAACGCGGAAGCGGGCCGGCGCGTGATCCGGCGTCCCCTCGCCGCGCTCGGGTTCTCGCGATGGCTCAGAAACTCAGGGCGAGATTTTCCGCCAAAGCGGCCAGACGACGATGGCGAGGCCGACCACCGCCACCCCGACCAGCAGCAGCAACAGCGCCGCCTGTTTGAGCCAGGCGATCGCCGGAACGGACAGCGCCATGGCGGCGCCGAGAAAGCAGATCCTGAGCGAGAGGAGATTGATTCCCGCGAGAAAGGCGCCCAGGGCCAGCACCATCAGGAGCACCATCCCGGTGGCGGGCACCGGCATCAATCGCTGGAAGGTCGGCAGGAGGACGAGATACATCGTCGCCAGGATCGTCGCCCAATGGGCCGCCTGCGTTCCGATGAGTTTGAGGCGCGTCTCCCGCTCCTGAGCTTCGGGCCAGGCCGTCAGCACGCAAACCACGCTCATGGCGATGGCGAGAAACTCCCAAAATCCGTTGAGCTGCTGCCCGGTGAAATTCATATAGCCGACGCCGAAAAGCGCCAGCGCCAGCACCGCGAGATAGGGCAGCTCGCGAAGCAGAAACCGCACCAGGTTGAACTTGGCCGGAGAGTCAGCGGTCTCGGGCGTCAATTGCGGCTCGCTCATCGTAAACCCCGTTTCAACCCTCGTGAGTTTTGCGCTCGGGCGTGGGTCAAGTCTATGCTCGAAATCGAACCTGCGCTCGAAACCTCGGGAGAGAATAGTCTTTTAATTGAAGGGCTATTCTTCGATCCCGACATTTGCCTGTCGCGTTCGTCTGGCTCAAGGCTTGCGGCTCAAGCCGACAAACCCGAAAGAGAGCCCGCGAACGCCATTGCCGTTCGGATGAATCTCACGAGGTCGAATGCCCATCGACGCCAGGAAGATTGACCGCAGTCCGGTCCTCGTCGACCTGGCGCTCCAGGGCGGGGGCGCGCATGGCGCGTTTACCTGGGGCGTGCTCGACCGCTTTCTGGAAGAGCCCTGGCTCGAGATCGACGGCATTTCCGGCACCTCCGCGGGCGCAATGAACGCCGCGGTCCTGATCCACGGACATCAGATGGGCGGAAGGGCAGGGGCGCGCGCGGCGCTCGAGACGTTCTGGCGGCGCGTCTCGGACGCGGCCCGCTTCAGCCCGTTCCGGCGCGGGCCGCTCGACGTCATGCTCGGCCGCTGGACGCTCGACTCCTCACCCGTGTATGTGGCGATGGATCTCATGTCGCGCCTGGTGTCGCCCTACACCATAAATCCGATGGGCAAGAATCCGCTGCGCGAGATTCTCGCCGAGCTCATCGATTTCGAGCTCCTTGCGCAGTCGCCACTCCACCTGTTCGTCACCGCCACCAATGTGCGCACCGGCCGAGGAAAAGTGTTCAAGAACGACGCGGTGACGCCGGACGTCCTGCTCGCCTCGGCCTGTCTGCCGACGCTGTTTCAGGCGATCGAGATCGACGGCGAGGCCTATTGGGATGGCGGCTATTCCGGCAATCCGACGCTGACCCCGCTCATCCGCGAGACCAGGTCGCACGACACGATTCTCGTTCCGATCAATCCGATCCAGCGCCCGGGGGTCCCGCGCAGCGCAAGCGACATCCTGAACCGTCTGAACGAGGTGTCGTTCAACGCGGTCGTGCTGAAGGAGCTCAGGATGATGGCGCTTTTGCGCAAGGTCGCCGATCCGGGCGACGGGGAGGGGAGATTGTGGAAAGAGATGCGCGTGCATTTCGTCATGAACAGCATCATGGCCGAACTCGGCGCATCGTCGAAGCTCAACGCCGAATGGCCGTTCTTCGCCTTTCTGCGCGACGAGGGGAGGAAAGCGGCGCAAGCCTTTCTCGACGCGCACGCGATGGACCTCGGCAAGCGCTCGACCGCGGATATCGACGTTCTGCTCGAGGGAGTCTGAGATATGGGGCTTCTCGGCATTCTGATCGCGCTCGGGCTTCTCATCTGGTTCGCCTACCGCGGCTGGAGCGTGCTGCTGCTCGCGCCCGCCGCCGCCGTCCTCGCGGCCGCTTTGGCCGGGCAGCCGCTGCTCGCGCATTGGACGCAAACCTTCATGGAGAGCGCGGCGCGGTTCGTCGCCCAGTTCTTCCCGATCTTTCTGCTCGGCGCCCTGTTCGGCAAGCTCATGGAGGACTCGGGCTCGGTGACCTCGATCGCCAAGTACATGACCGAGCGTCTGGGGCCGCAGCGCGCGGTGCTCGCGGTCGTGCTCGCGGGCGCGATCGTCACCTACGGGGGCGTGAGTCTGTTCGTCGCCTTCTTCGTGCTTGCGCCGATGGCGCATCAATTGTTCCGCTCGGCCGCGATCCCGAGGCGGCTGATGCCCGGGGCGATCGCGCTCGGCACGACGACCTTCACCATGTCGGCGCTGCCCGGTTCGCCTGCGATCCAGAACGCGATCCCGATGCCGTTCTTCGGCACCACCCCCTTCGCCGCGCCGGGGCTCGGAATCATCGCCGCGATCGTGATGTTCGGCTTCGGCATGTGGTGGCTCGGGCGCGCCGAGCGAAACGCGCGCGCCAAAGGCGAGGGTTATGGCGAGGAGGCCCCGCAAAAGGACGCGGCCGAGGATCTCCTCGTGCGCGAGCGCGCCACGACCGCAAGCTCGTTCGATCCGCCGGAAGCGATCCACGGGAGCCTGAGCGACGCGGGGCCGCCGATCGCGCTCGCGGCGCTGCCGCTCGTCATCGTCGTCGCAGTCAATCTCCTGATGTCGCTCATCGTCCTGCCGCGCATGGACGCGTCCTTCCTCGCCAAGCCGGAATGGGGCTCGACCTCGCTCGGCGCGGTCGGCGGCGTGTGGGCGGTGGTGACCGCGCTTTTCGCCGCCGCAATCGTCCTGATCGCGATCAACTATCGGCGCCTGCCCGCTTTGCGCGACAGCATGGACGCGGGCGCCAACGCCTCCGTTCTGCCGGTGCTGAGCGTGGCCAGTCTGGTCGGCTTCGGCTCGGTCGTCGCCGCGCTGCCCGCGTTTGCGGCGGTGCGCGACTGGGTGCTGGGAATCGAGGGCGGCCCGCTGGTGTCGCTGGCGGTTGCGACCAATGTGCTCGCCTCGCTGACCGGCTCGGCCTCAGGCGGCTTGACGATCGCGCTCGACGCGCTGGGCTCGACCTATCTTAAGATCGCGCACGAGCATGGCATCGACCCTGGGCTTTTGCATCGCGTGGCGGTGATCGGCGCCGGAACGCTGGACACTCTGCCGCACAACGGCGCCGTGGTGACGCTGCTCGCGGTCTGCAACTCGACCCATCGCGAGAGCTATCTCGACATCGTCATGGTGTCGATCGTCGGCGGCCTGCTTGCGCTCGCGGTGGTGATCATCCTGGGGAGCATGGTCGGGTCGTTCTGAGGCTGCACAGGCGCCTACCGCACGAACGTATAGCGAAACCGATCGCCATCGCTTGAAACGAGGCCCGTGGTCGGATTGGGAAAATGGATCGGCAGGACGAATACGCCCGTATCGGCGACCTCGCCCAACAGCCGCCGGCGCGACCGCGCGGCTTGCGCCGGGTCGGTGTCGAAGACCGTCGACCAGTCCGGCTCGCGGCATTGCAGCGCATGGTGCATCAGGTCGCCCGTCACGACCGCCTCCTGGCCCTGCGAGCGGATCATGACGCAGCAATGGCAGGGCGAATGGCCCGGCGTCGGGATCAGCCTGAAATTGCCGTCGAGCTCAAACGCTTCGTCGACCATGAGAGCCTGTCCCGCTTCCACGATCGGCCGGCAATTGTAACTCCACGAGTTCCCCGGCGGGTTGCCCTCCATCAGGCCCGGCGGCGTCTCTCCGCGCGAAACGATCGCTTCCCAGCGCTCGTACTCGCCTTTGTGGAAGATGTACTTCGCGTTCGGGAATGTCGGCGTCCATCGCCCATTGCGAAGCCTCGTATTCCAGCCGGTATGATCGAAATGCAGATGCGTGCAGAAGACATGCGTGATGTCCTCGAGCCGCAAGCCCTCAGCGCGGAAGCTGTCGAGCCAGGGCTGCTTGGGGAAGTCGTAAGGGGCCGGGTAGCCTTTGTCCTCGCCGGTGCAGGTGTCGATCAGGACGGTGTGCCTGGGCGTGCGGACGAGAAACGTCTGGTACGTTATCACCATGCGCCCGCTCACGGGATCGAACACGATCGGATCGAGCTCGGCCAGGCGTCGCCGTCCGATCTCGGGATCGTAGGCCGGGAACATCGCCTCCGGCGTGCGCCAGGGCCCGTCGCGCTCGACGAGGCTCGTGATCGTGATCTCGCCGAGCTTGAGCGTTTTCATGCTGTCGTCTGCCGCGCCTCTTTGCGCC
>Ga0335075_10013056_pt1 | contig 12518 bp, 11 predicted proteins | sample Lox_Sample_24_FD_206723 | JGI IMG/M metagenome (GOLD analysis project Ga0335075, IMG submission 206723) | Soil microbial communities from Loxahatchee National Wildlife Refuge, Florida, United States - Lox_Sample_2.4 | ecosystem: Environmental > Terrestrial > Soil > Wetlands | place: USA... | reverse complement strand
CAATATACAGGACAGGAAGTAAAAGTAATGGTATGGGGTAGGCAATCAAGGGACTCTCCAGAATGTTTAGGCAGTCAATGAACACCATGAGCACGAACACGTACACGTTACACTCCTTCGTTCTTTGACTTTACTGAACGCCTTTAATGTTTTCACTTTCCCTTTTGATTTCGCTCATTAGTCTTCTCCATTTCGCCTACCTAACAGTCCACTCGACCTTCCATCTTCAACTGTACTGCGTCAAGGCCAAAGTCTCACTGCAGCTACAACTTCAGTCGACATCATGAACGTGGAGGAGACCGAGCTTTTCGTCATGCATATGATCGAGGGCTATGACATGAAAGCAGGGAAGTCTATTGGTCGAAGATACTTCAGGGCTGATGGATCCTTCGTTACTGAAACCGAGATTGTTCAGGAAGAGGAGTATGAATGGATGAAGCAGGATGGAGAGCTTGATAAAGACGGTCTTCGCAAAGGAACACTTGGAGGTGAAATGTTTGAAATAAGGGCAGGGTCGCCGAACGCGAGAAGAGGAGTCAGCTCGTGGTTCGAATAACAAGAAATGAGATGTGGCAGATGACAGAGGTAAGTAATTTGTTGATGGTTGTCTAGGTACGGAAAGAGAACCTCGGGGAGAAGTTATAGGATCGGCGGACAAAGGCGGAAATGTCAAGCATGAGAGTTAGCTGCTCACATTCGATGAAAGACCGTACTTTAGGTTTGGATAAGGTATGGCTCGAGAGACCGTTATTCTGAGCATATGAGATGCTCTCCCAAGGCAGACTCGGTACCTTCGCTACCATAGTTAGTTCCTTCCATTGCGTGGACAGAATTGTCTGACACTGGCACGGATTTTTGGGGGATAAGTCGGTTCACCTCGTCCACCGTCTTGCCGTGTGCGCCTTCAAAAGTCATGAGTATGTCAACGAACGGCAGGGTCAGGAACAGCTTGTGCTTCAGGAATGTATTGCGTGTCTTCTAGCTCTGATTTCGCTGGACTCTTTCCCCCAGTTTGCATGTTGCTTCACTCATGAATATTTTCCTCCGTTTGCAGGCCTCTTCATCCATTGAATCTTCATCGTCAATTGTTCTTCGTCAGCTGAGGTTTCCGCATTCAACATTCCTCTTTATCGCCTTCAAACAAGGCGGGAAACATGCCGATTAGGCGGAAGGAATGCCTGTATAGTAAAGCTCGTCAGTCCCAGAGCCCACGAGCTTCGAGGTTGGTAAGTGGCCTCCCGATTGACATTTGGACAGTATCCGCCATTGAGATGGTCTGGAAGGAAATTCCAAGGCATGCCTTCCCCTCCGACAGAAGGCGACGACCGTCAACGCTTTAAGGAAGCCTCAGAGAGAACTCTCGTCGCTACAAGTATTGTCTTTGACGAGGGAACGTATCGCCGGATGGAGAGAGATGTAGAGCTCGACAGTATTGGCTGTCCATGGCGGCTAGGTCGTAGTAGAGTCCTCAAGAATCGAGCAGGGACACTAATGGTCGTGGTGGTAGATTGGACTATGGCAGATTAAAAAATGGACGACGGCGAGGATGGGTTAGATTGCTGCCAATGGACAAGAACTAGGGGGTTTGATCTACGCAGGTGGCCTTCTAGTCATCCTTCTCATAGGTCATATTGGGACGTGCGCCGCTCGTGTCAGATCATTTGGCGTGTCAGATTGGTTAGCTCGACCCGGGATGGCAGAGCCCCGGTGTCACGGCAAATGAGGCTCTGCTCATGACAAGCATGAGGCGTAGCATTTTTGATGCCCCATTCGGCGACATAATGCCGCATAGTTGAACAGATGCAATCGTTACCCTTGCATCCTGCCGCAGAAGAACACCGCTTCAAAGCACCTCTTATCGTGTGCAGTTTCGGAGACGACCCACTGCGAGAACGTTGAAGGATCGAAGCAGGACTTAGCATGCATGATAATGCTCCTTCAGTCCGTATATAGAGATTTGTGTTCACTGACGCGTCCTCCCCAACATTGCACGGGCGGAAATGTTGGAAGTTAATAAACGCATCGACGGCAAGGAACATAATCTTTCTCGAAGGGCCTAACCCGGAATAGTGCCACTGTAGGGAGCGAAATCCTTAGCTCCCGCCTTGGGTCACGCGCCCCAGCCTCGCCCCCATTGGCTCAGGCTCCTCCAAGTTCCGGAGCTTAGTAGGCGCCACGGTCGGCAGATAAACTGCGCCCCCGGTGTCTGCCCGTTTCATCCTATTTTTATCTTCCCTCGAAACCTCTCTGGGAGCTGATTAGCTTTTCTGCATACAGCTCAAGTACACGGTCGTGACGGAAAACTGCGCCGTGCCTCTATTGAAGCGACCTCGTTACTTCAACAAGGAGTCTTCCAAAAGCGTTTCGCTCACAAGCACTGGTTTTGTGCTCTTTGTTCCCTTTTCCCCACCGCAGTGACACGCAGGCCAAAACTGGCCTCGAGTCCATCAACGCCTCCGAAATCAGTCCCATCGACTGGTTCAAAAGTCACATGCGTGCCGAAGGCCAACATGGGTCGGAGGAAGATTGAAATCAAGGCGATCAAGGACGACCGAAACCGATCGGTGTATGTATGACAAAAGCGTTTACCTTCAACCCGTCGCTGACCATTGCAGAACTTTCCTCAAGCGAAAAGGCGGCCTCTTCAAGAAGGCGCATGAATTGTCGGTGTTATGTTCGGTAGATGTCGCGGTCATCATATTCGGCCACAATAAGAAGCTCTATGAGTTTTCATCTGGGGACATTGGAGAGACGTTGACGCGCTATTCATACGTATGTCAATCCCGATCCCGGACGTGACGTGCCATCCCAGCTAATCCGTGTAGTATGGCACACCTCACGAGCACAAAGGACCTTCGGACTTTCGAGGAAAAGGTGGAGAAGATGACGAGGATGAAGATGAAGATGAGGAGGCCGGTGGACGAGAGGAGTCAATGCCGCCGCAGCATGTTATGCCACCTCACATACAACACACCAATTCCTTCCCACATCTTCGACAGCCTGCAGCGTCAGCGTCACCTCCGTTGCAAAATGGCATGTTTCAACATCGCCACTCTACACCTCAGCCATACATGGGATCACGGCCGTCGTCGCGAAATACAATCCGCCGAACGAGCTCGAATCTGATACCGCTGCAACATCCCCATTCCACTCCTCCGCCTCCCCCGCCACAAAATGGCTATGCTTACATGCCAAACCCGCCAATCTACAATCCTCAAACGAACAACGGCTTACAACCTCCTCCGCAACCATCACCTCAACCCCAATATCAACAATTTCATCCTCCACAGCAGTCAACCCATCAACAAGTCCAACAGGCTCATCAAGCTTTCATGGCCGAGCAGAGACGGCAGTCACAGGGCCAGATATCCCAACAAGATAGGCTCCAGCCACCAGCACAGCCAACAAGACCCTCTCCGCAACCAGAATTAAAGCCCCCAGAAGCTAGCCCACCTCAGCCGAGACACCTATCGTCCAAATCGAAGAGTATTTTCACCCCTATTGACGAAGGTGGATCCGTACTAGCAGCGCATTTCTTTGACACCCCAGCGCCACGGAGCTTCAAAAAGGAGGGATCGCCGGACAGACAGCCACCTCGCAGTACTCCATCAAAGCCAATGCCTCAACCTGCAAGAACGCAGTCGACGACGTCGGAATTTGCCCCTCCCTCGCGGAGTGACACGAATGGTTCGAAGTCTGGTGCAGCACGTCCGCGACTAAAGGTGCAAATACCGTCGGAAGCGTCTGACGAGGAAATGGGAACCGCATCGCCACACGGATCAGCGGCGGCAAGCGCTACACCTGCAAGAGGAAGCTCAGAATCTCACCACTCTGGAGTTGTGTTGCCGCCACCATCGCCGTCTGCGAGTGCTCTTCTCAGCGCCGGTGCATCAGGCCCGCCTAATCCTTTCGCCAGACCTCCACCGCCGAACCAGAATACGAGCGCATACAACGACAACAGGAACAATATTGAGACGCCAATATCAGCATTGCCGTCCAGATTCGTAGCAGATGGGTTATTGCCGAGTCCGAGTAGTTTTTATCCGGAATGGGGTTTCGGGAGGAGTGGACCGGACAGTAACATGCTGCCCAGTCCGCTCACCTTTCCTACGCCAATCATGCCAACGGGGCCGGGCTTCGGCAGGGGCGAGGCGGAGAATTTAGGCGAGAAGAGAAAGGGGAGTGAGGAAAGGCTAGCTGATGCGAAGAAAGTCAAGACTTAGGAAAGCGGGTGGTTTGGGGCAAAATCAGACTTGGGATCTGAATGCATGTTACTTTTTGATGAGAGCGTATGTTATGATCGAACAACTGTTACAATTTCAAGGCGTTCCATGAGCAAAATATACCTGTAAGGGCCTAACACTCGCTGTGCCTATCGTTACATTCAAGCTAAATTGGCGCGAAGGCGGCAAGCATCTACTTCTTCATAGGGAGATGGACACAGCGTTTTGTCGACGGCCTAAAAGTAACCGAGCTGGGTTCAAAATTCACCTCTTAACCTGAAACGTAACGCCGTGGTCTGCCAAAGCTTTCGAGCGCCGAAAAGCCTGGCGCTTTCCCCATTCGCCCCAAGGCCCAACACCTGACAAGCATGAGTAATCGAGTGCAAGCAGGTATATGATCCCCTCGGCAGAGGCGGAGTTTCCAACGACATCTGAAAACGTCACAAGGCTGGAAAGACTCCTTTGTGGAAGCCATTCATATACCATCATAGCAGAAGCAAGCAACCAATGTGCACAGGGTGGATACTTTCTTGAGCCGACAGATTGAGGTACAGCCAAACAGGCAAGATGAAGAAGATACTGAGATATATGCAAGAGACAGGTGGGCACACCCAGCTCATGCTAATACCTGTCGATTGCTTTTTTTTCCCTTCGATGAGAATTTGATCCTTTCCGCTGCGGTTGAAAGCTGCACGAAAGCTCTAATCTGCTCGATGCTGTGCCGGGTGTAAAGTGGGGGACGCGTGCATCAGGACGTAGCCTCGGACCCTATATCCTGAGTATCTTACACTCTCTCTATCCATTCACTGCAATTCGTCATCTCTACCGAGCAGTTCCTGTTCCTGTTCCTGCCCATGCATACATACGCCAACTGACAGATCGCCAGCTGCCCATCCTTCACCAACAACGGCATATCTCACTCCGCCAGGACCAGAACCTCAGCAACGAGTGCATCACAGGGAACATCGCCGTCGAGGCAAAGAAGCCGACCATCATCGTGAATTCCACAACGACAATCACTACCCATCTGCTGCAGCACATACTATTCCCAGCCATGTTTCCGGCTGTGGAAGAGGAGTTGACTTGTCGAAAACGTTTGAAACCGAACTGCATCAGTATGCTCAGGACAACCTTCTACAGAGCTACGAGGTGTATGTGCCCGAAAATGGAAGCGAGCTCGGCGACCCGGACGAGCTTGAGAGCTTCAATGACAAATACTGGGTCATGTAAGCAACTTTCTAGATCATTCGTCGCTTCAGAAGGCCGTGGTGGATTTCACCGCTTTCAAGCTGTACGAAGGCACACTCTCAGAGGACCCAACCCCTTTAATTCTCAGCTAGATTTCTACTTCTTGCAGACCTCCGTTTGAACTGCTTCCTTTAGCCCTGGGTCCCTCTTCCATTTGGCCCCGAACGCGTTCTCCTTCGTCTTACCATCCCCTTTGATCTAACCACATCACCAGCTACATCCATGGCGGCTACTACCGGGACCCCAACATAACTGCCTCATCTTTCCACCGCACCCTCTCGTTCCTCCTCAGCTCCCCCCTCTACGCCCACATAGCATCCCTAATTGCCGGCTTCGCATCCATCAATTACCGCCTCTCCGCACACCCCGACTATCCACAAGATCCTGACAAAACCACCAACTACGAGCTACGGCACGCCAAGCACCCCGATCACATCAACGACGTCCTCACGGCCATCGGTGTCTTGCAGAAAAAGTACGGCTTCGGCGAGCGCTATCTCCTCGTTGGCCACTCGGTCGGCGCAACCATGGCATTCCAGGTCGCGCTCAGTCAAAAGGTGCCATGGATTCCGTCCACAGGAGCCTCGGCAGAAGGGGAGACTGAGTGCAGAGTTGAGCCGCCAATGGCCATTCTCGGTGTAGAGGGCATCTACGACTTTCCTCTGATTGTCAAGACCGTGCCCCCTGAAGTCAAAGACAAGTACGTGAAACTTACCCGGGGTGCGTTTGGGAAAGATGAAGAAGTCTGGCTCGAAGTAAGTCCGGCTCAGTATTCGGAGGCAGCATATATGAGGAACTGGGGCGGAGGACGACACTTGGTGATCGTGGCGCATAGTTGGGACGATGAGCTGGTGGATTGGGAACAGGTGATGGCGATTACGAAGGTATTTTCAGAGAGCGTGGAAGGGGATCGAATCAAGTTTGAGGTGCTTGAGCTGAAGGGTAAGCATCATGAAGTTTGGGAGAAGGGACACGAGCTGGCTAGGGCAATTGCGGAGGCGATAAGGAGGTTGAAGATCATGTCTAATGCGGAGCCAAGGCGAAATTCGGGTGTGAGAGTTATGAAAGTGATAGGATAGGAGGCTCGTGGGACGGAATTTGTTTGAAAGGATTGGGTGACCAAATCATCTGGAATTCGTTGTGCGAGGCTAGCTACTTCTTTCTGCTGTACCGTATCAAAAGCGTAATATCCCTTTATGAGTGTCTAGACTCTCCACTTCGCTTTCAACGAACCATGTCACTTGTTGTACACATTCTGGGACCAGACGTATTTTCCTATTCCCACTGATTGCGAATTTACGTCCTGTACTGGGGGTAATAGGGCCAAGTGCCACTTAGCGCCAAAATGAGAAATGTAAATTACTTTCTATCAGCCGATTGCTCTGCATTTGATCATACTGGTATTGAAGCTATCTCCTGGCTTTGCACGCTCGTAAGATGCACGCCTATGAGGCACACGCCCTTGAGACGTACGTCTATCAGATGCACGCTCGTGAGATATACGGCCACCGCAGTGTGGCTTTTTCGCTAGTATGAAATGTCAAAGAACGCTAAAGGCCAACTTGGCACTTTGGCCCTATTACCAGTTGTCCTGAGTGGCCAACATCACGAGTTGGATAGTGGAACTGAAGAAGTGGGAAGATGCTCGAGTTTAGGACACCTATCGTGGTATCCAGGAAATACAGCGAAAGCCTGCCCCATCTAACATATGTCCATGATGAAAAAGAAAACCCAATATTCCACTCCGCTACCGAACTGGCGGATCTCGCCATCGCCAAGTTAATCTGAGACAAATCGCGAAAGAGGAGGACTGGCTTGACGAATTTGGGAAAAGTTGGGCCAAGCCGTCAGGAACTGAAAAGGGTTATAGGGTGGGGCCGCTGTGGCGTCTGTCAAGGCTGCGACATCTGAAACTGGATTTGGAAAATCACGGCATTTGAGACAACATTAATCATTCTAGCCGCTAAGAGGAGCCAGTATTTTTCGAATGACCAACACTGGGTACTGCGGCTGTTCGTATTGTGTGCCTTGCCAACTCAGAGACATGCTGTGAGGTGGCCTGGATGTGATCGCCTTTGGACAGCTGGATGGTAGCGATTCGTCTGTTTGGGTTAGTGGGCCGTGCCCCTTATTCTCCACGTGTACATCCAATAAACTCTCTTATCTAGCACAAGCAATTTCACTTCCTCCCTAACTGTGTTTTCGTTGTACTCAGTACTTGTCGCTGAAAATTTTCCGATACGAAGAGAATTGGTAGATGAAGGTAACACGGTGATTGAGCCTGTCTCAACTGGTGTGATCGAGGGAGTGGTATGTGAAGTTCAGGGTTTTTGTCTCGGGGCGAACTCTCGATCTAGAGATTATGCGGGCTAGGAAGGGGTTTGTTCGTGATTTCGGTGGGGTTTGGGCACAAGCGGGCTGGTGATCCCCAATGCATTGGGCGTTCGGGAAGCTTAATAATTCCATCCGCCTCAGTGTGAGTGGCTGCTATTGAGACTTAGCAAAATACCAAGGCGAACGGGCTTGCCAGGGTCGGAGAGCTGCCCATCTTGCCCTGAACTCGTGCGAAATCCGGACGCGTCCCATGCAAGTTTATTGCAAGACAGGATCGTCAGCGTGTTCTATAATTGTTGTTCATCCATTAAGCTCGCCGTCACTCTCGCTCGTCGTCACTGGCCTATCTCCGCAGCCTCCATCGCTTGTGATAGCGACTACTTGGTCATAGATATATTCTGTAGAGCTTACATAAACTCGCGCCCAACCTCACCGCCGCCCCTGCAAGCTCAGGGGGTTGCCAACACCTATTTCTTTCCAGGTACTTTCATGCGCTGTATATCCGGCTCCACCGCAGCTGTCTTTGCAAGCATACTCCCGGCGCACACACGTTCGGATCGTCCATAGGAATCGCGACATTGGCTCTGCTCAAGAACTGCTTCGCGGCGATGCCGTTCTTTTCAAAGGCCTTCAAGAGCAAGGACAAGTCGAAAAAGGATGCCAACCCTCTCGTGAATGGGTATGGGGCCCAAGCCAAACCACAATGGAGCGACGCATGGTTACGCACAAGGGTTGATCCAGAAGAGGTGGTCGAGCTGCTGAGGGGATGCACCCAGGAACTCAAGTCGAGAGGTCAGTCACAAGGATACATCTAAACAGGACAAGCTGACCTCCGCAGCCCTCGACCTTCCCTTCCTACTCTTGCCATTCCGACCTACCTCGGATCCAAGTGCTTCGCGCACCTTCGTCCGCAACTACTTCTTGCCGCAGACCGAACGAGAGGCGATGCGCGGCGAAACACTCAAGAAGGAGTTGCGGTTGACTGAGCCGATGGTAATACAACCCTAAGCGGAGAAAGACTATAGCTGACTCTTCCAAGGTCCTGGCGAGCGTCATGAAATGGTGCTGGAGCAGACTACCCGGCGGCGTTGTCACCTGGGAAGCCTACGAGTTGTTCAGAGTTGGCGAAAGAGGTACTGCAAGGCGTATCTTCCTGCTGGGCCCATGGGCTGACCCGTCTAGACTCTGGCTTCGCCCGCGATGCATTTACAACATTCATACCTATCTCCGTCGATACCGACGCACGGGCCAGTATTATCCGAGATTACTTCGACCTGATGGCGGCAATTGCCGCGCATGGGAAGACGAATGGCTTAGGTGGGCGGAAGCTATCTAGATTCGCTGGATGGTGGGCGTTCGAACATTATGACACCGGGAAAGGCTTTGATTCAGGCTACAAGTCATGGGCCAAGTAAGACATCCCCCAATCCCAGTTCTGCCTCATACTCATTTCTTACAGCGCCGCCAACGCGACGAGCCATCTCTTCTTCGCTTACCTCCGATCTTTGTCGCCCGACTCGCCTCGTGGCGCACACGGGATCATTGGACTTCCAATTTCCCTGCAACAGCTTATGGAGGCCACAGAGTACCCTCCTGAAGCGTCGAAAATGTTGATAAATGATACCACCAAGGTTGTCATGGTTGTAGATGTTGTCTCCCCAACTCCATTCGCCCTTTTGCGCCGAGCAAAGAACTTTGAATATCGGGACGATGACTATGTGCTGCAGCAATTCTCCAACTACGACGACCCTATCCAGGCACTGACCGATGAATGCCGACGAGTTTTGAGATGCATCTCCTCCACAAATCAGTCCTCAGTCTCCAACTCGAAGACGTCGACGAGCCTGCTGGACCCGTCATGGTCTCGATTTGAGGACATTGGTTTCTCGAGCACAATTGAAGAATCCGACGAAGATGAAGGAGCCGTCTCGCGCCGTAATCGCGGAAGTGGCGCCCTGGGTGCTTCTCCGCGTTCACTTCACGGAGAATTTGGTCGCCCAACAACACCGTCATGGGCCGACTTCCTTTCCTCTGGCTTTGTAGACGAGAATGGGAACAAAAACACGACACCGCTTCTTCTTCCACCCGATAAGCAGCTGCCGCCAATTAAAACTACACCTCGGGGTCACAGCTCGCAGTCGCACAGAAAGCCCGTCGAGAATGACTCTACGCTCGAACCCGGAGAGCTGGCGAGCATCGACAGGCTGGACTTGGACGATTCGTTCTGGTGGGTGTGGATTAGCAGCCTGGCAGGCGAGGAGCCTACTTCTCGAAAGGCAGTCTTTGGAAGATGTGCTTTGATCGAGACTGTAGTGGCAGGTGGCAGGTGGATGGTTATGGAAGAACAAGTCAAGGGAGCTGCACCAGAACCTGCAGTAGGCGCCTACATCGCAGAGAAGAAGGGGTTCTTCTCCACAGCAAAAGGCCGACTCACGCGAAGAAGGTCTGCGGTGAGGAAAAGCCCACTCTCTCCAGAGCCTTACAAAAGTGGATTTGACCCTACAAGTCGCGTCACGATACTTCCAGATCAGCATGCCAAAATTCAACAAGCAGCGGCAGAGCTGTCCCGCAAGAAGAGAGTGGAAACTGTGCAAGAGCAGGAGAGAAGCACGGCTCGGACGAAGAACAGGGTTGACCAATACCAATCGAACAGAACCAGCATGATGAGCCTACAACCACTCATCATCACTGAAGCATCCCCTGCCATGAAGTGGGCGACTCAATATGACAAACAGGTAATCCGAGCGCAGTATTTGGGCGATGCACTTGCTGGAACAGGCGATGGCAAAATGCTAACGCTGCCACCGAATGGAATACACCAAAATGGCTCTGTCTCTACGTTAGGTTCGGCACGAAAAGAACGAGATTTGCCTCTGCTACCAAAAGAGGTACCAGTTGCTAAGAAATCGTCACCGCTTGCCGTGCCAGAGCCCGATCGGTCAGCGAGAAATGCTTTACCTGTTCCGGAGCAATCTGCGGCGTCACGGCTGCCTCCGACAACTGTAATGATGCCACCGCCTTTGCCAGTTGAGCCTGTCAAAGAAGTCCGGCCACAAGAAGCAGAAGAAGCGGCGAAAGTCCCAGTCCCGGAACCGATACCAGCTTTCGAAGAGCGGGCTGTTGAGGCTGCGCCAGTAGAGCAAGCGCCGCCAAAACGATCCTCGTCGCCACCTCGCCCAAGCTCTAGACTACGCAAGAAGTCACTAGACGTACCTCCAGAGCAACGCAGGCTGAAGAAGGGCCCAACAAAGGGACCCCCGCCAGTGAAACAGCCGCCCACCGGCTTCAGACAATTCTTTGGTACTAGACGGAACAAGTCGAAGGAGAGGGATGTGGAGCCTCCACCTTTGTCTCCTGCACATCCGAATCCCTCCATTGCCGCTGCTCGTGCAGCGCTTGAGGGCAGAAAGGCAGCTCCTGATGCAAATGCTGGGCCTCCAGACTCATTGGAACACTTGTCGAAACTCCGCATAACGAACCCCTCTGCAGCGTCCCGGGCGGTACCACAACGACCGCTGACTCCCCCTGCGTCGGACCGCGGTGAGTCTGTAACAGCACCTGCTCATCCTGAAGAACCAGAGATTGCCCATGAAGGGCCAAAGACGCGCCGAGACGAAGAGTACGACAAACTCTCTCGTGTTGACACCAATGAACGAGAGCACGCCGACCATGAGTTTGCGACCTTTGATCAAGGTCCGCTGCTTGAACAACCCGCGTTTGCGCCGACAGATTCGTACGCCCCTACGCCGTCGCCAAAGCCGGAACCCTTCTTCACACCTCGTGAGGAAGAGCCAAGTCAGGCTCAACCGTTTTCTGCCCACGCTACGGTCACGGCGCAGCGCCCGGATGATCATGTGACTGAGAACGATCAAACGGCTGAGGAAGAGCCGGCTCCGCTGACAAAGGATATCAGTCCGATGGATCGGTGGGCACAAATCCGGAAGAACGCTGCCGAAAGAGCAGCCAGGCAGGCCGAAGAGGCTCAGGGTAGACCCATCCATACCGAGACCAGAATCGATGATGGAGAGACGGGCGGTGAAGAGAGTGAGTTGGTCAAGTTTCCTATATATTCATGCCGTTGCTAATTGGACTGTAGCAATCGAGTCTCGTGTAGCTCGCATCAAGGCCCGTGTTGCCGAGCTTACAGGCAATATGGAGACTGCGCGACGATGACCGACTTTCTATTGCCGTCTTTTTACCTTCCTCTGCAACACTTTAGCAGACAGACGCAGATACTTCGCCTCCACAGAGCACCATTCACGACTTCCTTATGTATAGCCCCAACTCAGCTGACGCTGTTTGTCCCATATATTCGCTTTCTTGTCCCCTGCTTTCCAAGATACCACTCTGTTTTGAGCATTGCAATTACTCATTCACCTGCACAAATTACTCTCCACTAGTCGATCCATTGTCCTTGGGTCACCAAAAGAGATAGATAGTCAGCTTTTGTCACTGTCGCTTCGCTATAGAACTCATTTTGAAAAGGACCAAATCCTGTAATTAGCCAGCTACATAAGAAGAACGCTGTACAGATTTGTCTCACGGCTTGGGCCCCTGGTTGGGGCGGTCATGGTCGAGATGATGTAGATCCGGAAGGACCGCCTGCGATGTACATGAGTTTTGCAGAATGACGATCCCAAGTTTATCTCCAGTAGCTGTAGGCCACAGAGGGATTTCCCCAATCGAGTAGGCCTATTTAACTCGTCCCTTTGA
>Ga0335075_10013055_pt1 | contig 12518 bp, 12 predicted proteins | sample Lox_Sample_24_FD_206723 | JGI IMG/M metagenome (GOLD analysis project Ga0335075, IMG submission 206723) | Soil microbial communities from Loxahatchee National Wildlife Refuge, Florida, United States - Lox_Sample_2.4 | ecosystem: Environmental > Terrestrial > Soil > Wetlands | place: USA... | reverse complement strand
CGCGCAGGGCGGCCATCCTGGCCGGGTCCGCCCTGACCGCCGCCCACGGTCGCGGTCCCCGGGCGCGCAGAGCTGACGCTCGCGCGGAAGGAGCCTGTGAAACCGAGATCTCGGCCGTGTCCGTGCTCATCGGTCGTTGCAGCCTAGACGGCCGCCACGATACGTGAGCCCGCCGGACTGGGCCGGGGACGGCCGCGGGGGCGGTAATCTCGACCGCAGCCGGAGGAGCTCTTGAGCTCATGACGATTTTCAAGCACGAACAACGCCGGGATCAACCACGAGGGGCGGCTTTGCCGGCCCGACGCCTATCCCGCAACCGCGGGGGGAGGTCAGGAGGGGGGCCCGACCCCCTCCTGGTCTGAATATGTCAAGGCAAGCAAGGCAACGGCGGCGGCGGCACAACCGCGCCGGCCCCACACGCGTCCTGCTCGTCGGGGGCGGCGTGTTGGCGGCCACGTTCGCGATCGGGACGATCGCGGCGGTCGCCTACGTGCTGCACGTGGTGGGCACCTCGCCCAAGCTCGACGAACTGCACCCGGTCATCTCCGCAGGGGCCTCGCAGGTGTTCGCCGCCGACGGCGCCCGTCTCGGGTTCATCCAGTCAGACGACGTGCGCAGCCCGGTCGGCTGGAGCGAGATCCCGGCCGACCTGAAGAACGCGACGGTCGCGATCGAGGACCAGCGGTTCTACAAAGACGACGGCATCGACCCCACCGGCATCTTCCGGGCGGCCGTCAAGGATGCGGTCCACGGCCAGGCGCTGCAGGGCGCCTCGACGATCACGATGCAGTTGATGCGCAACCTGTACCTCGGCCAGGACGATCACACGCTGCGCCAAAAGATCATCGAGGCGAAGCTCGCGATCGAATACAACGAACACCACTCCAAGCGCTCGATCCTGACCAGCTACCTCAACAGCGTCCCCTACGGCACCGTCGGCGGGCAGACGGCCACCGGTGTGCAGGCCGCGGCGCGGATCTTCTTCGACAAGCCCGTCTCCCAACTCGACCTCGAGCAGTCGGCGCTGCTGGCCGGACTGCCGCAGGCGCCGAGCGAATACAACCCGTTTCGCGATCCCGCCGCGGCGCGCGAACGGCGCAACGAGGTGCTGGCGAAGATGGCTGAACTGCACTACATAACCCCCGCGCAGGCATCCGCGACAGAGCGCGCGCCACTGCAGGTGCGCCTGGGAACGTTCTACACCGAACGCAGCGAACCGTTCTTCTTCGAATACGTACGCGAACAGCTCGAACACCGGTACGGCAAACAGAAGATCGAACAGGGCGGGCTCAAGGTCTATACGACGATCGACCTGAACAAGCAGCGCCTCGCGCGCAAAGCGATCGCAGAAGTGCTCGACGAGCCCGAAGACCCCGCCTCGGCGATCGTCACGATGGACCCCCACAACGGCTACATCGAAGCGATGGCCGAGTCCGAGTCCTACGAACAGTCGCAATTCAACCTCGCGGCCGACGGCCACCGCCAGCCCGGGTCGACGTTCAAGGCGATCGACCTCGCCGAGGCGCTCTCGCGGGGGATCGACCCCAATACGACCTACTACCTGTCTCACACGCTCGAACCGGGGTGGCTTCCGGCGTATCCGACTTATGGGGTGAAAACGTTCGAGGGCACCTCGCTGAACAAGTCGATCAACCTCGTACAGGCCACTCTCACCTCCGACAACACCGTCTACGCCCAGCTGGCAGCCGACCTGGGTGAGAACACGATCACCGAAATGGCGCACAAGATGGGGGTCAAAACGCACCTCTCCAGCTACCCCGCAGAAGCCCTCGGCGGCCTCACCTACGGCGTGACACCGCTGGAAATGGCCGCCGTCTACTCGACGCTCGCCGACGGCGGCTGGCGCAACGCGCCGATCGCGATCACCAAGGTCGTGTTCCCCGACGGGCACGTCGATGAAAGCTGGGGCAAGCCTCACCGCGTCAAGGTGCTCTCCGACGGGATCACCTCAGAGGAGACGAGCATCCTGCACCAGAACGTCCTCAGCGGGACCGCCGTGCGCTCGGCGATCAGCTGTCCCACGGCCGCCAAGACGGGCACGACCACCGAACTGGTCGACGGTTGGCTCGACGGCTACACACCTCGCTACGCGACCGTCGTGTGGATGGGCTACCCCAACAAGCGGGTCCCGATGACCGACGTGCACGGCGAACCTCAGCAGGGTGGAGCGCTGCCGGCGCAGATCTGGAAAACGTACATGTCGGCGGTCACCGAAGGGGAACCGTGCGTGGAATTTCCCCAACCCACCGAACCACTTTCCTACCAGCCGTTCTTCGGCCACTTCGCCACCACCGGGCGCTACGGCTCAGGTGAACAGACGGGCGAAGAATCATTCGAACCCGGGACGACACCCGCGACCGGCCAGGGCGCCGGTCATGCGCACGCCCACCACGAATCGCCCGGCGCGACGCCCGGCGCGACGCCCCGCGCGACCCCCGAAGCGCCGACCCCGGGGGCGGGCGCCCCGCGTGAACCCGCGACCCCGGCTCCGGCGACCGAACAACCCGCACCGGCCGCCGAACCCGAACGACACGCCGAACGGCACGCAGAACCGGAACGGCACGCCCCCGCCGCCACGCCGGCGCCGACCGGCGGCGCCGAACCCCGCCCGTGAGTCGCGGCTGGTAGGTTGTTAGAAAGATGGCCAAGGAAGACAAGGTCGAATTCGAGGGCGAGGTGATCGAGGCGCTGCCCAACGCGATGTTCCGCGTCAAGCTCGACAACGATCACGTTGTGCTCGGGCACGTCGCCGGCAAGATGCGCCGCTTTCGCATCAGGATCTTGCCTGGAGATCGCGTGCGTTGCGAGCTGTCTCCCTACGATCTCGACCGCGCCCGGATCGTCTACCGCCATCGTTGAGAGGCAGCCGTTCCGCGGCGATCTGCGCCACCCGCAATGCTCGACGTGCCACCAGCACGCCTGCGCTCGCGTGCGTCGCATCTCATCCACGGCCCGGCCGCCTCAAACTTGTAATCGGCCATGCCCGAGCGCTCTCTGATCGACGCGATTGCGGCCACCGCCGTCTCGACGCGCGGCGAGGACAGCGAGCACAACCTGGCCGGGCGGGTTTTGCGCGGGATCGGGGACGACGCAGCTGTCGTGCGAGCGGGAGGCGAGCTGTGCGTGACATCGGTCGACGCGATGGTGCAGGGCGTGCACTTTCGCCTGGACGACGACTCGGACACTCCGCGCGACGTCGGCTGGCGAGCTCTGGCGGGGGCGCTGTCGGACCTGGCGGCGATGGGCGTGGGGCAAGCCGGCGAGGCGTACGTCGCGCTCGGCGTGAGCAGCGAGGTGGGCGAGGCCGGCGCGCTCGAGCTGATGGGGGGTCTGATGGAGCTGGCCGAGGAGACCGGAGTCGTGCTCGCGGGTGGCGACGTGGTCGCCGCGCCGGTCTTGATGGTGTCCGTCACGGTCGTCGGCTGGGTCGAGGACGCGGACGAGCTGGTCGGGCGAGACGGCGCGCGGGCGAAAGACTTGATCGGCGTGACGGGCACGCTCGGCGGGCGCCCGCGCCGCCCATGGCCGCGCCTGCGTCAGGGCAGTGCGCTCGCGCGGGTCGGAGCGCACGCGATGATCGACATATCAGACGGGTTGGCCACCGACGCCCGGCACATCGGCGAGTCAAGCGGGGTATGCCTGCAGATCGAGCTGGCCGCGCTGCCGCTGGCGGCCGGTGTGCAGACCGCGGAGTGGGCCGCAACCGCCGGGGAAGACTACGAGCTGTGCGTCTGCGTAGCACCCGATCTGCGCGCTCAGGCAGAGCGGGCGGTGAGCGAGGTCTCAGCCGGCGCCGGCGCCGCCCTCACCTGGATCGGCCGTGTTGAGGCGTCCGGGGACGACGGAGGGGCAAGCTCGCCGGGAGTGCGCCTGTCAGACGAGCGGGGCCGCGACGTGCGGCTTCAGGGGTTCGAGCACCGCTGGTAGCGGCCGGCGACGGCGCCCCGCGCCAGGCAGCGGCGAGACGATCGGCTGGATCGACGAGGGTTGGTAGACCCGCCCACCCAGCACACGAGCGGCGCCGACGGGCAGTGTGCGGGTCAGCCGCGCGTACACGAGCAGACGGTGGGAGGCGCTGAACAACGGCGTGCAGGCGGACAGCACCAGGCGCGAGTAGCCGACCTGCGAGATCGCCGCGGACACATCGGTGGGCAGCACCACACGCTGGCCGATCACCGTGTAGGTGAAGTGGGCGTAGGGCATGTACAGCATGATGTGGTTGCCGGGATGCAGCAGGTTGATGTCGCGGAACGGCGCCAGCCAGGTCGTGCGGTGCCCGGCGATCGCGGTCGTGCCGGGCACGCCGGGGAACGGCGTCTCCGAGTAGACGCCGGGACCGCTCTCCAGTTCGGAGGTGCCGGTGCCCTTGACGACGACGTAGCTGGCGTCGATCTCGGGGATGACGATCCTGCCCACGGGGCTGCCCGAAGCGGCGTGGTGTTCGAGCTCGCGCGCCAGATAGGCGACCCGACGGCGCTCGTCGGGCAGGCTGGCCAACACGCGCTGTTGCAGCGAGGTCGGACGGGTGTGTTCGAGCGCGCGCAGGTCGCCGCCGAGACGGTCCTGGCGCAGCATCGCGTACAACGCCGTGAGCGGCTCCTGCCACACGAGCGTCACGCCGGCGTCCACCAGCGCCAGCACGCCAAGCGCGATCAGGGCGTAGGCGAACGCGCGCAGCACACGACTTCTGGTGCGTGTCTCCGAGCGGGAGGGGCGAGGCGATCCGGACGTGAGCAGCGCTTCGGACATTCGATGGCTGGCTGGTAGGAGGTTGGAGGGTGGTGGAGGTTGTGAGGTTGTGAGGTTGGAGTGGTGGAGGGGGTGAGGTTGTGAGGTTGGAGTGGTGGAGGGTGGTTGTGAAGAAAGGGTTGGAAGTTTGTAAAAGAGGAGGGGCGGAGGTATATTTTCTCAAGTTTGATAACTATAGTATAAACTTAGACGCCGTTCTAAGGGTCTACCACCCCGCCCGGCGCTTTCCTTCCCATCTGCATATACGGCACCTATCGTCGCAGAGCCGACTCGGTTCCACCGAGTGAGCCTGGGCCGGCGTAGCTGAGCGGACCACGGATCGTGATCTCCGCGCGCTCGCCGGGGGCCGCCGGCAACGGGTCTGCCGGGGGGGTCAGGGCGACCGCTGCGACCGCCACCACGCCCCCCGCGGCGAGGCTCCACGATACCGCCGCGAGCACGCCGAGATGCCCACCGGCGAACAGCAGCACGCCCGTCCCCACCACCTGGCCGGGCCCGTAGCCGAGCTCATGCGCATAGAACACGACGAGCAGGCCGAACGGTAGGAGCGCAAGCGCGATCAGCCCCAGGCAGGCAAGCGGACGGGGGCGGCGCTCGGGGGAGGCGATCGCCAACCACAGGTGCAGTCCGGGCACCAGCAGCAGCGCTGCGTAGGGGTTGGCGCTCCATACCAGGCAGGCCAGCACTACGAGCATGAGCAGCGTAGCGATCCCCGCCACCTCCCACCCGGGGACCTGCGGAGTGGGCCGCACCGCCAGGCCGAGCCGGCGCACGAGCAGCGGCCATGCCAGCCACGCCAGCGCAAGCACCAGCGCGCAGACGATTGCGGCCGTGGCGATGCCCGTGCTGAACGGCAGCGCGCTCCCCGGCGCGGGGGCAAGCGGGGCTGCCGGTAGGACGCCGAGCGGACCGAGGAGCATCGCGAACAGCGCGCACGCCAGGAACGGCAGCCCGCAGGCGCACGCCCACGCTGTCCACCGCCCGAGCGGCTGACGGCGCCGGCGCGCACGGGCGAGCGCGTCGACGAGCACGGCCAGTGGCGGCAGCAGCAGCGTCGCCACGAGCAGGCGCAGAGCCCAGCCGGGCACGATCTGGCGTGAGAGCACGAGTCCGGTCTGGGGCGCCGACCCGACGTCCGGGGCGACGTCCAGCGCGTCCACGGCGCTGAGCACGGCCTTGCCAAACCCTTCCATCCGTTCGGCGCTTACCGGCGCGCCCGCGGCGGGCCCGCGTTCGCCCGAGGTCTGCACGAGCACCGCGGGCGTGCCGGCAGCGTTTACCACGCCCTGTTCGCCGGCCGCCAGCGGAAACGCCAGGTGCGCGAGCTGACCGATCGTCGAGGGGGTCGCCGGTCCTACATCCGCTTCGCGTGCGATCGCAGCGGCGAGCGTACGCTGCAACTCATCCGGGGCGCTGCCGTAGCCGTCGGAGTAGGGCACGACCAGCGGTTCTTCTGAGGAGATGGCGGTCGAAGCGACGTCTCCGAGCACGATCGCCGCATCGGCTTGCATGCCCGCGGCCGCACCGGTCGCGAACTGCGCGGCGCCACCGTCCCCGCCCGAGCCCCCGCTGGTGGACACGAGCACGATCGTGCGGTAGGTCTCGCGCGAGGCGAACACGCGTGCCAGCTCAAGCAGCGCGGCGGTGCCCGACAGCTGGGCTTGCGAGCCGCGCTGGGCTGAGTCGCGGTGGGCGAGAATCACGATCGGGCTCTGCGCCGCCCGGCCCGGGCGCTGCGCGATCACCGTCTGCAACGTCTGCTCGCCGTCGATCGTCTGCGCGCGCGCGTGTGTCACGTGTACCGAGAACCCACCCCCGGCCGTCCCGCCGAGACCTTCGATCGTGCCGGCCACGCGCCGGGCGAGCGCGGCATCGCCCGGGCTGCCCGGGCGGCGCTGCGGGAATTCGGCGGCCAGGCGCTGGAGTTCGCCAAACGCCTGCGCTCCGTCGAACGCATCGGGGGCGAGCGTCGAGGTCCGCGGGGCGGGGCGGGCGGTCAGCGAAAACGAGGCGATCGCCAGCGCGATCGCAAACGGGACGAACGCCGCGCGGTAGATGCGGCCGTTGAGCATGTTCACCGCGCTAGAGGCTAACTCGCTTCGCGGTTGGGCTCGCCACGCGCGAGGGGCCGGCCCCAAGCCGCGCCCCGGGGCGCGGGCATGGCCGGCAAGCGTGTCGGGTATCGTCCGCGCGTGCTCCAGCCCGTGGCCGTGGGACAAAAGACGCTTGCCGACTACACCCACATCTGCGGGCGTGAGCTGATCGAAGAGGTGCGCGAGCTGGCCGAGCCGCTGCGCGGGCAGCGGGTCGTGCACATATCCGCCACCGCGTTCGGGGGCGGGGTGTCGGAGATCCTGTACACGCTCGTGCCATTGATGCGCGACGTCGGCCTGAACTGCGAGTGGCAGGTGATCTACGGGCGCGAGGAGTTCTTCAACGCGACCAAGCTGATGCACAACGCGCTGCAGGGCGCGCCCCAGGACCTCGACTCAGAGCAGTGGGCGACGTGGCGGCGCTACAACGAGATGAACGCGCGCGAGCTCTCAGGCGGCTGGGACGTGTGCCTGGTGCACGACCCCCAACCCGCGGCGCTGTACAGCCTCGTGCCCGAGAAGGCCGCCGGCTGGGTGTGGCGCTGCCACATCGACCTGTCCACGCCCAATCCACAGACGATCGCGCAGCTGCTGCCCTACATCGCCGACTATCCCCAGTCGCTGTTTCACATGCGCGAGTACGTGCCTGCAGGGATGGGCGGTCACGTCAACGTGGTGCCGCCGGCGATCGACCCGTTGACGCCCAAGAACATGGCGCTCTCACCCGAGGACGCCTCGTTCGTGTGCGGCCAGTTCGGGATCGACGTCGACCGGCCGCTGATCTGCCAAGTCTCGCGCTTTGACCCCTGGAAGGACCCGCTGGGCGTGATCGACGCCTACCGCACGGTCAAGCAGACGCTGCCCGAGGTCCAACTCGCGCTCGTGGGCTCGATGGCCTCCGACGATCCGGAGGGATGGGACTTCTTCAACGCGACTATCGCCCATGCCGACGGCGACCCGGACATACACATCCTCAACAACTTCAACAACGTCGGCGCGATCGAGGTCAACGCGTTCCAGTCCCACGCCGACGTGGTCGTGCAGAAGTCCACGCGCGAGGGCTTCGGACTGACCGTCTCAGAGGCGATCTGGAAGGCCAAGCCGTTCATCGGCGGCGACGTCGGCGGCATCCCGCTGCAGATCGAGGACGGAGTGACGGGCTACCTGGTGTCGAGCATCGAGCAGTGCGCGGAGCGGGCGATCGAGATCCTCAAAGACCCCTCACTGGGCAAGTTCCTCGGCCGGCGCGGCAAGGAGTACGTGCGCACCCACTTCCTGACGCCGCGCTACCTGCGCGATTACCTGCGCATCTTCACGGAGCTGGCCCGGTCATGAGCTCCGGACCGGCACGGCGCAGCCCGCTGGTGCTGGTGTCCAACCGCGGCCCGGTCACGTTTCACGCCGGCGGCGAGATCCAGCGCGGGTCGGGCGGGCTGGTGACGGCGCTCACCGGCCTGGCTTCGCACCGCGAAGCGATCTGGATCGCCTCGGCGATGTCAGAGCACGACGCCGAGGTCTCGCGCGCCAACGGCGGTCGCGCGTTCCCGGTCGTCTCCCCCGCCGGGGGCGAGTACCAGGTGCGGTTGGTCGTCTCCGACGAGGAGGCCTACGACCGCTTTTACAACGTGTTCGCCAACCCGATGCTGTGGTTCATCCAGCACTACCTGTGGGACCTGTCCAACGCGCCCGACATCCGCCGCCACGAGATCGAGGCGTTCGAGTTCGGCTACAACGTCGTCAACGAAGACCTCGCGCGGGCGGTGGTGCAGGAGATCGAGGGCGCGTCAGAGCCGGTCGTGATGGTGCACGACTACCACCTGTACACGCTGCCCGACCTCGTGCGCCGCGCCCGCCCGGACGCGTTTTTGCACCACTTCATCCACATCCCCTGGACGCAGTCCGACGCCTGGCGGGTGCTGCCGGCCCGAATTCGCGAGGAGATCTACGCCGGGCTGTTGGCCAACGACATCATCGGCTTTCACACCCGCTCCTACCGGCGAAACTTCCTGCAGTGCTGCCGCGACCTCATGGACCTGGAGGTCGACTTCGAGCGGGGAGTGGTGCGCTACCGCGATCGAGAAGTGTGGGTCAGGGCCTACCCCCTGCCGATCGACCATCGCGCGACGCGACGCATCGCCCAGAGCCAACGGGTCGCCGAGTTCGAGTCAGAGCTGATGCGCCGGCGCCGCGACCACCTGATCCTGCGCGTGGACCGCGCCGACCTTTCCAAGAACGTGCTGCGCGGGTTCTCGGCGTTCGACCTGTTCCTCGAGCAGCACCCCGAGTTCTCAGAGCGCGTCACGTTCATGGCGCAGATGATGCCCTCCCGTACCGACGTGCCCCAGTACGCCGAGTACCTGGAGCGGATCGAGGCGCTCGTGGCGGTCGTCAACCATCGCCACGGCACGCCCGACTGGATGCCGATCCAGCTGAAGCTGCGCGATGACATCGACGAGGCGATGGCGGCCTACAAGCACTACGACGTGCTGATGGTCAACGCCATGTTCGACGGCATGAACCTGGTCGCCAAGGAGGGGCCGATCGTCAACGAGCGCGAGGGCGTGTCGATCCTCTCGGAGAACACCGGCGCGCACGAGGAGCTCGGGCGCTACGCCCTGTCGGTCAACCCGTTCGACATCCAGGAGACCGCCGACTCGATCTACGCGGCGCTGACGATGTCGGCGGACGAGCGCACGCGACGCGCGCGCGGCCTGGTGGAGATCGTGACCTCGCGCGACCCGGGCGACTGGATCGACGAGCAGCTCGCGGACATCCGGGCGAAGGGCTCCTCGCGGTAGACCCATCGCGGTAGACCCATCGGGGTAGACCCGCTAGGCTGTCCAGCCGGACATGACCGAGACGGCCCCCACATACGATCTCGTATTGCTGCTCGACCCGCAGGCCGAACCGGACGCCCGCGCGAAGATCCTCGACGACACGCGCGCGCAGATAGCAGGGCAGGGCGAGCTCGTGCGCGACAACGACTGGGGAGATCGCGCGTTGGCGTATCCGATAGATCGTCATGCCAACGCCCAGTACCACCTGCTGCAGTTCCACGCCGGCACCCCCGCGCTGCTGAGCGAGCTCGACCGCACGCTGCGGATCACCGACGGGGTGCTGCGCTTTCGGATCGTCAAGCTGGCGCCCGGCACGCCCGAGCCGCCGGACATGCCTGCCAGCGCGGGCACGGGAACGGCGGGGGGCAGCGCTCACCATGCACGTCACGACGAGGCGGCCCCCTCACCTGCATCGCCGGCGCCAGTCGCCGAGGAGCTCGCGGTCTCCGAGCCGGCCTGAGGTACCCGCGTCGCTGGGCCAGGCTCGCGGCGGCAGGTGCCAGGTAATACACTCGACGCATGGCGTGGACGCAGGATTCCAGCGAGCCGACGAGGCAGGGTGGGACCCGGACCGACGTGCTCAGGGCTTCGCCGCCGATGTTCGAATCGCGCCTGTTGGACTTCTTCTCCAGGGTGCACCCGGCGGTGCCGGTGGCGATCTTCGGTCCCGGAGTCGCGGTGCTCGTGGTGTGGAGCCTGTCCGTGCAGAGCGTCCTCGTCACGCTCGCGCTGGCGGTCGGCGGGTACGCGTTGTGGACGCTGTTCGAGTACTGGCTGCACCGGATCGTGTTCCACTTCGAACCCCAGGACGGTTTCGGCGCGCGCATGCACTGGATCATCCACGGCGTCCACCACGACCATCCCAACGATCCGATGCGCTTGGTGATGCCGCCCGCGGTCAGCGTGCCGCTGGGGGGGGCCGTGTTCGGGCTGCTGTACCTGGCGTTCGGTCCCGGCTACGCGCCCGGCCTGGGCGCCGGGTTCTTCCTCGGCTACTTGGTCTACGACATGATGCACTACTACCTGCACCACTTCACGCCCCGCGGGCGTCTCGGGCGGATGTTGCGCGAGCGGCACATGCGCCACCATTTCCAGGACGACACCAAGGGGTTTGGGATCAGCGCGCCCTACTGGGATGAGGTGTTCGGAACCTCATCGCGAGCAACACCCACGCGCCGTTCCGAGCAATAACCCCGCAACGAGCGGCTTGACCTCAAAGAGCCAGCCGCACGCCCCTCTACACTCGACTGGCTCGTCACATGCGAACATAAGTTCGACCGTCGGGCGATGGTCCCACAGACCGATAGCGATGAGACTCGAACACAGATAGACACGAAAGGAGCGACCCATGGCCGCCAGCAACATCAACCGCGTCGTCATGACCGGCAACCTCACCGCCGACCCCGAGCTGCGCTCGCTGCCGAGCGGAACCTCGGTGTGCAGTCTGCGCATCGCCTGCAACACCCGTCGCAAGGACGGTCAGAGCGGCGAATGGGTCGACAAGCCCAACTACTTCAACGTGACCGTGTGGGGCGCACAGGGCGAGAACGCCGCGCGCTACCTGGCCAAGGGCCGGCCCGTGGCGATCGACGGACGCCTGGAGTGGCGCGAGTGGGAGGCCCAGGACGGCACCAAACGGCAGGCGACCGATATAATCGCCGACTCGGTGCAGTTCCTGGGTTCTCGTGACGACTCCACAGGCGGAGGGTTCGCGGGGAATGGGCCCCCACCCACCCAGGCCTCACAGGGCAGCGACGTTCCCGTTCACGACGGTGACTTCCAGCCCGCCGCGCCCGTCGGAGGCGGCACCGGGGACGACGACATCCCGTTCTAATCAAAGCAAACACATAGCGAGGCATTCGAAGTGGCAAAGCGCGGTCGCGGCAAGCCGGTTCGCCGGCGAGACAAGAAGGGCGGTCCCGGAGGCGGGCGGCGCAAGCCGTGCCAGCACTGCCGTGACAAGGTCGAGCAGGTCGACTACAAGGATGTCGCCGGTCTGCGCAAGTTCATCTCCGAGAAGGGCAAGATCCGCTCGCGGCGGATCACAGGGGCGTGCCGGCGCCACCAGAGCCAGATCGCGACCGCCGTCAAGCGCGCGCGCGAGCTGGCGCTGCTGCCGTATGTCAACGAGGGCGGCCGCGACGACAGCCCTCGACGCGAACGAGGCGACCGCGACCGGGAACGTTAGGCGCCCAGGTCACGACGGGCCGGCGCGCAGGCGCGGTTGTTGGCCCAGCCGGTGTGACCGGGCCGACCGGATCGCCGATCACGGACGAGGGACGAAAGGAAAGCGGACATGCCCGAAGCGATTTTGTTGCAGGACGTGGAGAGCCTCGGCGAGCAGGGCGCGGTAATCGACGTCTCCAAGGGCTACCTGCGCAACTACCTGGTGCCCCGCAAGCTCGCTCAGCCGGCGACCGCCGGCGCGATCGAAGCGATTCGCCAGCGACGCGAGGCGGCTGAACGGGCCGAGCGCGAAGCCGTGGAACGCGCGCAGGAGAACGTCAACCTGCTCAACCGCACCGTGCTGACGATCCCCCAGCAGGCCGGGGCAGACGGGCGCCTGTTCGGATCGGTGACCCCTCAGGACATCGTCGCCGCGATCCGCGACGCCCGCGGGCTGAAACTCGACAAACGCGGCGTGCACATGCCCGAGCCAATCAAGAGCGTCGGCACCTACATGATCGAGGTCGACGTGGTCGAGGGCACGACAGCCACGATCAAGACCATGATCGTGGCGAAGAAGTAGTCCAGCGCACCGCCTCTCCCGGCGCCCCGGGAGAGGGCCGGGAGGGGGCCCTGGGGGAGGGCCCGCCCT
>Ga0335075_10013054_pt1 | contig 12518 bp, 13 predicted proteins | sample Lox_Sample_24_FD_206723 | JGI IMG/M metagenome (GOLD analysis project Ga0335075, IMG submission 206723) | Soil microbial communities from Loxahatchee National Wildlife Refuge, Florida, United States - Lox_Sample_2.4 | ecosystem: Environmental > Terrestrial > Soil > Wetlands | place: USA... | reverse complement strand
TTTCCGCAGCGACCCGGCATGACCTGGATCGCAACAGGCCTGCCGAGGAACTCGGGCAGGGCTCCAGCCAGCGAGCAGTGACGGTACGCATGGAGGCAGTTTATTACTGCTCAAAAGCTGTTGACAACCTGCATCAGACACGGATACGGTGAGGGTCATATAGGAGGAAGACGGCAGGAACTGCCCCCGGCGACAGCCGAGCTGCCAGAGCTCTCATCCGGGGGGCCGATTCGCCAGGAGGTGACCAGAATGATGATGACTGCCGACCCGGACGCGTACGCCGGACGACTGCACGCAGTCGGCGAGCGGATCACGGTCGCACTGATGGCCGCAGCCGGGGACCATCTCGGGCGGCTCCAGGAGCGCGCGAAGCTGTCGAGGACCGATCTCGCTAACGCGCGATCACCTCGTACGAGTTCTTCGAAGCCCAGCTTCGCGCCGGGCGTGACCTGCTCATCCGGGACAACGGAACTGGGGAGACCCAGCTTGTCTGGCTCCTCTAGCCGATGCCCCGGCAGGGGCGGCACTCGAACCGAGCAGGAACTAGCAATTACAACAAGAGGAGGAAAGGCAATGATGGTCAGGAGCAGCACCTACTGCAAGAATGAGCTGCCGGGCATGCTCCGGACGCTGGCTAAGGCCATGTCAGCCGGACTGACTCGCTGCCGCCCGCTGACCGCGACCATGATGGGCGGGCGGAACGCATGATCCAGGCCTACGTTATCGCCGCCTTTGCGCTCATCGCCATAGGCGTGGTACTCGGAGCCGTCGCCATCGTCTCCATCGGGATCCGGCGCGAGGAGAGGGCAATGAGCCTCGCTCGCCCCGCCTCCGGCCGGATGTCGAGCGGAGTCAGGGCCGTCAACGGCTTCTGCAGCCGGGGACTGCCGCAGGCACGTACATACCGCGGCCCGCAGGACGTACCGCTCGCCGACTTGGTGAGGCGGCATGCAGGACAGAGATGACAGGGACATGTGCTCAGCTGAATGGGCCGGTGCGTCTCGGACGGGCTAGGCATCATGCCCCAGCGGGGCCTCCAGCAGCGGCCGGATCGCTCCATCGTGAGCGAACCGGAACCCCAGGGCCCAATTGCTGAGCTCAGCCGTGACGCGATCCGGATGCTTGCTCAGCTTCTCCAGCAGCACCTTGGACAGGTCGGGCGGATCGCCCGGCTTGCTAGGCTGAGCCGTCATCACGAGGGCATAGGCAGCCGCTCTGGCAGCCTCGCGCACTACGGCGCCGCGGCTGGGGTCCATTTCCGCGAGGTATCTCAGCATATGTCCGATTTTGGCCCGGATTTGCCGGGCGCGGTCCTCCGCGCCTGCGACGCCGAAGCAGTCACCTACTGCGAAGAGCGAGGCCTGCATCTCAAGGACGTGCGTCCGGGAGGGCTTACCGTCGGGGCCGTCCTGGGCGGGCTGCAGGTTGCCGAAGGCGTGTTCGCACGCGGCGGCCAGGTCCTCCAGGACTGGCCGCGACTGCTTTTGCATGAGTCCTAGGGCGAACTCAGCGCGAACCCGCACCCACGATTCGCCGGTCTCGTTGTTCAGCAGGGATCCCAGCGCCCTGGCCACGGGCTCGCTCCACCCACTGGTGACAACTGTCTCGATCGCCTGGCGGCGGTAGACGCCGGCGTTCTGCAACACCATATGCCGGAATAGGTTCCGGGTTCCCTTCAGCAGATGCTCAGGCACGCGGATCTCGTCCGCGGCCTCCTGAACGCACCGGAACCAATGCTGGTCCACCTCCGGGAACTTCTTGCATACCGGTTCGCGCTCGTCCATGACATGCTCGAGCGTCGCGGCGATCCACTCGAGCCCGGCCGCCGCATCCGGCCGTGATCCACCGTCCCGGAACTCAGTGATCAGCTCTCGCAGGTCCCGCTCGGTCTGCTTCTGATCGGCCCGCTGCCGGCTGATTGCGCGCTGCCACAACCCCATGACTGCGGTGCCGCGCTCCCTGATAGTCGCTTCGTGATCCCGAGCCCTGGTGAGCAGCGCGTGGCCGGCCCAGTCATCTCCCGGCGGGGACCAGGCGTCGGGAACTGAGATCGCGAGTTCTAGGTCCAGTCCCCGGCCCGCGTACAGGCTGCGCTTGCGGAGCTCCTCGGCGTCCATCACCAGCAAGGTGACCCAACTCCTCAGGGCGTCGGCGTGCTCTCCCTTGCTGCTGAGCCTGACCAGTTTCGTGATCGCCCGCCACACTCGGAATCCGAGCGGTGAGTAACGCAGCGCGTCATTAAGAATTTCCTTCACCTGTTCGAAGGCATAGCTCGACAGAATGCCGAGCAATATCTGCGCATCGTAGTTGCGTGACGTCGGCGGCTCAGCCGAGATAAGTATCAGCCGTTTGACCAGCAGGTCCAGCTCGTTACTGTAGCGGTCGCGAATGCGCGCGACCCATTTATCGGCCGAGATGAACGCGGACAGCAGCGCGGAGGCCTGGATGAGCACTCCGACGTCACCGCCGGGCGGGTCCTGGAGTAGCTTCTTGGTCCAACTCGGCGGGATATTCGCAGTCATGCTGCCCTTAAGCTCAGCGCGCCCCTCGCCGGACAGCCGGAGGGCCAAGGACGATAGGCCGCCGGTACCATCCAGATCCGGCGCCAGCGCGCCGATGATCTCGTCGAGGTTATGCAGGTGCTCCTGGCCCAGGTGATTCCGGAGCGCTGCGGACAGGTTGGCTCCCGCGGACCGGGTGTCCCGGCCGAACCGCGCGCGCAGAGCGATTTGGCCCTGGGAGAGGACAACCGGGCCGGGGTTCGCCCTTTGCAGCATCGCCACATGCTCAAGCTGGCCCGCCGCGGCATAGCACAGCAGCTCATCTACCGAGCTGATATCGATAATGTCATGGTTTATTCGATCAGTCCGGTCGTGGCTGTCAGGCATGAATGCTGTCTCCGACATGGGTGGCCGATTCGCGGGGTCAGCAAAATGTTAACACAACCTACCCAGACCGTTATGGCCCGAGCCGCAAGTGTTATGAGGGCCCATCTCCAAACGTGCAGAATATGCACCCGACTGACCTGGAAGAATAGCGAAAAAGTGCTGGAAAAACGTTGCGTCGAGTGGGCCCGATCAGGCAACATGAAGAAGACGAAAACGATCCCTGCGCGACCGTTGCTTAAACCGGTCACGAGACAGGTCATCTTGAGGAGGGACGACCAGGATGACGGATTACGACGGCACGGATGAAGTCCCGACGCCAGCTGCCCTCCTCGAAATCAAATTGCACAAAGCCGAAGAACCGGCGCGCAACAGTTCCGAAGATCATAGGGAGAAAGTCATGAGCGCCAAGATATCTACAATATTCCGGATCACGGGTAGCGCGGCGGAACTCGACGGTTTCGTCCGGAGCTTCGAACTTCTCGACAACGGCCTCGGAATCGTCGCTATTCGTTATCATGAGAATACGCCAGCGCGGATAGACGAAATTTACCCGGTCGATCAGATCAGCCTGGACCTGCACTTCGGCGCAGCGCTGAGCGCAGATTCGACATGCGAGCTTGTAATGGAGCAATTCCATAATTCTCAGCGAGATGGCATGAAAATCGAGCAGGTCGACGATCGCGCTGGAGCTGCTGAGTGAAGGTCCGGATGATCTGACCGGCCCACCAGCCACGCCGACGACGCCCTCTGGCGGTAGCTCAACCTCATCGACAGTCGGCGCCGTCCACGACCTGAAGGCCGTAGGGGTCGGGGGCATCATACGCGAGGCGTGCTCCCATAGCGTCCCTGCAATTCCCGGCTGGCCCCCGACATCGAGGTTCAGCGTGCCGAACGCGTGCCGCATTGACGTGCACCACGGTCCGTTCTGAAAGTATTAAATGACACCGAACGGGCCGGGGTGTCAGTTCCGAGCCGGCTGCGAGCGGGCGCCCGGGTCCGCCATGCCGCGACCGCGACGACGGAAACGGCTGCGGCGCAGGCGACCGCGGTGAGGCCGTAGGCCGCCGGTGCGCCGAGGTTCTCGGCGGTGAGCCCGGCCGCCAGCGGGCCGAGCACGGCGGTGGCGGCCCAGATGCCGTTGAGCAGCCCGACCGCGGTGCCCAGGCCGATGCCTCGGCGCCCGGCCGCGGCGGCGGCCAGGGGGTAGCTGACCGTCCAAAGGACGGACCGGGCCGCGGTGGTGGCGCACAGCATCACCAGGACGGCCAGCGGTGCGGTGCTGAGCGCGCCGATCCCTAGGGCGGCTGTGATGGCGACCATGCCGATGCAGGTCACCGGCAGGTTGACCGCCCGCCGGCCCGCCGCGACGGTGAGCGCGCTGCCGGCCGCGAACAAGATCCCGGCGGCGGCGAAGGCCAGGCCGATCTGGCCGGAGGGCGCCCCGGCGGCGTGCAGTTGGGCCGGGACGAGCAGGGCGGTGGCCCCGGTGCTCAGGCCGGCCGTCGCGACCGCCGCGGCGGCGCCGATGATGCCGCGGTCCCGGGCGGCGCCACGCAGGCTGGCCGCGGCCGTCGGCTGGGACGTGACCGGGCCGGACGGCACCCGGAGCGCGGCCAGTCCGGCGGTGATCACGGCAAAGCCCATCGCGCCGGCCAGCAGGGGGATGGCCAGCCCGAGGTGCTCGGTGAGCGCGCCGGAAGCGGCCGGTCCGGCCACACCGCCCACGCCGGCGCTGGCTACGGGCGCGCCGAGGACGGACGGCCCGCCCGCGCTGTCGGCCAGCCAGCACAGCCCGGCGGTCCACACCACCCCGTAGCCGGCCCCGAAGGCGAGCCGCGCGGCGAGCAGGGCCGGGAAGTTCCCGGCCAGGGCTTGCGCGAGGGTCGCGGTCGCCATCAGCAGGCCCGCGGCTAGGGTGATGCGGCGGGCGCCGAACCGGTCGGACAAGGTCCCGGCGGGCACGGCCAGCGCCAGGGTGGCGAGCCCGGTCGCACCCAGCACCATTCCCTGCTGCACTCCGCTCAGGCCGAGCCGGTGCGCGTAGACGGGCATGACCGGCACCAGCGCGAACTGGGCGGCCGCGCTGGCCATGATGAGTGCGTACATCAGCAGGCGGAACGTTGTCCCGGCGCCGGCGCGGGTCCGCCTGGCCTGCGTCATGGTGTCTCCTTCCTCGGGTTGCGGCTCGGTGGCACCGGCCAGCTTAATGTGAAAGGAAGTTCGTCTAAAGTGAAGGAATGTCGCAGTTGCGATCGATTCAGCCGATCAAAAACGGGCTTGGACTGCGCGAGTTGCAAGCGGTCCTCGCGGTCGCCGACCTCGGGTCATTCCGCCGGGCGGCCGCTGCGCTTGGCTACACCCAATCGGCGCTGTCGCACCAGGTGTCGGCCCTGGAAGCGGCGCTCGGGCAGCCGCTGTTCCACCGCCCGGGGGGCCGCGCGCCGGTCAGCCTGACTCCCGCGGGCGAGGCGGTCTGCCGGCGGGCGCGGCGGGCGCTGAGCGAGGTGGAGGCCGTGGCGGCCGATGCCGAGCAGGCCGCGCGCGGCCAGATCGTGCGGGTCCGGGTGGGCGTCACGCAGACCGCGGCGGCCGAGATCATGCCGGCGGCGCTGCGTGCCTTTCGTGACGACCATCCCGGCGTCGAGGTCGTGCTCGTCGCGGCCGACGACCCGGACAGCGCGCGGGCCGCGCTGCACCGCGGTGACCTGGATCTGGCGTTTACCGACAATGCGCTGGCCGACGAGAACGTTGAGGCCGTCGCGCTGCTGGAGGACCCGTGGGTGATCCTCACCCGCCGCGACAGCGCGATCGCGGGCCTGGAACAGCCTGGGTTCGGCGTCCTGGACCAGCTGGACTTGGTGGCCTGGACCCGCCGCTGGCACGCCCAGGCCGATCTCGAGGACGCCTGGGCCCGGCGCGGCATAGCGCCGAAAGTCGTCTATCGCACCGATGACAACCTGGCGCTGCAGCGCCTGGTCGCCGCCGGGCTCGGCCACGCCTGCATCGGCCGCCTGGCCGCCAGCCGAGCCGTCGACCCGGCCCTGACCTGGCTCGAACCGCGCGAGCGCGCGACCGCGCGGACGATTGCCCTGTGTTACCCGCGGCACCGCCCGGTGACCGCCACCGCCCGCTCGCTCATCACCGCCATCCGGGCGCTGGCCGCCTGACGTCCGACCTTGTCCGCAACATGAGTCAGGCGGTGCGCGCCTGGGCGGCCTTGATGCCGCTAGGGTAGCGGACCATGATCCGCCGGCCGGCCAGTGAAGTCGTAGCGCTGCCCGTAGCCGACCACGACCCGGGCGGGGCCGCCGACTGGGTGCAGGCGATGCGGGCTGCGGGTATGGATCGGCACCACGACCTTCGGGCGGATCCGGTACACCATCTCGTGCAGGTGGTCGGGATAGGCGTGACCGGAGCAGCCGATCTGGCGGAGCAGCAGGCCGCAGTGGGTGATCCAGTCGGTGAACAGCTTCCACCGGGGGTCGAAAGGGCCGAGCGGCTCACCGTTGGCGTGCAGCACCGCGCTGCCGGCGCCGAGCGGTAGGTCGAGCAGGGATGGCAGGTCGCAAGGGTCGATCTGGACGACGTAGGTGCCAGGACTGTCCCGGATCGCGGCGAGATCGGCGGTGGCCGCCCCGATCCCGGCGGCGCGGAGGAATGCGGCGGTCCGTTCCGGCCAGAGGATGACCCTGCCATGCTCGGCGGCGATTGCGCTCAGGGAACGGACTCGATCCAGGTCGCGCGGATAGACGGTCTGGAGCATCAGGTCAGGGCTGGCTGCCAGCGCCGCTGCGTAGTCGCGGCCGACGTCGGCCTCCGTGCGCAGCGGGTATGCCTGGTCGAAGCTGAGCGAGGTGCCTTCCGTGACCAGGACATCACAGTCGGCCACGTCGGCGGCGAACCCCCAGGACCGCTCCGGATGGTGGCCGTGGAATCTGATGTCGCCGGTGTACACCAGCACTCCGTCGCTGGTCGTGACCCGGTAGCCGCTCGCGCCGGGCACGTCGTGGTCCAGGTCGAGCCGTTCCACGGTCATCGGCCCGACGCGCACCTTCGAGCCAGTCTCGGTCGGCACCCACTCGGTCCGCGGGGCGGCGAAGTCGCGCGGGCCTGGCAGCACGTCGCCGCCTGCGGCCAGGGCGCCGAGCAGCGCGATCGTAGCCGGCGCGGCGTGCAGCCCGATATCCGGACGGACGAAACCGGCCAGGCCGACGTGGTCGATGTGCGGGTGGCTGACGAACACCGCGGTCGGCTCGCCCGGCTCTGCCAGGCGATCGCACAGCGGGTCACCCGGGTCAAGCCCGGCCGGGTCATAAAGTCCCGGGATCGCCGCCGCGGCACCGGCTCGCAGCCGCGCGGACAGCTCCTCCCCGGGCCGGAGCCGGACCGGGTCGCGGAACAGGTCGGCTTCCCGCGGGATGTCCAGGCCCAGGTCGAGCAGCACCCGGTGACCGCCGTCGCCGATGAGCACCTTGCTTGACCCGATTACCCCGACACCGCCCCAGAACTCCAGGTAGGCCATGGCTAGCGTCCTCCCCGCGTCGCCGCCACGGGATCCGCGGCCCAGGCCCGCAGCGCCGGCAGGAGGTCCTCCGCCGCTGCTGCGGTCGCCGTGGCGGGACCGTCGGCCCGCCCGTACCGGTCGATGTAGCCGCAGCCCGCCCCGATCTCCGCGGCGGGCTCGATGTCATTGCGGTAGTGATCGCCGATCGAGAACACTCGCCACGGCCGTTCCCGAAGGTCGGTGCCGAGGTTCCGCTGCAAAAGCCGTCGCAGGCCGTCCGGCTTGCCGGCTCCCGCGACGATCACGTCGAAACACGTGACGATGCCCAGCCGGGCGAGAAGAGCGTAAAGGCCTGCGTAACCACTATTCGTTATGAGATAAGTCCTGGCACATGTCCGGAGGTCGGCCAGGGTTTGCAGGAGGAGTTGCACCAACTCGACCTCGCACTCGGGTTTGGCCATCCACAGTCGGCTGCGGACGAAGGAGGACTCGACGACGTCGGTCGGCACCCCGTGGCAGCGGGTGGCGAGGCCGACCGCCGCGCCCCAGGGGTCGACCGCCTCGCGCAGCGCAGCTGCCTCCACGGTGTCCTCGCTGTCGGCCGATGCCGCGGGACCGGACTCGATGTACCGCTCCACCGCCTTCAGGTAGGCTTCCGCCTGGGCCGACGGCAGCGTGTCGGCGATCAGGCCGGAGTAGTGGCGGACGGGCGCGTCGCCACGGTACACGGTGCCGTCGAAGTCGACGAACAGCAGCAGCTGTCTCACCGGATCGACCCCGCCGCTGACAGCGCGCCGCGGACGAACTGCCGCTGCAGCAGCAGGAAGAAGATGATCAGCGGAAGCGTGGTGAACGTGGCGGCTGCGGCGAGCCCCGGGATGTCGGTTCCGTTGGCGCCGGCGAACGAGGACAGGCCCACCTCGATCGGCTGGATCGACTCGCTCCTGGTCATCACCAGCGGCCACAGGAAGCTGTTCCAGCTGGCTATGAAGACGGTGATCGAGATGATCACCAGCGCCGGACGTACTGCTGGCACGCCGATGCGCCACAGGATCTGCATCCTCCCGGCGCCGTCCACGGTGGCCGCGTCAAGGATCTCCCGGGGCATCGTGACGAAGAACTGGCGGACCAGGAAGATCCCGAACACGCTCGCGCCCCACGGCACGATCTGGATCCAGTAGGTATCCACCCAGTGGATGTCGCTGGCCAGGACGTAGTCCGGGATTATCAGAACGGTCTGTGGCATCATCAGCACGGACAAGGTGAGAGCCATGAGGGCCTTGCGTCCGGGGAACTGCAGCACGCCGAAGGCGAAGCCGGCCAGCGTGGAGGTGATCAGGCAGAGGATCACCGTGCAGGACGCGATGAAGACCGTGTTGAGAAAGAGCCGAGGCCATGGGGCGAGCGCCCAGGCGCGGGACCAGTTGGCCCAGTCCCACTGCGGCAGGAGAACCGGCGGGAAGCTGTCGAACTGGCCCGGCCGGTCGGTCGAAATGACGAACGTCCAGTAGAACGGGAAAACGAACCCCGCGCCGATCGCCGCGGCTAGGATACGGCGCAGCCACCGCCACGCCTTCTTGCGTCCGCGTGGGGCTACGCCCCGCCGGCCGGCTGGCCAGCGGGGCATAGCGGCGGTGCGGACCATCACGCGTTGCTCTTCGCGGTGGTGCAGGCGCTCTGCGCGGTGGACAGGGCCGAGCTGGCGCTCGTGCCGGACAGCGCTGCGGAGATCGCGGTGGACAAGTCGATGCCGCACTGGGTGACCCACGAGTAGGGCGGATCGACGATGGCGTTGTTGAGCCCGGTGATTGTGGTGCTCACCCACGGGTTCTGCTTCAGGTAGCTGGCCATCGCCGGCTCGGTCAGGGCCTGGCTGGTGACCGGGTAGTAGCCCGTGGCGGCCGACCAGGCGGCCTGTTCGGCCGGCCCGGACAGGAACTGCAGGAACTTCCAGGCGGCGGCCTTCTGCTCGGTGGTGGCCGAGGAGAACACGACCAGGTTGGCGCCTGCCATCTCGTCGGCGCTGCCGGAGCTTCCTGACGGCAGGACGGTGGTGGTCAGCGGGAACTTGCCGCCGACGGTTTGCTGCTCGTAGTAGTAACCGGCCGAGGACGACAGGTCGACCAGGCCCTTCTTCGCCCCGAGCGCGGTCTCGCCCGGGTAGTTGGTGCCGGTGGCCAGGGCGCCTTCCTTCTTCAAAGTCACCAGGTAGTCCAGCGCGGCGACCACGGCCGGGCTGGTGAACTGCGGGGCTCCGTCGCTGGTATATACCTGGGTGCCGTTTGACGCCGCCAGTTCCTCCAGCCACTCCTCGCCCGAGGTAACACCCTCGGTCGCGTTGCCCGGGTCGATCGTTATGCCCACCACGCCGTTCTTCGAGGCGGTCTTGAGGTCGGCCGCGAACTGGGTCCAGGTGGTAGGCGTACTGGTGATGCCGTCGGCCTTCAGCAGGTCCGCGTTGTAAAACAGCACCTGCAGGCTCTTGCTGAACGGCCACATCCAGACCTGGCCGTCGGGGAGCTTGAGGTCGTTCTGCACGCCGGTGTAGAAGGTGGACAAGTCGGTCGTCATGGTGCTGGCGGCGCCCGGCAGGGAGCTGATCGGGACGATCACCTTGCTCGTGGCGAACTTCTCCGCCCAGCTCTCGTAGGCCTGCCCGATCGTGGGTGCCTTGCCCGCCGCGACCTGCGCGGTTTCCGCGGTGAGCAGCGGCCCATAGGTCGAGTAAGCGGTGAGGCTGACGGTGATCTTCGGGTTGGCCTTCTCGAACGCGGTGACTGCGCTCTGCATCGCGGTCTTGAGCGACCCCGCTGCCTCGACCTCATCGAAGGTGATCGTGACTGGTTTGGTGATCGCGGCCGCGTTCGCCGCCCTCGAGGAGGAAGCGCTGGAACTCGAGCTCGACGATCCGCCGCCAGCGCAGGCCGAGGCGGTGAGCACTAGGACTGCAGCGGCTGATGCCATGGCCGCTGCTCTTCTGTAGCGTGAATGCACGGCTGACCCTTCTTTTCATGAGGTAGCGCTGACGCCCGGGGTTGTTCGCCACCGGACGAAGGTGAAGAAGACGGTGATCAGGAACAGGACGACGGCGAGCGCCGCTGCGTATCCGGTGTTCTGGAGAACTTGCGATTCTTCGTAGACGAGATAGCTGAGCGTCGTCGTCGCGTTATTCGGGCCGCCTCCGCTCAGCTGGTAGAACTGCGTGAAGGACTGCAGGGACAAAATCGTGGTGATGACGATCACGAACGAGGTCACCGGCCGCAACTGCGGCCAGGTGACGTACCAGAACTCCTGCCACGGCCCCGCGCCATCGACGCGCGCGGCCTCGCTGTATTCATCGTTGATGATCGTGAGGCCGCCGAGGAAGACGATCATGGTGAAGCCGACCTCGTGCCACAGGCTGAACAAGATCACGGCCGGCATCGAGGTCGCCTGCCCCTCGACCCAGGGCGAGGTCGGCAGGTGGAGGCTGTGCAACACCCAGTTCGCCAGGCCGAACTGCGGGTTGTATATCCAGCCCCAGATGAGCGACGTGGCGATCAGCGGGGTGGCGTTCGGCAGGTAGATAGCTACCCGAGAGGCGTTCATGATGCTGCCGCCGCGCTGCAGCAGCAGGGCGAGGCACAGCGAGATCGCCGTCCCGGCGATGACCATCGCGCCGGTGAAGTACAGCGAGTTCCACAGCGTCTGCAGGAAGCCAGGGTCGGTCGCGGTGAGCAGTTCCTTGTAGTTGCCCAGGCCCTTGTAGACAGACAGGCTCGGGTTCAGCACATTCCAGTTCCACAGCGACACGTAGAACGTGTAGAACGTCGGAAGGATGATGAAGGCACCGAAGATCAGGACCGCTGGGCCAGAGTAGAGCCAGCCCTTCTTCGTGCGGCGGAAGTCACGCTCAGTGCCGTGTCCGACCCGCTTAGCTCGCTTGCGTCCTCCTGTCTGTCCAGTCCCGGCCGACCCGGCTGCGCCCGTCGTTGTCCCGATCACGAGGGCAGTGAAGCTGTTCTAGGTAACAAGAAAGGAATCAGAAGCTTTCGAAAGCGTAACAAGATCGCATTTTTCCAAGAAAGGTGAGAACCTGAAAGGCTGGGCACTTCGCTCTCATTAAAGCGGACAGATGTCCCGCATTTTGCGTTGCCCACATCACCCTCTCGCCCGCCACTCGCTGTCTAACGCGCCGCGGCGCGCTTACTGTCGCGTCTGGCCTGCCGCCGCCGCGGGCACCGTGCTCGGCCACTCTTGCGCTGGCGCCCCGCCGGTACTGGCCGACGTACTTGTCGCGGGCCCGCCTCATCCGGGTCTGGAGTTCGAGGGCCGCATCTTCGTCAAGTGCGGCGAGCGCCTCCCGGTCGGTTTCCGCGATGAGCAGCTTCTCGGTCTCGTTCAGCACCGCACGCGTGGCTGCGTCCATCGTTACGCGCAGGCTTCCTCAGCTCTGCCCTGCGAGTTCCTCGGCGAGTTCCTTCTCGTCGCTCTCGGAAAGCGAGGTCTTGAGGACGGTGCCGCCGAAGGGCTGCATGGCGCTTGCGAACTTGTCCTCGGTGATCTTCGAGGCCATGATCACCACGGCGGAGTGGCCGGGCTCGATCAGGTGCGCCACGCGGTCGCGGAACTCGGCATCGATGCCTGACTTGTTGAACTTGCCCATCAGCGCGCCAAGCGCGCCGCCCAGTAGCACCATGCCGGGGATGAAGAACAGGACGCCCAGCAAGAGCCCGAAGAGCGCACCGGTGACCGCGGACGTACCGACGATCCGCTTGGGTGTGTCGACGTGAGTCTTGCCGTCGGCGTCGACGTCGACGATGGCAAGTCCGGCCAGATCGACGACGAAATCCTGTTGCAAGCGCTGCACCTGCTCGTACGCTCGCCGAGCCGTTTGCGGGTTCTCATACCCGATAACGATCAGATCCGACATCTGCGCCTCCCCTTCCTGCGGTCGCCTGGTCGCGACCTTGTACCGACCTTACCTCTGCCTATTACAGAGTGTTTCGACGCCCTCACGCATACGGACGAGGAGGGTGGCGCCGTGCGATGTCGGCTATCGCCCAGACCGGGCGGCCTTTCCGTGGCCGCCCGGTCAGCCCACGTCCGGTCAGCTCATTTGAAGGAGGCGGTGTGGGCGGCTGCCC
>Ga0335075_10013053_pt1 | contig 12518 bp, 8 predicted proteins | sample Lox_Sample_24_FD_206723 | JGI IMG/M metagenome (GOLD analysis project Ga0335075, IMG submission 206723) | Soil microbial communities from Loxahatchee National Wildlife Refuge, Florida, United States - Lox_Sample_2.4 | ecosystem: Environmental > Terrestrial > Soil > Wetlands | place: USA: Florida... | reverse complement strand
AGTTTGCCCAGCTCGGTGTGGCCTACGCCGAGATCGCCTTCGGCATAGCCGAGCCGCGGGTAGGGCTGCTGACCATCGGCGCGGAGCCTGGCAAAGGGAACAAACTCGCCCGGCGAGGTCACGAGCTGCTGGGCAGCGAGCCCCCGCACGGCGGCATCCCGATCAGCTTCGCCGGCAACGTAGAAGGTAGTGACCTGCTGGCCGGCAAGGTCGATGTGATCGTCACCGACGGCTTTACCGGCAACGTCGCGCTCAAAACTCTCGAGGGCACTGCCAGCTATTCGGCAGCGCAGTTCGGCGCCGCGGTCAGGAGCTCGCCGGCGACGCGGATCGGCGCGCTGCTCCAGCGCCGGGCACTCCGCCAGTTGTCCGAGCAGTTTGACTCCGAAACCTACGGAGGCGCCGCGCTGCTCGGGCTGGAAGCCACGATCGTGATCGCGCACGGTGCGGTGACTGCCCGCGGCGCCGCGGCAGCGTGCAGACTGGCCTGGGAGCTGACTGAGCGGCACATTACCGAGCGCATCAGGGAGCGGCTTGGCCCGAGCCGCGGCGCGCACTTCCTGCGCCGTCCCTGACTCGACACACGGGCGATCCCGGACCGCGGCGGCGCCGCGCGACGGACAACGGCTGCCCAGATAATCACTAGACGGACCGGTAGGCTAGTGAGATGACAGATCCGGAGGCGGCGCTCGGACAGCTAGTGCAGCAAGCGCTGGCTGACGAGTTTAGCGCTGAGTACGCAGCTGCCGATCCGTTGATCCGGCCGTCCGGATTTGCTGACTTTCAGTCCAATGTCGCCATGTCGCTGTCCAAGCGGCTGGGCCGCAGCCCGCGCGACGTCGCCGGGCCGGTAGCGGACAGACTGAACGCTGCACCAGCCGTCGCACGCGCCGAGGTAAGCGGCCCGGGCTTCATCAACATCACGCTGGCCGACGAGTGGATTGCCGCGCAATCCACTGAGCAGCTGGCGGACCCGAGGCTAGGCGTGCCGCTCGCCGCGACGAGCCAGAAGGTCGTGGTCGACTACTCCGGTCCCAATGTGGCTAAGGAACTGCACGCCGGTCACCTACGGGCCACGTCGGTCGGCGACGCCATCGCGCGCGTGCTGGAGCATCTCGGCCACGACGTCATCCGGGCCGCGCACCTGGGCGACTGGGGCACCCAGTTCGGCATGCTGATCGAGCACGCGCTGGAGATCGGCGAGCAGGCTACTTACGACCAGCTGGCATCGGGCCAGATGACCGCCTTTTACCAGGCCGCCAGGGCCAGGTTCGACAGCGATCCCGTGTTCGCAGACCGGTCACGCAAGCGGGTTGTGCAGTTGCAGGCGGGTGAGCCGGACACCATGCGGCTCTGGCAGCTCCTCGTCGATGACTCGATGGAGTACCTGCGCAAGATCTATGCCCGGCTGAACATCACCCTCACCGACGCGGACATGGCGCCGGAGAGCTTCTACAACTCGATGCTCGCCGACGTATGCGACGAGTTGGAACGCCGCGGCCTCGCGGTAATGAGTGACGGGGCACTGTGCGCGTTCCCGCCCGGGTTCGCTGGCCGGGACGGTAACCCGGTGCCGCTCATGTTGCGCAAGAGCGACGGCGGCTACGGCTATGACAGCACCGACGCCGCGGCGATCAGGTACCGGCTGACCGAGCTCGGCGTCACCCGGATCATCTACGTCGTCGGATCGGAGCAGAGCCAGCACCTGCAGATGATCTTCGAACTCGCCCGGCAGGCCGGCTGGCTGGTGCCCCCTGCTACCGCCGAACACGCCGTAATCGGGCTGATGACCGGACCCGGCGGCCAGCGGCTCCGGACGCGGTCAGGCGAGCAAGTCAAGCTGGCAGACCTGATGGATGAGGCGGTCGACCGGGCAGCCAACGTCATCGCCGACCGGTATTCGGACCCCGTGCAGCGCAGTCAGATCGCCGAGGCCGTCGGGATCGGCGCGCTGAAATACGGTGACCTGTCGGTTGCCAGGGACTCTGGCTACGTGCTGGACTTCGACCGGCTGCTCGCGCTGACCGGGAACACCGGTCCTTACCTGCAGTACGCTGCCGCGCGCATCAGGTCGATCTTTGCCAGGGCCGGGCTCGACCCGGCCGGTGCGACCGGCCCGATCGCGGCGGGCACCAGCGCCGAGCGCGCGCTGGCGCTGCGACTGCTGGGCCTCGGCCGGGCGGTCCACGATGTGGCCGCCGGAGCCGAGCCACACAAGCTGGCAGGCTTCCTGTTCGATGCGGCAAGCGCGTTCACTACGTTCTACGAGCAGTGCCCGGTTCTCACCGCCGAAGGCGAGACCAGGCAGAGCAGGCTCGCGCTCTGCGCGCTCAGTCTGCGGGTTCTGGACACAGGCCTGCGGCTACTGGGCATTCCGGTACCTGATCGGATGTAAGTGTGCGTCCCAGGAACTGAAAGTTTCTCTGTAGTTCCCAGGAATCTCCCAGATATCATCGCCTGAATACCCATGATCGGCAGTCAGGCTGGCTCTTATGGACACTCTCAACCTCGGTCCGGCTGAGCCGGGTGCGGTACCAGCAGCTTCGCGCCGGTTCGGCCGGACCAAGCGCATTGCTGCCACCTTCGCAGCAGGCGCTATTTTGCTTGGCACCGGCGCCGCGATCGGCATAGCGCTGACCGGCGGTGCGTCTGCCTCGACCGCCGCCTCGACGTCGGCCGGTTCCCAGTTCGCGGGCCTTCCGGCGGGGACGGCAGCCGCCAAGTGCGCGAAGATCGCGGCCAAACTCCGCGAGTCCAGCCACCCGGCCCTGGCTATGCGCCTGCACGCCTTCTGCACCAATCCGCTCGTACGGCTAGCGCTCGTCGGCGGCGAATACGGCCAGGTGACGTTCAAGGGCAAGACAGGCCCGAAGACAGTCACGTTCGAGCGCGGCACCGTCGAGTCGGTGAGCAGCTCGGCGATCTCCGTCACGGCGCCCGACGGCACCACCTGGACCTGGGAACTGACCGCGAGCACGAACGTCCACTCGGCTGGCGGCGGAACTGCGCAGGCCAAGCCCGCCAAAGGCGACCGAGTGCTGGTCCTCGGGCAGTTGGCCAGCGGGGCCAGGGACGCCCGGCTGATCCGTATCGGCGCGGCCGGATAGCCGACGGCTAGCTGTAGCCGGGGCGACCCAGGGCAGCCGGTCGCGCGATGACCGAGGTGACCGGAATCGCCGGGCTGCCCAGATCTTCCCGGTAACCTCGTGAATCCGGAGCCCGCCGGGCAGACTGCGGTCGGGGCAGCTTCAGAACGAGCCAGGCGTGAAGCCGAGGACGGCATGACAGAGAACGACCGCATTCCGCAAGTGCTCGTCGTGGATGACGAGCCGAATATCCGTGAGCTGGTGCAGGTTGCGCTGAAGTTCCACGGTTGCGACGTGACGACGGCAGCCAGCGGCAGGGAAGCGCTCCGGCAGGCCGACGCGACCAGGCCGGACCTCATCGTTCTCGACGTCATGATGCCGGACATGGACGGCTTTGAGGTCTGCCGGCGGCTGCGCGCGGCCGGTAACGAGGTGCCCGTCATCTTCCTGACGGCCCGCGACACCTCATCCGACACGGTCACCGGCCTCGTGATCGGCGGCGACGACTACGTGACCAAGCCGTTCTCAGTCGAAGCCCTGGTCGCGCGGGTGCGCGCAGTGCTCAGGCGAACCTCCCGAACCACCGCCAATGACCAGCCGGGCAGGACTGCCGGGCCGCTGCGGGTGGCAGACCTTGAGCTGGACGAGGACCGCTGGACCGTCCGCCGGTCCGGGGTGCCGGTCGAACTGTCGCCCACCGAGTTCCGGCTGCTTGCCTACCTGATGCGGCATCAGGGGCGGGTGCTCACCAGAGCGCAGCTGCTCGAAAGCGTCTGGGGCTGGGACTACTCGGGCGAGTCGCAGATCGTCGAGACATACGTCAGCTACCTGCGCCGCAAGCTCGACCCGCTCGGGCCGCCGCTCATCCACACCCAGCGCGGAGTCGGTTACAGCCTCAGGCCAGACCGGCAGGAGCACCAAGGCAGCGGCCCGGCTTAGCAACTGCGCCCGGGCCGCTGACGCAGCACACTAGCTATAGCGCCGCCGTACATGACAGGAACCCGCAGATGACAGGCCCCGGTCGATGAGCCGCACCCGGAGGTTGTCGCTGCGGGCGCGCATGCTCGTGATGCTCATCGGCGTGACCACTCTGCTGCTACTGGTAATGGGTACGGTCAGCACGTATCTGCTGGCCCGGCGGGTGGATGCACAGGTCGCCGCCAGTAGCAGCCATCTCACTGCCGCCGCGGCCAGCCTGGCCAGGGCCGGTCCGCAGATGGCGGCTAAGCCGGGCTACCCCGGCCCTGCCGTTGCGGAGATCTCGTTGCGGGGACCGCGCCTTACCGTCAACCCGGTCAGCGGCGGAGCACTCACCACCCGGCTGGCCGCTGCGCTCGCCACGCAGTTGCCCGGCGCGAACCTGACGCAAGCGATGAAGCTCGCGGAGGACGGCCAGCTGCCCATGGCACGGCAACTGCTGTACGGCATTGGCTGCGGGCACTTCCCTAACGTCTCCCGGCTTGACTGCAAGCCGATAGTGCTGCAGAAGATGCTGGTTGCCAGCCGCTTGGTGGCCGTCGGCCCGAACGGCGAAGCACTCCTGTTCGTCGGCGAGCAAGTGACCACCGGTCCGGGCGCGGTACGCGGGTTCATCATCGCCGAACTGATCACTGGCACCGCCTTGATCGCCCTGCTGGCGCTCGCTGGTGAGTGGCTGATCGGCCGCGGCCTGATCCCGCTTGACGACATGACCAGGACTGCCAACGAGATCACTTCGCAAGGTGACCTCACGGCGCGGATGCCTGAAACTGACGACCAGACGGAAGTTGGCCGGCTCGGCTCCTCGATCAACACGATGCTGGACCGGATACAACAAGCCTTCGGCTCCCGGCTGCAGTCCGAGCAGAAGGTTCGCGAATTCGCTGCTGATGCCTCGCACGAGCTCCGAACGCCGCTCACCACGATCCGCGGTTACGCCGAGCTATACCGCCAGGGTGCGCTCGGACCCGATCAGCTACCCAATGCCATGCGCCGGATCGAGCAGGAAGCCGAGCGGATGAGCACGCTTGTGGCCGAGCTTCTCGAACTTGCCCGGCTGGACCGCACCTCCTCACTCGACCTCACCGAGACTGACCTGGCGGGCGTGGTCAGGGATGCGGTAGCCGACGCCATCGCGGTTGAGCCCCGGCGGCCGGTGTATGCCGAAGCTCCGCCACGATTGATCGCGGTCGTTGACGAGCCGAGGATCCGGCAGGTGCTGGCGAATCTGCTCGGCAACGTGCGCGCGCACACTCCGGTAACGACGCCTGTTGCGGTACGACTCGGCGCGATTACCGGCGGCGTGCTGATCGAGATAGCCGACGCCGGTCCCGGAATGTCCGCGCAGGATGCCATCCGGGCTTTCGACCGGTTCCACCGGGCGACGGACAAGCCGTACCCTGCCGATACCCCCGACCCGGCCGAGGAACATCAAGATCAGGGCGGGAACGTGCCCGACTGGGCCAGCGCTCTGCCAGGCAGCGCAGCCGCGCGGGGGCGCGGCGGCGGAGTGAACGGCGCGGCGGTTCGCCCGGCCAGTGCGAACGGGGCCAGTGCGAACGGGTCCAGCGCGAACGGGTCCACTGTTAACGGGTCCACTGTTAACGGGGCCAGCGCGAACGGGGCCAGCGCGAACGGCTCCAGCGCGAACGGGTCCACTGTTAACGGGGCCAGCGCGAACGGAGTCTCCCGCTACGGCGCCGGGGTCGACGCGGCCGCAGCAAACAGAGCCGCGAACGGTGCTCCACGGGTCGGCAGCCCAGTCAACGGCAGCCCAGTCAACGGCAGCCCAGTCAACGGTGCTCTGCGTCTTGGCAGCACAGGCGGCCGGGGCCAGCACCGTGCTCCCGGCGGCTCCGGCCGGGCGGAACGAACCAGCGGCAGCGGCCTCGGCTTGTCGATCGTGCAAGCGATAGCGAACGCACACGGCGGCCGGGCCACGCTGGAGTCGGTGCCGGGCCAGGGCACCAAGGTCCGCGTCTGGCTGCCCGTCAGGATAGTTCCGTAGCCCCGCTGGGCTCTGCCGCATTGGCATCCTCGGCCGGCAGCGACGGCAAATGCTCGATCATGTAGTAACCAGCCAGCAGGCCAAAGATGATCAGCGCGGCTATGGGCGAGACGAGGGCGACAAGCGTGCCGCCCACATAGCCCGCGTTCCCGATCGTGAACCGGAACGTCGACAGCCGCGGCCGGTGTATCCGGCGACCAGCACCAAGCGCCTCCTGGTGCGCAGCCAGGTAAATCCACACGGACGCATACCCGATGGAGATCGCGATCATGACCAGGCCGTAGATCACGGCAGCCACGGTGGCCTGTCCGTTTCCGCCGCTGCTGCCAGCCAGGTGATCGGCCACCAGCGCAGTCGGGAACGGGATGGCAACCACGCCCATCAGCAGGAACAGGTTCAGCACCAGTACCGGCCTGTCCACTTTGCTGACCTGTGCGAACATCGTGTGGTGGTTCAGCCACATGATCCCGATAGTCATGAAACTGACCACGTAGGCCAGGTAGGCAGGCCAGTAGTGGCCTAGCCCAAGGTGCCCGTGGTGTGAGCCTACGGTTAATGCCGCGGGCGGCGCTGTCTTGTCGGCGACGCTCAGCAGGCTGAAGACCAATACTGTGATCGCGACGGCGAATACACCGTCGCTGAAGGACTCAGCCCGTCGCGAGTCCACTCACGCCTGGTCTTCGGCTCCGGCTGAGCTAGCTGGCCCGACCGGTGCCGGGACCGCCAGCGACCGGACCAGTAGCTGGGCCACATCCACAACTTGCAATGTCTCCGGCGCCTCACCGGAACTCTTCTTGGCCTCGACCGCGTCCCCGAGCATCACCAGGCAGTACGGGCAGCCTGTGGAGATCGTGTCCGGGTTCGTGCCAAGTGCTTCGTCGATCCGCTCGATGTTGATCCGCTTGCCGATCCGCTCTTCCATCCACATCCGCGCACCGCCGGCGCCGCAGCAGAATCCGCGCTCCTTGCACCGGTGCATTTCCTGCGGCTGCACGCCGGGCACCTGTTCCATGATCTCCCGCGGCGGGGTGAACACCCGGTTGTGCCGGCCAAGGAAGCACGGATCGTGGTAGGTGACCTTCTCCTCGATCGGAGTGACCGGCTTGATTTTGCCGTCAGCAACCAGCTGGGCCAGGAGCTGGGTGTGGTGGATCACCTCGTAGTTGCCGCCCAGCTGCGGGTACTCGCGTGCGATCGTGTTGAAGCAGTGCGGGCAGCTGGCAACGATCTTGCGGACGCCTGCCTCGTTCAGCGTCTCGATGTTCTGCTGGGCCAGCATGCTGAAGACGAACTCGTTGCCGATCCGCCGGGCCGGGTCGCCAGTGCAGGTCTCCGCCGGTCCGAGGACAGCGAAGTTAACCCCGGCGGTATGCAGCAGCTGCGCGATCGCCTTTGTCGTCTTCTTCGCCCGGTCCTCCAGCGCGCCGGCGCAGCCTACCCAGAACAGGTACTCAACGTCATCGCCGATCGCGCCGTCGACGACGGGCACCTCGAAGTCCAGTTCGCCGATCCAGTCGGTCCGCTTGTTCCCGCCCATCCCCCACGGGTCGCCCTTGTTCTCCAGGTTCCGCAGCATCGTGCCGGCCTCGACCGGGAACGCCGACTCCACCAGGACCTGATACCGGCGCATCCCGGTGATGTGGTCAATGTGCTCGATGTCGACCGGGCACTCCTCGACGCAGGCGCCGCAGTTGGTGCACGACCACAGCTCGTCTGGGTGGATGACGCCATGAGACTCCTCGTCGCCGATGATCGGGCGAGCAGCCTCAGCCTTGACAGCATCGGGCAGCGCCTCGCGTGCTTCGTCGGAGCCGGCCAGCAGGTACGGCGCCTTGGCGAAGGCGTGGTCGCGCAGTTCCAGGATGATCATCTTCGGCGACAGCGGCTTGCCGGTTGCCCAGGCCGGGCACTGCGACTGGCATCGACCGCATTCGGTGCAGGTAGCCAGGTCGAGCATGCCCTTCCAGCTCAGGTCCTCGATCTTGCCGATGCCGAAGACGTCCTCGTCCGGGTCGGCTTCCTCGAAATCCAGCACCTTGCCGTTCGATCGCATCGGCTCCAGCGGGCCAAGGCCATTGGGCCGCCGGGAGAACAACACGTTCAGCGGGGCGATCGCAATGTGCAGGTGCTTCGAGTAAGTGACGAAGACGCCGAAGGCCATGATGACGGCCAGTTGCAGCAGGATGAACGTGGTCTCGATGCCCTTGTTAGCCGCGCCGAGCGGGTGCAGCCAGTGACCCACTATCTCAGAGGCGAACGCGCCGCTGGGGTACGGGAAGTCACCAGTGTTGATCTGCGCACCCCGGTAGATCAGCAAAGTAGCGACGACCAGGAAGATGCCGAGCAGCACGAGCCAGGCGGCGCCGGTGTGTGACCCGGAAAAGCGGGATTTGCGCCCTTCCCGCTTCGGGTCAGCGGTGAGCCTGATGATCGCGAAAGTGATGATTCCGGCGAGCACCGCAACCGCGAACAGGTCCTCAAGAAAACCCACCCAGGCCCAGGTGCCGATCAGGACGATCGCGAAGTGCTTGCTGAACAGCGATCCGTAAGCCTCAATGATGGTGAGAAACAGCACGATGAAGCCCCAGAACGTGAACGCGTGCGCCAGTCCCGGTACCGACCACTTGAGCAGCTTCCGCTGCCCGATCACCTCTGTTACCTGGGTCTCAGTCTGGCGTGTCGGGTGCTCGCGCAGCGCCTCGGTCCGCTCCGGCGCAGGCTGGCCGGTGCGGCCGAGGCGGTAGAGCCAGAACAAGCGGCGTCCGGCGATCGCGGCCGCGACGACTGTCAGGGCCAGTCCGATGATGATCCGCAGCGCCAAGGCAACCTCCAGGTATGCAGTGGGTGCCAGCGTAACGCCCGCGGAGTCGGGCACCTATGCTCAGAGCGCCCGAACTGCCCACGCGGTGACCGCGGCGGACCTGGCCAGCGCGGCCGGCAGCGACTGTGGACCGCGTGCGGTTATCCGGCAAACTGTCCGTAACTGTAAGCAGCAACGGCTAGCCTGATTCGCGCGTCGGCGCATGGGCCGGTGCCCACACACTGGCGCGGCTATCCTTCGGTCGAGCCTAGTTCACTCTGAGTAACCAGAAGCGATCCCGAAGCGAGTGGAGACGATGGGCGGGCAGGCCAGGCAAACCAAGCAGACCGGACGGCTGCCCATCCGCGCCAAGCAAAATAAAGAGCAGCCCAGCCAGGCAAAACATGACAAACGGTCCAGTCAGGCCTCGGCTGAGCTGCACTCCGGCGAGGTCAGTGAGGGAACATCCGCCGGGCCAGCGTCGGCGCGCTCATCCCTGCTGCCCCGGCCGGGCGGGGTGATCGGTCGCTGGGCAGCGCTCGGCGGCTCGGCCACGGTCCTCGTGATCGCCAGCCTCGTGGCTGACGGCCTGGCATTCGGGGCGAAGCAGGCCTGCCGGACTGGTGCCTGGAACTACGGCGTCGCCCAGTACCAGGCGCACTGTTACAGCGATATCTATCCGCTGTACTTCGACGAGGGACTGAGCTCCGGCAAGATTCCCTATCTCGACCACCACGTCGAGTATCCGGTGATCATCGGAGCCGTCATGCAGGGCGCCGCGTGGGTCGTCAGGTCGGTAGCCAATCCGTACGTCAGAGGCCTGCGGTTCTTCGACGTCACCGTGGCTGTGCTCGCCCTCTTCCTGATAGCCGGAGTGCTCGCCACTGCCTACTGCGCCGGGCCGTCACTGCGCTGGACGGCCCTGCTCGTGGCGTTTTCTCCGGCCCTCATCCTGTCAGCCTTCATCAACTGGGACCTCATCGCGATGGGCCTGATGATGATGGCCCTGGCCGCCTGGGCCGCGCGTCGGCCGGTCCTGGCAGGGGTGCTCCTAGGCCTGGCGGTGGCGACCAAGTTCTACCCAGTCGTCGTGCTATGGCCGCTGTTCCTGCTCTGCCTGCGCGCCGGGCGAATGCGGGCCTTCTGGCTGACGGCGGGTTCAGCGGCGGCGGCGTGGCTAGTCGTGAACCTGCCAGTAGCCATCGTCGCTCCGAGCGGCTGGGCGAGGTTCTACGTGCTCAGCAGCGAGCGTCCTGCCGACTGGGGATGCATTTACTTCTTCTTCCAGCACGTGCACTGGCCGGGGGTCGGCACATCCTCGGTCCCGGCACTCAACCTAATGTCGGGTGGCGCATTCGCACTGGCATGCGGCGCGATCGGGATCCTGGCCCTGGCCGCGCCCCGGCGGCCGCGGCTGGCGCAGCTGATATTCCTGACCACCGCCGCGTTCCTGCTGACTAACAAGGTCTGGTCGCCGCAGTATGTGGTGTGGCTCGTTCCGCTGGTCGTGCTTGCCAGGCCCAAGATCATCGGCTACCTGATCTGGCAGGTCGCTGAAATCGGGTACTTCTACGCAATCTGGGCCTATCTCATCACTGTGATCGAAGGCGAGCATTACCCCGGCGCACTCAGCCCGGCACTGTACTTCACCGCGGTGCTCGCACGCTTCGGTACTGTCCTGCTGCTCTCCGGCCTGGTTGCCTGGGAGGCCCTGCGGCCCGAACGCGACGTGGTGAGGTCGGCGGGCGTGGATGACCCGGGCGGTGGCGTCCTTTCCGGGGCGGCGGACAGACTTGTGCTGCCTCGCCTTCTGCGGCCCGCAGCTGGCCCTCAGCCGGCCTAGCCGACATCAGCACGTAAGATCTCGCGGTTCAGCGTGCCCCTCAGCCGGCCCACATGCCGGAGAGATACAGCATGCCCAGTACGACGGCGATAGGGGTGCTCACTGCCAGGTAGGCATACCGGATCGCTGGCCAGCGCTCACCGAGCCTGGCAAGCGCGACCCACACCGGGAAGAGCACAAGCAGGGTGCGCGGCGCGGTCTGGTACCACGTCGACGTGCCGAGCGCGACGACAGCAAGCCCGCAGTACACGGCCTCCGGCCAGCGCTTCGTCGCCGCGAAGGCCACGGTGGCCACCAGCATCACTGCCATCACGCCCAGTTCTAGCTGGAACTCGAAGGCTGTGCTCGCGCTGAACGGGTGACGAAACGCTGCCCACCAGGTAGTCCTGAGAGCCTGGGCGGGCGTGCTCAGGTGCAGGTCCCAGCCGCTCCGCAGGGCATTCGACCACGCCATCCAGCTGCCGGTGTTAGCGCGAAGGTAGACCTCATATGCGGCTGGTCCGGCAACGGCGGTGCATACCGCGGCCGCGTTGGCCAGCCGCAGCCGGACCGGTACACGCGGTCCGCGCCCAGCAGGCGAGCTGCCTGCATCGAGCTGGCCGTCAGGGCCAGGGCGCTGATCCGGCCGGTAGCTGCCCGCGAGCGCCATCAGGACCAGCGCCGGGATCAGGAACAGCCCATCCGGGCGGACCAGGCCAGCCAGGCCAGCCAGCAGCGCCGCGCGCCACCACCGGCCACGGATCGCGGCATGCCAGGCAGGCGCGGCCAGTGCCAGGAACAACGCCTCGGAGTACCCAACCATGAGGAAGATCGAAGCCGGAGCAGTGACCAGGTAAAGCGTTGCCCGCCGCCCGCCCCCGAGGCGGGCCAGCGACACGACGGCGAAGCAGCCCGCCACTGCGGGGACCGCGAGCTCGGCCAGTGTCCAGTTGCGGACGACCAGGTGGGCCACACTGAGCACGGCCGGGTAGCCAGGGAAGAACGCGGTGTTGTTCGGAATCGAATGCCGGCCGAAGTACCCGTACTCGGCGATGTTTCTCAGCAGGTAGGCGTCCCAGTGCTCAAAGGCTCCGGTCAGCGAGGCATGTGCAGGTGTGCCACGGAATGCCCACGCCGACGCCCAGGCAAGTACCAGCAGTGCCAGGTGTGCCGCGGCCCAGATGCCGAGCGCCGCACGATCTTCCCCGCTGAGCGCGGCGAGCCGCAGGCGGCGTGTGGGCGGTACGGCTGTCCGCAGGCGCGCCCGGACACCAGGCCGGTATACGGCAGATGCATCCGAACTGGCGTCGTGCTGCAGCATCCGTCCCCCTGCGTGCCTTTGTCGAAGGCAACATTAAGCGGTCACGCACGCAGCGGCAGCCGAAGAGCTTGCCCTGCTCCTGGCCGACCGCGAACTTAGCGGGCCTGCCCAGCGTTGAAGTAGCTGGGTAACCACCGCACAGGTGGCGCGGCGGAAGCACGGGTGGGCCCGATCCGCCCGGCCAGACACGGCGTCTCCACTTCGGCGGCTCCGTGGTTCGCGGCCGTTTTCCCTATCTGGCCGTCTCCTGGAATATGTCGCCAGGTGGCTTAGTTCACAAGAGCGTGGTTAGCAAAGTTGAGCGCGTGGGGCTCAAGTCAGTTGCCACACCGATGGCTGCATGGCAAACTTGAGCCGTCGGGACTCAATCTTTCATTACTAGATGAAACCAAGGACAGAACACATGGCACGTGCGGTAGGCATCGACCTGGGGACGACCAACTCCGTCGTCGCCGTCCTCGAGGGCGGAGAGCCCTCGGTCATCGCCAACGCTGAGGGCTCGC
>Ga0335075_10013051_pt1 | contig 12519 bp, 9 predicted proteins | sample Lox_Sample_24_FD_206723 | JGI IMG/M metagenome (GOLD analysis project Ga0335075, IMG submission 206723) | Soil microbial communities from Loxahatchee National Wildlife Refuge, Florida, United States - Lox_Sample_2.4 | ecosystem: Environmental > Terrestrial > Soil > Wetlands | place: USA: Florida... | reverse complement strand
CCGGGGCGAAGGATGCGGGCACCCTGTTCGGGGCGCATGGCGGCGCGTTGGACCGGCTCGACGCCGTGATCTTCACGGCGATCGGCGGCTACTACGTCTGGATCGGGCTGCTGCACTGAGCTCCAGCGAGGTTCTCGGTGCGCGGCGCGGACCTAGAATCGCCGCGATGGCACGGCGGGTGGTGATCCTCGGCTCGACTGGATCGATCGGCGTTCAGGCGCTCGACGTCGTCTCGCGCGCGGCGGGCGAGCTGGAGGTCGTCGGGTTGTCGGCCGGGACCGGCTGGGAGACGCTGATCGAGCAGGCGCGAGCCCATGGCGTCCGGCGGGTCGCGCTCGCCGACCACGACGCCGCCGCGCAGGCCGCCGAGGCCTGGACCGACGGTGAGGTCCTGTCCGGACCGGAGGGGCTCGTGCGGCTGGTGGTCGAGGAGCCCTGTGATCTCGTCCTGAACGGGATCGTCGGCTCCGCTGGACTGGTGCCGACGGTGGCGACGCTCACCGAGGGGATCGACCTCGCGCTGGCCAACAAGGAGTCGCTGGTCGTCGGCGGCGAGCTCGTCACCCAGCTCGCGGAGGCGACCGGCGCGTCGATCATCCCGGTTGACTCCGAGCACTCCGCACTGCATCAGCTCCTCGCCGAGCAGCCGGCCGGGACCGTCGACCGGCTGATCGTCACCGCATCGGGCGGACCGTTCCGCGGCCGGACCGCCGAGGACCTGGAGGGTGTGACCGTGGAGCAGGCGCTCGCCCATCCCACCTGGGCGATGGGCGGCAAGATCACGATCGACTCCGCCACCCTGATGAACAAGGGCCTCGAGGTGATCGAAGCCCACCATCTGTTCGCGATGCCCTACGAGCGGATCGACGTGATCGTCCACCCCCAGTCGATCGTGCACAGCCTCGTGCAGCTGTGCGACGGAGCGACGCTCGCGCACCTCGGATATCCCGACATGCGGGTCCCGATCGCGTACGGCCTGCACTATCCCGAGCGCGTCGGGGTGCCGGTGCGCGCCCTCGATCTCGCCGAGCTCGGCGCGCTCACCTTCGAGCCCGTCGACGATCAGACGTTCCGCTGCCTGCGCCTCGCGCGCGAGGCCGGGATCGCGGGCGGGACCGCGCCGTGCACGCTGAACGCCGCCAACGAGGTCGCCGTCCACGCGTTCCTCCAGGGCCGCCTGGCGTTCGCTGCCATTCCGGAGGTGATCGAGCAGACGCTCGAGCGCACGCCGCAGCCGCCGGTGCACTCCTTCGACACACTCGCCCACGCGGACGGCGAGGCGCGCCGCGTCGCCGCCGAACTGATCGAGGCGCTCGGCTCCGCGTAGCGCGGCGCGCTTACGGGCCTCATAACCTCCGCTGCGAGACTGCTGCCGCCGGCCATGGATTTCGTCTTCGCGTTCCTCGGGTTCGTCGCCCTCATCGTCCTGCACGAGGCCGGCCATTTCACGGCGGCGAAGGCGGTCGGGATGCGGGTTGAGCGCTTTTGCCTGTTCTTCCCGCCGCTCATCGCCAAGGTCAAGCGCGGCGACACCGAATACGGGATCGGCGCGATCCCGCTCGGCGGCTACGTGAAGATCACCGGGATGTCCCCGAACGAGGACATCCCGGCCGAACTGCTGCCGCGCGCCTACTACAACCAGCCGGTCTGGAAGCGGATCGTGGTGATCGCGGCAGGGCCCGCGGTCAACATCGCGCTCGCGATCGTGATCGTGTGGGTGCTGCTGATGAGCAGCGGAGAGGTATCGCAGACCGTCACCAAGTCGATCGCTGCTGTTGACCGCCACGGCGCGGCAGCACACGTGCTCAAGCCGGGCGATCAGATCGTGTCGGTCGACGGGGTGACCGGGTCGGAGCAGACGATTCATCGCCTGATCGAGCGTCACCGCTGCGCCGGAACCCCGACGAACGGCTGTCGGGCGACGACGCCGGCGAACCTGGTCGTCCGCCGTGACGGGCACCTCGTACACGTGTCGCTGCGACCGCGCTACGAGAAGGTGAGCCTCGGCGGCGGCAAGAGCGAGTCCGAGATGCTCATCGGGATCGAGTTCGCAGCGCGCATCAACCACCCCGGCTTCCTCCAGGCAGGGTCAGATTCGGTGACCAAGCTCTGGGCCGTCAGCAAGGACACGGTGTCCACGGTCGTGCGGATCTTCGAGCCGAAGGAGCGCAGGCAGCTCCACGGCGTGGTCGGCACCTACGACGAGACCGCAAACTACTTCGCGACCAGCACCACCGAGGCCTTCGAGGTGTTGGCCCTGATCTCGCTGTCGCTGGGAATCATCAACCTGTTTCCGTTCCTGCCACTCGACGGCGGGCACATCTTCTGGGCGGTCGCCGAGAAGGTTCGCGGTCGACGGATTCCCTTCTCAGTCATGGAGCGCGCCGGGGTCGTCGGCTTCGTGCTCATCCTCGTGCTGTTCGTGATCGGGTTGTCGAACGACATCACCGGCCTGTCCAACGGCACGTTCCAGGTCCACTGACGACCTACGTTCCAGCACCGCTGTCGATCGAGCGGGCCAGCAGCTCGATCGGGTGATAGAGCGGAAGCGGCCGCCCGAGCCGGCGCAGATGCAGATCGAGCTGGGCGGTGCAGCCCGGATTGGCGGCCGCGATCGCGTCGGCGCCGGTGCTAAGCAGGTGGCGCGCCTTGCGCTCGCCCAGCTCCGCCGCCGCCTCGGGCTGGACGAGGTTGTAGATGCCCGCCGAACCGCAGCACAGCTCGCGCTCGGTGCCCACCTCGAGCAGCTCGAGTCCGGGGATCGAGCCCAGCAGCTCCCGTGGCTCCCGGCGGATCCCCTGCGCGTGCGCCAGGTGGCAAGCGTCGTGATAGGCGACGCGCAGCTCCAGCGGACCGCGAGGCGCCCGGGGCTCGATCGATCCGAGCAGCTCGTTGACGTCGCGCACCCGTGCGGAGAAGCGCCGGGCCTGCTCTGAGCCGAGCAGCTCCCCATATTCCTTCATCGCCGACCCACAGCCCGCCGCGTTGACGACGATGTGATCCGGCTCCGACCCGTTCGCACCGTCGCCGGTGAGGGCGTCGATCGTCCGCCGCGCGCGCCTGATCCCGGCGTCCTCGGCGCCGCCGTGCAGCTCGAGCGCGCCGCAGCAGTCGGGCGCCGCCGGGGCGAGCACGTCGTAGCCCTCCGCGGCGAGCACGCGCACGGTCGCGTGATGGACCTGGGGGTAGAAGACGCGCTGGACACAGCCCAGCAGCAGCGCCACCCGCCCGCGCCGCTCGCCGACCGCAGCGGTGAATGCGGGGATCGGCACGCGGTCCGCCGCCGGCGGCCGCTGGGGCGCCACCTCGGCGAGTGGCCGGAGCGCCTCGGGGATCCGCTTCGCCGGCAGGTGCTCGGTGATCTGCAGCAGCGGAGCCAGACGCTGCAGGCGCCGCGGGTGGGGGAGGGTCTCGTACAGAAGCCTGCGCACCGCTCGTTCGGCCCTGGTGCGCCGGTGATGGCGCTCGATCTGCGGCCGGACCCGCTCGATCAGCCGGTCGTAGCGGACGCCCGACGGGCAGGCCGTCACGCAGGCCATGCAACCGAGGCAGCGATCGAAGTGCGTGATCGTCTGCGGCGAGAGCTCCGCGCCGTCCTTCATGCTCTCGGCGATGAGCACGATCCGCCCACGCGGGGAATCGGCCTCCTGGCCCCAGAGCTGGTACGTCGGGCAGGCGTCGAGGCAGAAGCCGCAGTGCACGCAATCGGCGATCACCTCCGGCTCGGGCGGCCGGTGCTGGTCGAAGGCGGTCATTGGTGGTTCCTCGCGTGGGTACGTGCGCACCAAGAGGTACGGCTGGGGGTGTCAGGCAGAAATACGACCTCGCCCACCCCGAAGGTGTGCCTCTGGCACATCGAGTGTCCGAGGACGCCGACTGGCGCCGCCAGACGTGCCTCGAATGCGTGCGTATCCGCGCGAGGAGCCACTAGATTCCGCCGACGAAGGTGCCCGGATTGCAGGTCCCGGACGGGTCGAACCGGGCCTTGAGGGCGCGCATCAGGCCCAGCGCACCGGTCGGCGTCACGCCCCAGGGATCGTCGATCTGCTGACGCGCCGCGGGCGGGCAGTCGTGCAGCACCGAGACCGCGCCCTCGGGGAGCCGACTGCGGACGGCGGCGGCCTGCGCCGGGGGGACGGTGAGATGGAAGTGACCGAGCGCGGCGCGGGCGACGAGGCTCCCGTCCGCGGATTCGGCGGCGGCGATCACCTCGACGGTGGTGCTGGGGTCCGCAGCGACGCGCAGGACCGCGCCGGCAGCGGACCGCTGACCGGCACGCTGGCGCTCCCAGAGCGGTTCGTCCTCACCGTCGGTCGCCACGTCATGGAGACCCTCATCGACCATCGCCGCGGCGATCCGCCGCGCGCGTGCCCCGGCCTGTGGCCCGGCGCAGCGCGCCAGCAGCCTGCCGGCGCCGCCCTCCCAGGCGAGGTCGAGCGCCTCGAGTTCAGCCGGCATCGCGGCGAGTGCCCGCGCGGCTGTACACAGCCGCCCGGGATCGCCGGTGCGGCCGACGGCGGTCGTGGTCGGAAGGCGAGGATGCAGACGGACGTTGACCGACAGGATGAGGCCGAGTGTCCCGAAGCTGCCACAGAACAGTTTCGCGACGTCGTACCCGGCGACGTTCTTGATCACCGTGCCGCCGGAGCGGGCGATCGTGCCGTCGGCGAGCGCGACGGTCATCCCGACGACGAGGTCGCGCGGGCCGCCGTACCGGTGGGCAAGCGGGCCGCAGTCGGCGGTGGCCACGATCCCGCCGATCGTCGCCGAGCGGGTGGAGTCACCGCCCGGATCGGCAGTCGGCGGATCGAGCGCGAGCTGCTGGTCACAGGCGGCGAAGCGCTCCTGCGCCTCCGCCAGCGGCACCCCCGCCTGGAGGGTGGCGGTCATGTCTCCCGGATCGTGGGCGAGGATCCGGTTCAGCCCGCCCGTTCGCACGGGCACGGCCGCGTCGCTGCCGGGAGAGCCCCATCGTTTGGTGCCCGCGCCGCTGATCCGCGCCGAGCGCCCGGCGGCGGTCAGCTCGGCGAGCGCCTGCGCGGCCCGCTCGAAGGTCTCGGGCTCGACGGACGAGAGCGTTCCCATCCCGTCACATCCGCTGGGCGATCCCCGCGCGCTCCAGGGGATGCTCGCGATAGGGCCCCGGAACCTCACCGCACAGCCGGGGCGTCGGCATCACCTTGCCCGGGTTGGCAAGACCGTGAGGATCGAAGGCGCACCGGAGCCGCTGGAAGGTCTCCAGGTCGGCCTCACCGAACATCGCGCTCATGTAGTCGCGCTTGTCCACGCCGACGCCGTGCTCGCCGGTGATCGAGCCGCCGGCGTCCACGCAGGCGCGAACGATCTTCCCGGCGAGCTCCTCGGCGCGTGCCGCCTCGCCCTCCACCGCGTCGTCGTAGCAGACCAGGGGGTGGAGGTTGCCGTCCCCAGCGTGAAACACGTTGGCCACGCGCAACCCATAGTCGGATGCGAGCGCGTCGATCTCACGCAGCACGGCGGCCAGACGGGTGCGCGGAATCACGCCGTCCTGCACGTAGTAGGCGGGGGCGATCCGGCCCATCGACGCGAACGCGGCCTTGCGCGCCCGCCAGATCAAATCGCGTTCGGCGTCGGTCTGCGCGAGGCGGACCTCGAAGGCGCCGGCATCCTCGCACGTGCGCTCAAGGCGGGTGAGCACGCTCTCGCACTCCTCACGCGGACCGTCGACCTCCACGAGCAGCGCCGCGCCGGCGTCGAGGCGGTATCCGGCGCCGGTCGCCCCCTCGGCGGCCTCGATCGCCAGGCTGTCCATCATCTCGATCGCACCCGGCACGACGCCCTGATCGACGATCGCGCTCACCGCCTCGCCCGCCGCGCCTGTGTCCGGGAAGAACGCGAGCATCGTGCGGACGTGCTCGGGCGCGGGGATCACCCTCAGCGTGATCTCGGTGGTGAGGCCGAGCGTGCCCTCGGAGCCGACGAACGCGCCGAGCAGGTCGTAGCCGGGATCGTCACGACGCAGCCGCACGAGCGTCCCGTCGGAGAGGACCACCTGCAGGCCGAGCACGTAGTTGGTCGTGAAGCCGTACTTGAAGCAGTGCGCGCCGCCCGAGTTCTCGGCGATGTTGCCGCCGATCGAGCACACGATCTGGCTCGAGGGATCGGGCGGGTAGAAGTAGCTGGGGCCGACTGCCCGCGAGACCGCGAGGTTTGTCACGCCGGGCTGCACGACCACGCGCTGGTTCTCGAGGTCGACCTCGAGGATCCGCCGCATCCGGGCGAGCACGATCAGCACGCCGTCGGCCAGCGGCAGCGCGCCGCCGGACAGACCGGTGCCTGACCCACGGGCGACCCACGGGACCTCGGCCTCGAAGCAGGCGCGTACGACCGCAGCCACCTCCTGCGCATCGGACGGGAGCACCGCCACCAGCGGCCGCTGGCGGTAATGCAGCAGCCCGTCGGACTGATAGGTCGCGAGCTCCCCGCCATCGGTGAGGACGAACTCCCGGCCGCAGATCGCCCGCAGCTGCGCGATCAGCTCCGCCGAGCCTGTCTCCATCCGTTGAGTATCCCCGATCGCGGTGGGCACCGCGATCGGGGACTGAGCGACGACGGGAGCTACCTGACGGTGATCGGCTGCGCGCGGCTGACGATCGTGGTGCCGGCCGTACCGAGCGGCAGCAGCGAGTCGGCGGATGCCGACGGATACGTGTAGCGCAGCCGCACCTCGCCGCTCTGCTGGAACGTCGGGCGCACGATGAAGTAGCCGTTGCTCCTCACCGTGTCGATCGTCTTCCAGGCGCCCTTGCCGCCGGCCTGGAACTGGATCTCGACCGACTGCGTCTGCTTGGTCGCCTTACCGGCCCAGAACGCCGGGCGCGCCTCACCCCACACCTTGTCGCGACCGGGACCGCGCAGCGTCGTGCTCGGCAGCCACAGCGGCAGCCGGTAGGCACTCAGGGTTGCCTTGGGCTTTCCGGCGGAGGTGTAGAGGCCGGTGGCAAAGCCGCCGTTCCCGGTCTCCGCATTGGGGGCGCCGTCCTGCAGCAGGTACTGGTCGTAGCTGGCCACGCGCGGCTCGTTGTAGGTGATGTACTCGGCCCAGTTGATGTACTTCGCCGCGACCGCGACCGGCACCGAATGGTCCTTGTTGGTCTGCGGCGGGTCGGTGATGTAGCCGTACTCGTCGTTGTAGATCGAGTAGCGCTTGCCCGATCCCCAGGCACTGGTGGCGTGGTCGAGCGCGGACTCGAGCTTGGGCAGGTTCGGCAGCGTCGACCAATCGGGGTTGCCCTTGCCGTCACTGCGCGGGGTCGCGTTGTTGGCGTAGGGATGGTCGCCGACGCCTGAGGCATTGAACAGGCCGGGGTTGTCCGTGCGGAAGTCCGCGCGGCCCTTGGCGGTCGTCGGGCAGCCCACCTGCTTGGCGGCCGCTCCACCCAGCTTGCCGCCGCTCTGATTCAGGCAGTAGAGCGTGCGGACGAACGGAATCGGCTGAGTCTGGGCCGCGTTGCCGGGGAGTCCCTGGGGCCAGGTGCGGCCATGCCTGCCCATGCTCAGCGCGTCTCCGTGGGCGGCGAACTCGCCGATCAGGATGGTGTCGTGACGATGCCCGGTCTTCGCCAGCGCGTTGTAGCCGGCGCGCACCAGGTTGCGGTAGAGCATCGGGGCGTAGGAGATCCGCGAGGTGTCGGTCGCCTGGGGGCCGAGGTCCTCGCCGAAGTTCGGCTCGTTCCAGAGAGTCCAGAAATGAACCCGCGGCAGCGTCGCACCGCCGGCGGGGGCGAACTTGCCGTCATAGCGGGTCGCCATCGCCTGCAGGAACTCGCCGTAGTCCTTCGCACTGGGCTTCCACGCGAAGTACTTGGCGCTCGGATTGTGTGAGACCTCGTAGTTGGAGGGGATCCCCGAACCCTCGGCCCACCGGGGGGCACCCTGGGCGACGACGAGGTCGACCGTCATCCCGTCCGCGGCCGCGTCCCGTACGACCGCGTCATACGGTGCCCAGCCGGAGGCGGGGTAGGCGTTCGGGTCGGCGGCGTTGAAGTTGGGCTGCTTGGTGCTCCCCGGCCGAGGGGCGATGTCGTTCCAGAACACCTCGAGCCGCACGGTCGTGGCGCCGAGCGCCTGCATCTGCGCGAGCGTGCCGGACGGGTTCGCCAGCAGCGAGCCATCGTCCTGGATCATCGCGATCTGCGAGTGCGATGCGGCGGCGGTGCCCGGCAGTGCGAGGCCGAGCGCGGCCAGGACGCCGGCGCTCAGAGCTCCCGCGGCGGCGAGCCGGTGGGTGATCAGGGAACGGATTCGAGTCGGTGTGAGCATGGTCTCCAGAACAGGATTTGACGGACAGAAGTTGCGGATTCCTGGCGTTTTCTGCCTCCGGAGAGGTCCGGAGGCAACCGTCAGCCGACGGAGATCGCCGCGCTGCGACTGGCGATCGGAGCGCCCGAGGGCGGCGTCCAGCGGATGCGGACCGAACCCGACGCCGGGAACGCGACCTGGACGTCGAAGTAGCCCTCGGACGTCTTGGTGGAGACGGTCTTGACCGTCTTCCATACCCCGCCGGAGGAGGGCTTGAACTGGACCTCGGCGGGCGCGCGCTTGGACGTTGGATATGTCTTGGCCGGTCCGACCTGACCCCAGACCTCGGTGGTGTGACCCTTTGCCTGATGGGCGGAGGGCAGCCAGATCGGCATCCGCACCGCGTACCAGCCCGGTTTGCGCCGGCCCTTGTAGGTGACGATGCCGGAGGCGAAGCGCGCGTAGAGCTTCTTGCCGGGCAGCGGCGGCGGATCCTGAAGCTCGTACTGGTCATAGGAGAGCAGCCGGGGCAGCCGCCAGGAGATGTACTGCGACCAGTTCAGCCAGGCCGCGGCCTTGGCGGGACTGATCGTCCCGCTCTGGGTTCCGGGCGGGTTGGTCTGGTAGCCGAACTCGGTGTCGTAGACGTCGAAGCGCTTGGAGGAGCCGTAGGCGGTCTGCAGACGGTCCAGCGTGGTGAACAGACCGGGCAGCTGGGCGAGCACGGCGTTGTCGGAGCCGTTCGGTCCCGGCGTCGTCTGATCGGGCGCGAACGCGTAGGGGTAGGGGTGCATGGCGAACGCGGTCGCATGGAAGAGGATCGGATTGGCAGCGGCGAAGCCCTTGGACCCGGAGGCACTCGCCGGGCAGTGGCGCGCCGTCGCGGCGCTGCCGCGCAGCGGCTGGTCGTCGGAGCCGACGCAGTAGAGGGCGCGCAGGAAGGTGATCGGCGCCATCTGCGAGAAGTTGCCCGGCTGGCCGTGGCCGTAGGCGCCGATCGGGGCGAGCTCGCCGATCAGCGTGGTGTCGCCGCCGTGGCCGGTCGCCCGCAGCGCGGTCCAGGCGGCGTCGGCGAGCAGCCGGTAGTGGTAGGGCGCGGACTCGACCGTGTTGTGGTCGATGGTCTGCGGCGAGACGCCAAGCGATCCCTCGTTCGGCTCATTCCAGATCGACCAGAAGTCGACGCGCGGCAGCGGGCTCTTCTGACCCTTGGGCGTGTAGTGGCCGCTGTAGCGGGTCGCCACCGCCGTGGCGAACTTCTCGAACATGGCCGGGTTCGGGTCCCAGTCGGGGGGGACAGGATGCGCCGCGGTTCCCTTTGGCTCACCTGGCCCCTCGGCCCAGAACGGGACCGACGGGGCGAGCGCAAGGTCGACCTTGAGGTGGTACTGCTCGCTGAGGCGGATGACCTCGTCGTAGATCGCCCAGTTCGCGGCGGGATACGCAGCGGGGTCGGCGGCATCGAAGCGCGGTTCGTGGCGCGAGAGCGGATCAGGAGCCACCGAGGACCAGGCGACGTTGACCTTGATGCGGTCGAACCCGAGAGCGTGGGCCTCCTTGACCTGTCCGACCGGATCGGTGGTGAGATCGCTGGGGGTGTAGATCGTCTCGAGGTTCTGGCGGCCCGAGTCGGCTGCCGGCAGGGCGATCTTGCCGATCTTCAACTTGGGGATGCTCGCGGTGCCCGAGCTCGAGTTCCCCGCCGAGGCGACCAGCACGACCACGATCGCCACCGCGGCAACGAGCAGCACACCGGCGCCCGCGGCCAGCGCGCGAGGCGAACGTGAGAGGCGACTGAGGAGCGGCTCGGGTCGGGGATCTGATCCGGGCAAGCGGATGACTGTAACGACGACTCTGCGGTGAAGTTTCGAGTTGCCGAGCGATCGTGTTGGCACTCGATTGGCGGCGTGTTGGCACGCAGAAGCCGCTCAGTTCGTCTCGCAGGGCGCCGATATGCTGCACGGCCGATGAGGCGTCTTTCCCATCGTGCGCTGGTCTGCGCGCTGCTCTGCCTGCTCCTGGGAGGGGCCCCCGCGCTCGCTGCCGGGACCCATAAGCACCACACCAGCACGACCCACACCAGCACGACCCAATCGACGACCAAGACCAGTACCGCCTCGTCGCAGACCGCCTCCAGCGGCAAGGCGACGACCCAGGACGGGCTCAAGGTGCTCAACGACTGCCAGAACCACGGGCAGTTGACGCACGTCTATCCGGTGGCGTGGCTGCGCAAGGCAAAGTCGATGATGTCCTCGGACACCGCCGAGTACTCCAACTGCTCGAGCGTGATCCAGTCGGCGATCCTGCATACGGTTCACGGCGGCTCGGGCGGCTCGAGCAGCTCGGGCACGACGACGATCGTGATCATCGTGGTGGTCGTGCTCGTCATCCTCGCGGCGCTGCTCGGGGTGCTCGCGCTGCGGCGCCGGCGTGGCGGCGGCGGGCCCCCTGCGGCCCGGCAGGCCTGACCAGACCGGCAACTAGACTGGGCCGCATGCCCTCCGAGCGCCAGATTCACGTCGGCTCCGTGCCGATCGGCGGCGGTGCGCCCGTCGCCGTCCAGACGATGACCAAGACCGAGACCGCGGACCTGCCCGCGACGATGGCCCAGGTCCGCCGCGTCGCCGAGGCCGGCGCGGACATCGTCCGCGTCGCCGTCCCGCGCGAGAAGGACGCCGAGGCGCTCAAGACGATCGTCGCCGAGTCGCCGATCCCGATCATCGCCGACATCCACTTCAACCACACGCTCGCCATCAAGGCGCTGCGCGCCGGCGCGCACTGCGTCCGGCTCAACCCCGGCAACATCGGCGGGCCGGAGAAGGTCGCCGAGGTGATCGCGGTCGCACGTGAGCTCGGAACGCCCCTGCGCGTCGGCGTCAACTCCGGCTCGCTGCCCGAGCATCTGCGCCAGCTTGAATACGACAATCCCGTGGAGGCGCTGGTCACCGCCGCCGTGGAGACCGTCGCGTTGATGGAACGGCTGGACTTCCGGAACTTCAAGGTGTCGATGAAGTCGACCTCGGTCCCCAACACGATCGCCTCCAACCGTCTGCTGGCCGATCGGATCCCGTACCCGCTGCATCTCGGGGTCACCGAGGCGGGCACCAAGTGGTCGGGGTCGCTGAAGTCGGCCGTCGGTCTGGGCACGCTGCTCGCCGACGGCATCGGCGACACCATCCGCATCTCGCTCTCGACCTTCCACGCCGAGGAGGAGGTCAAGGTCGCCTGGGAGATCCTCAAGGCGCTCAAGCTCCGCGAGCGTGGACCCGTCCTCATCGCCTGCCCCACCTGCGGGCGTCTCCAGTTCGACATGGACTCGGTCGTCGCCGAGGTCGAGCGGCGCCTGGAGGCCTACGACGATCCGATCGAGGTCTCGGTGCTCGGCTGCGCGGTCAACGGCATCGGCGAGGCCCGTCACGCCGACTTCGGCATCACCGGCGCCAAGGACGCGGGGATGATCTATTCCAAGGGCAAGCCGCTGGAGAAGGTCCCGACCGACCAGCTCGTCGACCGCCTGTTCGAGCAGATCGACAAGTACTACGAGCGCGGCAAGGTCGTCGAGATCGACGAGGCGGCGGCCGCCGAGGCGGCCGAGTGGCTCGCCGAGAACGAGGACGCCACCGCGATGACGCCCGAGCGGCTCGCCGCGCTCGAGAAGGCCGCGGCCGAGAACGGCCCGGACATCACCGCGCCGGCACGGTTGGACGAGACCCAGTCGCCGGTGGCTGGGCGGCGGTTCACCCGGGCCTGACCCGAGCGTTCGACTAGTCGGTCGCGAAGTAGCACATCCCGGGGTGGGTCGTCCGTGGGCGCCGGGGCGGAGTTGGGCGGCTACTGAGCCCGGATCGGACACGCGGCGAGCCTGCGGGCCGAGCCCGGGCCGCGGCGCCCGTCTCCTCCGCGCCCGATGCGATCTTTTGGTCCTCACAGGCCCAAGAACTCGACCGCACTCGCCGCGGGCGGGCGCGGGCCCGTCCGGATGCGATCTCTTGGTTCTCACAGGCCCCAAAGATCGACGGCGCCCCCGCTGGCCGACCCGGCTCCCCCCGCCGGGCCCCTCGGCCGCCAGGTTGTTCCCAGTGGCCCGTCCCTCGGGCGCACGAAGTGGGCCCGAGATCATTGCTATCCGCATGACGGGGCGACGCTGTCAAGCAGCGCCACAAACGCAGAAAGCCCACCAACAGCTGCGGGCGCTGCTTGACAGCCGGCGTCCCGTCATGCCAAATCGCGAACGCACCG
>Ga0335075_10013049_pt1 | contig 12520 bp, 12 predicted proteins | sample Lox_Sample_24_FD_206723 | JGI IMG/M metagenome (GOLD analysis project Ga0335075, IMG submission 206723) | Soil microbial communities from Loxahatchee National Wildlife Refuge, Florida, United States - Lox_Sample_2.4 | ecosystem: Environmental > Terrestrial > Soil > Wetlands | place: USA... | reverse complement strand
CCTCCAATATTGGTTCGGGCGGCAGTGGACAGACCTTGTACCATGATGTTGGTATAGATAGTTAGTAGGGAGCATGGACCGGAGCGACACATATTAGTGTAGGTAGCCAAGTAGGTAGCTGCTGTGGCGTCTGCGGAACGACAGAAGCAGGGTGAATGGTTGTTAGAGGAGGAAAACCCCTGGGGTGGAAAGGGTGCAGAAGGGGCCTGGAATTCATACCTTGTACTACGTATGTTCAAGGAATTTGCTTCACTTGTTTGTTGTGGGGGTTTGAGTGAAAAGAGGTCCAAGTGGTTTGCACCACTTGAATTAAGAGCCTGGTCCAAGGGTGAAACGGCCTCCAGAAAATCCGTGTTTATGTTCCATATGTTGTAGGCGGTGGAGTCTCCAACTGGGCCAGGGCTTGGTTGAAATAGATGATTAGATCCTGGTCTGAGGCCTTATGGATAGTCCAATGATCCCCCTGATACTGATTCTGGTTCCATAGCAAGGTGTTTTACGGGCTGAAGGATCCTATGGCAGACCGCGGAGCCATATCAATGCATGATGTGATTGACTCTGGAATCTCAGATATCTGAATTTTCATGAAGTCTGACCCCAATGCCAAAGATTCAGGCGTGCCCAATCCGAACGGGAGTTTATCTCTTTGGCTTCGCCCATCCTGGACTGTCTCCAGGTCCAAAAATGGCCAAAGATCCTGACTTGCTGATTCTCCTAAACCTATATCGATACTGTCGGAGACGTTCCACCCTTCAATGTATCGCAATTCGGCCTGGCTCAGGCTGCCGACGTTTGTGATGGATGGCACCATCCTCACGAGGTCGAGACTTCCCTGTTCGGGTAACAAGATATCAAGTACAAAAAGCGTTTTTTTGTAGACAGAGAGTGCAAAAGAAGCAAGTGAAGGTAAGAGATGAGATGATTGTAGATGGAGGTGGAAAGCACTGTTTGACGGGAGAGCAAACCATCGATCTTATGCGCGCATATGAGCTCTGCCTACAGGTGGCATCTCTGTGAAGCGTATAAATATGCCCTGAAGGGCAAGCATTATGTAGATAGAATTAAAAAATTACGACTACTTCACTTCAAGCTCACTTCAACCTCAAGTTGAGACCCTACGTGTCTTTGACCCTTGCCCTAACACCTCACCAACCTTCAAATATCGGTGCCTCAGCGGTTAAAAGTAACAAGTTCTGCATTGTATGAAAATCAAAGAGGTAGCCAAAAGGATCTTTCCAAAGCTCAAGACCTAACTGATGGAAGTCAACTGAGCACGCAGGAAATGGAACACCGAGAATGGCCCCAAGCGATCAAGCGGACCAAATCCAGACTTCATATAATGTAGCAATGTCCTTGCGGCCTCGGTGCGACGCAAGCCACAGACGCGTCGATCCGTCCTTCTCATGAGCATCTGCGGTGGCGCCTTTATTGAGAAGAAACCGCATCTTGGCCAGCTTAGCATGAAGAGTTCTTGCACTCAAGGTTTCCGGGACACTATGTTAAGTGTGGATGCAATATAAAACTTTTTAATGATTAAGTCTATCAGCTGCTGTCTAAATTTTGGATACCTGCGAGAAGAGACAAATCAACCACCATTTAATTCCTAGGCCCTTGTGAACGCTGGGTATTTGCTGGTAATTGCCGGCCATTATCTACCAAAAACCTAATGTTCTGTGCTCTGCATCTCGACAGGCAACTCCGCGACCTTTGATCTATAAAGCTTTTCAGCGCGAGTCCAGACGCCCTCATCATGCCGTCGATTCAAGGTGAGCAAGCTCGGCAACAAGTTTTTGGAAAACATCTCGCTTGCTTCGCGCGGTAAAAGACTCGGCATATGATCGATGCTAACATGCGTCAATGGTGGACCATCTCCACTAACGGCTATCGGCAGTGCAGGATGGATGAATGTACTGCATTCAGTATAGACCGGAACTGGGTTGTTTGGATTGTTAGGGTCGCAACTAACATCGCAGATGACTCGTAGGTTGCGGCCTGGTTTCGCCAGAGTCTCAAAAGTGACGAATGGGGGAATCGGAGTGGAAAGATAGATGCAGTTGACAAATATATCTGCCGCAAGTATCTCATCAAATGGGCCGCCCTTCTTAGTCTCTTCCATATCCCACTTGATGATATGGGAATCCGGCACTCCAGCAGCCAGGCAAGCGTCGATAGCACCCGTGCCGCATCTTCCGAGAGCACCGATGACTAGAACGCGTGGAGGCTGGTTCTTGTTGTAGGGGAGAGCATTGGAGATAGAGCTCTGTAGCTCTTTGACAAGATCAGGTTGTGACTGGTAATTTGTGACAGAGGCAAGCGGTAGTCCTGGATTGCGTAGCTGGTTCGACCATGCAAGTAGAGCGATGGCAGTACCAGCATATCCTGCATAGTAGCCAAATGCTGACACACGGCGACCGGAGGTATCAGTAAGAAATTCGATGTCATAGAGTGTGCCATTCCCACGAGCGAAACGCGAGAGATAGGACTCCCAGTTATCCTGGTTCTTGTAGCAGTGTCCGAATTGGATGTGCGAGTGGGGAAGAGGAACTGCGGAGAGAACGTGTCAGATAAGCTAGTGAGATGGAGTTGACGAAGGAACTTACAGTCCGCTTCTTGGAGCTCCTTGAGCCCAATGATGATAGTGTCCTTCGGAGCTGTGGGCCAGGACCCCGTGGCGACAAGAGTCGCGCCGACGTCCTCAAAACTCCCTGTCTTCAAAGATCCGTTGATCGCTGCATTCAACATTGACGACAAATCCGGCATCGATGAGTGCTTTCGCCGTGGCGGGCGATACTGCGAATCGACTGTCAGCATACGCAATCTTGCAAGCGTTGACATTGATTATAAACTGACAAGCTGATCTCCGCTCCAAAGGCTTTGTTTCAGCGCGCAGATGCAGAACGGTTCCAGCAGAATCCATTTTTGAATGTTCAAACTTGGAATCAAGTTGTTTGAAAGAATCTAAAGAGAGTAGCGGCGAAGCCAGTCCTTAAATGCGGAACAAAGTCGATGAGTCAGAGCCAGAAAAGCGGTCTGCTGCTCGAAATTTCTCTTTTAGCGTGTTTGTGCGTTTCCCAACCCAGATTTAGATAACTAGTTATAGGGTTCTTCAATATTGAATTCAAGCAAGCTATGGAGTTAATTCCTTGAGGCTTGCTGCCCGGGAAAACTCCGGAGCCACGGACTTTTCTCTGTACGAGTTTTCGCAAGCAGCGGCCCGCTAAAGGGGCTAGACCCTTGACTTTCTTATCTCTCCCTTCTGTACATTGTAAATGTATGGCCCCTGGCCGGCTTAACAGTGTCGTTGAACGCCAGCCAAGAACGCCAGCCAAGAAGATCAACGACCCTCAAAAGGACTTGTCGGCAATAATGTCGGGTTCTCCTCCAGCGTAATGGCTTCCAGGTGTTCCGGATCCGCACCTTTCAGGAGGAGGAGTCTTTTCACTTTAGGCGAGCCGTTGTACGATGCCCAGTGTAAAAGCGTCCACCTATCATCAACATCCTCAGCGCCGTAGATTAGGCGAGGTCTTCCCGCTCCTTCGCTGTCCCCGCGCAGTGTGTCGGGAGTTGCATCCCAAAAGACGTCTTTGTTGCCTTCTAGATCCACGTCCCGGCCTGTTTCAGTAAGAGCTTCCATGAACATCTGGTATCGGTTGGGTCCGATATAGAGGGCGATATCAAAGGGGGTCAGCTCCTTGTAAGACAGTTCCGGATCTTCGGGCAGCGGTGCCGGGTGCGTTAATTGATTGACATCTATGCCGTTCTGCAGGACCATTCTCATAACACGAGGAGCGCCGAAATAAATACAGCAATGCAAGAGGTTCCATCCGTCACCGTCAAGAGATTCGTAGACATCGGCTCCCGAATGACGAACGATCGTCTGGAACGTCTCGACATTATCGTGTGATGCCGCAAAGAACAGCGCCGTCCAGCCGTACCACTCTGCTCGCAAATCAAGCGATGCTCCGAGCCGCAAGAACGCTTCGACGTCCTCTGGTGTGCCGATAGCAGCCGCCCGATGAAAAGCCGACCAACCCCTACTGTCGCAGGTGTTGACTTCAGAGAACTCGTTTGCAAGACAGAGGCGCATAAAGTCCCCTGACTTCTCCAAGGGTTTATCGACAACCCATAGGTAGGAGAGCACCGAGTAGCCGTCATTGTCAACGTGTTCGATATCCGCCCCCCTGGTTAGGAGAAGTCTGGCGATGTCGAGATGTCCTCGAAGGAAGGAAGATTGCAAAGCCGTCCTGTGATGCTACCCGTCAGCAGCGGCTCTTACTCCTTGACAGGCAAAGGTCTGGTGTCGGACTTCACTCACATATTATGCTCCCCATACGCCATGTCGGGATGAGCTCCATATTCGAGGAGCAAGCGGACGACCCTGGCAGACCCGCTCTCGATGGCGTACTACCCGTGTCATTAGCATCGCACATTTCGGCACGAAGGGAATTCACACTAACATCGAGCATTGGCCAACCCCCAGGTGTAATATCACTCCCATGTGCCAAGCCACTTTCCAATAGTTCACGAGCACTGTCGAAATCGCCCGTCCTACAAGCAACAGTCATTGCGGAATCGGTTGGCACAATGTTAGGAGCATGTAACATGCGGTCGAAGGAGAAGCCCGGGCAAGACATTTGTAGTTGGACCGAGTACATCTTGCCAAGGAGCGATATATGCACAACGGCTCGATAGCGCGCGCCTTTGTCTTTGGGCAATACAACTACTTGTGCCGAGAAGCCCCATAGATCGAATCGAACTGTCCAGGGCAATAGCTTGGTTGGCTTAGTTATCACCTGGGTTGACTGCTTTGTCATTGGTTTGATTTCGGAGAGCTGGGCCTGAACGACCGAAGGCATCGATTGTGGGCTGCTCTGGTTGATTACTGCCATATTGACGGTCGAGATTTTGCCCCTCTCAATTCTATCCAAAGTAAATTGCTGCTGAAGAAGAATCATGTAGATCATATGGCTGACTCGTCTAGGATCAATGAGCGCAGTCATTGCAAAGCGGTACGCTCTTGGCCCCGATGTGGCTCTGAGCATTGCATAGGACTTACAATTGTTCCATTGCCGCGATCCCTTGCAGCGTGCTCTCGGCAGACCTAAGTCGCTCCTTTATTTGTGCGAGGACATGCTTGTCCTTCATTGCCCATCTCACTTTGCTCCTCCATGTATGCGACTCGGAACACAGGGGGAAGGATGCCTCTATGGCGGAGAGGAGCTCATGAGCGGTCGACATGGCCTTTGCAAACGAAGCCTCTTCCATGACCAGGTGACTGGTCTCGGCAGCGCGATTAGAATTATGGTGTCCCTTGGCCGTTTTACGAGGCGGGGAGTAATTTGACGCTTTTCTTGACTCCAATGCTCTTATTTCCGCTTTCAAAAGTAGCGCGTGCTGCCGAGCGATGTCCAGATCCTTGTCCGCGAGTTTGTAGTCGTGCTTGAACCGAGATATGGTGCAGCTCAGCTTCGTAACGGAATCCAAGAGGCCCACCACGCCAATTGTTATCGAAAAGGGTTCCATGACCGGTGAATGCACAAGGATAACAAATTGAAAATGGTGATAGGGAGCAGTGAGCAATAATGAGCTGATTGAGGTGCAGGTTTGGGTCGAGTAAGGCTGACACTCGCTGCGGACATCGGCATCCAGAGGGTGTCAGGACTACAGTCTACTGGTGACCTCTGTCAGTCAAACATTGAGCTTCGTGAGCACCGGTCTTCATGAGCAATGTAGTATCATTCGCAGCGGGTTAGCCACGGCTCGGAGGAGAGTGGAATCATTCTCTAATAAACCTTCACAGCGGACTCCATACATACTAGCATAGCTTAGCCTTATCCAGTTTCCGAGGAATTAGCCGCCCAGTTTCTTCATAGCATGCTCAGTGTGACGGACTGGTAGGCTGCAGAAGCTTAAGCTGGAAGTTCCGCATAAAATGACCCCCGCATCGGGAAAACGCACGGCGGATCCCTGGAGGTCCACGGCCTCCTGCTAGCTTAATTTATGCATTGCGGGAAATCCTAGGCTCATAAATATCGAACCAAAATGGGGACACACGCCCAACTTGTTTTAGGTTAAACTAATCTAACATGCTCAGCGGACTCAGCCTTGCCGAGACTCCCAAAAACTCGCTCACTCTTTGCTCACCTTTGCCGCTCGTGCTGCTGCTTCTCAGCCTCCGTTTCGGCGTTACGCGTCCTTATTTGGCGCCTGGACGCTATTGGTCGCCCCAGCCTTCCCTTCCTCACCTCCCGACGCCCCACGCCTGTCGTCGAACAGTGTTGTATAAAAACACTTGAAACCGCATTTCAGTTTCAGTTTCAGTTTCAGTTTCATGCCAGTTTCGGGCATGTTAAACGTTTCAATACGTTTCAGGTCTATGTACAAGCACAAAAGGTGGCTGGGAGCAGCTGGTTTCTGGGGCAACAGGTTCTCGGAATGACAGGTTCAAACCGTGACAACTGCCTCATCGCTATCGCGTTCCCCTTCTAATGCCTTCAATGCCTCATCCATAAAGCGTCTATTCGTAAATATGCCATGGTAGAGGTAGTTAGTTAAACCTATGAAACGTTTGAAACGTATTGAAACCGATACCTTTCTCTACATCCCTGACGTCGCCCGACGCCTTCATGCCATGAATCTAGCAAGAGTGTATGTCCCTCTGAGATGAGCTTTATACCCATATTGTAATCTCATAACGGCGGGCGACTCTTTTCGCAACCTCCTCTCCGCTCCAGTAAGCCCCAGTAACAGTACCGAGTCCGCCGGGCGGCGATGTGTGTTCGCCAGCAAACCAGATGCCACGATCTTCGCCCAAGCCCTCCCTGAGCGCCTCAAAATGCTGAGGGCAATCCCCGGATCCAATCGGCAGGTTGGCAAACGACCCGAAGCCCGCGAACTTGTCGTCTTGCCAGTCTGTCGACATAAATTCCAGGGGCTTGCACTCAGGAGAGGCAGGATCGTAATTGGGGAGTTTGGAGTAGTATGGCCTGAAGTTATCGTCGAGGATCCAGTAATACTCCTCAGAGTCCTGCGCCATGCCTCGGACGAGCCCAGTAATATGCCTTCCCCATTGGCCATATACGAAAAACATGATGACCGGCTGTGAGAATGGCTCTGGCAAGCCCGAGAACGAGATGATCTCCTGCCGCCATTTTGCCGGATTTGTATCGGCTGCATACTCGGGACGGAGAAAAAGAGATTCGATAGGGAATCCAGGGCTCCGAATCTTTTCAGGTGTACTTCCATGGTAGTCATTCGTTTTCGAGACTTGGGCGTTCCAGAATGCTCTCGAAAACTTGATGAACACCCTGTCAAGGTTCCCATATCCGAGACTGCGGATCGCAGTCGATATCCTCGGTGCTAGTGGCGGCGAGAAGACACTTTCGTTACGCTTCAGCCAGCCCAGCGGCGCTGTAACAACTACATCATCGAAAACACCGCGGAACCCATCAGCTGCCTCGACATCAACGACACCGATCCGGCTGTTTGCTATCCCTGTAACCTCACAGCCGAGCCGTAGAGTAACATTGTTCGACACCGGGAACAACAGGCCAGTTACAATGTCTTTGAAAGTGGACGCCATGAATAAGTTGTCTGGACGAAAGTTTAGCTAACTGTAGTTCATCAAAAGAGAGGATAGCGGGATCGACTATACCCCCTTCTAAGCCGGCGTCCAGCCACAAGTTCTTCAAACCTTGGTTTTCGCACTCGTTACCCATAAAAGCTCCCCACATCTCAACAATTTGGACCATCAAGGCCTCATAAACCTCCGGCTGTTTAGCTTGCGAGCGTCTCCTCCCGACCTCTTGACGGAAGAAATCCATCATCTTTGCAGAGTCAGAAAGCGATGCGGCCTCTTTGCGGCTCTTCTCCATCGCCATTTCTAGAATCTCCCACACTTCCTCGTAGTAATGCCGTGCCGTATCACTGCTGAGCCAGACCCCATTTGAATCACATATCGAGTAAACAGCGCCGCAGGCAACGATCGTTGATCTCGCCTTCTCTGCGAGATCTACAATCGGATTGCCTTGTGTTCCATGCATCCAGTTTGCGCCAAGGTCAATTGGCAGGCCGAACCGAGAACTCTGATGGATGCGGCCACCAATACGGTCTCGGGCCTCAAGGACTGTCACCTCGAAGCCTGCTGTAGCGAGCAGCCCGGCGGCTCGAAGCCCGCTTACGCCGGCTCCGACGACGCAGACCTTCCTCGACCGGCCCTGAAGACTGGAATGCACACCGGGCATCTCCTTGAATTGCATGATTCGCTGAACAGTTGATGAGAAGTGTTGGACGTGTCGAATCCAGAGGATATTGTATCCCTTTGGTGACCGACCGAAGCGCCTATAAACTGGTCCGTGCGCGACGAGATCTCTGCGCTTGTGATGGCCCCTGATTAGTAAGGTGGATGGATGAGTCATCGGTTGGCCCACAAAACCTTTCGGCTTTGTTGTAACTAACTAGCTTCTTCTTCTTTTTTTTTTTTTAGATATCACAGCGCTCACTGCTACATGGATCTTCCCTCAACTTGTTCTCCTAGTCAATAGAAGTGTTGTTGGAATTGATGTGTGCCGAAGCACTTTCGTGACATTGTTAAATTTATCAACGTTGTTTGGGGTTGTAATGCGCCAGCAAGCGTCAGGGCCTACCTGGTTTCAGCGATATGTATGGTGGAGATTAGCCGATATTGTAACTGTCCAGGTTTATTGTTATTGTATGGTAAAATCAACGGGAGTCTAGATTCTTAGCGATAAGAAGAGGTTATTGTTGTGTCCAATATCGTTATGTGCAGGGTTTTCTGTTACGGCCTTGCACTGATCTAGTAGACACGAGCGAGAAGCAGGTGAAGCACGATCAAATTGTTGGCTAAACTAAGAATCATAAAGCTAAGGAGAAGAAAGAAAGAAAAAGAACTCGGCGCGTTGAGAATTTAACAAGACACGCACTGGACCTCGGGTCGAAGCAACGTCCACCGGTAGGCCTGAGGCAGCAGCGCCAGGACAGGTCCGTAACACTGGAGAGGAATGTTTGTCAGACATTGTCCGAGGTGGCTGTCGCCCTCTAGCACTAGGAACGACGTGCTGCAGGGAATTTCTCCCCTCGGATAATGATTGGGATGGGTTTGCACGGGCCCCGGCGCATTGCAGAGGGCGGGAGGGCAGAGCTCACCAGCGGGGCAAGGCACTGACCAGGTTTTCCATGTGATGGAAAAAGTTTGGACACTGGTTTTTTTTCCTCAGACATTTCGTCGCTTTTCATCTACCCCAACCTACACTCACTTTAACCCCCGCCTGCTACGACATGGAGGAAGCAAAGGAAGCAAAGGAAGCAAAGGTGGAAGCAGAGAGCCCCGCTAAGGCTAAGGCAGCCTGGCGCGAACTGTCCGTCAACGACATCGAGAGTCTCGTTCGCATCGCCGACAAGATCCACCCTGATCTCCCTGAAAGTGACGAAGTCTTCGCAGAGCGCATCAAGCTCTTCCCCGAAGGCTGCCTGGCTCTCGTGGAAGGCGAGGACGACGAGCTCTGCGGCTATGTCATCTCCCATCCCATCCGCCGCCGCCAACCGCCGGCCCTGGATAGCCTACTCGGAGAAATAGCCCCCGACGCGGACCAGTACTACATCCACGATCTCGCCATTCTGCCCAAGGCCCGGGGACATGGCCTTGCGCAGGAGTGCATTAACAAGCTCTTTGCTATCGCTAAGCGATTTCCGACGACCAGCCTCGTCTCCGTCTACGGCACGGCCCCTTTCTGGGGCCGTTTTGGGTTCGTGCCGGGGGAGAATGATGAGGTTTTGGAGAAGAAGTTGCTGGACTATGGGGACGATGCTACATACCTCGAGCGCAAGAATGAGGAGTACCAGCGGCCAACGAAGACGGATACGGGACCGGTGTGAGTCTTAGCTGGCATGGGTATTGTTACGGCCTTGGGAGCAGTGTGAAGCACTGAGGCCGTATTAGGCTCCTTGTTGAGCTAGGGCCACAAGCACGTGATTTCACAGAATTCTGAGGTCAAAAAGTTATCTCAACAGGTTCAGACCCTAGCTCCCCGCCACTCGCTTCGCTCAAGAGCGCGGCTGCGGGGAGGGCTCCACCCCTTCCGCACTGTCGGTAACTGTCAAATAACCGATTCCCAGGGCGTTGGTAACCGATTCGAAAAATTTTCTAATGGTATAAACCTACCACTAAATTTCCCGTTACCGTGCCAGAGTACGGGCGGTCACCTGTCCCTACGTGCTAAAACCCTGAGCCCCGCCGCGCACCAAACTCAATACCGGAGAAGTGATCAAAATTTCTAGTATTCGACCGCGAAATTGACAGTTTTCTCTGCCGACGTGTTCAAAATTCATAGAGAATTTAATTCTGCCATCGCCCCGCCTGGTTGGCTCCACCTGGGGCCTCACCTTCGCAAGAGCTAGGACCTACAGTCACCTGCGAGTGTGAGGTATGGGCAGGCAGAGTAAAAGGCGAAGGCCTCCAGACGCACACCCTCCCTCCGGTTGCTGGCCACGCTCCAAAACAAGTGCCTCCGACGCATTACCGGCGCCTACAAGCGTACACCGGTGGCTGCGCTCGAAAACGACGCCGACATACTATCAATCCAGCTGTACACCAAGGCCCTGGCATATAGGCACGTCCTTAACGACGACCAGTCCACGGCAGAGGTGGCCATACGGCAGCGCTGCGAGCAGATCGGACCCAGAGGGCAACAGCCACCACAAATTCGAAAAGGACACCAGACCTGGGCCTTCAACGGCAACAGCGAAAGGCAGAGACTACACCGAGAGAGGCCCTGTCAGCCCGGGCGAGAGAAGAGTGCGAAGAAGAGACCCAGGAAGTAAACCAACAACAGGAACACCAGCATGGATGCCCTTTTGGGTGCATTCAAAAGGTGAGCCGCTGCATCCGCCGCTGCGCGATGCAAAAGACCAGAATACAAAGACCGCAGGACTTTGTACTGCGCTCACTTATGTAGAGATGACATCACCCCATGCCTGCTTCGCGCTGCACTGCCATGACCGTAACAATGGGCATGGCCAAGCAACCGCCCAAACCAGACGCAACAGACTTGAACACTGGTACAGGAAGCTATGGAGAGAGGCAAGACCGAACCCACCTGGCATACGCCGTGGGAAACATGGGGTAAACAGCTATTCAACGGCCTCACGCGGCCAGAAAGCACCATTGCCACCATCCTGCGAACTGAGGTGATAGGCCTGAACGCCTTCCTAGCGAAGATTGGAGTCCCCAACGCCCGGCCAGCATGCCCGTGCGGAGCAGCAAGGCAAACCCGAAGCATGTATAGTAGTCCTAATGTTCCAAATACTCATGCCGCACATTTCGCATCTGGAACGAAACAACTGCCTTCGGATTGTGATTCTATCTCGTTGCGATGTGGGATGCTGATGATGCTCGCTTCGGGGGGCCCACCGCAAAGTCGCGTCACTGTACGGAGTACCACCTGCCAACCTTCGATGCACACAACCAATACTCGACCAAAATGCTCGAAATACTCGTGCTGCACGTTTGTCGTCTGGAACGACGAAATATTTGACTTTCGGATCGCGATTCTATCGTGTATGTTGGATCCAGTCACACCAAATCGACTAGGTGTTTGACTTGACTTATTCGGAAGCCTGCCAAGAAAGTGTTTCCCACGGCGAAGGCCTGCTCATGTTGAGCGGTACGTTCCAATCAGCCATGTCAATAAGAGGTTTTGGAAGTCGTACGACGAATTGAAACGACGTCAAGCTGATTCGGGATGAGATTCCCATGAGCAAACATGTTGGAATGGACAAACCAAGGAGGAGCTGGGAGAACAAAGAGGAGCCGGAAGAACAAGAAGGACTGGAGGAACAAGAAGGGCCGGAGGAACGAACAAGATCGGACGGACCTAGCGCTGCTACAGGAAAAAGGTCAGGAAAATAACCAAGAGCCGACGGACCTAGTGCTGTCGCAGGAAAAAGGTCAGAAAACCAAGAGCGGAGAAAGGGGGTACAAAGGAAAGGACGAGACGAATATGAAAAGCGCCGAGCTTGAAGTGCTACTAATTCGCGCTCGCTCAACACGTTGGCAAGAAAGCTGAAAGACGACAATAACAAAGGAGGCTAGATGAATAAAGCGATGTTGAGGAAGCAAGGAGAGTAGAAAGCTCGTTAGATATCCACATTACCAAGCCATAATCTTAGCCTTACGGCGCAGGTGCTGGCAAAAGCGGCGGCAGAATCCGCCAATGGCTAAGTTGCATATCTTCAAGTTCATTAAAACAACACAATCGATCACAAAATGAGATAATTACAGTTTGGAATGGTAGGCATGATCCGATGTATTGCTTTCCGAGCTTCTAGTACCACGTTTATGCTCTTCACGAAAACCACACCTTTGCGCTTAGAACTGACCGACCCATAATGGATAGTCTGGAGGAAGACGTACGGAATAATTTCCAGTCGACCATGCTGAAGGTCCCTCAATCGTTTCTTGTATCATCGACTGGGGGAGCTGCCAGGGGTGATGAGAATACAA
>Ga0335075_10013047_pt1 | contig 12521 bp, 10 predicted proteins | sample Lox_Sample_24_FD_206723 | JGI IMG/M metagenome (GOLD analysis project Ga0335075, IMG submission 206723) | Soil microbial communities from Loxahatchee National Wildlife Refuge, Florida, United States - Lox_Sample_2.4 | ecosystem: Environmental > Terrestrial > Soil > Wetlands | place: USA... | reverse complement strand
ACGATCCCACCCCCCAACCCGGTGCCGACCGTGAGCATCACCAGATTGTGCGCGACGAGACGCAGCTCCGCGTCGTGCGCCTCGGCCAGCGCCGCGACCGTGGCGTCGTTGTCGACGTAAACCGGGACGCCCAGCCGATCGCCAAGCACCTGGCGCAGCGGTACGTCGGTCAGCGGGATGTTGACCGACGACACGACGCGTCCCGTCTCGAACTCGACGATCGACGGCACGCCGATCCCCACGGCAGCGAGATCATCGGACCGGATCCGGTCGACCATCGTGACGAGCTGGTCGATCAGAGCCTCGCTCGCCGAGCAGTCGGTGGGTTCGAGCAGCGATTCGCTGAGCTCGTTGCCGCGCAGGCAGGCCACGTTCACCTTCGTGCCGCCGAGGTCGATGCCGAGGACCGAACTCACGCCTGCGGCCCGAGACCGGCGGCCGCGTCGCGGTCGACCAGCACCTTGATCTCCTTGGCCAGCGTCGGCAGCAGCGACGACGGGACGTGGGGGTCGGGCTTGGCATCGGGTCCGAACGCGGCCGCGACCGGACCCGCCTTGGAGGAGCCGGTGGCCAGGAACACGATCTGACGCGCATTGATCAGCGCGGGAAAGGTCAAGGTGATGCGGGGAACGTAGGGCTCCCAGCCTGCCTCGTCCACCCCGAGCACCAACCGGGAGCGCTCCGACAGCGATGGTTGATCGGGAAACATCGAGGCCAGGTGGCCGTCGGGTCCGATCCCCAGCAAGACCAGATCAAAGCGCGGCGGCCCGGCGGCACGCAGCTCGCGCTCGTACTCCTCGGCGGCCTCCTGCGGCCCCAGCTCCCCGCGCATCCGGTGAACGACAGGATGGGGCAGCTCCCCCAACGGCTCGAGCAGCGACGCGCGAACCATCCCGTAGTTCGAGCGCTCGTCCTCGACCGGCACGGCCCGCTCGTCGCTGAACCACATGTTGCACCGCGACACATCGATTCCGACCGTCCGTACCGCCTCGACGAACTCGCCGTAGGCCACCCTGGGCGTCGACCCGCCGGTCAGCACGATGTCCCCGCCGCCGGCGGCGACCCCGACCAGCATCGCGGCGCAGGCCCGGGCCGGATCGTCCGCGACCTCGATCTCAACCGACATTGATCGATAGCTCCCTGGCGGCGCGAAGCGCCGGACCGTAGGTGGGGTCGCGCAGGTGAGACTGCCGGATCCCCTCACCCAGGATTCCGCCCTCGCCCCGGGAGCCTCCCAGCACCAGCCATCCCTGCTCCCCGCGGGCCGGCGATGCCTCGCGGGCGTGCAGTCCGCCCTGGGCGCGGTCGAGCGAGAGCGTGTATTCACGCTGCCAGCCCACCGTCACGCCGGCCAGCCCCGGAACCGATTGATCGACCGGTTCCAGCCGGATGTCGACGTACCGAGGGCTGTTGGTGTAGGCGCGGCCGCGCAGACCCGAGCCGTTGGCCGACTCGAGCGGACGGATGTCCCAGCCCAGCCGCGAGGAGATCCAGCCGGCCAGGAGCAGCGCACTGGCGGTCGAGCTCGCCTCGTGGCGGACCACGAAGCCGTCGAGCGACGCGAGGCTCGCGCGGCGCCCCGGCGAATCGAAGCTGGCGGCGAGGCGCTCGCGCCACGGTGTGGTGCGAAGCCAGGCCAGGTCGACGACATATGCCAGGTTCAACTCGTCCTCGGCCTTCGCCAGGGCGGCCACGGGATCCGGCGCGTCGTCGGAGTCGAGCAGCGTCACGTCGACCAGTCCCCGCAATGCCTCGACCGCTTCGTCGTGACCGTGGGGGGACCACAGCACGGTGGGAATTTCGGCGATCACGATCGGGTCGACAATCGTGGTCAGCGCGGTGAGGTGCTCGGGTCCCATGTCGATCTCGACCTGCTCGCGGATCACGCCGATCCCGGCACGCTCGTCGTAGCTCATGACGGCAAACGCGTCGAGTGTGTCGCGGCCGTCCTCGACCGCGCACAGGATCGTGCGCGAGGCGTGGTAGCGACCGACGCGTTCCAGGCGGTTGGAGATCTCGCCCTTCCAGGAGCGGTCCACCACCACGATCAGGTTGAGCACCCGGGCCGGGGCCAGCCCCTGGTTGGCGGCGTGGCGCTCACGCAGCAATTCCCGAAGTGCGGCCTCGATCGCGTCCGGGTTGGTGTCCTGCGCCGACCAGACGTCCTCGCTCACAGCCGGCGCCACCTGCGGTCGCCGTCGAGCAGGGCGTCGGCCTCAGCCGGGCCGGCCGACCCGGCCGCGTACTGCGGGATCGGTGATGTCGTATCCGCCTTCCAGGCCTGGAGAATCGGGTCGATGATCGCCCACAGCGCGATGATCTCATCGCCGCGGGTGAACAGCGTGGCATCACCGCGCATCGCGTCGAGGATCAGTCGTTCGTACGCTTCGGGTGACTCCGAGAGGAACGAGGTCCCGTAGCGGAACTCCATGTTGACGGGACGGATCCGCATCGTGGCGCCCGGGATCTTCGCCCCGAGCGACACCGACACGCCCTCATCGGGCTGCACGGTGAGGATGATCTGGTTCGGCTGCACGCCGACCGACCCGATGTTCTTGAACGCCAGGTGCGGCACCGGCTTGAGCGTGACCACGATCTCGGTCACCTTGCGCGCCAGCTGCTTGCCGGTTCGCAGGTACACCGGGACCCCGGCCCAGCGCCAGTTGGACACGTGCAGCTTCAGCGCGGCGTAGGTCTCGGTCCGCGAATGCGGATCGACGCCCTCCTCCTCGAGGTAGCCGGTTACGCGCTTGCCGCCGACCGTGCCGGGACCGTACTGGGCTCTGACCGTCATCGCCGCTACATCACCGGGCGACGGGGGCACGATCGCCTCGAGCACCTTGAGCTTCTCGTCGCGCACGCGATCGGCGTCGAACGAACTCGGCGGCTCCATCGTCAGCAGCGCGAGCAGCTGCATCATGTGGTTCTGAACCAGGTCGCGCAGGGCGCCCGCGCCCTCGTAATAACCGGCCCGGCCGCCGATGCCGATGTCCTCGGCGGCGGTGATCTGAACGTGGTCGATGAAGTTGCGATTCCAGACCGGCTCGAACAGCGCGTTGGCGAAGCGCAACGCCATCAGGTTCTGGACGGTCTCCTTGCCCAGGTAGTGGTCGATGCGAAACACCTGCGACTCGTCGAAGACCTCGAGTACCTGGGCGTTCAGCTGCTGCGCCGAGGCGAGGTCATAGCCGAACGGCTTCTCGATCACGATCCGGGTCTCGGCCCGCTCGCATTCCGACAGTCCGGCATCCCCGAGCTTGCTCGCGATCACCGGGAAGAACTGCGGGGCGGTCGAGAGGTAGAACACGCGATTGAGCGGCTCGCTCGCGCGCTCGTCGAACTCCCGCAGCGTCTTTCCGATCTCGCCGTACACCTCGTCGGAGTCGAAGCTCCCCGGCAGGTAGCGCATCTCGCCGAGCAGGCCATTCAAGACGTTCTGGTCGGGACGGCGTCGCGAGAAGCGCTCGATCGACTCGCGGGCCTCGTTGCGGAACTCGTCATGGGAGAACTCGCTACGCGACACGCCGATCAGCTCGAAGCGCTCGGGCAACGCCCCCTCGTGAGCGAGGTTGTAGAGGGCCGGGAGGAGCTTGCGGTGGGACAGATCCCCGGTCGCGCCGAAGATCACAAGTGCCGTGGGCCGGACCGGAAGGCGCTCGAGTCCGGCGATCAGCGGGTTGTCCTGCTCGAAATCGGTGGCGACGGCTGCGCTCTGCATCGGTTAGCTCTCCTGAAGGATGGCGGTAATCCGCTCGGTCAGGGCCCAGACGGCCTCGGCGGGTCTCCCTCCCGCTCTACCCGCTCGCACCCGACCGCGCTCGCGTGAGGACCTCCCGTCCCGTATCGGCGACCCGTTCTGGGGTGAATCCGAAGTGCTTGTAGAGCGCGCCGGCCGGTGCGGAGGCGCCGAACGTCGTCATGCCGATCGTCTCCCCCAGCTCGCCCACCCACTCCCGCCAGCCGAATTCCGCCGCGGCCTCGACCGACACGCGTGCGCGGCAGGCCGCGGGCAGCACGCTGTCCCGGTACCCGGCGTCCTGGGCGGCGAAGTTCTCCATGCACGGCATGCTCACCACGCGCGTGGCGATCCCCTCGGCCTCGAGCAAGTCCGCCGCGCTCACACAGATGTGCACCTCGGTCCCGGTGCCGATCAGGATCAGCTCCGGCGCCGTACTCGAGTCGCGCAGCACGTACGCGCCCCGCTCGATCGCGTCGTCCGGGATATCCGCCGGGTTCCAGGTCGGGACCCCCTGACGCGAGAGCACGAGCGCGGTCGGATGGTCCTGGGCGCTGAGGGCGTAGTGCCAGCCCAGCGCGGTCTCGTTGGCCCCGGCCGGCCGCACCACCCTCAGCGTCGGCATCGCGCGCAGCCCGGCCAGCTGTTCGATCGGCTGATGGGTCGGGCCGTCCTCGCCCAGCCCGATCGAGTCGTGGGTGAAGACGAAGATCGACGGGAGCTTCATCAGCGCGGCCAGGCGGATCGAGCCGCGCATGTAGTCGCTGAACGTGAAGAACGTCGCTCCGAACGCGCGGAAGTAGTGCAGGTTCAGGCCGTTGACGATCGCTCCCATGCCGTGCTCGCGAATGCCGAAGTGCAGGTTGCGTCCGTCGTAGGAGCCGGGCTCGACGGGACCGGCGCCGTCGATCAGCGTCAGCGTCGAAGGCGCCAGGTCGGCCGACCCGCCCACGAACTCCGGGACGTGCGCCGCGACCCACTGGATCACCTCCTGGGAGGACTTGCGCGTGGCGGTCATCTTGTCCGAGGCGTGGAACTTCGGCACCTCCGCGTCCCAGCCGACGGGCAGCTCCCGGGCGATCATCCGCTGGTATTCCTGTGCCGGCTCGGGATTGCCCTGCGCATAGGCGTCGAAGCGCTCGCGCCACTCGGACTCGAGCTTCTCGCCGCGCTCGATGCAGCGGCGGAAGTGCGCGAGCGCCTCCTCGGGGACGTAGAAGGGCTCGAGCGAGGGCCAGCCCATCGCCTGCTTGGTCAGCTTGACCTCTTCCTCGCCGAGCGGCGAACCATGCGCGCCGGCCGTGTCGTGCTTGTTCGGACTGCCCTGCGCGATATGAGTCCGGACGATGATCAGCGATGGCCGGTCCTCGACGGCAATCGCGTTCTGAAGAGCCTCCTCGAGATTTTCGAGGCCGACGTTCTCCTCGAGATCCTGGACGTGCCAGCCGTATCCCTCGTAGCGCTTGCCCACGTCCTCGCTGAAGGCGAGCTTGGTGTCGCCCTCGATCGAGATGTGGTTGTTGTCGTAGAAGGAGATCAGCCGGCCCAGGCCAAGATGGCCGGCCAACGAGGAGGCCTCGCCCGAGATCCCCTCCTCGAGATCACCGTCGGAGGCGATCACGAAAGTGCGGTGATCGACGATCTCGTGGCCGGGGCGGTTGAAGCGCGCGGCCAGCATCCGCTCGGCCAGCGCCAGGCCGACCGCGTGCGAGATGCCCTGTCCAAGCGGACCGGTGGTGACCTCGATGCCCGGCAGATCGTGGTATTCGGGATGACCTGCTGCGCGCGACCCGAGCTGGCGGAACCGCATGAGGTCGTCCTCAAGGCTGACGTCGTAGCCCGCCAGGTACAGCGTCGAGTACAGCAGCATCGAGGCGTGCCCGCACGAGAGCACGAACCGGTCGCGGTCGGGCCAGTCCGGCTGGCGGGGGCTGTGGCGCATGACCCGCGAGTAGAGGACATAGGCGACCGGCGCCAGGGCCATCGGCGTCCCGGGATGCCCGGAGTTGGCCTTCTGCACGGCGTCCATCGACAGCGTGCGGATGGTGTCCACGCAGAGCTTGTCGAGCGTGATCGTGTCCGTAGCGGTCACGGGCGCAGCATAACTTGATCCGGCGCTCTGAAATAAACGCTCGGTGAATTCCTCATGTCCGCCTGGGCCGCACGGCAGCGCCCATCACCCGAACAAGACGTCGAAGTGCCGGTACTCCTCGACGGGCACGTGCCGGACCTCGGCCACCGCGTCGGCCAGCTCGATCAGCTCGACCTTGGTCGAGTGCAGCGCGGCCATCTTTCCCCATTGGCCGGCGTGCGCGGCGTCGATCGCCGCGAGTCCGAGCCGGGTGGCCAGCACGCGGTCGAAGGCCGTCGGGGTCCCGCCCCGCTGGACGTGCCCGAGCACGGTGGCGCGCGTCTCATACCCGGTGCGAGCCTCGATCTCGCGCTCGAGCGCGTATCCGATGCCACCCAGTCGGACATGGCCGAACTCGTCCGTCGACCCGGTGTGGGCGACCTCCATCGAGCCCTCCTTCGGCGTCGCGCCCTCGGCCGCGACGACGATCGAGAAGTACCGTCCCCGCTCGTGGCGCCGGCGGATCAGCCGGCACACCTCGTCGATGTCAAACGGGATCTCCGGGATCAGGATCACGTCGGCGCCGCCTGCCACGCCGGAATGCAGCGCGATCCATCCGGCGGTCCGCCCCATCACCTCGACGACGAGGATCCGGTTGTGGCTCTCCGCCGTCGTGTGCAGGCGGTCGATCGCCTCGGTGGCAATGTGCAGGGCGGTGTCGAATCCGAAGGTCACGTCGGTGCCGCCGAGGTCGTTGTCGATCGTCTTGGGCACGCCGATCACGTTGACCCCGTCTTGATTCAGCCGGTTTGCCACGCCGAGCGTGTCCTCCCCGCCGATCGCGATGATCCCGTCCAGATTGAAGTCCTCAAGGGTCTGGCGGACCCGCTCCACCCCGTCCTCGCGGGCGTACGGGTTGGTGCGCGAGCTCCCGAGGATCGTCCCGCCCCGGGGGAGGATGCCGCGCGTCGACTCGATCGTCAGATCCTCGAGGGACCCTTCCAGCGCCCCGCGCCAGCCGTCGCGAAACCCGATCAACTGGTCCCCGTAGGCGTCGATCCCCTTCCGCACCACGGCGCGGATCACGGCATTGAGCCCGGGACAGTCTCCGCCGCCGGTGAGCATGCCGATCCGCACGGGGCGAATGCTATGGGGTCGGCTCTCCGGGGGTCGGCGGGCCCGGCGGCTCGAGCCGCTCGGCGCGGTAGGCTTTTACTGACCATGACGGTGTGTCCAGCCCGCGCATGAAGCTTCCCTCGGTCGCGGGCAAAGCCCACAGGCGCGCCCTCTGGACCGCGGCGGGCGCCGCCGGCACGGTGGCCGCGGGCGGTGCGCTTGAGGCCGCGCACATGCGCCGGATCGCGCGCGATCCGGAGAAGCAGGCGCTCGACGAGATCCCCGAAGGTCGCGAGCGCCGCGTTCGTTCCGCCGACGGGACCGTCCTGCACGCCGAGGTGTTCGGACCCGAGGACGCCGAGACCGTCGTGCTGGCGCACGGATGGACCGAGGCGATCCGCTTCTGGACCTACGTGATCCGCGGGCTCGAGAAAAAGGGGCTGCGCATCGTCGCCTACGACCTGCGCGGCCACGGCGACAGCGAGCCGGCCAAGGGCGCTGACTACGCGATCTCGCGCTTCGGCGAGGATCTCGAAGCGGTCCTGGCGGCGTGCGTCCCCGAGGACCGGCGCGCGGTGGTGGCAGGCCACTCGCTGGGTGCGATGTCGATCGCCTCGTGGGCCGGGAGCCACGACGTGGAGCGTCGGGCCCGCGGGGCCGTACTCATGAACACCGGCGTCGGAAACCTGATCGCCGAGCACCTGCTCCTGCCGCTTCCCGGAATCGCCCAGGCGGTCAACCGGGTGATCTCCGTGCACGGGTTCCTCGGCAACACGGCGCCGTTGCCGCGCTTCTCCACGCCGCTCTCCTACGCGGCGATCCGCTACATCGCGTTTGGCCCGGACGCGACGCCCGCGCAGGTGGCCTTCTTCGAACGGATGCTCGTCACCTGCCCGCCGGACGTCCGCGCCGATGTCGGCATGGCGATGTCCGAGATGGACCTCCATGACGCGTTGCCGCGCCTCACCGTGCCGACAATCGTGATCGCGGGTGCTGCCGACAGGCTGACGCCGCCGTCGCATGCGCGCCGGATCGCCGAGGTGCTCCCCCAGTTGCGGCGCCTGACCGTGCTCGAGGACACCGGTCACATGACCCCGCTCGAGCGCCCCGACGTGGTGATCCGCAGCCTGGCCGAGCTGGCGTCCCTCACCGCCGAGAGCGCTGCCGCGTGATGCCTGACACAGTGTGTGGGTGGCACTGATCGCCGTGTCCGACGACTCACCGCGCTGTCACGTGCTCCGGGAGGACCCTGAGCTGGCCGACGCGATCCCCGCCGACCGGCGCGAACGGGCCATGGAGGAATGCACGGCGCCCGAGCTGCTGCTCCACCCCGGGCCCTGGGGAGGTCGCGGGTCGCTGGGCTTTCGCGGCGGGATCGGCGTGCTCGTGCTCGGCGGGCTGATGATCCGGCGGGTCGGAATCGAAGGGCGGTACGGCGCGGAACTGCTCGGCGAGGGCGACCTGCTCCGCCCCGCCGACGAGAGCGTCTCGCCGCTCCTGCCCCTCACCACCAGCTGGACGATCGTGCTCCCGAGTCGGCTGGCCGCGCTCGACGACGGCTTCGAGCAGCGCATCGCCCAATACCCGGAGCTCACCCGCTCGCTGATCGCCCGGGCGATCCAGCGTTCCAGGAACCTCGCCGTCAATATGGCGATCGTCCATCAGGCGAGGGTCGACGTGCGACTGCATATGCTGCTCTGGCACCTTGCCGCGCGCTGGGGCCGGGTTCGCAGCGACGGAACGGCCCTGAAGCTCCGGCTGACCCACGCGCTGCTGGCCGACCTCGTGGCCGCTCGCCGGCCGACCGTGACCACGGCGCTGTCCGAGCTCTCCAGACGCGGGCTCGTGCGCAGCGACGGCGACACGTGGGTGCTGGCGGGCGGGGCGCCGGCCGAGCTACTCGCCTTCGCGCGCGAGGCCGGGAGCAGCTCCGGCCAGGCGGCAGGCGGTCCTGGCGCCGCCGCCGACTAAGGCGCCCTCAACCTACCGACCAGCGTGCATATCGACCCGTACATCGTCCTGGGGAGCGCGATCGTCGGTCTGCTTGTCGGGATGACCGGCGCGGGCGGCGGTGCGCTGATGACGCCGATGCTGATCCTCCTGTTCGGCGTGACGCCGGCCGCGGCGATCTCGAGCGACCTGGTGGCCGCCGTCGTGATGCGTCCGTTCGGCGCCGGTGTGCACCTCCGCGCCGGTACGGTCAACCTCCGCCTGGTGCGCTGGATGGTGCTCGGCTCGGTCCCCGCGGCCTTCCTCGGCGCCTATCTGCTCCACGAGCTGGGCAACTCCAAGTCGGCCCAGCAGCACATCGAGACCGCGCTCGGGGTGGCGCTGCTCGTCGGCGCCGGCGCGATGGCGCTGCGCTTCGTGCTCGACCGCCGCACCGGCTACAAGCGGGTCGGGGTCGTGCACGACATCGAGCCGCGGCCCCTGGTGACGATCGCGATCGGGGTCGTCGGCGGCATCGTCGTCGGGATGACCTCGGTGGGGTCGGGCTCGTTGATGATCGTCTTGCTGCTGTTCTTCTATCCGACGATCGGTGCCAACCAGCTCGTCGGCACCGATCTGACCCAGGCCGTGCCGCTGACCGTCGCGGCGGCGATCGGGGCGCTCGTGTTCGGCCACGTCGTGTTCAGCGTGACCGGATCTCTCATCATCGGCAGCGTGCCCGCGGTACTCGTCGGATCGATGCTCTCCTCGACGGTCCCGGATCGCTACGTGCGGCCCGCGATCGCGTTTGTGATCCTCGCGTCCGGGCTCAAGTACGTCGGCCTCGGAACCACTGCGCTCGGCTGGACGCTGTGCGCAGTCCTGCTCGCCGGCGGTCTCGCCTGGGTGGCGACGGCGCGCCCCTGGCGCGTTGGTGAGCTCGCGCGTGATCGAGAGACTTGACGTCCCGGTTCCCGGCGGGACCCTCGCCACCTTTCGCCTGGGCAGCGGAGGCGAACCAGTGCTCGCCGTGCATGGCATCACGGCGACCAATCGCTGCTGGCTGGCCGTGTCCCGGGCGCTCGGCGCCTACGCCGTGGCGCGAGCGGCCGCCGCGCGGGGGCCCGGCGCGGTGGCGCAGGCGATCGTGCGCGCATTGCAAAGTCCCCCCTCCGATCCTGCCTTACGATCAGCGTGATGAGCAGCGCGGGGACGGTCGGGGCCACACTCGAGCCGCCGGAGCCCGATCTGACTCCGGACGAGATGGTCGCCCGCGCCATCGCCCTGCGCCCGGAACTGGTCGCCGACCAGGCGGCGACCGAGCGGCGCACGTACTACTCGCAGGAGATGCACGAGGCGTTCCTGAACGCCGGCTTCTACCACCTGTACGTGCCGCGGCGCTACGGCGGCTACGAGTTCGACGTCCCAACCTACCTGCGCGTAGTCAAGGAGATCGCGCGCGGGTGCGTGTCGACCGCCTGGTGCGTCGGCCTCGCCATGAACCATGCGCTGATGGTCGGCTCCTGGTGGCCCCAGGAGGCGCAGGATGAGATCTTCGCCGGCGGCGACTTCCGCTGCTCGTCGGTGGCCGCCCCGGTCGGCAAGGCGGCCGAGACCGACGAGGGATGGGAGATCAACGGCCAGGTCGCGTTCGCGTCCGGCACGCCTTATTCGACCTTCTACATGGGCCAGGCGCTGCTTCCGGCACCGGCCGGGTCGAGCCCCCAGGATCCCCCGCCGCAGCTGCTGTTCGTGGCGCCCCGGAGCGAGTGGAAGATGCTCGACGACTGGGGCGACATGCTCGGGCTCAAGGGCTCGGGGTCACACAGCATCCGCTTCGAGGCCAGCCGCATTCCGCGGAGCTGGGGCTTTGAGGGCAGCATGCTCGACGTCGAGGTCGGCGGCGGCACCCCCGGCTCGCGGCTGCACGGCAACCCGATGTACTCGGGCCGCGCCGTGTCGATCTTCACGATCTCGCTCGCGGCGGTGACGATCGGCGCCGCCTACAACATGCTCGACGAGTACGAACGGCTGATGCGCACGAAGATGACGCCGCTGCCCCCGTTCACCCCGCGTATCAAGGACCCCGACTACCAGCGCTGGTATGGACGCGCGCTCACCCACATTGCCACCGCCGAGGCGGCCGTGCACAACGTCGCCGAGCAGCACATGGAGCTCTGCCGGCGCAACGTCGAGGACGGGATTCCCTACACGTTCGGCGAGGACATGCTGCTGGCCGGAATCGCCCGCGAGGCGATGTTGATGTGCTGGCGCGTGGTCGACGACGACCTGTGGCAGACGGTGGGTGCGTCGGTTGCCCGCGACGGCGAGCGCACCGCGCGTGTGTTCCGCGACATGGCGGTCGCCGCCGCCCATCGCAACCTGCAGCTGCGCGACCTGTTCTACGCCGACATCGGCCGCGCCGCGCTCGGCGAGCCGCCGCGCATGCCGGGCCGCTGATTCTGGGCCTCGCTTCGCTCGGCGTCCGTGGGGCCATCCGACCCCGTCCGGTCAGGGACCGAGCTTCCCCTCGACCCAGCGCGTCAGCACGCCGAGCGTCGCCACGTTGTTGCGCTCGATCATGATCCCGTGGCCGTTGCCGCGCACGCCGTGGTCGGCGAGCCGGACCAGCTCCGTATCGCACCCGGCCTTCGTCAGGAAATCGACCAGGTCGGTGTCGAACGCCCGGAACATCGACGCCTCGGCGGTGACCACCGCGATCGGGAACCGGCTCAGGTTCGGCAGCCGCCGCGCCGAGCGGTCCTGCAACTCCGACGGATCCGCCACCGGCGGCTCGAACGTGAGCGGCGCCGACGCCAGGCCCCAGGCGAGATCGAGCCCCATCTCGGGTCGCTTGGCGAACGGCGGCCCGAGCACCTCGATCGCGAGCAGCGCGGCGACCTGCTCGGGGCGAGCGTCCGCGGCCAGGAACGTGCCGGGTCCCGCCGCCGAGTGGGTGACGAGGACCGCCGGCCCGACCTGGTCGAGCAGCTCCGCCAGGCGGACCTGCTCGAGCGCGTGCATGTCGGCCCAGCTGGCCAGCAACGGGCCAGACGCCGCCAGCCACTGGTCGTAGATCGCCTCTCCGGGCTCGCGACCGCCGATCCACTGGGTGTGCAAGGCCGCCCACGGATTGGAGTCGGGCCCCTCCTCGGGCGGCACGAAGATCGAGCGCAGGGCCTCCGCGCCCATCTGCGGCCCCATCGGACCGAGCACGTCAGGATGGAAGGGTGAGCGGCCGTGTCCGGGCCGGTCGACCACGTACACGGTGTGGCCCTGCTCGACCAGCAGGCGCGACCAACCGAGCCGCCCGTCCGGCGTGATGAGGTAGTCGGTCCCCTGGCCGCCGCCGCCGTGCACGAGCACCCACGGCGGACCGGGGACGGGGTCTGAAGGGGCTTCCCACTCCACGTACATCGGGCCACGCAGGACCGTGCCCAGCGGCCCGGCGACGCGATCGGACACGCCGACCCAGAACGAGCCGCGCCGCGACGTCGTGACCGGTCCGCTCGGGACGTGGCGGGTCATGCCGGCGCCGGCGCGCGTTCGCTCGCCCGCCGGGCCCCGGCGGAGAGCACGGCGAGCTTGGCCCAGCAGATGTCCGGATCGATCGCGCCGAATCCTGACCACGTCCCGAACCCGCAGTCGGTGCCTCCGATCACGCGCTCG
>Ga0335075_10013046_pt1 | contig 12522 bp, 10 predicted proteins | sample Lox_Sample_24_FD_206723 | JGI IMG/M metagenome (GOLD analysis project Ga0335075, IMG submission 206723) | Soil microbial communities from Loxahatchee National Wildlife Refuge, Florida, United States - Lox_Sample_2.4 | ecosystem: Environmental > Terrestrial > Soil > Wetlands | place: USA... | reverse complement strand
AGCCTGTCCTCGTCAAAGCTCGGTGCCATCCATACGAGGCTCTTGCGGGCGAGATCGTACACGCCGATGAAGCTGTGCAGCGCATCGAGGTCGCTCTGCTCCCGCTCGCTCACGAAGGCGATCCGCCTGCCGTCGGGTGACCAGACAAACGCCGTGATGTTCCGCTCGTACTGTACCACCGGGCTCGGCGCCATCGAGCCGGCCAAGTTCGCAAGCCACAGCGAGCCCTCATTCAGGTACGCGACCTGGCTGCCGGCGGGTGAGGCGGCCGGGTCCTGCCCGGGACCGATCAACCGCGGCGCGGAGGTTTGCGGGGAGATCGCCCAGACGGTCGTCACCATCGAAGGGCCGAGCGGAAGGCTCAGGGTGTTAACGGCGCTTACGTCTTCATCGAAGCTGCCCCCTCGCGCGTAGATCAGGGTGCGGCCGGACGGATCCCAGGAGAGTTCGCCGAGGTCGTTGCCGTCATCGCCCTGATAATGCGTGAGCTCACTGACCCGGTACGTACCCCCCGCGGCCGGCTCGGCAACCCAGACGTTGCGGGTTCCTTGCCGGTTCGCCACCCAGGCGACGGGCCCGCGGCGGGATGCTGTCAAGGACTCCACGAACGGCGCGCTCAAGACCTGCTCGATGGTGAAAGATCCGGCCTCGGCCCTGGCGGATAGGATGAGCGGCAGCCAGCCCGCGATGACCCAGAGTAATGAAAGGCCGCGCATGAGCCTCCTCATATGAGTTGTCACATGCGAATGATTTTGTGTGTGATGCATCTCAATGCCTCTTCTCACGGTTTGGCCTCTCACGAGAGGCGTAGATCGCAGGATCTGTTTCCCGTCCGCTTGCCAGTGGGCGCCTTCCCATCGGCTTGCGCCTTCCCCGCCTGCCCTTTCCGGCACGCCGAGCCGCAGCCCTGCCCACGCGCTGCTCAGAACGTAAACCTGACTCCCAATTGGAAAGTGCGCCCAATTACGTCGTAAAGCGTCGGGTTGGTTGCCTGTGGCGCAACAAAGGTGTTCACGATAATGGGGGGCGCTTTGTTGAACAAATTGTTCACGTTACCGTACAGCACCGCTCTGCCCTGCTCGAATCCAGGCAGCTCATACTCCAGAGTCGCGTCCGTATAGAACACCCCCGGAACGTAGTTATCCGGCACAACGTCCGGGCCGTAAAGATTATCGAGCTTACCTGCGCCGATGTAACGCTCCTCAAGATAGACGGTGCCGGGTCCATCTTGGTATGTCGCACTCAAGTTGACGCGCCAATGCGGCACCCCTCCCAGATAGCCTCCACCGATACTACTCGGGTACATGAAGGATCCCACCGCACCAGCCTCATCAACGGTTGTGCCTGTTTCCTTCGTCGTAAGGTTTGCGACGTACGCTCCCAAGAGCCTCAGGCTCACGTTTCCTTGCCACGACGGGCGAATTTTTGAGAGGGGAAAGCGGTCCGCGACCTCAAAATCGGCGCCGTTCGTATAGAACTGATCGACGTTGATGTTGGGCGTTGAGACCTGCGTAATGACTCCGGCTGTGCGCTGGATCAAAGAACAAAGACTCGAGTCTCCCTGAGCGCATAGGGTGACCTCACTCTGAGCACTCAATGTCGAAATCACGTTGTACATGCTGATTTCATAGTAATCGCTCGACACGCTCAGGTCGGTAGCCCAGTTTGGTTGGTAGATCACGCCAAACGACGTCGTATCTGCCTCTTCAGGTTTGAGAGCAGCGTTTGGCGGAGATGGGTTTGTGATAAAGTCGCTTTGGTTTGTAGCCGGATCTGTGATCGAGGTGAAATTGAGCGTTCCTGTTCCAAAGAGCTCGAAGAGATTAGGTGCGCGGATGTCACGGGATCGCACGCCGCGAAGGCGAAGCTGGTCGTTGATAACGTCGGTGACGCCGGCCTTCCAGGTCGTGACGAAGCCGCTGATACTGTAGTCCGTGAAGCGTACTGCGAGATCCGCATCGAGCGACTTTGCGAACGGGCGGTCCGATAGCAGCGGGACGACCGTTTCAACAAAACCTTCGGTTACGCGTTCGCTACCGAGAAAACTCAGGGCGTCCCCGATGAGGAAGTCGTCCGCCTCCGACAGCGGGCTCACCGTGGATTGCACCGCATCGCGACGGAAATCCACGCCAGTGGCGATCGAGACTGGCCCGGACCATATGGAGAGGGGCTCGCCCTGGACGCTGAATGCTGCTGCATCCTGAGTATACAGGTTGTGCGTGGGCTCAGTCCCCAGCACATACTTGAGCGCCGCCGCGGAAGGCGAGCCGACGCCGAAAATGTCGATCGGGACGCAGCCGTTATTGGGAGAGGTCAGGGTCGACTGGCAAATCGGAGTCCCTGTGCTCGGGTCGATGACCGAGTTCAAAGCGTTTGCGTAATTGGCCTCATTTAGTACATTGGAAACCACTTCGTCGTCCCGAACCCGACCGAACTCATAGTAGGCGTTCCATGTCCAGGTCTTGCCGAGCGAGCCATCGGCGCCTCCGACAACCCGCCAAACGCGGTCGTCGTCTACGGAGCTGATGAATCCGTAGTCCTCATCCACTCTGCCTAGAAGAAAGGAGTTTTGTCCGGCAGCGTTGTATGCTGCGGCCACAGAGGCGGGCAGAAAAGCGTTGCTTGTCGGTATGGTGTCAACCAGATCGAAGTTGGACACCAGATTTGGATCTTTGGTATCCGCCTGGGCGAAGAGGGCGTCGATGAATACATTGACTCTGGGCGAAATGCGGTACGAGATACGGCTGAAGACATTCTGCCGATCTTGCGGCAGCTCAAGAGGAACGTTTGGCGCGAACGTGGCTCCATCGCCGCCCTGCATTAATAAGGACCCCACGTTGGAGCCGTACTGAAATGGTTGCAACGTCCCTCCTGGACCAAACTGCATGCCCGCGAGCGGACCAGAGAGGATCAGGCCGCCGTAGCTCGCAATCGAGAGCCGGGCGTTCGGGACGGGGTCCTCGCTGTACTGCGGCGTCTGGACATCGCCCCAGTCCTGAGCCGACCACGGACGGTCGGATTGGCGCAGGACTCCGCTGTTGGCAGTCGCCTCGCCGGCAATCTCAAAATGCCCTTGCCCAGTGCCAAAATCGGTGCCGTACGCAAGCGAGTCCTTATATGAGCGGTTATCGCCATATTGTGACACGCCGCCCTGCAGATCCCCCTGCAGACCATTCAGATGGTGATTGAGAACTATATTGACGACGCCGGCAACGGCATTGGAACCCCAATCCGCCGACCCGCCACCGGTTACGACATCGACGTGACTGATGATGGCCTCGGGGATTACGTCGGTGTCGACCAACCCGTCAATCGTCGTCGGCACGAAGCGCTCGCCGTCGACTAGAATTAGTGTTCGATCGGGCCCGAGGCCGCGCAGATCGAGGAAGTTGCCCCGACCCGTATCTTCGCTTAGGGTGCTGGTCGTAGGCGTGCTGGTCGCGATGAAAGCCGGCACTTGGGCGGCAATGTCCCCGATATTGACCGCGGCGATCGCCTGAATGTCCTTGCTTGACATCACAATGGTGGGGGTCGGCGCCGTAAAGTCCTTGCGAACGACACGCGTCGCCGTGACCATGACCTGCTTCAGAGTCGGAGTCGGCTGCGGCTCAGTTGAACTCGGATTGGCATTAGGTACCGTCGCTTCGGCCACCGCATCAGCTCCCCGAACCAAGGTAGATTGCAGCGCAACGGCAAATGCGCAAGAAGACAACAGCAAACGGAATGTCGCCGACTTCATTGCTTCCCCCGTCATCATAGCAACCGCAGGCGTGAACTCCCGTGAGGATGAGTATTTCAGTAACTTCGCGACGTTTAGCCCTTCTTGAGGCTTCGCAGGCGCCTTATAGCGGCAGAATTTCGGCGTTTATGACCGATTTCGTTGCTGCTTCAGTTGGGCGCCACGGTCAGGCGGGCATAGAAACGTGTCACACAATCGCGCGGTCGATTTAGCGATCAGCGGCGCCCTCCCTCCCAAAGGGTCGGGTCGGAGCATATCTATCAGGGCCGTCACGTTGGCACGTCGATTATCGGCTCGTCGTCTATTTCGGGAGAGCGCCGTATGGGCTTTCGCAAGCCCCTCATAAACTCCTGCCGGATGTCATCCGCGCAGAACGCAGGATGAGCATCCATCACCTGCAGTCCGTAACGGTATAGAGCTACCGCGTGCAACCGCCGCCCCTGCTGATCTGCGATGATCCCCCGTGCGAGTATCGTCCTTATCCGTAGATCGAACAGGACATCGTCCCGGTCGAGCGGCCGCAACAGCCCTGCGGCTTTCGCACCGTCCCCTTCCGCCCACTTGATCCGCGCGCGAGCCCAAGCAAGCTGCGTCGGATCCACCAGCGGATCGCCCCTGACCTCATTAAGGGTGCGCGCTGCGTCGGACAGTCTTCTCTGGTCAAATGAACGAACGGCCTGCCGCAACTTCTCCACGACTGCTGCGTAATGATTCAACACGGGTGTTCCCAGCCTGGGATCGGCCGGCAGCGCAACCGCTCTCGCGGGGCCGTCTGGCGAGAATGGCACATATTCGCCAAACGGTGCCAGCGGCTGACGGGTCGTTGAAACCCAGAGGGTGCGGGTATTTGGTTGCGCAACTGCCGAGATAAATGTCCCCGCGTTCGCAACCGTCAGATCGCCGATGTAGGGTGAGTTGGCGCGATTGCGCAAAATGTATGCCGCGATCTGCGGCGAGATCCTGCCGAGATACGGCCGGACGGCATTGTCCATTGCCGCCTTCCGTATCGAGTTTCTCTCGGGCCGATAGGTCTGATGCGCGATCATCTGCGGAGTGAGCGCATTGTTGGTTTGGGAAAACCAGGTCCCCAGGTTCTGATCGACCGCGCAGGTGGAGGCAGTGCATTCCACCAGCCCGATATTTCCCGCCGCATCGGCCAGGGAAAAAAACCCCGCGATGCCCGGCCTGCGTGCTCGTGTGAACAGCGTCTCCGCCTCCGCCACCGTGTGCGCCTTCTCAAGGACCAGACGCACTGTCCAGCCTGGAAACAACAGAGTGAGTGGGTCGTCCGGTCCGTCGAACCAATTGAACGACAGCGCGAGTCCGGAGCTGTTCATTCCGACCGCCGGCCCTCCCGCCAAGGGCCAGCAAACTGATATGAACGATTGCGCCCCACCCTTCGGGGAGTAGATCACCACGGCCGGTCGTAAGAGGCCGTAGTGATCGTCCCAATCGACATCGCGGCCGATGATCGCACCGCCGTCGGCGGTCGCGCTGCCCGTAGCGACGAACACCGTGGAGCCGCCGGCGAGGCCACCGAGCTGAAATCGCAGCGCATTCGCCCTGCTTACTCCCAGGGCGTCGCCGATGCCATGACTCTCGTGGAAGTAACCGCTGTCGTCGCCAATGGATTCCAGCGGGACGAGGATCGGAAATCCCAGCTTGTCGAACAGCCGGGCGCCCAGGCTCGCGTGGGCCAGTCCCCGATAGTAGGCCATGCGTTGATAGGCATATTGCCGCATCAGGCTGTAACGTTGCGGTGGCTCCTGCTCGAGAAGCGCGACCTCTTGTCGACCCATCTCGCGGTAATCCCCGCAGACTCTTAATACGATCAGGTCCCCGATATCTTCACGCCGTGGGCAGTCTGCCGCCCGCGCTTTCAGGGTATGCACGAAAAACGAAACGGCCAGCAGAGCGAGCAGTCCGGCGCGCGCACGCGGGGGACGCTTCACGAAATCCACTGCGCGCGCCTTAAAATGCGCAATCGCAGCACGTAGCCCTGGGGATCGGTCGGCCAGGTTATTCACGATCAGCCGCACCATGATCACTTTCCTCCGCCGCGCCCACCCATTTGTAATGAGAATGGCCGTGCCGTCCGACGCGAAACGGTGAATCGGCCTGCAACGGCGCAGGAGATCCGCGCGTCAAGGCATGGCGACGCCGGTCTGCTGCGTTATTGGATGCGGGAAGGGAACCGACGGTGCAATCGCTTAGACCGCTCACGTGATCTACCTGTCTGATTGCTCGGTGAGCGGGCTGCATCGCAACAGTAACCCTGTCACGCTCACGTGGAATCCAGTTTTCAGCACCGCGCAATCCACGGAAGACGAAGTCCTCGGCCAGAAGCTTTACGGCAGCAGAAGTTTCGCCCGAATTCCACACTCGGTCATAAAACGCCCGAACGAGCTTCAATGTGGTGGATTTGAGATCATCGCGTTGCATAAGGGATTTAGAAATGGCTGCGATCCGCGAAGCGGATGTGCCTTGAGACTGAGTCAGGCGGAGGTGCGCGCCCCAGAGAGCGCCGTCACTAGGCTAGCCCGGAGCATTTTGACCAAAAAGTCGACGTCACTCTCTTCGATCGTGTAGGGAGGCAGCAACTCGAAGTGATCACCGCCTATGCCATCGATTAGACCAGGAACACCCCCAAGAACGAGTAACCCGTGCTCGCGCGCACAGTCGACGACTCGCTGAGTCGCCGCCGCCTCAGCCGGGAATGGAGTCCTGCTCTCCTTGTCCGCTACGATTTCGATCCCGAGAAACAGACCTTTCCCGCGGATATCACCTATCCACGGCAGATCATCGAGTTGCACATGCAGCGCTTCCCTCAGCTCAGCCCCCACCTGCCCGGCACGCGCGACGAGACCATGGCTATCGATGTACTCAAGTACTGCGAGTCCCACGGCACAGCTAAGCGGGTTACCGCCATACGTGTAGCTGTGCATCGGTCGCCCGCTACCCTCCTCGATTGTTCTCCAGATATTCTCACTCAAAATTGCAGCACCCAGCGGTGCGTAGCCTCCAGCAATGCCCTTCGCTGATGTGATGATGTCAGGCCTCACATTCCAATGCTCGATTCCCCATGTCCGACCAGTCCGTCCGACGCCGCTCATGACTTCATCCGCGATGAGGAGAATGTCGAACTCGTCACATATTTGACGCACCACGGGATAGTACTCAGCAGGTGGGACGACAGCCGACAAGGAAGTTCCGATGATCGGCTCGGCTATGAACGCTGCGATGTTCTCGGGACCCTCCTGCTGAATGACTCGGCGCAACTCCTGCGCACAGCGCATAGCGCACTGCGGCGCGCGCAGACCCCACGGACACCGATAACAATACGGCGGGGGTATATGCGGAAAATCCAGGAGCAACGAAGCATGCATCCTGCGCCACGAGGTTCTGCCGCTCATCGAAAGCGCGCCGATGGTGTTGCCATGATAGCTTTGCCATCGCCCGATGATCTTTCGCTTGCTAGGGTACCCTCGCTCCCAGTGATACTGGTACGCAAGCTTCAGGGCAGCTTCGTTTGCTTCGGCACCGCCTGAGCAGAAGAACACTCGTACGTCACCCATGACTTTCGGAGCCCAAATGCTCAGGCGCGCTGCAAGCTTCTGTCGAGGCAGATTGTCCGCCGTGCCGCTGTAGCTGAAAGCGAGCTGTTGTGCCTGCTCGAGCATGACGCGCGTGATCTCCCCGACGGCGTGTCCAATGTTTACAACTCCGACACCTCCGACCGCATCCAGGTAGCGCTTGCCACCGACGTCGTACACATAGGATCCTTCCCCTTTGACAAGAATCATGGGCGGCATTGTAGGATCAGCCCAGCAGCATCGGTGTGGAAGCGCATGACCTGATGGATGCGAAGAACACCACAATCACCACCCGCTTGTAATGCAGGAAGCGTAGATCGCGGGGTCGGTCGCGCCCTCCGTTCCGAACGTCAGAATCCGAGATGTGCGGTTCAATCTCACCAACTCCCGCGCCGCCGCGTTGGCTGCCACCTTGAGGAGTCCTCCGAGACCGACGCCGCCGGACTCGCCCGCGACAATGTGCCGGCCAACCTGCTTAGGATCAGCCAGTGTTCGCATGATCGAGATTGCCTCGGCATCATTGATGGTCATGAAGAACTCCGCGACCTTGCGTAAGATCTGCCACGCGACCGGCGACACCTCACCGCACGCGAGTCCCGCCATCACCGTGTTCAAGTCGGAGCTTGCCTTTGCGGGCCGACCCAGCCGAGCGGACTGCCGGAGGCAGTCCGCTCGCTCCGGCTCTACGATCACAAAAATCGGCGCATGCTCCTCCAGCACCTCCCAGAAATGTGCGCAGACGGCCGCTGCCAGTCCTCCTACTCCGCCCTGGATAAATACGTGCGTAGGCAACGGCCGGCCGGCTGCCATGATTTGATCGAGCGCCTCAGCCACCATGACCGTGTATCCCCTCATGACGTCGAGACACGTTTGCTCGTGTCCCTGTCCCGCACTCGAGGTATCGGCTACCAGGTGCCACCCGCTTCGATTCGAGAGGCGCAGGGCGTGACGCACCGAATCCTCGAAATTCCCCTCAATTCGCGCGATCTGGGCGCCGTAGGCGGCGATTGCCGCTTCCCTGCCGGCGCTGACACCCGCGTGCAGTACGATGCAGCAGCGGCAACCGAACTCTCGTGCCCCCCAAGCGACCGAGCGCCCATGATTGCCATCCGTCGCGGTGACAACCGTGAGTCCCTCGGTGAGCGCACGATATTTTCCGGCCATGAGATCGCGCAGCTCCACCATCTCACCCGTTTCGCGCGCTACGAACCTCTGCATCAGGCGGGCAACGGCATAAGCGCCACCCAGGGCCTTGAAGCTACCGAGCCCCAAACGGTTAGCCTCGTCCTTGTAGTAGATTCTCGATGCCTCGATTCTGCCGGCGAGGAGCGGGAATTCGTACAAGGGTGTCGGCGCGAACGCCGGCCACGCGCCAACCTCTCTTCGCGCAAGATGCGCGTCGGACCGCGACAACAGGCGGTGAAATTCGTAAGGTCCGCGTGGAGAGGCGAGTTCATTGCGCACTATGTCGACGGACGCTACTTCACTCGCGGCAATGTTGAGACTGCTCCTCTGCGAACTTCGCGTGCGCGTCCGGGCCTTCACTAGTGCAACCTGAGTCCCGCCGCGGTGGACAGCCAGGACACGGACGCAAAACGCCTAAGGGATGATGCTGCCTTCATCGCCGCTCAGATTGACAGGAGCGTAAGACGAGAGGCGTTATTTGAGGCGGTAACGGCGCGGAAATTCCTCAAGTCGGTGCATCGCGACGCTGATCTGCCGCCTTACTCCGATGCGGGCAGCGCCACCCGCGTGCTGAATTTCACTTGGCTCATGACCACGGCGGTGTAGAACTGCTTTACGTTAGGATTGGCAAAGAATACGCGCTTTGTGAACTCGCCGTATTCCTCCATGCTCGCCATGTTGAGAATCAGCACGAAATCGGCACGGCCCGTGACGCAGTAGCACTGCACGATTTCCGGCAGCCTGCGGGCAGTTTTCTCGAACTCCTCGCGGTGATGGAGTTGATCCCGTTCCAGCAACACCTCTACGATGAGCGTCACACGATTGCCAACAGCGGCAGGCGCAATTACGGAGACGTCGGCGACGATGACCCCTTCCTCCCGGAGGCGGCGTAACCGCCGTTGTACCGCCGAGGCGGACAGAGCCACTTTTTCGGCTATCTCCTGAGAAGTGAGTTGGTTGTTTTCCTGCACGAGATTCAGAATATCGACATCGAAGGCATCGATCGCAGGGAGCGCGTGCATGACTGCAGAATTTCCGCGTTTGTCGGACATTTATGCAGTATCTCACTATGTGGCCGCGCTGGTCCAGCGCGTAACCGCGCGTGGCTACCTAGATACTTGCGAGGTAATGTTCGACTTTCTGATCATCGGAGGCGGCATCGCGGGCGCGGCGGTCGCATATTTCCTCTCAGAGGACTCCCATGTCTGCCTTGTCGAGCAGGAGCCGTTTCCAGGCTTCCACTCGACCGGACGCTCTGCGGCTGTGTACTACGAGGCTTACGGCAACGCGGTGGTTCGAGCGCTCACGCACTCCAGCCGCGGAATGCTCGAAGACCCGCCTTTTGACTTCCTCGAAGCTCCCCTGCTCACCCCACGAAGTTGCCTATACCTTGCACGTGAAGAGCAACTAGCGGCGCTGGCGGCAGTCGAACAGGCGTGCCCGGGAATCGCACGAGTGCCGCCGCAGGAGCTGAGACGGAGGGTTCCGGTCCTGAAGCCCGACTGCGCAGTGGCCGCGCTGCACGATCCTTCGATGAAAGATGTGGATGTGCACGCGCTGCACCAGAGTTTCCTCAAGGTCGCTCGACACCGCGGTCTTGACATCAGGACGAACTGCGCAGTTCGCGCGATGCGGCATATTAACGGCAGCTGGCAAGTCGATACCACTCTCGGACGTCTCGGCTGCAAGACGGTGGTGAACGCCGCTGGTGCTTGGGCAGAAGAGATCGGGGCCGTTGCGGGGCGATCGACGCCGGTGGGCCTCCGTCCCCTGCGCCGCACGGCCATACTGGTCGAAGGTCCGGCCGGCGTTGCGGTCCGCGATTGGCCGTTCGTGGTCGATGTCGAGGAGAAGTACTACTTCAAGCCTGATGCCGGTCTAATTCTAGTGTCCCCCGCAGAGGAGACGCTTAGCACTGCCTGCGATGCGCAACCGGACGATGTCGATATTGCAATCGGAGTCGATCACCTAGAACGGGTTACCACCGTCGCGGTACAACGAGTGCGCAAGGCCTGGACGGGTTTGCGGACCTTTGTCGCCGATCGCTCCCCGGTCATAGGTTATGATGATCTTTTGCCGGATTTTTTCTGGCTGGCGGCGCTCGGAGGCTATGGGATCCAGACTGCACCGGCCGTCGGGCGGCTCGCCGCGTGCATGGCGCGCCGCGTGCCGCTCGATACTATTCCCGGCACCACGTTCCCCACAGCGAGCCTTGCGCCTGCACGGGCCGGCTGCAGCGCGTGGTCCGAGCCATCAACGGTACAACATTATGACGCGTAATTTCCTTTCCTGCAGGGTCCGTCCGGGCGACCAACGGCTTCACCGCCTTGGCGCGAAGAGCGTACTCGGCACTCTCCTTCTCGCGCTGGCAACCCTCGGGCTCACCGCTTGCGCGCGCGCTTTTACCCCGGATCTGCAGCATATTCCAGCAAGCCGCCTGACCAGCCTGTTGAGCCAGAGCCTCACCGACCGCATCAACGACACCGCAAAACAGTGGATTGCATCGGGCAAGTCGGCGGGGGTCGCAGTCGAAATATCCCAACATGGCAGTCCGGTATTCGCCCGCGGGTACGGCTGGAAGGTGCTGGGCACGAGCGCACCCGTGCGGCCGGATACCGTGTTCCGTATCGGCTCGGTCACCAAGCAATTCACCGCTGCTGCGATTCTACAGTTGGTACAGCAGGGCCGCCTGAGCCTGGACGACAAACTCTCTAAATTCTTCCCGACCTTCCCGGGCGGCGATCAGGTCACCGTGCGTGAGCTTCTCACGCACACATCCGGGATCCACAACTACACCGAGTTCGGGTGGAAGCTCTGGATACTGCTTGAGATGACGCATCATCACTCTACCGAAAGTTGGGTGAACCATATTGCCGCGCAACACCCGCTCTATGACTTTCCGCCGGGAACAGCCTGGCACTACACCAACTCAGGGTTTTACCTGCTCGGCGCCATCGTCGAGAAACTCTCCGGAATGTCGCTACACGACTACTTCGCCAAGAACCTGTTCGACCCGCTGGGACTCACGCGGACTGCACTCGATACCGACGGCACTACTGGTCCCGATCGGGCGAAGGGATACTTACCTGGCGGTAGAGTCGGCTCGTTCAAGCCAGTACCCTACTACGAGGACTTCTCGATGAGCGTTGCAGGGGGTGCGGGGGCTCTCCGCTCCACGGCGGATGACCTGACCAAGTGGACAGCCGCGCTGTTCGCGGGGCGTGTCGTCGACTCGCAGTTGTTCGACGCCATGATTACGCCCGCGAGGCTGCTCGACGGCAAACTGGCGAGTACGCGCCGCGTCAACATGCCATCATCCGAGCCTGGTGGTGACTACGGGTTCGGTATTCGGATCGGTCGGCTGGACGGTCAGCCGGAGATCGGACATGAAGGCGACATTCCCGGTTTCAACGCGGCGGTCGACACCTATCCGGAGCAGGCGTTTACGGTGGTCGTACTGGCAAACACAGATAACGGCGCACTTGGATTGGAGAAAGCGATCGCGAAGCTGTTGCTCGCCGGCGCGAGCTCGCCCGACGGAAGCGTAGCGCCGGGTGATTCAACTCCGCACTAAGCGCAGGGGCATCCGCTTCAAGCCCCGCAGGGTGTTGTTGAAGCGTCGCTCCGGCTCGCCGGCGAGCTCGAGCCGGCTTACTCGCCTTGCGAGGCTCTGTAGCACCACTTCACCCTCGAGTCGGGCCAAGAGCTGACCGACGCAAACGTGTATGCCTGCGCCGAATCCCACGTGACCGATGTTCTTGCGCTCGATCTCGTAGCTGTCCGGGTCGCGCCACTGCCGAGGATCCCGATTCGCCGCGCCCAGGAACACGAGCACCTTGCGATCCGCATCGATCGGCGCGCCGCCAAGCTCTGTCGCGCGGGTGGTGGTGCGGAAGAAGGTTTGAACGGGAGACTCGAGTCGAATCGCCTCCTCGAAAGCCGCGCGCGCGAACCCGCCGGGGTCCTGCCTGAGCTTCTGCCATTGCTGCGGGAACCGAGCCAAAC
>Ga0335075_10013043_pt1 | contig 12523 bp, 16 predicted proteins | sample Lox_Sample_24_FD_206723 | JGI IMG/M metagenome (GOLD analysis project Ga0335075, IMG submission 206723) | Soil microbial communities from Loxahatchee National Wildlife Refuge, Florida, United States - Lox_Sample_2.4 | ecosystem: Environmental > Terrestrial > Soil > Wetlands | place: USA... | reverse complement strand
TACAAGTTTATGTAGACGTAGCTCGGAGAGATTGAATCCTCCGTATTACTGTAAGATCATTCTTTTAGGAGATTCTGTTGTGTTGATGATTCTCTCCGATCATAATATGATAGCTTCAATCATGTAGGCGGCTCTATGAGCTGGGCTAATATTGGGCCGAAGCCGTACCTAACCAACACGTCCGCAAATCTTTATATTACTCCTGCAAACAAGACCCACCAGCTTTAACCCCAAATCTAAACCCGAATTTCCACTAGCACCCCAATCTATTCTTACCACTGACACCTGTAGCTGATTTATCTAGGTCTACGCCGATTCTAGCTCCTGGTCGAGCCCAGTTCCATGCATGCTTTAGCCGAAACTTGAGCGATTCCAAGTACCCGGTGTTATCAGAATCATTTTCCTCGCCACCCGCCAACGCCGTGTCCAATATCTCTTTGTGAGCGCAGAAATGCCTATCTAGTTCTTCTCGCGTCTGAAAATCCTTCTTGCACACCGATACGGGACAGATAAATTCACCTCTGGATAGAGATGCAAAACAGGCCTGTAAGCCCTCATCTTCCGCAGCGCTGGCAAATGAAAAAATCTCAATCGTTTGGCCTACGTCGATCGTTGGATACTGAGAATTAGGTGAGAGATCTAAATAGTTCGGGAGGTAACGGACATATCTGATGTCGGTGATAGATAGAGGCTGCAGGTTCTGGAAATAATGTAGCCCAATGCGGACATATGCCCAAGGTCGTTGAGCAGTGTCTAATTGCAGGGGTGCATCTATTGGAACTATGGAGATGCTCCCGTTTACGCTTCCAGACTCAGAGAGAAAGATTTTGAGCGAGTTCTCTGTCGGATGGGTTGAGATTGACAAATTATTGTACGGCTTTCGAGAGATCTTCTGTCTAGGGATCGATTTTCGTGATCTGTCGCACAGCGTCTTGTGTTGAAAGTCAGTTATTCTATTATACGGGTATCGAGCGAGGGTGCACGGAAAGCCCATGAATGAGGTGAAGAACTCCGCAGGTGCTCGGGAGTCATAAAAGTCCGGGACAAATTTGGTGGTCGACTTCCCACCTGCTGTATTATTGGGAGGCTTTTCCCAATATGATACAGCAATTTCTTGCTCGATATTGTCAATTTTGTTTGCTGATGGTATGATCGTAATTCTAAGAACACCCTTCACGACGTCTATGGACGGCTGAAGGACTTGTAGTCGGGGATACATATTAGTATTCAGTGGCTCCTGTTTCAACGTGTCGTAGATGCACCATTCTCCATCCAACGCCAGTCCATCTTGCCTAATTTCCCAGGGAAGAGATGACGGTATCCGCCACCCCTGGCAGCCGTTAATTGGAAATATAGTGATATTTTTCACTTTGAATCTCGCCACTGACTCCCTTCTTGGTGCTAAAAGCCGACCTTTTTAGGTACAGATTCCACAAAAAGTTCCCGAATAAAACGTACGAATGTCTCCACATCTCTCATACTGCTCATGGCACCAAGGCTCACGCGTACAACTCCAGTTGGCTTTCCTGCTAGGATGTCGAAATCATCACCGCATCGCATTCCCTGCGCAAAGTTTCTTCGTAACTCCTAAGAGCGGAGGTCTAGATAAGTTGCAATCCCTCCAGGGTTACAGACTCCACCTGTTCGCAGCTGGATGCCACGCACGGTCGCCATTTTCTCCACATCAGATTTGCCAACCCATCCACCCTGGCTGTTGCGGACATTGAAGGCAATGGTAGGACCTTGAGACTTGCTGTTGCCGTAAGTTGAGTCTGGATGTTTGTATATCTCGCAGACCGGCAACCCATTACTGTGCCTTATGGAAGACAGCCTAGAGTAAAGGACATGTGAAAGATAGCAAGCGTGGGCAGAAACTCGTACCATAGATCCAAAAAGCCTTTCGTGGATATCAAAGGCCGAGTCGAGGGCTATTATGCTATGAAAGGGGAGTGTGCCATCTTCTAGTTCATCGTGCAACGACTGTGTCTTCTTTGCATGCCAAGCTGCATCTAAGGCAATCACCATTTCAACAGTGCCGCCACCGAAGTATCTTCGATGCCTTAGAATATGAGAAGCAGCTTTTCGCACGATCAAGGCACCCATATCCGGGAAGCCAAAGATTTTGTAAAAGCTAAGAGCAGTGAAATCTGGACTTGTATCAGGATTGCTCAAATCCAATTGTGCTGTAGTTACATATGCTGCTGCATTGAGTAAGGTGTATATATTCCGGTGTATACGATGAGGAGAGGACCTAATTTGACCGGACCAGCGCAGCGGAGGTCGATGTCCATTGAGATTCGACTGGGCGGGATAAGCAAAGAGGCTGAACTTGGAGTTTCTGAGCTGGAAGAATGCTGTATTATCAGGATTTATCTCACCCTTAAGCCAGTCTTCCACCTCTAAATCAGTACAGAAACATGTTGCACTAAGTTGAAGCTACCTGCCGTACACCCACCAAGCTAGTGTGTGCATCGTAGTGGTAACCATACCAGAAGCCGCCTTGCCCTTCCGCACTGGCATGATCTGGAAAAGCTTGCATAACTAATTTGATGGCGGCTGTAGCATTGGCAACAAATATAACATCGAAGTGTTCTGTATCTGCCTTAAAGAATTTCAGTACCCGAGAGCGGACTCGACTGATGCGTTCTGTGGAAAGTACTGATGATACCGAGGCAGAGTGGGGGTTTCCGAAGAGGTTCGAAGACAAATCCTTTGAGAAACCTTCGATGAGCGACCTTGAATACAACGTCGTTCCAGCATGGTCGAGATATGTTGTGTCTATTATGAGGAAATTAGATGACAAGAAATCCCTAGAAGTCTTGTTGTATACTTCTCAGCTGTGGATATTCTTCCTCTCTGATATGTTCGATGTCACGGATGTAATCTTGCTCCATCGTATAGATATATGCTATTACTCTAACGTAGAAATTACGTTATGTGTCCTTCGAGTAGACATAAGAGCATACACAAATCGGCAACTGAATCGGCAACTGAGCCTGCTGGTGAGCCTGCCGCGAAAATCCAAGAGTTTGCTAGGTGAATCAGAGAGCATCATGTGGACAACAGCAACATAATTTATAGCGACTCCTTTGGGGCGGATCTTCTGGCCTAGCTTAGAGACGATTAATAGCTAAAATTTTCTTCGCTGTGGGCTACTTCCAATAGGGCTACGGATAACTTAACGGACATTTTAGACCTACAGTAGCTTCATAGCGATCTATTTTTAAATTCGCTGATAGAGTGAAGCCGCCCTCCTTACAGGGAGCATGCTGGTTAGGTTCGGTGGGGGCAGCCCAGGGCCACCAGAATTAGATATATCATCGAGGTTTAATTCCGCCCATCATTTGCCAATTCAATAATTATTTTATTTCAACCACTATGGCACAGCTGGAGTAAAGGAGAACTTCATGTGCCTCGTATGAACATATCCGCATACGAGATGAACGCGACGTGTAGCTGCGCCGTCACGATGTCGCCGTTCGTAGTGCAATCACCCGACGAATTAAAGTTAAGGGCTGATGGAATTGACACACCGACATATCCGCTAATCCTAACCCCTGGAAAGAGTAGACCCGGGTGCCAAAGCCCAACCAACACAGCTTCTCATGCGACGCTTTCGGACACCGCCCGCGCTACTGGTCAACCAGAGAAAACTAGATCTGTTCTTGGCTACAGGAATACGATGTAATCTCTAAATGCTACAGCCCCACGTTGCGCCCCAGCAATATCTGGTTATGGTAAAGCTATGAGATATCTCAAGGAGCTTCTGTATAGAGAAAAGAGAATTTCCAGCTATGTGTTGTTGGGCGATGATGTAGCTTAGAAGCCGTCCCAATTTTCATCAGATGTTAGGGACATAAGCGGCGCTCGCGCCGAACTAGTGTAGTACAGTAAGAGAAGTCTTGCGGTAGTGACTACTCATTACCGCTCGCTCCGCATACAAAATTAGCGAGCGGGCCCGTGCGCGGCACAGCTGCAGTGGCTTCCACTACCGAGCTTTTTCACCAGAGGCGAGAGTCATTCTCCCTCTCTTAGTACATAAATCTTGAAAAGTATCATCTTTCAAGGAGCAATATACACTGGCCGGCCCTAGCGCTGGGAGATACTTTGGATACTAGACGAACCCCCTTCAGAAGTCATACTAAGCCGTCTACTCATGTCTCTCAACTGATCTTTCAAGTTGATTCGCACTTTTGTGCCGGTACCATTCATACCTACGATTGGGAATAACCGGCCGCGAACATCGTTGAAAGCAGGCACTAAAGATATGAAGATCAGCCATTTTAAAAAGAGTGTGATCATAAGTGTTGGTGTATTTGTTGCCACTTACCACAAGAAGTACCGTTTTTGTAGAAGGTTAATTCCCCTCGCGAATATCCAGAAAGCAACCCATCTTGTCTCCCACAGAACACTTTTCACTATCTCAAAACCATTTTTCTCATCATAATACTTTTTCCCATAGTCAGAATGATATGCCCACGCGGAAGCTGTCCACCCAGGGAATTTGTTTAGTGCCGTTCCCTCGTCACAGAGCCGGATCGCCACCGCGCTGCATAAGCAGAGATGTCAGGGTAATTACTTGGAGTAGGGTCTTAAGTCTTGACTCACAAAGTATCATCCTGATGAAGGGTTTCAATTTCGAAGTAGAACGTAGCTTTTAGAGGTGAGATTGGATGATTTGCTCGAATGGAGCAGTCTATACAGCGTTACTTCTAGCGCAAGGAAAGGAGGAAAGTTGACTCACCATGACCATCATCCGCGGAAATCTTTTTGCACATGTCATCTTCCTCGAGCATTATGATATCGGACTTGTCCGTCTTGTTGAAGGAAGTTGGTAACATTGGACTCCACTTAATGTCTGGAAGGATTTCTAAGACTTCGGATTTATCCGTAGTGGTTGCCATCATTGCTGGAGTCCACCCATGCTCATCTGTAGCGTCGGGTTTATGTTCTTGTCAAGTAGAAGCTGTACTAAAGACACGTCTCCTCCACTGGCTGTCAAATTAAGTATCTCTTCGCCGCTAGAGTCTATCCCGCCTCCTTTTGTTAGGAGTAGCTCCATCATCTCGATGCCATGCTGTTCTATTTTCTCTGTAGCCATGCAAAGCAATGTTTTCCCATCCTTACTCTGCTAATTCAAGTGGGTGTCTGGTCTTCAGAGAAGCACTTCCACCACGTCTCTCTTTTCATTCTGCACAGCCCTCCATAACGGAGTACAACCACCGTCGTCTTTGACCTCTAGCCTACAGTCTTCCTCTTCTAGAATCGCCTCCACGATGTTAAGGCGCCCTTCGGAACATGCAGTGTGCAATGGAGTGGATCCATGCTTGTCTGATCTCTACAGATCTGCTTCATGTTTCAGGAGCTTCTGAAAGATTTCACCTTTCCCTATTTGCCGATAGATACAACGGCGTTTGGCCCTCGTTGTTCATAACATCCACCTCAGCTCCATTCTCCGGCAAGACTCTGACAACCTCGACTCTGCCAACAGCCTCATGTAATGCTGTGGAACCATTTTCATCCGCCATCGAGAGATCGGCGTTGTTGTCAACAAGAACTTTGACGGCGCTCGGGTGTTCCCCATACGCAGCTAAGTGCAAAGCAGTTCGGCCCTCAGCGTTTAGTGCATTGACTTTGGCTCTAGCATCCAAAAGCAGTTTGATCGCTTGAGGGTTGTTGTGTCAAGCATGTAACGGTGTCGACTTATTCTGTCTGAACGCTTCCCACGTCTCCTTGTCGAAGCCCCGATTCAAGAGTTCTTCCATTATTGAGACTTGGCCGTAGTACGCCGCTGCATACATGGCGGGCCACTTTGGCGATGCATTTATGTTCCCTCCGGCGTCAAGCAGGCACTTCACTGTTTCCAATTTATAGTCAGAAATGGCCCAGCAAAGTGGTGTCTTGTCTTCGCCATCAAGGGCTTCGAGATGACTTTTCGCCCCATTATCGAGAGGTAACTGTATCATCTCAGTGTCGCCGTCCTTCGCAGCTAAATGTAAGACTGTTAAGCCTTCAGAGCTTTGTCCTTCTAGAGATGCTCCGTTTTCTAGAACCAAGCGTACAGTACTGATGTGTCCTTGTTGAACAGATAGATGTAATGCTGTTAGGCCTTCTGAATCGGTTGTCTTCCAATTTTCTCCATCAAGAAGAATGCGCACAATCTCAAGGAAACCATTCTAGCCGCTATATGCATAGCAGTGCGTCCCATACCGTCTATAGCCTTTAGTTGGTGCCTTTTTGACTTATGTTGGAGAAGCCTCCGTACTATCTCAGGACGGCCTTGCTCGGCTGCGATGTGTATGGGAAGCTATTTCTTGTCATCGACTGCCCGAAAACCTGTTCCTCTTTTAATGAGGAAATCCAGGGTTCTTAAATCCCCAGCCTTTGCTGCTGCATGTAATGGTGTAGAGCTCATTTGGTCGCTGACATTTGTGTCGAGCCCGGCTCCTACTGGCATCTGCGACACCTCAAAGTGCCCACCTGCAGCTGCTAAATGCAAAGGAGTGGCTCCATCATTGATTGATTCAACATCAACGCCGAAATCAACAAGCTCTCTTACTCTCTCTATGTTACCAGCCTTCGCCGCCATGTGCAAGGGCTTGTTTTCATTGAGGTCAAGCATCTCTGGGTCTGCACCTACTTCCAGAAGAAACCTGATCATTGTGACGTTGCCATATTCCGCTGCGACATGAATGGGAGAGATAGAAAGAACTTCCAAGTTCGCCTCTGAGCCAGCTTTAAGGAGTAATTTGACTCCGTCTAGGTCCTCTTTGCGCACTGCATGCATGAGTGGCGTGAAACCTGAATAATCTAATGTATCCACGGAAGCTCCAGCTTCTATGAAAGATTGGATTGTTGTTTGGGAACCACTTGCCGCCGCCAAGTGCAATGGAGTTGGGCGTTTCAAGAAACGACTTCTTCCAGCCATCTGAGAAAATCAGGCCGCTAGCCAGCTGGTCTCCTGGGACCCACACGAGATGGCGTCATTCACTATGCCTCTTAATCCAGAAGGCGACGATAGTGCGTATCCTCTCCTACCGGAATATGAGGGTAAAGTTGAGCAGCCGAAAATGATCGATTACGGAACAAGTCTCCACGTCCAAGCTGATCTGGTGGAAGTCGTTCATGGAAACATGTTTCAAGGCAAAGACTTAGCTATGTTGATTATTGTCGACTTTCGCTTCACCAGCACCGATACATCTAGAAGGTTTCGATTTGCCGAAATCATCTATAAGTTTCGAGACTCTGATTCAAACCGATCCTCCGAGAGTGCACCAGATTGCTCCAGATGGAGAATTTTCTATGAATCGAACGGAAACGAAGCAAGAATTGACACGAGGAGCGAATGCTACAGCCGGGTCAGATTTTGGGCCAGCAAACGTTTCTCTAGGGCTTAATTGGAAATTGGTCGAAACAGAAACTAAGATTGACCAAGCACGTCTCACAGGCTTCAAGAAAGTTTTTGAGAGAAACCGTGCATCGCCACAGACAGCGTGGTGGTCTCTGCATGAGAACCCGAACGATCGCAATGGAATTCCAAACAATACGAGGGCAGCCATCCTACTAAAACGCAAGACCTATGATAGATTTTGCGGCACGCTCGCCATCAAAACAAAGGTAGATATGAGATACAAATTTCAGGACAGAAGTGGGAAGGTCGATATTGCTGGTAGACTATGATCCTATTCGAACACGGTCTGTTCTCACCGAATTTGATTCTAAGAACTTGGGACATGTGGATCTCCAGAGTATTATAGCAGTTCGAAACTATGACTAAAATTCCCACCCAGGATGCAATTCAATCTCTAAACGCAATTCAGAAGCAGAAGGTAGCTGAATCTACTACCGAAATACCAACCCAGAAGGCAATTCACAAGCAAATTGGCCAATTCGACGAATTTTCATGAACCTGGTAATTCTAGTGATAATTGTCTTTGGTGTTTTGGTTGATTCTACCTGGTTTGACCTACAGCTCGGGTTGTCACCGAAAGCTAGGCTCACTATTGCTACTAGTTAGGACCTGATGCTTTTTACAGCTATTGGATAGTCTATATTACTTAAAACTGCATTGCCAGCTGGATTGACGTATATACTCTTTTATTTACTTGTAGTTGCCTAGCTGGTGGTTCGAGATAAATATCTGGCTTTCCTGACCTAATTCCAGGTCCAATTTCCCCATTTCAACTTATCCAAGCCGGCATAATCAACCCAACACCATGGATATTGGTCTAATAGTGTCGTCACTCTTTAAGATTAGCTTTATGCCGCCGTCGTTGTATGGAAGGCAAGCAGGCCGATTTCGAGGTAGGAAAATTTAACTCTATTGAACCTTCAATTAGTGATTTACTAGGGAAGAACATTTGGACTCAGCCAGAGAAAAAGGTAGGCAAAGAAGTAACAATTAATTTTCTTGCTGTAGTGGCTATAAAAGACAACTGTGTCTCTATTAATATTGCTCAAAAAGCTGGTAGGACAACAAAATCGGCCCTAAAATGTCATGCGCTAGAACGTACAGCGTATAGTTCGGGCCGCTGCACATATTAGAACGCTACAGAGCGTGGTTCCTCCGGCCGGCTGACGCTGGCCATACTTAAAGAATGACATTCCTAGAAATGGAAAAGGTAGCGAGTAGTTCCTTGAATATCACAGTCATTCTAGAGACCTATCTTTGCATCCCGTGACCACCCATGTGACACCAGTGTATCGTATCATAACCTGTGTTGATTCCCTACTGGAGACCCTATGAGACCGGCAGTCTTACACAAAACCACATGGAAAGCCAGATTCAAAGCCCGGTACAAAGCGCAAGCGGACGGAGACTGAGGTTGAGACTCCAAGCTCACCGAAGTTGAGAAAAAGAGCTCAGATTTGTACTATATTTTCTGCTGTATATGCTGGCAGTACAAGGTCTCCAATTCATTATTTAGGACTCAATTTTTACTTGTATTTGCAAATGAAAGTGACCAAACCACCTAAAAGTGGACTAAAACACTAAGGCAATTATTACCAGTTTCATGAAAAATCGACGAATTAGCCAATTTGCTTGTGAATTGGCCAATCCGTTGAAATTGGCCAATTCGTTGGTATAATACACACGGATTCGCGAATTCGACGAATTGGCGAATTCGGTCTTACAGGTCAACTGACGGGTCTCATGTTAGCTGTTACAGTCTGCAACTTGGCCCGTAAACCTGCAAACCCGTCTGTAAGCTTGTCCGCAAGGGCCGCAGTTATCAGGGCCGTAACACGGAGGGTCTATGAGCGACACGTAACCAGTAAGGGGCTATATAAACCTGTTTCTGAACTACTGTTTCCTCTTCTTCTCTTCTTTCCTTAGCTTTAGATTCTTGTATTTAGAACTATTAATTGTACAGGTTGTCGCCCCTCTTCATGTGTGACTTACACTTCAACTAACTAAGTTCGTAACAGGTATATTATAGGGTTTTACGTGGTTTTTAACAAGCTAGCAAGAGGAGAGCATTAGTTCCAGTGATATATCATTTGGCCGAAGCCCTTGGTATTTTAGCATTTAGCGTTTTATTACTCAATACATTATTTAATTAGCCTAATTAATACATACCAAAAAACCTACGATTTAATTCCGACCCTTAAATATAGCAGATGCAGAAGAGGATAAGGATGTAGCAACAATAACCAGCTTATAGCTTTTATAGGTCTTCATACTGTTAGGAGACATCTCCCCTCTAGCTGGGTATCCAATCTTTCTGATCCACGGGTCCATCAATGCATTCACATCTTGCCCTGAGGCATGGCTAAGGGCGGACCACAAGTCGGTGGTTGTAGCATTTCCATAAGCGTGGGCCTTGAGGTAGTTTGATACGCCCTCCAGGAATGCCTGAAGTCCCAGATGAGCCGCAAGCATACGAGTGACGGAGCTTCCCTTCAGATAGCTGATAGCGTCAAATATCTGGTCAACATCAAGAGCGTCTTTCACTGGTACTTCAATAGGGTGTGAGCCACGGAGAGCGTCAAGCCTAAAGGCGGTCTGCATGCCTTCGGTGACAAACTGTGGCCGGACGTTCCAGTCCGGGTGCGAGTGATCAGTAACTAATTTTATTTCCTAATTCTGGCTCTAGTATGAAATATTGCTAAGGCGCCTTCTTTTCAGCTGCCTTTAAAATATAGCGTTATAAAGGCTACACTCTGTTTATACGACGCTCCAACTACCTAGCTCTCTCAAAGGATAACTAGAGAGCTAGATGTCAAAGATTATGGACCTGCTCGCGAAAACGAAGTTCTACGAAACTGCGGTTTTACGAAAAGGACGAAACAAGGATGGTGGGTGAGGATGGCAAACCTAATCTAATCCCTTGCTAAAATTTAGACAGTTAGGTGGGGCGCGTTCGCTCGTTAAATTCCCATATTTTGGAGGTGTAAATACTTTTATTATCCCACTACCCTTCCTAGATACGAGCTTGTTCATCAACGTTACGTAAACTAAGTTCAAGCGCCTTAACAACCAGCCGGCCAGCTGGAAGAACGACTATATCGATATAGCCGTTTGAGGTGCAAAACACCAAAAAAAAAAAAAACAAGTGCTTCAAGTTATACATACTGCTTGTTCAAATTAAAATATATAGCGAGTGCGCACCCCTCCTCTTTCTCGTTAAATGCGTGAGTAATTTACTGGCTTTTTTGTAAAGCGTCTTAAGCATGCTGTTAAACTTTTTAATTTACTTGATTATTCTCCTCCTAACAGCATAGGTAGCTAAGTCTCTTACAATGGATATTAGTTGCGCCGCTACCGAAAAGCTATGGGCGATGCTGTGCAAGAGGTAGTGGCCATAGCCGAATATGCAGAACCTTCGCACTATAAGAGTCCTCAGGCCATTTCTCTTGAAAAGTAATTTGGGAACTTGCTTTAATAGCATAGATCAAATTAAACACTATATTTGAACATGTAAAATTGCAGGCAGTAGTAAGTTATGTTGCATTTGCAACAAGGTCTGGCGGTTCTTAGGAACAGACTCATCAATTTGATTGCTACAGCTATTGTATGCAGAGATTGTAGTGGGGCTATAGGTCCCTTATATATACAACGTAGTTCAGCGTTCCCGACGCCGTTGATCAAGGACAGCTGAAGTAATTTGTCAAGTGGCAACTTGCCACTTATAGCCAGCTGAGAACTCAGCTGGCTTGACAATCTAACAATATAAGGGGACAAATGAGAGAAAGGGAACGTTATATCCAACAAGTTACGCCCAAATGCTACTGCCCCAGGACCCGCCGATAACCAGCCAACCAACTACATTATCTGACCCTGCCTGCTGAACAGAAAATGAAATTGGATTAAAGTCCAACTCAACTTCTATGACTTAAGCCTATTTTGACAGCTTAGCGCGCGCACGGAACGACATACGGGGTCTACTTACATCTAGGCAATAGTAGATACTATAGCATGTAGCTTCACCTCTGGGATACAATTCCCTGCCGTTATCTTTAAAGCAGTCGAAATCCTGGTTATTATTCCAAGCTGATCTATTAAGAAATTAGCTCTTGGGGATAGACCAGACTAGAATCCGGGGCGACCTACCCGGCATACTTATGGTCAGCACGACTCTGGGCATTGGAGTTAATGTATGATGTGAATGTCACGTCATTGGGAAAGGTGCAGTTGACTTCATGGCCTTCCCATGTGACATCACCGTTAACGGTAACCTCGCAGTCGTTGACACTAGAGGGGGCCACCTTCCCGCCCGATGTCACGGAACCGTCCGGGTAGTACTAGATACGTTAGGTCGATACATCTCTTAAAGACGTAGGGGTGACTATTCATACGTCCATAACGGAATAGGACACTCCAGCACCTGCAATGCCGCAATTGACTAGATAAACCGTCTCCCCGGAGCGCCTAGAAAGCTGGACTGCGGCTGCATTCTCCGCGTTCATCTCCACGGGGGTTGCTGCAGCGAGAACCACGACGGATGAAACTGAGGCGAGAGTAAAGAACTTCATTGTCAATGATATGAAGTCGCAGTTTCTGTTTCTGTTTTTGGAGTTGCTCCAAGTTTCCGCAATGAGTTTTGAAGGTTCCAGTATCTCGCAGGGCTTTTCTAAGACGGTTCTGGATTGAGCAAGTGCCTTGAATATTGTAGAGGAATACGGGGTGTGCCGTTGATGTGTACGATCGATTGTCAGATAGCAGGATAGGAGAGCGTACAGCTCGAGGCTCAGGGACTAGCAGAGGATAACTTAAAAAAAACACAATACAAACGTCCGTAGGGATCAATTGAAGTGGCTAGCGCTTATAAGAATATACCATATCGAAATACAATGAATGATCGAACTTCTAATAACCGTAGAACTGATGCTAAAGCTAATGCCAGTTACGGTCCTAAAGATATTATCTTCAGGGCCGAGCCCCTGATCTAACCTAATATGCCTCAAGTTTCAACTACAAAACCCAACCACAATATATCTCTTGCGATTTGCCTAAGAATCTCACCGCCACCTCGCAAAGGTCAACCTTTCGCCACCCGTCAGAAGCTAGCGTCTTCCGTGG
>Ga0335075_10013042_pt1 | contig 12525 bp, 21 predicted proteins | sample Lox_Sample_24_FD_206723 | JGI IMG/M metagenome (GOLD analysis project Ga0335075, IMG submission 206723) | Soil microbial communities from Loxahatchee National Wildlife Refuge, Florida, United States - Lox_Sample_2.4 | ecosystem: Environmental > Terrestrial > Soil > Wetlands | place: USA... | reverse complement strand
CGGGCTGCCCTCGGGTGCTAGAATCGCGCGCCTTGCGTGGGGCGGTAGCTCAGCTGGGAGAGCGTCGCGTTCGCAATGCGAAGGTCGAGGGTTCGATCCCCTTCCGCTCCACCATAAATTCCAGGGCTTTTAGCATAAGCTGGATAGTACAAGAACCGCCATAAGTGCACGGTAAGTGCAACTGGCAGTGCGGGAGGGTGTAGCCATGAAGGCAAGCGACTGGGCTATCGTCTTCGCAACTCTGATAGGTCCCGTGCTTGCTGTCCAGGCGCAGAAGTGGGTTGAGCGTTGGCGCGAGCGGAAGGCTCGAAAGTTCTCGGTATTCAGTACGCTCATGTCAACCCGCGCCGCCCGCCTTTCTCCTGAGCACGTACGAGGTCTGAATGCAATCGATCTTGTCTTTTTTGGGACAAGGCGCGTTGGGATCAATTGGCGCTCAAGAAGCGAGCAGAACGTTCTGGATAAGTGGAAGGAATACCTCGATGACCTAACGGAGCCATGGGACCAAAACGCGAACAACGAGGCGCGGTTGGTTCGGCGAGGCGATCTATTCATTGGATTGCTAGAGGCAATTGCGGCCGACGTGGGGTACCAGTTTGACCGCGTTCATCTCAGCAAGGGCGGATATTACCCTTTCGCCCACGGCAACGAGGTCGCTGAGCAGCAGCAATTGCGACAGCTCGCAATCGAGGTCTTCTCTGGAAGGCGCAATATGAAAATGGATGTCGAGCACCTCCCATCAAATCCAGAAGCCGTTGAGCTGCTGATGGAGTTGTATCGCCGCATGAACGCCGCGCTGGAGGACGAAGGTCGGGCGCTTAATGTCAAGGTGCGGAACTAAGGCCGAGCCCAGCAGGAGACAAGACTCGTGACCGGAGTGCTTGAACTAGTGTGACGACTCTAAAACGCAATCTCAGTGTGCCCGCCTTCGGGCGGTCTCTCTCCGGGGGGGACTCTCGCGACCCGCTCGAATAGCCGACCGCGGGGTTGGCCCTGCTGACTATCCTCGCTCCGGCTGGTGTGTGAGTGGGGCTGGGCACCGCCGGCAATCCGCCCCTGTATGTACATCCAGCGGAGGCGAGGGTCTTCCCGGCGCATCGGATCGTTTTCACGGTGGCGCCGTCTTATTCGTGCAATCAAGTGTCGGTAGCTTCATACTTCCCGTCGCCCCCTGGATCAATTGGCCCCCCCAATGCCCAGCCCACTTCAACAAGAATTCGAGTATTTCCTGGCTCACAAGCCCGAGTTGCTCGCCAAGCACAATGGAAAATTTGTCGTCATCAGGGATCGCCAAGTGATCGGCGTGTATGACGACGAGCTGCAGGCTATCGCCGAGACGCAAAAGAGCCACGAACTGGGGACGTTCCTCGTGCAGAAGGTGGAGCCCGGCGATGCCGGGACGTCGCAGACGTTCCACTCTCGCGTGGCGGTTCTCGCCTGAGAATGCCGCAACAACATAGCTTTACCGTCAGGTCTCAGGGTGGAATTCTGCGGGCGCTCCAAACGTCCTGCGGCATTGCTGAAGCCTTTGATCCGGTGGGCACGCCAGCAGCCCAACATCCGCAATTCAAGCAGTTCCAAGCGATCTGGGATACAGGCGCGACCGGATCCGTCATCACGCAGAACGTGGTCGATGCTTGCACGTTGAAGCCGATCAGCATGACGCAGGTTCACGGAGTCGACTCCAGTAACCTCTCCGAGGTATATCTCGTCAACATCATGCTACCCAACAATGTGGGAGTCCGGCAGGTCCGGGTCAGCAAGAACCGATTGATAAACACGGACGTCCTGATCGGCATGGACATCATCACGCTCGGTGACTTCGCCGTGACCCATCAAGGCGGCAACACAGTATTTTCCTTTTGCTTCCCATCACAGCGGTGCCTCGACTTTGTCGCAGAAGGGCAGCGCAGCGCGCGCGCGAATCAACCCGGTTTCCGGGGCTATACCCAGCCAAAGCAGCCTAAGCGACACAAATAGACGTCGAGCTGGAGGCCCTCGACTGGGGGAATAGGCGGCAGCCTCGAACTGTCCCGATCGTGCCAGCCCCTGTTCGCGGGGAAGCGCGGGCGCGCCTCGGCAGCGCGGAGGTGGCATACTACCCCGGCAAAGACTCCGCCGGCCCCTCGTTGGATGATCTCGATCCGCCCGGCGACACGCCTCAGCAGTCGGGGGAGAACAACATGCTGATACTGACGGGGCGAGTTCGCGAGGGCATCATGATCGGTGACGGCGTGAGTATCACGGTGCTCGTCGTCGTCATGCTATTGATCTCCGCGTCGCACAGCGCGGACGCGCAAGACTCCCATTTCGCGCATGAGCTTCTTCCGCAGCAAATCAGTGGTGTGATGGAGAGTCCCGCCGACGTGTGCCCTACGTCATGGAAGAGCGCAACGGAAGCGAAGGAGATGATTGTTTATCTAACTGGCGCTAGTAGAGTGTTTGCAGAAGGCGCCCGGGAGATGACGGCGATCATGAGCAAACCGGACGTGCCTCCCCGGGCAGCCGCCGGCATGGCGAGAACGATTAGCGAGAACCGAACCCGGGCCAAAGCAATGACTGCCTGTCGTGATGCGATCACGGAGAAATTGGGCATGGATAATGCCGCCGTCCAACAACTGTACGATTACAACACGATGACGGCAGCGGAGGAGAACATGTTTAGCGACCTGGAGGATAACTACAAGGGTCAGCGAAATTATTTCTCAAACCTCCTAACTATTTCGGATCAACGAAGGGCGCTCCACTTAATCGACTTGGAAGTCATAGAACTAGATTACAGCATCGCGCAGTTTCGCCAGATGGCAGCCCAGGACACAGGCGAGCCGACTGAGGAAACGGACCGAAAAGACGTCTCCAGGGAAATACGCTTTCGTAGGGCTTTGTTGGTTGCGCGAGCGTCGATTGCAAAGAAGGTAGGTAGCCCGGCAAGGGTGTCAGCGAAAACCTCTCAGACACCTGCGATTACGGATCACCGCACTCTCAACCAGAAAGCCGAGGATTGCATTCATTCTCCAGAAATGGCGGACGCTTCGAATGTTTACCTAACGTGCCTGCACCGCCTGCAGGGAAAATGACTTTAGCGCCGTCCTATGTCCCCGTCGTTCGCACGCAAGCTCACCTTTTGGGGCCTACTCATGGGCCTTGTCGGAGTGCTGATCCTCTTTCGCTATGGGATGCCCTTCCATGTGCCCACGCACGGGCACAATTACATCTACGATTCGTACACCAATAATCCAGATATCACCCTTGAGCACCGATACACCCGGTGGGGTTATGTCGGCTTGGGCTGCCTCGTCGTTGGCACTATCTTGCAGATGCTTGCACTCTGGTCGCCACGGAGTGAGCCGGTGCCGCCTGTCCACGAACCGGTGCCCACTCAAACCAGCGACAATCGCGGTAGCACGGAATACGTGGGGGAACCTCATGGCAACGCCAACGATAGATGATCTGCACATAGCCTATGCGCACCTGGCCGGCCAGCTCGCCATCGCAACCAACCTGACTGCTGCACTGGCTGCAAAAGCCGCCAAAAAGAAGACATAGTGAACCCGTTCTCTCGAATCATTGAATATTGCGAACGCCTTTTGAAGGTACTGCAGAATCTGGCTGACGCCATACATGGTGCTGCAGAACGAGGGCCACATAAGACAAATACTACAAATCCCCTTCCAGAACGAATCGAAGTTCGCTTTCCACCAGCAGACAATACTCAGCGAGAAACCGAACAACGTAAGCAACTCAACACGCAACGCTGGATAGCGGGAGGGACGTGGTGCGCTTTCATAGCTGCCGCCATTTATGGCGCGATTGCTCTCTGTCAATGGAAGGAGATGAAAACCCAGACCAAGCAAAATCTTGAGTCCTTCCGCGTTGACGAGCGTGCTTGGATTGAACTTCAGCCAATCAGAGCGATCCCAAAAGCTCCAGCATCTGGTGGATTTGGCACAATCTTCACATACAACATCTTCCCAAAGAATGCTGGCAAAACGGCGGCCTACGACATCGTAGCTAAAGCTATACGTGGCGGCCTCATGTCGGGACTCAGCCTGGGGGATAACGTCGCCGAAATCGCCAGTTACCAGAAAATGCTGCAGGGCAATACTATGAAGGTTCCAGACATTCTGATATCCAGAAGAGTCCCCAAGGCTCTTGGCCCTAGCGACGTCTCGAGTGCGCCTTTTGATCTCTATGGGCAGGAGCCAAAACAATGGGGGTCGGACCCGCAAAAATGGACTTATAACTTCTTGATCGGACGCATTGATTACGCAGATGCTTTTGGTGTCGCGCACTGGATGACATTTTGTCTCTTCATAGCCGACAGCAGTGGGAATCCTCAGTATTGTCAATACGGCAACGATGAAGACCGAAATCCAGAGCTTCCGCCATAATATTGTACAGGGAGTAAAATTCCCTCTTTGGTTGGATTGACATCAATCAGCGGGTCGCGTCATCTCCAGGCACCGCCGCGGCAGCCGCTCGAAGAGCTCGGCCGAGATGATAAAGCCTCCGGCCGCATCGTTGCGGTCGAGCTCCGCGGCCCGGGCTCGCTCATTCTCCGCAACCTCCTGGCACGCATGCGCGAGCTGGCGCCATTCGAGCGGGGTAAAGGTCGGGGCGATTGGCGGCATGCCGCAGACGATACCGCACGCGACAGCCTTGCCAGCAAGCCGAACGCGGGGGCACTGTATGTTCGACGCCGGGCCGCCCCTGCTCACGGGGCGGCGGCGTCTATATCAACTCCGGGGGTCCACATGGCGAGGGGCATGCGCCAGAAAAAGAAACCCAACCCGCCACGCCGCTGCATTTTCTGCAGTGGCATACCTATATCGCGTGAGCACATCTGGGCCGAATGGATGAGACCATATTTGCCGAGGGGGGAAGGTGCACAAGTCATTGAGAAGTCAAACTATGGAGATAGCGCTCCGCAGCGGTGGCTTGGGCCGCTGACGAAAAAGGGAGACGCGCGCAGTCAAAAGCTAAAGGTGGTCTGCAGGCCATGTAATAGCGGCTGGATGAGTGTCTTGCAGAACAAAACGAGACCCGTGTTATTACCCCTGTTGCTCAATGAGCCATTCCCGATTGGATTGCCGGAGCAGGAGGCATTGGCGACATGGGCCACCATGTTCACAATGGTCTATGAAAACTCCTTCGCGGATGGGCAGGCCACAACCAAGGCACAACGGGAACAATTCAAACAGGGCACGAGACCACCAACTTACTGGCTTTTTTGGTGCGCGCCGTTCAATGGCCTATCGTGTCCGGCTGTTCAAGCGAGATTCGGTACAGACGAGCGAGGGCCAATCTCGGGACGAGACACTAATGAAATAGTCAAAGCGTCGCTTACCCTCTGCGGGGCTGGCGGCGTGTGCTTTGCTGTCTTTAGTGTCAATTCGGAGGTCGCGTTCCAGTCTGCTTCGCAAGCTGTCGCCATGCTCGTTGAAAGGGCCGGGTTCGCTCGTCTCTGGCCTGGGAACGATCGTCCGATCCGGATTGACGAGAGGCGCACGTCTGCGCTTTCTGCGTTGGACCTGCCGCTGTTCGAGACGCTCTTTTTGCCGTCCTGAAGCGCGCGAGGGAGATTCGTGGTCAGTGACATGGGTTCTCACCAGGTTTGCTTTATGCATAAATCCAACAGCGACAACCGCCCCCCCGGCGCGCACGTACCGCGCAGCACGCCGCGCGCTGCCGGTGGCCGAGTTCGCTCGGACCATCGGCGACTCCTCGAGCAGCGACACCGGGAACGCGATTCCAGGGATAAAGAACTGCCCAGACTTCGCGGAGATCATCGGTCGGACAGGGCCTCCCATCGAAACGAAACGCCCACGCTTTCTGTATCTCTGCGCGTAGGGCGCACTCGACAGGGTCGATTGCCGCGGGGATTCCCATGGTGTTACCTCACGCGGCCCTGGCGCCCGCTGCAACGGGACTCACGGGCGCGATCGGTATGCTGCCGTCGAGTCGCGGCGGCGGGGGCACATAGTCTGCCCTGAACGTCGTCCGCGTGGCGCCGTGTGCGTAGTGGTGCTCGAGGGTCGCGACGTGTAGCACCTCGTCGACCCCGTTGATCGTCACCGCCCGCCCGGGCGCGAGCGTAGGGTCGAAGTCGCACTCGCCAATCACCGTCACCCAGGCGTCGCCGATCTCCTCGGCCAGCCGTTTTGCCTCGCGGTCGACGGTCACGGCCGGCATATTATGGACGCCGAACATGTACACCAGGCTGCCCGCGGCGATGTCGGCGGCCGAGCGGTTCGCCACGATCTCCACCGACGGGCCGACTCGGCCCATTTGGTAGGCCCTGGGGGTTTGCCGGCTTCGGAGAACGACAGCGAAGTCGTTGCAATATTTCTGATGACTGAAGACGCGCACGCCTCGAGCCGCGAGTACCCGAGATGCGGCGGGGGCCGGGCGCGGGCCGAAGTAGAGCTCACTGCCGTCGACGCGCAGGTGCCACGCGCTGTTCTGCGCGAGGAATTCGAGCACACGCCAGGCGCTGACAGTGTTGCTGTCGAGCGGCAGCGAGCCATCGCCGTCATCGCGCACGCATGAGGCGACCGAGCCCACCGGCGGCGGCGCCTCTTCGTCGGTCACGAGACGCAGGCGTCCGGCGGCCGCGACCTGCCGCGCGAACTCGAGCGGAGGTAGGGAGCCCCAGGACATTCCCAAACAGACCTGCAGGCGCTCGAGTCGACGGGCGGGGCTTGCCAACGCAATCGTCGTCTGCCCGCGATCGACGTCGCGCTCGAGGCTCTCGAGGTCGCCAACAAAGACCGGCGAGCCGGCGCCAAAAATCTCGATTGGCATTTTCGAAAGTCCGCCACTCTCGAGCGCTTCCGTCGCGACGACGCACTTCGCCATGCCAATCACGCCGAGCCCGCCGACGTGGATCGCAAATGAATCGACGGAAACCGCCAGGCGCCCAGCTCGCATGAAGGCCGGCACGTCGAGCACCGGAAGCGGCGCCGACATCCGCGCTCGATACGCACCTGTTCGGCAGGCCGGACTGCAGTAGGTCGCGTCGTCCCGAGACGATACGAAACGCTCGTCGCAAAATGCGCACTTGCGCTCGACTGGGTCGATCATGTGCCGCCTCCTTTTACCAGATCCCGGAGAACGGCTTACCCGCGGAACGATCGCCATTCGCGACGTTCGCAGCCCCGCGGTGCGCGCCATCCAAGTTGATGGAGTTACCGCCGCCACCCAGTATCGCCCGCTGCGCCGCCTCGATTTCCGCGAGCGAGGCATGACGCAGATCAGGAACCGCTCGCGGCGCAGGCGTTGGAGCTGGCGGCGGCGTGCCGCCGCCGGTTGCGGTCGGGGCGGGATGTGGGGGCGCCGGGCTCGGGACGGGGGCACCTCCGCGCAATGACTCTGCGATCAACGCATCAAGCTCGGGCGGCTGCGGGCGTTGCGCATTGCCTCGCGGAGCTGCTCCGGGGTGCGCGCTGTCGGGGGATATCGGCGAGAGAGAATTTCGCTCACGATGGTTTCATCCTGCCGGCATCAGCCGGCCGCTGTTGATTCTGTATTCGCCGAGTATCCGTGGACCTGGGTGTAGATGATCGGTCGATTGCTCATGGACTACTCGTCTCGGTTGGATTTTTGTGCGAGAGACTCGCGCGGCGAGTGCGATGGCACGCGCTCGGGTGTCTGGTTGACGAGCGCATCCAAGTGCGCGGCAAACTCACCGCGGGCGGCACCCGCACGGGTCGAATGCTCGTGATACGGGCGGCCCGATCGGCGGCGGTATTTGCGTTGGTGGCGCATCACGCACCCGAGGACAGCAACGGCGCTGCCAACACGGGCGGAACCAACACGGCCGGCGCTCTCGGCGTGTGTTCGCCGACCTGATTGCACAGCTTTTCCAACTTTAGACCGAACGCCGTGCCCTGCGTCGCGGGACCGGGGCCCCATTTTGGCCGTTTCATCGCAAGCAGCGGCGCGCCGCGCGGGGCTCGGGCGACGCGACTGCGCGCTTCGGCGCGGCGACGGCGGCGAGCCTCCCGCCTAGCCCAGCCGCTATGACGTTTGCGCATCGCGGCGGCCCGCTACTTCAAAAACAAAAACAGGCTGTGTCCGGCGCCGGTGTCGGAAAACGACACCACGAAAATACTGCTTCCGCCGACCCGAACCCCGTCGGGCGCGAGATTCAGCGCCTGGCCGATCGTGCCTGCGGCTGTTTGAAATGGTGCAATGAGCGTCGAGCCCGCGACAAGCTCACCCTCGACGGGCGCCGACGGGCAGGTATACAACTTACACGACAGCGCAACGCTCGGGTCCGCCTGCGGGCAAACGCAGACTAACTGGGCGGCGCCATTGGGTACCGGAGCCGACGCAAACCCGGCGCCGGAAACTGTGAGCTGGAGCGGAGGGAACACGGGGCGAGCCTTTGCCCGGGCACTGCCCGGGGGTTGATTTACCCCGGGGCTGTGAGTGCAGGTGACCCGTGAACGCCCGAACGTAGCCTAATCTCAGCCAGCGCGCAAGAGGTTTTAGGCTGTACCAGTGGTACAGTGGCCGCCCGCACCGTCCCAAGGGGCTCTCATGACTCCAGACGATCTCCGCAAGCGCCGCGCGCGCCTCGCACTCACCCAAGCCGAACTGGCGGCACTCCTTGGAGTCGCCGGCACCAGCGTCGCGAGATGGGAGCGCGGCGAGCGGGCAATACCGGCGCTCCTTCACCGGGCCTTGCGCGATGTCGAGCGCACTCGCCTGGCACGCCGGGGCCGCCGCCGAGCACGCCGGGGCTAATCGGGGTGCGTGCCGGGCGACGCCCGCTATGCGGTGCTGGTGGTGGTGCTCATGGCCGTGCTCATGGGCGCGGTCATGGGCATGCTCGTGCGCGGGGTCGGGCGCCTGCTCGGGGGGCGCGGTCATGCTGGCGCTCGTGCGCGTGCTGGTGCCGGTGCTCATGCTCATGGGCATGGTGGCGGTGGGTGCTGCGCGGCAGCAGATGCGCGGAGGCGGCCGCGAGGGACGCAGTTGAGCCAAGCGCCGCCCGACGGGAGCCGGTGACCACGGCCGCGGCGCTAGCTGGCCGGCTTCAGTTTCCTCAACGGGACAAACATGACAGGTGCGTCGCGCCTCTTGTTGTCCTCGGTGTCGAGCATCGTGAATCCGAGCTTTTCGTAGAAGCCGACGGAGCCGCGCTTGGCATCTGTCACCAGGAGTCGACATCCGACGCGGCAGGCAACGTGCTCGATAATGAGCGCCATTGCCCACCCGACAAGCTGCGTGCCGAGATCCTTTCCCTGTAGCTCCTTGTGGACCGCTAGACGCGCGAGCTTGATTGCGGGCATGGCCAGGTCCGTTGGCCAACCGGTCTCATCTTCCGGGCAGTTCTGGCTGGTTGTCTGCACCTCGCAGGCAACCAGCGTCACATAGCCCCATACGCGGCCGCCGCGCTCAGCGTCTTCCGAAGCGACAAGCACATAGGTGCGCGCAAGCAGTCCTGCCTCGAACTTCAGCGCTCGATTGCGCAGGAATGTCTTGAGCGGAGCGAACTCCGGCTTTCCGAGAGAGAGCTTATTCAGTGCGTCATCCGCACGGATCGCGCGGATGGCGAACGCATCGGGAGCCGCCACTTACGGGCGCGGCTTCACGATCGCATAGCCCTTGCGGGCGTACTGCTTGGCGAGGGGGCGGCCACGGGCAAAGGACGCCACCGCCGCGGGCTTCGGCCGCCCGTAGGTCACTTGGTCGTTGAACTTCTTGGCGTCGTCCGCGGAAAGCTGCACGCCGCCAAACGTGCTGGAGACTACACTCATCTTGGTACGCCCCTTCGAGCGTCTAGACCCATTGGGGTGGGACTTTACCTTGCCATGCTTGCGCTTGACCACTGGTATTTGCTGCCGCGTGCCGTGCGTCCCAATAGCCCAGCAGGCGCCATGCCTACCGCCCTGGGCCGCCCCAGCGCCAGCGCGCAGATCGGGAATGGGGGCTTGAGGCCCTATAGACGCACTCAACGCGGCCTGTGACGGCTGTCGCGCCCCCCGGCCTGCCCGCGGAAACGCGGCGCTCGCCCGCCAAGACGGGGGTGCGTCGCTCAGTCATTGCGAGATTCTTTTGCGGCTCTCCGGGGACCCCGGCCTTTTCGATGCCTGCGGCTGCGGCGGGGGACCGGAATTTTGGTGCTTGCGCCTCCCGGGAGTCCCCGAGCGAAATTCTGCCTGCGAGGTCAGAGCGGGCCGTTCCCATTCCTGCGACGAGCCGTTTTGTAGGGTACCCCCCATGCGCAGGTTATCCCCAGGGTTGCGCACTGTGTTGCCAACACCATGGCATAGCGTGTGCCTGGAGGCGCCCTCGCCGAGAGACTACCGCCTGCGGGAGCTGTACCCGCACCAGGGAGCGGAAGCACTGCCGGGCCGGGTGCGGTTAGGCAGGGGCCAGCGCATCGAGCGGATCTCGCGGACCATGCCAACATCGGGGAAAGTGGCTGTCTGATTACTTCTCAAAACCTTTAGTTTTTAGTAGACTCTCACTCCAACATGACGTTGTAGTCGGATCAGCGACTTGCAACGGCCGAAATGCCACCGCCAACGCGAGGGTTTTGAGAGATGAACGAAAAGCGCGAAATTCACCGAGTCGCGGCCTACGTCCGGGTGTCCACGGGCGGGCAGGACACCGCCATGCAGTTGGCCGATATCCGCCGGCTTGCGGAGCTGCGCGGCTGGGAGATCGTCGCCACGGTCGAAGAGAAAGCCTCTGGCGCCAAGCATCGCCCCGCCAGGCAGAAGCTCATCGCCGAGGCGAAAGGCGGCGCCTATGACACGGTCTGCGTCTGGAAGCTCGACAGATGGGGCCGCTCTACCCTGGACGTGCTGAACACCGTCACTGAGCTGGACGCAGCCGGCATTGCCTTCGTCAGCGTCCAGGACAACGTCGACCTGACGACGGCGCAAGGCCGGCTGATGGTCCAGCTCCTCGCGGCGTTTGCGGAGTTCGAACGCGCGCAGATCAGGGAGCGCGTCACGGCGGGCCTGAGGCATGCCAAGCGCCACGGCACGCGCACAGGCAAGGCGATTGGCCGGCCGGCCACAGCGGTCGAGCGTCAGCCGCGGATCGAGGCCCTGGTAGCGCAGGGAGTCTCGCTACCGGAGATCGCCAAGCGGCTCGAGATGCCCTACAGCAGCGTGCATCGCCTCGCCCGGCCGCCCGCGCGGCACAAGTAGCACTGCCCGACAGCGCTCCTCCGGCGCTGATTCCAACCGAGGCCCCATCTGCGGGGCCCCTCCCTCGCCCGCTGGCGCTCACAACTCTGAGAGCCCCCCGTCCCGGGGCTCTTTTTTTTCCTGTCGATCGGGGCGACACGCGCCCGATGCCCAGCCCAGGCCGCAACCAAGGGGGGCGGAGGCAGCTAAGCCCATGTCCGTCTACGGCCCCGAACTCGGGGCACCACGAGCCCCGGAGCCGGGTTGATGGATATCTCCCGTGGGCTGGTAGTCCCCGGTATATGTCCCTCATTTTCTGGAAGCCTGCTGAAAGAGACGAAGCGCCCTGTTCTCGCACTGCTGGCCAGTCATTTGTGACGTGTGACAAGCTGGAGCTGAGCGGGCCTGTGGTCGGTGAAGTAAGTGAAGTCAGTGATCTGCCACCTCTATCCATAAATCCTCTTCCAACCCTTTAGACCCATCTGCTTACCATTCAAAAAGCCAGCCGGCGCGCGCGCGCGTGACACGCGCGTGTATGGTGGGGATAGGGGATCACTGACTTCACTGACTACACTGACCAGCGCGTCAAGTCTGCTCTCCTTTTGCGAGCCTGACGGCAGCGACGAGGCGATCCCGGATGGTCAGCTCGCGCCGGCAGTAGATGACCTGCCGCCGCCCGTCCACCTTCCACAGGCCGTCTTTCGCGCCATCGTTCGGCGCAGCGGTGTAGCCGGCCGATTTCATGCGGTGCGGGATCTGGCGCGAGTTCCTGCGGTCGATGAGCCAGGCGCGGAAGGACTCGGTGGAGTAGGTAGCAAGCTTGCTCACCGTCACCGCGGCAGGGGTCTTCAGCGCCTCGAGCGCATCGGCAAGCTCAGCATCCTCAGGCGCCCGGCCCGCCCCGACTACGCGCCAGAATCCGGCAGTCTTCGGCGGCGGTGCTTTGGGGTCAAAGTCCTTGAGGTCGAGCGTGCGCAGGTAGGCTGCAACGTGTCCGATGCCATCCTCCTTGTGATACCAGTGCCAGATGTCCAGCCAGTAATTGGGCGGGTAGTCCTCCTTCGTGAGATCGGTCCATGCCACGAAGTAGCGTCGCTCTGAGTCGCCGTCTCGCCGACGCGCACCGGACTAAACGGCAGCGTTTCGTGTCGGCGCCGGTGTTTGGACGCCCTGACGCTGCGGCCGCTGCGCGGCTCTACGTCCTGGTGGCGGGAAAGCCCGCTGCACGAGAGGCGGCAATGCCGCTGCTCAGTGTGCTCGGACAGCGCACTTTCGTGATTTCGGAGAAGCCGGAGGCCGCCAACCTGACGAGGCTGTGCGGCAATTTCCTCTCCGCGTCGGTGATCGAGTCGCTGGGCGACGCGCTCGCTTTGGT
>Ga0335075_10013041_pt1 | contig 12526 bp, 5 predicted proteins | sample Lox_Sample_24_FD_206723 | JGI IMG/M metagenome (GOLD analysis project Ga0335075, IMG submission 206723) | Soil microbial communities from Loxahatchee National Wildlife Refuge, Florida, United States - Lox_Sample_2.4 | ecosystem: Environmental > Terrestrial > Soil > Wetlands | place: USA: Florida... | reverse complement strand
CGTGAACTTGCCGACGTACGACTCCAGCGGAATCCCGTACTGCAGCCCGACCGAGATCGCTATCGAGAACGCGTCCATGACACCCGCCAGGGTCGAGCCCTGCTTGCCGAGCTTCAGGAACACTTCGCCGATGCCGTCGTCGGGGTAGCTCGAGGCCGTCATGTAACCCTCGGCGCCGGCCACAGAGAACCGGGTCACCGTCGCTGAACGCTGCCTCGGCAGCCGACGGCGCACCGGGCGGACTTCGTGCGGGGCGGCCGGCTCGGCAACCTCGGCTGCCTTCTTCTTGGCTACCGATAGCGGCTGGCCAACCTTGCAGTTGTCCCGGTAAATGGCCAGCGCTTTCAGCCCCAGCTTCCAGCCCTCGAAGTAGATCTTCTCGATGTCCTCGACAGTCGCAGACTCCGGGAGGTTCACGGTCTTGCTTATGGCGCCACTGAGCGCTGGCTGAATTGCCGCCATCATCCGGACGTGACCCATCGGGCTGATGGCGCGCTCCCCCATCGCGCAGTCGAATACCTCGTAGTGCTCCAGCCGCAGGCCGGGAGCGTCGATGACGTGCCCGTGCTCGGCGATGTACTCGACGATCGCCTCGGCTTGCTCTGGCTGGTAACCCAGGTTCTTCAGCGCCCGCGGGACCGTCTGATTGACGATCTTCATCGAGCCGCCGCCGACGAGCTTCTTGAACTTGACGAGCGCGAGGTCCGGCTCGACACCTGTGGTGTCGCAGTCCATCATGAGCCCGATGGTGCCCGTGGGCGCTAGCAGGCTCGCCTGCGCGTTCCGATAGCCATTGGCCTCGCCCAGCATCATGCATTGCTGCCAGGCCTTGTTCGCGGCCGCCAGTATCGGCGTGTCGATGCTGTCGAGAGGCCGGACTGCGGCGCTTGCCGTCGCGTGCTTCGCGATGACGCGCTTGTGAGCGCTGGCGTTGCGCGCATAACCGTCGTACGGGCCGACAACCGCCGCCAGCTCCGCCGACCGCTTGTAGGCGGTGCCTGTCATGAGCGATGTGATGGCTGTGGCGATCGCCCGGCCGCCATCGGAGTCATAGGCGTGACCCGTTGCCATCAGCAGAGCGCCAAGATTGGCGTATCCGATGCCGAGCTGCCGGTAAGCACGCGTCGTTTCGGCAATCTTCTGCGTCGGGAAGTCGGCGAAACAGATGGAGATGTCCATCGCCGTGATGATGAGCTCGGTGAGCTGTTCAAACTTCTCAGCGTCGAAGGTGTCGTCGGCGCGCAGGAACTTCAGCAGGTTAATGCTGGCGAGGTTGCACGAAGAGTTATCAAGGTGGACGTACTCAGAACACGGGTTGCTTGCAGTGATACGCCCTGATTCTGGGCAGGTATGCCAGTCGTTGATCGTGTCGTCGTACTGGATGCCTGGGTCTGCGCACTCCCATGCCGCCTTCGCCATCTTGCCGAACAGCTCAGTGGCATCGACCTGATCCAGCGGCTCGCCGGTCGTGCGCGCTGCGAGGTCGAACTTGCCACCGGACTCGACCGCGCGCATGAACTCGTCGGACACGCGGACAGAGTTGTTGGCGTTCTGGTACTGGACGCTCGCGATGTCCTTGCCACCGAGGTCCATGTCGAAGCCGCCGTCGCGCAGGACGCGGATCTTCTCTTCCTCACGCGCCTTGGTCTCGATGAACTCCTCGATATCGGGGTGATCCACATCCAGGACGACCATCTTGGCCGCCCGGCGGGTCGCACCACCGGACTTGATCGTGCCCGCGGACGCGTCGGCGCCGCGCATGAACGAAACAGGACCGCTCGCCGTGCCACCGGAGGTCAGCAGCTCTTTGCTCGAGCGGATGCGGGACAGGTTGACGCCCGCACCGGACCCTCCCTTGAAGATCAGCCCCTCCTCGCGGTACCACTCCAGGATCGCGTCCATCGTGTCGTCGACGGCCAGGATGAAGCAGTTGTGCACCCGCAGGTTGCCCGACAAGTACTCGCCGCTCTCGGTCTGGATGTCGAAGACCTCCATCGGGCCGAGGTTCTCCACCTTGCTGATGTCGACGAGAATCCGGTCTGATCCGCCGACCTCGGGCTGGACGTACAGCAAGTGGTCACCGGGCCGGAGGAACCCGGCCACGGTGAACTCGCCGTTGTCGAGGTCCGTGGCACGCCACACCAGGTGGTCGGCCGTCGCCTCGAGCACGTGCCCGGCCGTCGTGTGCACACGCAGGACTTCCTTTATCCCGTTCGCCTTAGTGGCCACGATGCGCGTAGTGCCGTGCGCGTCGTAGACCTTGGTGCCGACCGCGTCAGAGCTGACCAGGCTGCCGATCGGCACAGGGCCGGCGGGCGTGCTTACTGGCGCGTCGTACGGCTGGCATGCTGAGACCTGCTGCGGCGAGGTGGTGCCGACGTTGAACCAGACCGGCGAGTTGAAGCTGAAAACCTGGTGGATCAATGCGTGCTTGAGCTCATGCTCGAAGATCTCCGCGTCCTGCTCGGTAGCGAAATAGCCGTGCTCGCGGCCAGCGGTGCCGTAGGTCCCGACCACCCTGTCGACGAGTTGCTTGAGACTCCACTCGCGCTGCGGCGTGCCGAGCGCACCGCGGAAATACTTCGTCGTGACGATGTTCGCGGCATTAACCGACCAGAAGTCGGGAAACTCGACGCCGTACTGCTCGAAGTTGACCGAGCCATCCCGCCAGTTGGTCATGACCACATCGCGGCGCTCCCAGGTGACCTCGTCATAGGGATGGATCCCGTCGCGGGTGTAGATCCGGCGCACGGTCAGGCCCTTGGCAGGGCTGCTGCTGCCCTGTGCCGCTGACCCGCTAGCCGTCTCGGTCATCTCTCCCCCTTCGCGGATCCGTCGGATCCGATCACAGGCTTCATCAGCCCTCCGGTGATTTCGTCTGCGGCCCTCTTAGCTGGCCGACGCGGGCTGCTGCCCGTCATGCTTGGCGGCGCCGTCCCCGGCTGACGCCCGTGAACCCCGCTCCCCTGACGGTCGCAGCCCGGCCTCTGCGGCAAGAAGCTGTTCGTCCTCGGGGCGCCAGTGATCCAGATGTTCGGCGCGCAGCGCGGCTATCTCTTCCTCGAAGTCAGCCAGCGACTCGAACCCCCGGTAGACCGAGGCGAATCGCAGGTAGGCCACTTCGTCGAGCTCCCGCAGCGGGCCGAGTATCGCAAGTCCGACCTCGTGAGAGGGGATCTCGCCGCTGCCCCTGCTTCTGATCGTGTCTTCCACCTGCTGCGCCAGCAGGGCGAGCTGGTCCTCGCTTACCGGCCTGCCCTGACACGCGCGGCGCACGCCGCGGATGATCTTGTCCCGGTTGAACGGCTCAGTCACGCCACTCCGCTTGGCGACCGTCAGAATGACCGTCTCCTGCGTGGTGAACCGGCGGCCACAGGCCGGACAAGAGCGCCGGCGGCGAATCGCGGCGCCGTCATCGCTAGTCCGGCTGTCGATCACCCTGCTGTCAGGGTGCCTGCAGTACGGGCAGTACACGCGATCACCTCCCCCGGTTATCCAGAAGCTGCTCGTAAGCACAAGCTATAGGAAAATTACACGCGTGCAACTACTACATATTGTGGTCCACGATCGGGGCGTATGCAAGTCCGCCACGACCTCGGCGGAACCTGCAGGTAGACGATCCAACGGCGGCGGCGAGCACCGCCGGGAAATTGCTGAACACGCCGGCGTGTCGCGCCGCCGCCGCAGCGCAACCCCGTACAAGCCCGGCGAGCTCCGCTATTAACTGCCAATACCCATGACTCGGGACGTGTGCGACTTGCGGCCGCCGGCCGGCACGGTCAGGCACCGGCACTCAAGCTGGTCGTCGTCGTTGCCGGGCCCGGGCGCGCTCATGGATGAAGCGACCCTGGCTCGTCCGCCGCGGCTGGCAGCAGCTAGGCGCTGGCCTCAGCGCGGAATCCACAGCAGCTGCCCAGCACTGATGTCGCCGCTAGTCAGCGTGTTGGCCGTCATGATCTCCTGAACGACCACCCGGGTGTCAGCTGAAGGCTCAGCGGCCGCAGCGATCGACCACAAGGTCTGGCCTTGCCGCACGACGATCTGTCGCATGCCCTGGTACCCGGCCCTAGCCTGGCCGTGATCAGTGGCTTGCGCGCCGCCCGACACCAGCAGGCTGATCAGCAGCGCGCCAACCGTCAGGCCAGTCACCAGGAGGCACGCAACCACAGCCCGGCCGCGCCGGGTCAGCCGGACCGGCGTCCGCGATCCGCTGGCCTGGCGCCTGGCTAGCACTGTCCCCGGCACAACTACTGGTGGCGCGGCGCCGGGTCGGCTCCTCGCTATCGAACAGGAGCGCGGCTTGCCAGCTCCGCCAGCCCGCACCGGTCGCCCCGACGGACCCGGTCCGGCCGGAGTGACCACTACCAGACGAGGCATCTGGCTCCGAAAGTCAGTGCTAGTCACGCCCGTGCCAACTTCATCAGTCGCGTGCGATCCGCCGAGGGCCGGCGATTCGATTGTGCTCAGAGCACTCATCACACCCTCCATCTAGCGAATGACAGTTCGATCGTAGCTCTGTTCTATCGCAATCTCGTTCGATCGAACGAGATTACGGTACTGTCATATCGCGGGGGTACGACATTTTTGGTTATGGTCGAACAGATGTTTGAGATCTGGGACCGAAACCGTTAGCGTCGGTGTGGACGGCGCAGGACCGTGGACGGCAGCCCGCTCACCGCAGCGGCTCTGAACCGCGGCAGCACTGACGTAGGGCGTGGAGAGCATCAGGCTGAGCTCCGCTCAGCTGACAAGAGGCACAGCTAACCCGACAGCACCCGACCCGGAGGCCCGAAATGAGCGATGCGACCAGCGATGGAGGGGCGCACGAGGCCCCGACCATTGACCTCGAACTCACGCAGGCGGAGGTCGGGCCTGAGTCGTCAGAACGGCCGCGCGGCAAGCCAGGCCGCAGGCCTAAAGGCACTGTCCCCGCCGTTGTCGCGGACTTGCCTGAAAAGCCCGATCCTGGGCATGTGCTGACCTGGCGGCAGCGGAAAGTGCTCCAGGTCATCCGCGAGTCGGTGCAGCGGCGCGGCTATCCCCCGTCCATGCGGGAGATCGGCGAGGCTGTGGGACTCACCAGCACGTCCAGCGTCTCGTACCAGTTGTCAACGCTGCAGCGGAAGGGCTACCTGCGGCGAGACGCAGGCCGCCCGCGGACCGTCGAAGTCCGGCTGCCCGGTCATCCGGCCGTCCGGCCCGAGCCGGAGCTGGATGAAGACGTGCCCATGGACATCACCTCGCAGGAAGCGGCCTACGTTCCGCTTGTCGGCCGGATCGCCGCCGGTGGCCCGATTCTCGCCGAGGAGGCCATTGAGGACATTTTCCCGCTGCCCAGGCAGATCGTCGGCGAAGGCAATCTGTTCCTGCTGAAAGTCGTCGGTGACTCGATGATCAACGCCGCCATCGCGGACGGCGACTGGGTCGTGGTGCGTCAGCAGCCGGTGGCGGAGAACGGTGACATCGTGGCCGCCATGCTCGAAGGCGAGGCCACCGTGAAGACGTTCAAACGGTCGGCGGACCACATCTGGCTGATGCCGCACAACCCGGCGTACACACCCATTCCCGGCGACGAAGCTGAGATTCTCGGCAAGGTCGTCGCGGTGCTGCGCCGGGTCTGACCGGACGCCAGCGGCGGGCGAGGACACCGCGTCGTCTCGTCCGCTGCTCGCCCGATCACCGACCCGCCACGATCGATCGCAGCGAGCGAAGCTGCTTGCCGAACGCGCGCAGCGACTGCTCGATCAGTTCGGGCTCGTCGACGGACAGGCTGACGGCCGATCGAAGGTTAGATCCGGTGATCGCTCCGGGTAACTCGCGCCCCTCTAGGCCGAGACGATGTTCACCAGCTTTGGCGGCCGGACGATGACGGTCCGTACTCCCCGCCCGGCGAGAGCGCGCTCGACTCCAGGCGTTGCCAGCGCCAGGTCCCTCAGCTGGTCTTCACCGATCGCGGTCGCGACCTCAAGCCTGTCCCTGACCTTGCCGTCGACCTGGATGACGCACGTGACGGTGTCCTCGACGAGCAGAGCCGGGTCGGCTTGCGGCCACTGCGCGCGAGCCACCGACGGCTCGTGCCCGAGCATCTCCCAGCACTCTTCCGCCGTGTACGGAGCGAACAGCGACAACATGATCGCCAGCGACTCGGCCGCCTCGCGAACTGCCGGGTCAGCCGCCCCCGGTCCGCTGTCAATAGCACGGCGTGCCGCGGTAGTCAGCTCCATCAGCCTGGCAACGGCCACGTTCAGCCGGGTCCCCTCGACCAGCCTCGTGACCTCGTCGATGGTCTTGTGCGTCACCTTGCGCAGCTGGCCTCCGGCACCGCCCGGAGCGGACCCCTCGTCCGCACCGGCGACCGGCCCACCGGCGGCGGCCACGTCCGCGGCAACGCGGACAACCCGGCCGAGGAATCGGGTCAGGGCGTCAGGGTGCATGTCCGCCCAGTCGATGTCGTCCTCAGGCGGGCTTGCGAAGATCATCGTCAGCCGGATGGCGTCGACGCCGTGAGCGGCCAGCTGCTCGCCCAGGTTCACCCCGTTGCCCAGCGACTTCGACATCGCCTTGCCCTGGTTGATCACCTGGCCCTGGTTCACCAGAGCGGTAAACGGCTCGGTGAAGTCCACCATCTTCATGTCGTGCAGGACCTTCACGAAGAAACGTGAGTACAGCAAGTGCAAGATCGCGTGCTCGACGCCGCCGACGTACAGATCGACCGGGGACCACCTGCGGACCGACTCGACCTCGAACGGGCCGTGCTCGAACTGGGGCGAACAGTACCGCAGGAAGTACCAGGACGAGTCAACGAACGTGTCCATCGTGTCCGTGTCCCGCTTGGCCGGGCCGCCGCACTTCGGGCACTCGGTGTTGACCCAGTCCGTCGCCGCCGCCAGCGGCGAGCTGCCCTTCGGGGCCAGTTCCTGGCCGCGCAGGTCAGGCAGCAGCACCGGCAACTGGTCGTCAGGCACCGCGACCTCGCCGCAGCCGTCGCAGTAGACGATCGGGATCGGCGCGCCCCAGAACCGCTGCCGGGACAGCAGCCAGTCCCGGAGCCGGTAATTCACCGCACCGCGGCCCAGCCCGCGCTCGACCAGAATCTCGATGATCTTCGCGATCGCGGTCTGCTTGGACAGCCCGTCCAGCGGGCCGGAGTTGACGAGCGTGCCCTCACCCGGGGTAGCTGCGCCGGTCACCTCAGGGTCCGGCGAGCCAGTGTCCAGCACCACCCGGACCGGCAGCCCGAACTTGCGGGCGAAATCCAGGTCACGCTGATCGTGCGCCGGCACCGCCATGATCGCGCCAGTGCCGTAGTCAGGCAGCACGTAGTCAGCGGCCCAGACACCGATCCGCTCACCGTTCACTGGGTTGATCGCGTACCGGCCCAGGAACACGCCAGTCTTTTCCCGCTCGGCCGACTGCCGCTCGATATCGGTCAGCTTCCGCACGTCGGCCAGGTAGGCGTCCAGCGCCGCTTGCTGGTCGGGGGCGCATAGCTCAGCCGCCAGCGCCGAATCCGCCGCGACCACGAAGAATGTGGCACCGTACAGCGTGTCCGGCCGGGTCGTGAACACGGTGACGGGCTCTTCCCGGCCCTCGATCCGGAAGCTGACCTCAGCGCCCTCACTACGGCCGATCCAGTTGCGCTGCATCAACAGCACGCGCTCAGGCCACTTGCCCTCCAGCGCAGCCATGTCCTCAAGCAGCCGGTCAGCATACTCAGTGATCTTGAAGTACCACTGCACCAGCGCCCGGCGGATAATCTCGGAGCCGCAGCGCTCGCACTTGCCGTTGATCACCTGCTCGTTGGCCAGCACCGTCTGGTCCACCGGGCACCAGTTGACGTAGCCGTCAGCCCGGTAGGCCAGGCCACGCTCGTAAAACCGCAGGAACAGCCACTGCGTCCACCGGTAGTAGTCGGGATCGCAGGTCTGCACCCGCCGCGACCAGTCGAACGACACACCGTAGTGGCGGAACGACGCCGCCTGGACCTCGATGTTCTTATAGGTCCAGTCGGCGGGGTGGGTGTTGTTCCTGATCGCTGCGTTCTCCGCGGGCAAGCCGAACGCGTCCCAGCCGATCGGGTGGAGCACGTTGTGACCGCGGAGGGTGTAGTACCGCGCCATTGCGTCGCCGAGCGCGTACGCCTCAGCGTGACCCATGTGCAGGTCGCCGGACGGGTAGGGGAACATATCCAGCAGGTACGTACGCGGCCGCGGGTCGGCCGGGTCATCGCTGGCGCGGAAAATGTCCATCGCGGCCCAGCGCTGCTGCCACTTGTCTTGAATCGCGCGCGGATCGTAGCGATCCGCGTTATCGGCGGCTGTCATGACTTCCTCGCGAACTACGGTTAGATCCGGTGCCACAAAAACAACAGCCCCCCGGGTCACGAGGGGCAGCCACGCCAGCGACAGCGACGGGCGGTCGGCGCGGCTAGCTAAGGAGCAGCCCGGCAAAACGCATGTGCACAGGGTAGCGTACGCCGGCCGGCCGGGAGGACTGCGCGCCATGGCCCAGGGGCCGGCCCACGGCGGGCCGGCCCACCTCGCCGCGCACCGGGCGCTACCGGGCGATCGCTGTCGCTAATACGCCGCCTGGCACATTCACGGATAATACTTAAGCAGCCCGGTTATTGCCGCCGAACGGGAAAAGCCGTGCGTCCCGCATTACTCCTTGACCCGGCTTCCCAGCCGGCAAATAATGTGCTGACATCCAGCAGCTACGGGGGGATAGCGCATCGGCGCGGCGGCATGCCGACAGGCCAGCACGGGGAATGCGGCCAGGTCGGCGCGAGGACAGCCGCGCGCGCCAGCTAGCCTGCGCGGCTGGGCAAGGCCCAAGGAATGACAGGCCATTATCCGGGGGAAAAATGCACACGTGCGCGCGCGCGAAATTAACTCGCCTGGTTCGCCAAGAATGCTCTAACCGGTCAGCGGGTATGCGCCCGCACAGCATTGGCATGAGCCGCACAAAGCCGGGCATGCCGCTTACCGCCGGGAAGTGCCATGACTGACCCGGCCGGCATCTCACGCGCTACCCCGCCGCTCGCCGTCGTCGGCCTGGCCTGCCGCTTCCCCGACGCTGACGACCCGGCCGCCCTGCTGGACGTGGTGCTGACCGGCCGCAGGTCATTTCGGCGCCTCCCGTCCGGCCGGTTCGACCTCGCCGAGTACTACCAGCCCGACCTGGCCACTTCCGATGCCACTTACAGCACCAGGGCCGCGCTGATCGAGGGCTGGCAGTTCGAGCACCGGGCATTCGGCGTCGACGAGTCCTCCTACGCCGCCGCGGACCCGGCCCACTGGCTGGCCCTTGAGACAGCGGCACGGGCGCTTTCGGCAGCCGGACTGCCCGCAGGTACCGGCCTGAACCGGGACCGGACCGGCGTGATCATTGGCAACACGCTGGCCGGCGACACCTCACGGGCCAATGCCCTCCGGGTCCGGTGGCCCTACGTGCGCCGCGTGCTGGCCGACGCGCTCAGCGACGCTGAGATTCCGGCCAGCCAGGCCGCGCCGGTGCTCCGTCAGGCCGAGAAAGGCTACCTCGGCCCGTTCCCGCCCATGGGGCCGCTTTCCCTGGCCGGCAGCCTGCCCGGCACGATCGCGACCGCGATCAGCAGCTACTTCGGCTTCCGGGGCGGCAGTCATGCAGTCGACAGCGCCTGCTCCTCTGCGCTGCAGGCGGTGGCGTCAGCCTGCACGGCCCTGGTCGCGGGCGACCTGGATGCGGCAGTCGCCGGCGGAGTTGACCTGAGCCTGGACCCGCTCGAGCTGATCGGGCTGGCTAAGGCAGGCCTGCTGGCCACGGGCGACGTCCGGCTCTACGACGAGCATCCCACCGGGTACCTGCCGGGCGAGGGCTGCGGCGTGGTGGTGCTCATGCGCGCCGCCGACGCCCGCGCAGCCAACCTGCAAGTCTACGCCGAGATCCTCGGCTGGGGCGTCTCGAGCGGCGCTCAGCGCAGCGAGACGACGTCGCATGCCAGCAGCCAGCTGCTGGCCATGAAGCGTGCGTACGAGCGCAGCGCAGTTGACCCCGCCGACATTCACTTCATCGAGGGGAACGGGGCTAGTAGCCGACTGACTGATGAGGCCGAGCTCACTGCCCTGAACTCGATCCGGGCGGGCGCTAAGCATCCGGCAGCACTCGGATCCGTCAAGGCGAATATCGGCCACGCCCAGGCAGCGGCCGGGGCCGCTGGGCTGATCAAGGCGGTACTGGCGGTGTCGACCGGGGTGGTGCCGCCAACCACCGGCGCGCAGTCGCCGCATCAGCTGATTACCGAAGGCGACGGCAATCTCGTGCTGCCGCGGGTGGCGCAGGACTGGGAGCCGGGGGCCCGGCTGGCCGCGGTGTCCGCGACCGGCATCGGCGGCAGCAACGTGCACGTGGTGCTGCGGCACGAACCCGCGGCACGGGCTAAGCAAGACCGGCGGCAGAGGTCACCGCTACTCGGCAAGAGCGCCAAGAGCCAGCCCGCGAGCGCGGAGTCGCAGCTGACCGGCGCACCGGCGGCTACGCCGTTCCTGGTGCACGCGCCCAGCCGGCAAGCGCTGGAAAAGGTGCTCTCCCGGATCGCCGATATCGCTGACTGGCTGTCCGACGCGGAGATGCAGGACCTCGCCTGCTCACTCGGCCGGGACCCGGAGAAGCAGGGCCAGGTCAGGGTCGCCATCGTCGCCATCAGGCAAGAGCAGCTGGCCATGCTGGCCAGGGAAGCAGTCACGATGCTGCCGTACCTGTCCGACGGGCTCATGACGCTGCGGCCGGGAATCTTCGCCTCAGATAACGCCGACGGCAGGGTGACGCTGCTGCTGTCCGCCGACCGGGCCGGTGCAGCACAGCCCGAAGCCTCACCGACCGCGCTCAGCCCTGCTGTGACCCGGTCCCTGGCCACCTTGCGCTGGCTGGACTCACTGGAGGTGAGTGCTAACGCGGCGGTGGGCCACGGCGTAGGCGCCCTGGCCGGACTAGCCTGGGCCGGCGCGCTCGGCGAGGCCGAAGTACTCGAGATCGCGCACCTGCGGGCCCAGTTCCTGCTCAAGTCGGCCGAGCGCCAGTCCCCCGCCACACAGACTCCCGGCCCGGGGGCCAGTCCTGAGGCAGGCGTCTCGGCAAGCGCTGACCCGGCTGAGTTGAGCGCGGCTATCGCACAGCGATTCCGGTTCGGGCCGCCCAGGCGGCGCCTGATCTCGACACTGACGGGCAGCGAAGTCGAGTCGGTCACCGACGCCATCGACCTGATCTGCAGGGGCTTCGGCGGAGCTGACCGCGTCGCCGAGGCGATTAAGGTCGGCGCGACCGGCGCCACTCTCCTGCTGGAGACCGGACCCGGGCACGCGCTGGTGAGTGCCGCTGCTGACGTCACCAACAGGCCCGCGATCAGCCTCAATTCGGGCCTGGCCGACCCGGCCAGCGTGGCGCGAGCCGCCGCGGCATTGTTCGCCGCCGGGGCTCTGGGTGAGCCGAAGCCGCTGTTCGCCGGCCGGCCAGCCAGGCCGCTGGACATCTGGCGCGAGCACGTGTTCCTCACCAGCCCGTGCGCGCCGGCGCGCGGTGCACTTAACGATGCGCTCGCTGCGGCTGCCCATGGCGCCGATGCTGACGAGGCGCCCGTGGCTAGTGTGTCCGCAGCAGCAGCGCCGGCCGCCAGCGCAACCGTCGGCGGCGCACACTCTCCAGCACCCGCACCCTCCAGGTCTCCAGCACTCACACCCTCCAGGTTTGGTGCGGATGAAAGCCGCATAGCGGGCGCAGGACCTGACCAAAGCTTTAGGGTGCCGGCGCCGGCACTCCCGGCTGATGATTCCGTCGACGACATTGCCGCGAACCATGTGCCCGATGACCGTGCGCGCGGCGCGGAGGATGTACCGGTTGCCAGCGAACTGGAGCCAGGGCCTGCGACGGCCGCGGAGATGAGCGGTCCAGCGGCCGTCGGTCGAGCCCAGGCACCGTCCAGCCAGGCAACGTCCAGCCAGGCGGCATCCAGCGAGGCGGCGGCGACCGCCGACGACGGTATCTCCGGCCTGCGCGGCGAATTCGAGCGGCGACTGCCTGCGCATCCGCTCATTGCGGCCGCCGCAGGTCAGCCGGAGGCATCCGCGGAGTCCGCCCCGGAAACCCCAGCGACGGAAACGCCAGCGGCAGTGCAGGACGTGGCAGCAGAACCAGCTACCACTGAGCTGGCCGCAGTAGAGGACGGCGCAGCGGCGCCAACCGCAGCAGAACCCGCCGCGGAAGAGGCAGCCGCGCAGGAGCCAACCGCGGCAGCCGACGTCGCGGCAGAGCCCGCGCCAGCCGAGCTAGCCACTGCAGAGCCCGCGGCAGCAGAGCCCGCGGCAGCCGGCACCGCGGAACCAGCCAGCACCGAGCCCGCGGCAGCAGAGCCCGCGGCAGCCGGCACCGCGGAACCAGCCACTACCGAACCGACCGCAACACCGCCGGCCACAGCACACACCACCGCGCAGCCAGCCGCCACCAAGCCCACCGCAACACCGCCGGCCACAGCACACACCACCGCGCAGCCAGC